>MDTG01099365.1_pt1 | contig 67071 bp, 58 predicted proteins | sample 811421 | NCBI WGS metagenome assembly MDTG01 (sample SAMN05326645, study PRJNA326480) | marine metagenome | isolation source: seawater | place: Pacific Ocean: South East | collected 2011
TTAGATGGTGCGAAAGGAGAGAATCGAACTCTCACGGGTTACCCCACAGAAACCTAAATCCTGCGCGTCTACCAATTCCGCCACTTTCGCTTTACTTGGCTAAGAGTACTAATTATAGCAATGATTTTAGTTACCCTGAGAATTTTTTTCAAAAAGAATATAAATAAAAGTTAACATTATTAGCTCAATTAAAAACAACATTTTCCATAATTCAGAATTAATTGAAACACCAGAAAAATAGAGAGTCACCGGAATTATTGTAGTTAAAAAAGCAATCCCGAGGCCGGTTATTGAATTAGATATATGTTTTTTAAAACCATTAGTTAATAACAGCGTATTCACATAGTTATGAAAATGGTCATTATCTGGACTCAAGACAGAGACACTCCTCATTGTCCTAATTAAGAGTGAGCGAGTTAGCTCAAAGCAGGGATAGATGAGTATTGTTGCCAAAAAGAAAACGCTAATTTGTTGATTTGAATATAACTCTAAACTTTTGAAAGCAACAAGTGAAGATAAAAAATATGCGCCAAAATCTCCTAAAAATATCTTTCCTGTTGAGGTATTAAATATGATGAAAGCTAATAATGTAATAACTATTGAAAAATTTAAAACAGACTGATCAATGCTATACAGAACAATAAAAAAAGCTAAAATTATATAAGCAAGGAGGCCATTAGCTCCATCTGCCATGTTGCCTGCATTTATAAATCCACAAACCATAATGATAGTAAATAGATAAATTAAAATGAAAAGATTATTTGAACCTATAAATTTAAATAATATTAAGTTGTGCGGGATTAACTCAGGTGAAAAATATAAACTTATAGCTACAAGTACTAACATTGAATACAGTCTGGCAATTGAATTTATATTCTGACTTAAATCCTCTATTAGCCCAATTAATCCAATAGCAAGAGAGAAAATTATCAAAGGACTAATCTCAATGAAAAACAATGAAAAACTAAACCCCTCTCGAAAAAATAAATGAGAACAACAGCCAATAATAATTGAAATTATAATCGCAACTCCCCCTAACCTTGAATTGCCATCAGCTAACCCATGTTTATTGAGAGGGTCTCTTCCGATATTTAATTTTGAAAAAGTAATAAATAATATAAAAGCGATCAGACCATTTATGCCCGTAAAAAAAACGGTTACTAGCAACACTAAAATAGTATTTGCCCCATACCTCTCATTAAGCCGTTTCTCTTCCATGAAAATTTAGTCAAAAACTGTACTGAATGCTGCTATTGAGGCAATACTTTGAAAAATGACTTGTGAAACTGTGCTGTATAGATTTAATGGCGTCTGATAGTTAGATTTTATAGGAACAACTATAGTATCACCAGCTTGAATTTGATTTTCATCATCATCAAATCTAACAAATGATTTTTTTCCTGCATTTTTCTTGACTGATCCATCAGCTCTTATAATATATATCTCCTCTTCATCACCTCTTGCAGTCATTCCTGCGGCTAAATCCAAATAGTCTTCTATATCTAAGTTATCCTGTTTTACAAAACTGCCTGATCTTCTGACCTCACCTACAACAGTTACAGCATTTGTAAATTTCGGTACTATTAGTACATCTCCGTCCTGCAACACGATATCTTCCGATGAATCTCCTTGCATCATACTTGAAATATCAATTATTAATCTTCCATAGACCTCAGATGATAAAAGAGCTGATATACCCGCTTCAACCTCGCTTGAACTGATGGAAAAATCTTCAGATTCTTTAGTCATTGACCTTGATGCCTGATCTCTTCTTATGGCATCACCTAGGACTCTTAGTTGCTCTCTCTCTTTCTCTTTTATGCTTTCACGTGTGAATATTGCTCCATCAATAAAACTTTCATCAGTAAAACCTCCAGCTCTTCTTATGACAGACGAGAGCTTCTCATTCGGACTGATTAAATAACTCCCTGGGTAAAAAACTTCCCCCATTAGAGTAACTGTATCTTTAGCGTCCCAGTCTTTTATATTCCTGACATGCAAATGGTCTCTACTCTGAAGTTTTTCATTCTTATTCTGGTTTAGATCTATATCTTCGGTCTGAATTTTTATCGATCCCTCGGTATCAAATGACTTCCTTCTTAACTCTGCTGATTCTGTAAATGCATTATCAGAGTAACCTCCTGCTATTTGAATGAGATTTTCAATATTACCATTTTTTACTAACGGATAATCTCCTGGGACTTTTACAGCTCCACTAATTGATATAATCCTTGCTGATTCAGAGGAACTTGCTTGTTGGTAGAGTTTTTTAATTATCGGTTCAAGCAAAATTCTTCTTTTTCCTTGGTTTAATATTTCATATTCTGCTTGTTTTTTTGATTCATATAAGAAAATCTCGAGCTCTTTATCCGTCATCTCATTGTTTTTTTCATCGGTATATAGATCTTTATAGTAATCCTCTATGACATCAGTATTTTGCGTCATTTCAACTTGAGATGCTTGTGAAGAATTTAAGTTATTGTTGTTAAAGTATGAAGGATGCTCCATATCCTCTGAAGGATCATAGATTTGTATGTTATTTAAATCATCATTATTATGTCCAAGGCTAAAAATAAGAATTTCGTCATGAGTCTGTAACTTTGGATCATGCTCAGTTTTTGGTTTTGAAATAGCTTCATCCACACTAAAATCAAACAATTCAATATCGAAATTATCATTATTCTTTCTTCTAATGATCAGTCCCTTAGACATGTCAAAATTACTTTCAAAATCAGTGTTTATAGAGTTAATGACATCAGTAAAGGTCATACCATCAAACCAACCATAGGCACCAGGTCTCTTTACAGCACCTTTTAATGTAACTGATCTACTGAGACGATCGCCGATCTCTGCTATTTTGATTATATCCCCATCTCTTAATACATATCTCTGATCGAAATCAGAAGTTAGATCAAGATTTCTTACAATTGGTATATCAGTTCCGTCGTAACTTTCGAGGTATACCTGCCTAAGAAAGGCTCTATTCCTGTATCCGCCTGCTATCGATATAAGATCAAGCAATGTTTCATCATCTTTGATCTCATATTTTCCAGGCCTTTTCACAGCTCCATCTATATAAATAATTCTATTGTTTACAGGTACAAAAATTATATCTCCAGACTGAAGACGGACATCTCCGCTTGCATCTCCTTTTGTGAGAAGTTCATATAAATCAAAATTAGCTACAATGTTTCCTGATCTTCTTATTTGAATATTTCTTAAGCTCCCTATATCAGTTATTCCTCCTGATACGAAAAGAGCTTGAGAGACGGTACTTAAACCCGAAACAGAGTACAAGCCTGGGATTTTTGATTCGCCTGCCATAAAAATATTAATTGTTTTCAATTTGCCTACAGAGATATTAGCATTGACACCAATCATCTGTTTTGAAATGCGATTCTTTATATGTTCAGAAGCTGCCTCAAACGTCATTCCAGCTACTCCTATATTTCCAATTTCTGGAAAATTAATTTCACCCTCCCTATTAACTAATAACTCTAATTGAGAATCTAGGCTACCGAACATCAAGACTTTGATTGAATCTCCTGGGCCCAATATATAGTTACTTGGTACTGGAGCATTATCAACGGGTGCAAAAGTCGAGTATTCATCTTGAAATAGAAATTCACCAAAAACAGGAAGATCTTCTAACTCTTTATAATTAGATTCAAATATTTTTGAGTTACGTTTTTGAAATTCCCTGGCTATATTTTTATTGCTTTCACTTTTTAATATTCTATCAATTAAAACTTGATCTGCTTGAGATATAATTTCCTCGGAATTGTTTTGCTGTGATGCTTCGTTATTTTCATTATTAGTCAATACATCTAGCTCAATCCCATATTGTTGCATTAAAACTTTTCTCTCCTGGTCAGACATACTGCTAATTTGCGTTAACATTGATGGAGGAATATTCGGCATTTGTGCATTTATATTTATTGATAAAAACGCAACGAGCAAGAATGAAAGTGGCAGAATTTTCATATTCATCAGATAATTATACATGATTGCTTACTTTATACTCAATGTTAAAGATGGCTGCCCTGGGATAATCTTATATTCAATTTTGATTATGTCCCCATTTGAATTTTTTGCAATTTTATTCGAGTACCTAAGATTAATCTTTTCTTCAAAACATGTTTGATAGATATATGAGACATTATTCTCATTTGGATCTAATTCACTGTTTTTGCATTCAACAGAAGATACTCTCTTATTGTTCACAAAAAAAGTATAATTATTATTGTTTTTCTTTATTTCGATTGAGCCAAAATTTGCACCTAATCCTTCAACTCTATATATATGATTATCGGTGAAAAATATGTTGATATTTTCATCTGCAAAAACAATGTGCCCATTAATATTTATGGCATATAAGTCAACATCGAACTTAGTCCAAAAAAGATTCCAATTTTTTTTCGGAGATGATGGATCCGTCTTGTCGTATACAAGTGATTTAATGTAACTATACTGAGATGATTTTATTGAGCAAGCACTAAAGAGAGTTAATATCAATAAGATAGATAATATCTTTCTAATCATGGAAGTATCTCGCTTTTTTGATTATAAAAACTGTCATATCTTGAACTTCTGAGATCGTGCCAAAGTCTGCCTGAGTAATCATCTAATCTTTGTCCGCCATCTCTTTGAACGGATCTTAGGACAGCCCTGTATGAAGATTTAGTATTTCTCTCAAGAAAAAAATCTAATGGGACATTAAAAAATAATCCTTTATCGAAACTACCTTCGCCAAATTCAGAAGCGGAAACATCAGTAATTGTTGCGAATGCTCCTACTGAAAATCCATTATCAAAAGTTCTCCTAACTTCAATTGTCGCCCCTTCATCCTTCGCCAAGTATCTTCCAATATGAAGGGATATATCATAGTTATAAAATGGTGAGGCATAATATAGACTCAAAAAACCAGTTGATGTTTCATAATCCATTAATTCAAAATTTCTTTTGAATCCTCTTTTTCTTAACTTGTTTAAAGTTAATCCAAGTGCAATTCTTGATTTGAAAGGCATATAAAGAAATTCAATTCCCCCCCCAGAATACATTTGCTCAAGTATTCCAAGGTATGCTCGATAGTATAAGTTTTGGTTTATGGTTGAGCGATTTTCAACATACAAACTTTCAACACCTGAATTACCTTCAGTAAGATACTTGTTTATGTCAGTTCTCACATGAGGCAGAACAGAATTAGGTGGTCTTAATTGATCGAAATTATTGTCAATATCTATTGCAAAAGACCCAAATAAATTCCATTTTTCTGAAAGATATGTGCTGGTATCTATCTTAAAATATAATTGATATTTAACGGGCCTATCCGGATCAAAAAGCTGAAACCTAGAGCTAATATTCGTATTAATGCTCGTATTGAATTTTTCAAATACAGTGTAGTTAGTTGGCTCACTGATATCATGAGATTCAGCAAAGATTACAGATCTAATACCATTAGGAATGATAAGGTCATCTTTATAAGCTGATCGTTGAATTTTAATGACCATAATTTTAAAGTTATCATCATTATATATAATATTGATTTCATTAATATCACTAGGAAAATGAATTTCACCAATTGAGAGGATTTTCCTAACGGCATGTGCCGGAGAAGTATATCTATAATTTGTGATCTCAAGGTCCACACTCAATTCCTCTGGATTAAGTTTCGCTTTTCTTAATAAAATGCCAGCTCTTTCCAGATCAAAGTAAAGAGAGTCATACCATGACTTTAAATCTAAAGTATCGGGTGCTCCAGACAGCTCATAACCATCATAACTAGAAAAAAATGTCTCAGAGCGATATTCTCGTGGTTTATATGACGTATCTAGTAGTGAAGATATTGACACACCAATCTGATTGCCATGCTTATAATTTAAACTCATATTTAAATTATCAGAAGGACTCCATGCAATACCATAACTTAGTGGTGAGCTGTCAGTAATAGTTCTATAAGTTATTTCTCGTTGATAGGAGTCACTATTATATTCTGCAAGAAAAGTTAAATTTGAATTTGGAATCTCATACTTTATTCCCCCAAAAACACCAATATTTTCGCCTTTGAAGAAATCTTTCAGCCGAATCTTTCCACCATAAACACCTCCTGAATAGCCCTTATAACGGAAGGATTCATTTAACTTTACGAGTGGGTTAGTAAATGTAGCTCTCTCAGAAAGTCTCCCCCAGCCGATACCAACTGATACATCAAAGTTATTTATTTTTTTTGAAGATACAATATATTCTGACGCCCATGCACCAGTCCCAATCAAATCTCTAATACCAAGAGCAATTTCAGGTAGCAATCTTGTTTCCTTTTTCAAAGTTAATTTAGCGGAGTAGCTTCTGTCATTTAAACCATCAATTACTGTTGGAATTGATTCGCGAACCGAATTCTCAGGATTAAAAACTGTGTAACGAAATGTAGTCTGGAGCCAGGGAGTTGCCTGGTAAGTTATGTTTGCAATATTAGCTATTTTTTGAGAAGTGAATGTGGTTTTGATTAAACCATCACTTAACATCCTTGCAGAAGGAGTATCTATAACCCCAGTTGTTCCAAGATCAGAGCCATTAGCATAAGACGCCATGAGAGATATCAGAAGGATTTTTATAATTATGTACATTTTTCATTAATAAAAAAAAGCGGCATAGGCCGCTTTTTTTAACCAAAGTACAGTTATACTTCAGAATACAACTAGCTAATTGCTAATTTGTTGTTGTAGTAGTGCCAGGCGATGTATTTGTTGAAGATGATGCATTAGTTGTTGATGTCGATTGAGTCGCTCCAGATGACTGAGCAGCTACAGCTGCAGGCGCACTACTTGAACTATCACCAAGCGCAACAAGCAATGCTGCACCGACAACACCTATTGCAACGGCTGTTCCTACTGACATCCCTCCGGCCGCTGAAGCTGATGAAGATTGCGAGTAGCTTGAGCTAATTGGTGCAATCGAAATCAGTATTGATATTAGTACTGCTGCTATTTTGTTCTTCATAATGTCACTACCTTATAAATTATTACAAATAATTCTATCGTTCTCTCTATAACAAGAGATCTTTAAAAAGCCTATTATACATATAATATGATTAATATATGCAAGTTTTTTTTGTATTTTTTATCTAAAGTTATTTTAGTTAAAAATGACCTTTGTCACTCTTATTGTTATTACAGCTTAAATTTATCTAATTGACAAGTATTAATTCGAGTCAGGCTTGTATTTCCTGAGATTTCCGTTTATTACCCCAATGGGCGTATTCATATTAAATTTTAGGGGGAGATATTCATTTTTTTTAGAAAAGTCAATATTAATAAAATAGCTTTTTTTATTGAAGGGCCAGCCTGATCTTCCCAAGTAATTCCTATCAAGTTGTTTATTTAAAGGATGACCTTCAGATACTCTTGATGATTCGAATCTACAAGATTGTATTTCTTGGTTATCATATTTAGTTTTATAGTTCTGTCTTATTTTGATTCGATATCTCCTTTTGCCGTCATAAACGCGAAAATCATTGTAACAATTCCCTTTATCCCTAAGCGATTTGACTGTTTCTAAAAAAACTGAAAAAGCATCAACTGTGTCGTTATCAATAACTGGATCTACTTGCAATGATTTTACTCCCTTGTCATCCTTGAATTTAACTATTTTTGGATAGCCTCCTTTCTTATACTCTATAATTTTTTCTTCTGTTTCTCCTCTATCAACACCACTGATGATGAGAGTCCATCCACTCTCATTTTCTATAATTTTGCCATTTGATCGATAATTTCTAAGCAACTTAAGAGGGCCTTTTGTTTCTATCAAAAAACCATTTTCAGGTGATGTTGTTTGGTCTGAATTTATTCTTATGACTAACTTTGCAGCTGGTATTCCAAACCAGCTGAAATCATATACATAGTCAACTGCAGACAATTCCGTTGAAAATAAAAATAAAAGTAATAAAAAAATGTTTTTCACAGATTTCTACAATTTTTCGACTTGGTTAATGTCCTTAAAGAGATTATTATTTCTTCCTATACCAAAATATTGAATACCATGTTCTTTCATAATATCAGGACTAAATATATTTCTTCCATCGAATACTATGGGATATTTCAACAAGGTACGCACTTTTTCTAAATCAGGTGACCTGAAAGATGGCCATTCCGTACATACTATCAAGCAATCTGCACCTCTAAGTGTTTCATATTTACAAGAATTAATTGAAAAATTTGACTCTTCATCAAAAATAGCTGAAGCAGCCTTATGACCCTGAGGATCAAATGCTGTGATTTTAGATCCATGTAACAATAGATTTTTAATTATTTCTATACTTGGAGCCTCTCTCATATCATCAGTATAAGGCTTAAATGAGAGACCCCAGATAGCAAATGCTCTCTCACTAATCTTCTCTTTAAAAAATTTTTGGATCTTGCTATTCAAAACCAATTTCTGCCTTTCATTAACCTCATAAACGCAATTAATAAGACTGGCTTCATATTTATTTTGCTCAGAGATGCTTCTTATAGCTCTGAGATCTTTAGGAAAACAAGAACCGCCAAACCCAATACCAGGATACATAAAACTGTATCCTATTCTTGGGTCTGAACAAATACCTGATCTTACTTCCTCAATGTCTACTCCGAGAATATCGGCAATATTTGCCATTTCATTCATAAAGCTAATCTTTGTTGCTAGCATGGAATTTGCGGCATATTTACTTAGCTCTGCCGATCTTTCTGACATAAAGATAATTTTATCCATCTTTCGATTAAAGGGACTATATAACTCTCGAATTTTAGTCTTTACTTTGTCGTCAATTGTTCCAACAATTATTCTGTCAGGTTTTTTAAAATTTGACATAGCTATGCCCTGGCTAAGGAATTCTGGATTTGACGCTACTTGAAAATTTATTGAGATCTCTCGATTCTTAATCATTTTATTGATTACTGATCTTATTTTCTCTGTTGTTCCAACTGGAGCCGTCGATTTGTTTAGAATGAGTTTTTCGCGATCAATATATTTTCCGATATCTGTGGCAACATCAATAACGTTATCTAAATTTGCAGATCCATCTTTTAAGGAAGGCGTGTTGACAGCAATTATAATAATATCTGATTGATTAACTCCATATTTTGTATCACTGTTAAATTCAATTGTTCCAGAACGAAGAGATCTCAATATACAACTTGCAAGATCAGGTTCATGGATATCTATTTTACCGTTTTGAAGAAGATCAACCTTGTTTTTATCAGAATCAATGCATATCACATGATTACCGGCTTCGCTCAAGCATGCTCCTGTAACAAGCCCGACATAACCACACCCAAAAATAGAAATCTTCAATGAATCAACCTCTGAGTTAAAAAGATATTACAGAAAAGGATGTTAAAGATTAATTTATTTAAACTATTCATTTATGATTTTAATTCTCAGCAAAAAGATTGATATATTTTTCCAAAGAAGCCTCAACGCTGAAAATTTCCTCACATCTCTTTCTCGCGTTAATACTGAGCTCATTGAACCTTTTCTGATCTGATATTAAATCAATAATCTTATTTGAAAATTCATTATTATCAATATCACCATTTTTAAGAGGAATAATATAGCCTTCCTTATCATTTCTTATTGCCTCAGGTATTCCGCCAGAGTTTGAGGCAATGGTAGGTCTTGAACTTGCCATCGCCTCTTTAATTGATACCCCCATGCAAGCATGTAAGCCCAATGTTGGGGCTATTGATACTGTTGCTGCACCATAATAATAAGGAATTAAATCACCTGATACATTCACCCTAATAATTAAATTATCTCCATGTTTCTTAGCAGATTCTTCTAACAACTTCGTCAGTGAACCTTTTGCACCAGCTATAATAAAATTGATGTTATTGTTGCGGGAAAGAACGGTTTCAGCAATTTCCAGCGCATTATCGGCTCCCATTTCTGGTTCCATCCTTCCTAAAAAAAGCACTGTAGGTCTATTTAAAACTGATATTTTTTTTCGAGATATAGCAGGATCTCTTTGCCTAAATCTCTCCAAATCAACTCCTATATATATCACAGATGGATCCACGTTCTTTGTAAAGTTTCCATAAGCCTCAGAACAGTAACAGCTTGATGAAAATACTTTTTCAGAATTTTCGATAGCTCTTTTAAACCATTTTTTGTGTTTTTTATAAAATGGTGGATTTTTGTATGGATCTGCAAAAATACAATAATAAATCTTGATTTTTGGGCACAGAATTCTTACGAAAGGAATCAGGGCTCCAATTTTTGTTGTGTATACAACTACTCTTTCAGCATGAGATTTAGTAATCAGATCGACAACATGTAGCGCTCTGATAAAACTACTTAAATAAAGTCTTGGTGATTTTGCAAAGTATGATATTAACAATATTAAACAAGTAATGAATTTTTTTACTTGTTTTGCAAAAATGAAAAAAAATCTAAATTTTAATCTAGTGGCCCTTTTAAAGATAAATGCTCCATCTTTGTCAAGATCTTGATCAAAGGAATCAAATTGCAAAATATGGCACTTATAATTGAGACTTTTTAGCCCTCTATTAATGTCGAATAAATGACTTGATACTCCTCCATAAGGAGGTGGGTAGGGGCCAACAAATAAAAGATTTTCTTTATTTTTGATTGCTTGTTCCTCCATGAGCTTTATTGAAATATGACTTTGTTTGTAAAGTTACCCTAAAAATTCATTGATATTAAGGTATTGCTTAATCATTGATTTCTTATTGCTTGGTAATTTAGTTATTTTTTCTACTATTTTAACTGATGTATCTATTGAGTACTCAAATTTTTCATCCATCTCTCTTTTAATGCTTTTTATGTCCATTTTCGTGAATGGATCCTCTTTATTTTCAACGACATGAAAAGTTAAAAACCCGGGGGTTTTTTGTACATACTGAGTCTCTAGTGCTTTAGAAATCGAGCTAAAATGAGCTCCACCCATTGTACATAGAGAAACCAATCGTTTGTCTTTAGTTACTATATATTCTTGAAGCCTACCCTCGATTGAATTAACGACACAATTATCTGAAAACATTGATTTTTTACTTGTCGAATTAACTGCATAATCATTCGTTTTAAATCTTATAAATGGAAATCCCATAGAGTAATTTGTTCCCACTAATTCACCAACAGAGGTATCATCTCTCCCAAGAATATTTTTATTATCATTTATAAGTTCGACATGACCATATAAAGGAATAAAAGCTAACTCATTAGAATTAAAAATTTTATACGCTGCTAGTACCTGTTCAGAGTGACCATAGTGAAAAAAAATATCCTCTGAACCGAAAACTTCTTTCATAAAATTATTTTGCTCTGTATAAGTATTTTCAGAGGCTAAAAGAATAAGCCTGAATTTCGGAGCTTTTCTACCAGAGGCTTTTATTGTCTTTGCCAACTGATATATGGATGAAGGATATCCGAAAAGAACTTCTGATTTCAAATTATCGATGTCTTCTAAGTAATATCCTATATAGTCTATTTTATTAAGATAATCCGAATCAAATGTAAGGGTTTTCATCACTGGGTTGTATTTGGAGAGAGAAAATATCCCGTTCTTTGTGCGAGCTATTTTATCACCCTTAATTACAACACATTTATCTTTTCCAAAATTATATCCATATTTTTTCCAAATGAACTCATAATATGATGGCTCAAGATCATCTTGCTTTTCATCAAGAAAAAATTTCAAAGGTGCAGCAGTTGAACCTCCTGAATACTTTTCTACTAATTTATTCTTATTGAATTTTTTGCTTATAAATCTATTTAAATTATTTTTAATATCTTTCTTTGAAATAGTTGGTATCAGCTCAATATCTTGAAGTGATTTAAAACTACTCGGATTAAAATTGTTGGCTCTGTACAATTTATTATAGAAAGGAATATTCTCGTAGGCATTATTTATAACCTTCTTCAATAAATCATATTTCCATTTCTCTATTTCATCTTTACTTAAGGTCTCAAAATACTCTAATGTCTTTAAATGTCTTTTGTAATTTTTTGATTTGAAGGCACTAAATGGAAATAGCCCAATAAGCGGCAAAAGAATTTTTTTTATTCCAGAGTTATCATTCAAAAATTTATTCAACTTTCTTTTCATAAAACGATCTTTCTCTGAATTTTTATCGCTATGCTATTTCAAAATATTTTTTTATTGAGATGTTTATATTGGATACATGAGAACCAGGATCTATCATTATGTTTCTAATATCTTCGCTAAAAAAAGTATACCCCTTCTGGCAGTGCATACCATTTTTTATTGCTACAAAGACAACGTGTTCAGATAGGTTAATTTTTTTATTATCAGCGAAAAAAGCAGTATCCGAATATATTTCATAAGGATAATCTAAAACTACAAATAATTGCTTTCCCCTATTTTCTATATACCCAAATAACTTATATTTATTGTCGACGAGAATTAGATTGAGTTTTTCCTGAGCGAAAATTGCACTCTCCTCTGAATTAAACTCAATTAGAAAGTCTCTGGTCATTCTTGGATGTACTTCCAAAAATGATACATCTAGTAATTTTAAAAAATCCTCGTGATTCTTTAATCGAAAATAAAATTGAGTCTTATCAAATGGTATTTGTGATAAACCTGTTGAAATGATGATACTGCAATTTTTATAAGATAATAGATCATTGATAATTTTATCATACTCGATGATCATCTCTAGGAATGGGTCTGCTGTCTGCTGGATATACCAATCAGGATTTTTTAGTTCTTTTTTTTCGATGAAAGGACTATTAAAAAAATAGTGATGCTGGATATGAGCTCCAGCATTTAGGAATAAGGTAGAAAATTCAGGTGATTTTTTAAAAAATAATTTTTTATGAACCTCATATAAGAATTTATCGAGAAACAATGCTTTTCGCCATGGTTTTTTAAAAGAAAATAAAGCGTATGTGATTAATGAAAAATATTTTTTTATACTTACTAGCGAAAAAAATGCAATTGTTAAATTAAACATTGTCTGCAGAGTAAATTTAGATTGAGAATTATCATTAACTGCCTGACTTATGGCTTTTGAAATACCTTTGCTCAAAAAACTTCCATCACTGGATGTCTTTGTCCAGGGATCAGGAATAAAATAAGCTGGATTTTTAAGAGCATTTCTCGTATTCATCGGGCTTATTGCCCCAACAGAATAACCAGCTTGTTCAACTTGCTCAAAAATTTGAGGTATGTCTGAATATACTGAATCACCAAGTCGAAAGATCTTATGTTCAGAGAAAGTTTTTCCCGTATGCACAGAGGGCCACTGAATCCACGGTTCAAGATGGTCATATTCTTTTTCTGAAGAAGTTTCAATCAAACTATTATTAATTATATGCGAGAAACCAGGGAGATTATGGCCGGCACATATATATTTATTTATTATGTCGAAATTAATTTCATTAAGCTCAAGCAATATAAGTTTTTTAGTTTTTTTCATGTTATTTTATGTCTTAAATCTTTTTGGTATTTGTGACAAGAATGTTTCTGCATGACTTTCTCTTATATAATTTTTAAGAATTTCTTTATTATTTTTTCTGCTAACTGGTTTATCATCAAATGCAGCTATTAATGCTTTTCTGCAATCAATAATATCATTAGGTTTATGTATATGGACACCAGAAAATTCTGAAAATATTGATCTTGCTACACCATCTGGTAGACCTAAAACAACCTGCCTACCTGTTGCAATATACTCAAATATCTTAGATGGAATGGCAGATGAGTACTCTTTTGTAATTTGTGCATACAATACCTTCGCGTTAGAATACTCTTCTAACAGCTCCTCCCACTTTATAGCTTCATAAAAATCTACATTTTTAATGTAATTTTTCGAACAATAATTTTCTAAATATTTTTTTTCTGCTCCTTGACCAATAATTTTTAGGTTGCAATTTTTTAGATCGGAGACAGCTGATATTATTGTTTCTAGAGATTGGGCTTTACCGATATTTCCACAATATAAAATATTATTTTTGATACTTTGAACAGCTATTGAGCCTATGTTTTTGGTTATTAAGTTATACTTTTTTTGCTCGATCCCATTTGGAATAACGCATGATTTTCTATTGAAATTAGCCAAAATTGAAGAGGCTTCATACTCATTTGTGCATGTAATAAATTCAGCATTTTTAATAAATGGTTTAAGAATGAATATTAATACTCGTGAATATAGTTTTCCATAAAGGGTGCTTTTATCAAAATAGTCCCAAGTGCAATCTCTGATATCAATTCCATATTTTGCTTTTTTAATGATATAGGAACAAAAACAGAGTAAAGGAGAAGGTATTGAATAAATAAGAAAATCTGATTTATCTTTTAAATAGAATGCTATTTTTACAGAATAGAATAATTCAACACAAATCCTAAAAAATAAATTATTTTTTTTATATAAATTAAAGTTTTTTACCTTAAAAAGAGAACTTTCTTTTTTACCACCAGTAAAATCAGGCTGACAACCCAAAATTTTTATATTTTTATTATCAAAGTGCTTATTCAATGATTCCGCCATAAATCTTATTCTGTTGGCTGTTGCTGTGTTTGCTGGATAAGCATAAGATGAAATCAATCTAAAAATATTATTACTCCTTGATGGAAATTTTTATAAGAAATATTTAAGTTCTATTAGTAACCTTATAAAATAAAGAGCCTACAACTTCATGCAGAAGAATATCCCATTTCTGAATTGATGCACGCAACCCAAATTCGAGCCAATCAATTTCAATTTCAGATTTATAGTCTACAGGAATTGGAATTACATCTATATTTTTTAGCCACTTATTAGCTAAATTCATAGTTCTTGGCATATGATATGCTGAGGTTATGATACCAATTTGATCAATTTTATTTTGAATTAAAATCTCACGGAGGTATTTTACATTCTCGAAAGTATTTCTTGATTTTTTTTCAATTACTATTGATTCACTCGGAACTCCCTGCTCATTAAGAAATCTTTCAGTGATTTTATATTCGGGAAAACCAATCTGACTAAGGGAGCCGCCGGTACCCAGAATAATTATTTTTAAATTAGGGTTTATATTAAATGCTTTTGTAGACTCTGTAAGCCTCTCTGCTGCTTCACCGAGATTTGTCTCATTTCTTTGTTTTGCGATTGCGCCGAAACCAGTTCCTCCTCCAAGAATTGCAATTGCTTTTAATTCCTTATAATTTCCATGAAACTGAATATACTGATTTTCTAGTTGTGCAAGATAATAATGAGGCAGAGGCTCATATGTCAAAAAAAGCCAAAAAATAACAATCATTTTCTTAATAAAGATAGAAAAATATTTTGTTTTTTCAAAGAAACCTAACACCCAGAAGCTTATGGTCAGAATAAAAAGAATATTAATTGGAGATAAAAAAAATGCCAATATTTTAGATATATAGAAAGTCATTTTAATTAATTTTTCGATGATTGAAGATGAACATAAAGATTCACCATGACAGCTCGAGAAAGCAAAAAGATTCTGAGTTTCGAAATTCTGGGGTCATCTTAATGCATTTATTATTTTCTTTGTCACCGAATCCTCTGAACCACTCAGTATTTATCAAAGAAAAATTTCCATTATTAGCATTCACTGTAATTTTTTTATTATTCCAGTGAAGTAGTCTTTGTTTTTTATCATGATTAATGTTTGGATGAAGAAAGTGTCGAGAAATTACAACATTGTCTTGACCCCTTATACTATCTTCAACTCTGATAGAGTTTTCGCATACAATCCATGATCTAATATGTTTGGGCTTACTGTTGAGATAATCATATCCATTATGTGTAGCAACAATTTTAATATAATTTTCACTTATCTCTGTTGAGATCAGAGAAGGATATGCTCTCCTTGCAACTCTGAACTTATGCCATACTTCTGATGAGCTTTTATAATCTATTTCAACAGTTGAATGTGCAGCAGTGCTTCTTTCGTATTGTCTTTGATTATTATTTTCATAATTTGATATCCCTGAATTTACAATTATTCTCTGTTTTTGCACAGATAATTCATAACTTAATGTATCAGCATGTGCATGTGCTGGCAGAAAATCTGGCCCTATGGGAGCTACATCTATAATCATCACAATATCTTGATTTTCAATCCTAATATACCCGCTTTCCTTGAGATAAATAAGGCGTTCATGATCAAAAGAGATACTATGATTTAATCTTGTTGCATATTTCTTCAGTTTATCTAATTTGCTTGCAATATTCATTGCGCTATCATTAAAAAATGAAATTTCACCATCAGGATGAGTCATAACTTCTAGCCAGTAGAGCATTTTTTTTATTAGCAATCTGATGGAATTTATAAATGATATCTTTCTTTTATATTCCCTGTTTCCTTCTTTAATGATCATTTCAATATCTAATAAGTCCTCAAGAACTATTGCATGATACATAACACTTCTCTCATAATGTCCTCCATCAGCTAATATTTGCTCTTCTAGGGCTTTCAATAAAATATCCAGTCCTTTCTTGAGCCAAAAATCTGATTCCTCGCCTTCAAAATAATATCCTGCGAATATAAGTGCTTTGGCATTAGCTATGAGATGGTTGCCTTCGATATGATATTCGATACGTTGATACAGGTATCTAGTCTGTATGGCTAATGAAGATATTTGCTTTTTGTCTAAGCTATTATTCCTTATATCCCACTTGATAAAATTCACAATCCTAAGAGAAAGAGGGTATGAGTCCCAACCAACCCCATTTCCAGGAGGATTCATTTCGATCCAATTGTCGATGATCTCTAGGGATATTGAATTTTTTATCTCTGAGGAAGAATTTAAGAAATTAAAATAATGTAAGTTATATAGCCATAGGACAGGAAGTGACTTAAAATGCCACAATTCACTTAGATTGTGTTCCTTTTTCATATTAAGAAACTTATAACAATTTATGGAAAAAACAGAAATCTCGGTATTTTTAGTAAACTCAAATTCTTTATTTGCCCGCTTTTTGGGGAGTGATGATAAACTCAGTGTTGGTTTTTTTAATATAAAAATTATGCGTGCTAGAATCTGTGATGTTTTTAAGTGGGAGATAGTTCTTGCGTACAATAAAAACTTGGATATTAAACTACTCAAATTATATCCTCGATTACCTCTATAATACGATCGCTCGTCTTGCCGTCCCAAAGTTCTGGTATTCCACCTTTCTTCCATTGGTTTGCAAATAATTTTTCCAGAATTGATTCAATATTCTTAGGATTAGAGCCTACTAGCTCATTTGTGCCTTCAAGAATAGTTTCCGGCCTCTCCGTTGAGTCTCTCAAGGTAAGGCATGGAACACCCATATAGGTAGCCTCTTCAGTAATTCCTCCGGAATCAGTAATGACAGCTTTAGCCTTTTTCACAAGATAATTGAACTCAAGGTAAGGCAAAGGATCTGCGATTAAAATATTTTTTGGAATCGATTTTATTGATCTTATCACTTTCATTGTTCTGGGATGAACTGGAAATATAATTTCTAGACCTCTACTGTATGTCCCTATTGAATTTAAGAGTAGTTCCAAATTTTCTTTATTATCTACATTTCCAGGTCTGTGCAATGTCAGAATAAAATATTCATTTTCTCTGAGATCTTTATATATTCTTGGAGGTCTTAGCTTAACCATATTATCAACTAGGGTATCAATCATTGTATTACCTACAAAAAAGATCTTACTATCATTAATTCCCATATTTCTTAGATTTTTATTGGCGTGCTTACTAGTTGTAAAAAAATAATCTGTTATTGAATCCGTCAGAATTCTATTAATCTCCTCTGGCATTGTAATGTCACCGGAGCGAATACCTGCCTCAACATGCGCGACAGGAATATTTAACTTTTTGGCAGCTATTGAGCACGCAGCAGTTGAATTCACGTCGCCAACAACCAAACATAGATCGGTTGAATCATTAATTAATATTTTTTCATAAGAGACCATTATTGCAGCAGTTTGTTGCGCTTGTGAACCAGATCCAACATTAAGATTTATGTCAGGAGCAGGTATACCCAATTGATTAAAAAAGTCAGCAGACATTTTCTTGTCATAATGTTGCCCAGTATGAATCAATCTATAATCAAATAATGAACTTGAGATTGCCTTTTTTCTCTCAATACTCTTAATGATAGGAGCAACCTTAATAAAATTGGGTCTTGCTCCCGCAATAATATCTATTGACTTCATTTCATTGACTCAGCTATCTCAATGACTATTCTGCTAACCTCTTCAATTTGCTCAAATGGTATAGGTGAAACACTTAATTTCTTCAATGAGGTCACAAAATCTGCTACGCAATTGACTTGCCCTTTATCTTGATGCCATAAATTCATTTTACTAAAACCACTCCACCCATAACCTGATAAATTTCGGAAATTATCTAACTGAAGTATCTTATTTCCAGTGAAGATTTCAAGTCTCTCCTTTGAGACCTCAATTGACCCATTGGATAGATAATTAACAACGCCTATAGAACCATTTTTAAATTTTAACTGAATGGAAACTGAGTCTTTTGTTTCATCATCAATACATACTTTATTCCATGCTGTTATGGGTGAATCTGATAAAAATCTTAGGAGATCGATAAAATGGCAAACCTCACCAACTACTCTTCCTCCACCAACAGACTCATCTTGTGTCCAATGATTTTTTGGAATAAAGCCGGCATTTACAGTCATGATAAATGCTTTTTTTTCATCTGTTGATGACAGTAATTCTTTGATTTTTTTTACATGAGGTGAAAATCTTCTATTAAAACCGACCATTATAATTGGGCTTGATTTTTTGCATTTTTCTCCAAAATATATTTTTTTAATTTCATTTAACTCATCTAGTGATATACATAGTGGTTTTTCGACAAACACGCTCTTATTATTTTTCAATGCCTCAATAACAAATTTGGCATGAGTATCATGTCTAGTAGTGATTACAACTGCATCTGAGTCATCTTTAAAAACATGTTCTGTATTTGTAGTAGATTGATTAAATTTATATTTTTTACCCAGATTTGTAGCACTCATGCCGGTGCTAGAAGCAATAGTACTAAAATTAACTTTAGACCTATTAAATGCTGGTACCAGAGTGGAAGAACTGTAACCTCCTGCACCAATGAAACTAAGATTAATATTAGTTTTTTTATTTTTTTTCTCAGTATCACTATTCAGAATAATAGCATCTTCTTCAATGCCATTTCCTGAGTCAGGATAGTCTAGAATTATACCCAGCGATCTCTTTGAGCCTGTGATTAATTCATAGGCATTAGAAGCATCTTCTAATTCGTATCTATGCGAGACTAATTTATCCAGAGAAATGTTACCCATGGATATCATATCTAAAACGGCTTCCATATTTCTCTGCTCAGTCCATCTCACAAAACCGAAAGGATAGTCTTGACCTTTGTCTTCATAATTTGGATCATATCTTCCTGGGCCATACGAGCATGAAACCTGAAAAGTTAACTCTTTTTCATAGAAGTCAGATCGTGATAACTCAAGGCCAGTAACACCAATCAATACTATTCTGCCCCTCTTTCTGCACATTTTTGCTGCCTGATGAACAGGTTCACTGCTTGATGTTGCCGCTGAAATAATGACACCATCAACCCCTCTTCCTCCAGTATGCATTTCTGAAATTTTAATTGGATCTTCGTTGTTCGATAAGTTGATGGTCTCAGCTCCAAAGCTCTCTGCTAATTCGCATTTAGTCTTATCCATATCAATACCGATAACTTTACATCCATTTGCCTTTAATAGTTGGACTGTTAATTGACCTACGAGACCAAGACCCGTCACTACAATTGTCTCTCCGAGAGTAGGCTTAATAAGTCTTATTCCTTGGAGTGCTATTGAGCCAAGAACTGTAAACGCAGCTTGATCATCTGTGACATTATCTGGCACTTTTGCACATAAGTTGAATGGCGCCCTAACTACTTCCGCATGAAATCCATTTGATACAACCCTATCTCCTACCCTGATATTTGTATCACCCTTACCAATTTTAATTACCTCACCAACATTGCAATAACCAATCGGTAAAGGTTCATCAAGTTTGGCAAAGACGGATTCTAGAGTTGGTTTTATTCCATTGCTTAATATTTTTTCTATGACAAGCTTAACTTTATCTGGCTGTTGTGCTGCTTTCTTAATTATATTCGCCTTACCAAAATCGACCAACATCCTCTCTGTTCCAGATGAGACGAGTGTTTTCTTTGTTTTAATAAGCAAATGTTGCGGCATCAAAGATGGTGCTGGAGTATCTTGTATTATGGTTTCACCATTCTTGAGTGATTGAAAAATCTGTTTCATTTTCTATTTGATCGCTTTTATTAACATAAATAGGCCCGCTCTTGGAAAAAATAATTTTATTAAAAATCTTGGCCAAATTCTTCTAGCAATATTAAGTAATTTTCCTTCGTGCCTCTGACCAGCATCTGAAGTTAGTAGATCACCATGAGTTAGCACTGTTTTTATTTTCACTTCAGAAAAATCTCTGAATAACTCTAAAGACTCATCCTTCGTATATGCTTTTGTTCCAGGGCTTTCAAGATAACTTGCGTAGATCTGATCCAAGCTAGTAAACGGTTTTAATACCATCAAAGCATAACGAAACCAAAGCATAATACCAACTATACTCCATTTATGATAGATCATGACTTTTGCTATACCTTCTGGTGCTAAAACTCTATGGATTTCTTTTACAGCCTTCTTGGTATCAGGACTATGATGAATAACACCCCAGGAATATACCTCATCAAAACTGTTATCATCAAATTTTAGATTTTCTGCATCACACACAGAAAGAGATGATTTTAGACCGAATAAACCGAGCCTCGTTTCAGTATTCTTTATTGCTCTTCCTGTTAGATCTATTCCTGTAGTGTTAGCGCCAGCCTCGATAAATTTCTGATGATCGGCTCCCAAACCAACACCAATTTCTAGTATGTTTTTATTTTTTGTTGATTTAAAATCTGCGAAATCAGCTATATAAGGTTCTAGCTCATATCTCTTCTTTGATTGAAATAAAAAATTATCTTTATCATAAGTTGACATAAATAATTCTTCGCCACACGATGATTTATCCCAAAAATCATGCACATCTTTTTTTTTATTCGAATTCACCATCACTTTATAAATTATTCCCTATCCAGAAAAGAACGACACCATACCTCTATACATAGAATTGAAAATAATGTGTATGCAGCATCAATTTTACCTTCATAGTTTAATCTAATCATTTTTTGGACTTGTTTCTCATCAAAAATTCCTCTCTTTTTGATACTAGCCACAGAGAGCATATCCTCCGTAAGCTCTTTAAGTTCATTTTTTATCCAGTGCCTCAGTGGTGCACCAAAACCACTTTTAGGTCTATATATTATATTCTTTGGCAGATAAGGCTCCATCGATTTTTTTAGGATCCATTTTCCATGACCATTCTTTTGTTTATATTTGAGGGGAATCTGATGCGCAAATTCAACCAAGTCATTATCAAGAAATGGAACCCTGACCTCTACTCCAACTGCCATAGACATTTTATCAGTGTAGTTTAAATTATGATCTGTCAAAAAAAATCGTTGCTCCAAAGCCAACATTTTTTCCAGAGGCTTGATTGAAGATTTTTTAAGAGGAGCAAGGAAATTTAGCATTGGATCAAGCGCATCAAATTTTTCGAAAATATGCCTTAAATCCTTGTTAAATATATTAATTAAATCTTTTTGTCGAGACCAAATAAAAAAGTTAGCGAGTCTCTTATCCTCATTTAGTGAAACTCCATTCATAAACTTTGTCAACTTCCTAAAATAAGGATTCCTCTGATCAAGACTAATTGCCGTCCTTTCTATTCCATTTTTAATAGTATCTGGAAATAATTTCCAATATTTGTCATAAGCAATTGCCTTATGCCTTCTATATCCGGTAAATATATCATCTCCCCCTGCACCCGACAGCAATACTTTAATACCCTGATCTCTCGCTAGTTGACAAATATATTTTAAATTAAATACTGCGGGATCTGATAAAGGTTCATCAAGCTCTCTTATCATTCTTACAAAATCGTCACACATTTTATTTGAGCTTATAGGTATTATATTTAGCTCAACACCCAAAAACTTAGCGACTTCTTTTGCATACGGCAAATCATCTGTCATACCTTTCTCAACACCGCCTGATGTCTTTATTGAAAAACAGCTGATATCTGGATTATTCTTTATAGCCATAGCTACTATTGAACTTGAATCCAAACCTCCTGATAAAAAAGCACCTACTGGCACGTCAGACACTAATTGCCTTTTTACAGCCTGTTTTAAGTAATATCGAGTACCTTCTATTGAATTCTTCTTATTATGAAATAGCTTTTTTTCTTTGAAAATTGGCAATTCATACCATTTCCATCTTTTTTTAATTTTTCCTCGTTCAACAACGATAGCCTCTCCTGGAAGAACTTTTTTGATATTGTGTATCGGTGTACCTGATCCAGGGCACCACATAAAGCTTAAATAGTTATTTATCGACTGATAATCAATTTTATTCTGATCTGACAGAAGCTTAATAATAGCTTTGATTTCACTTGCAAAACAAAAACCATCTTTATTTTCAGAAATATATAAAGGTTTTACTCCAAATCCATCTCGTGCAATAAATATTGCATCGGTTTTTAAGTCGAAAAATGCAAATGTAAAAATACCATTAAGCATTTTTAACATTCCTTTTCCCTCTGAAATGTAAAGATTTAGTAAAACTTCTGTATCTGAATTGCTTTTGAATTCATAGCCTTTTGATTCGAGTTCATTTCTCAGTTCTTTATAATTATAAATTTCACCATTAAATACCAATACAACAGATTTATCTCTGCTGATCATGGGCTGATGTCCTAAATGAGAGACATCTAATATAGAGAGACGACAATGTCCCAAACCAATCCTCTTTTCCCGATCGAAATAAGTACCTCTATCATCGGGGCCTCGATGACTGATTTCAGATAACCCTTGATTGAGAAGTTCTTCTGAAAATTCACCTGAATAACCGATTAACCCGCACATTTCTATGTTACCTTTTAGAGTATAGATTTGATGATCTGCTCAAGTTTGATTGCAGCTTTTTCAACAGAAAAATTTCTTGAAGCAAATTCATGACCATTTCTCGATAATTTATTCCTAAGCTCATCGCTTTCAATTAGATTGATTATCGAAGCTCTTAGGGCGTTTTTATTTTTTGGAGGAACTAATAATGCCTCTGATTTGTGCTTGATGATATCAGGAATATTGCCAACAGAGGATACAATTACCGGTATTCCTGAGGCCATTGCTTCGATTATTGCATTTGGGAATCCTTCCGCCCATGACGGAAGCACTAATATGTCTGAATTCTCAAAAATATATTTTAATTTAGTGCGATCAACCCAGCCATAAAATCTGACATCCAAATTATTATTTATTGCTATTTTTTTTGCTGTTTCCTCGCAACTTCCACCTCCGGCAATTGAAACCTTAAACTTATAATCCTCTTTAAGGTCTAAGCAAACATCAAGTAAATCGAAAATTCCTTTTTCTTTCTCAACCCACCCCAGAAATAAAATATTCAATGGCAAAGATGTTTCTTTGGTTAATTTTTCTTCACCAATTGCAAGAAGGCTATCAGTCGCTGTCCAATTAAAAATAATTGGTGATTTATTATCAGAAAAACCAAGTACCTCCATGGCAAAATTCTTCCATGCCGGCCCCTGACATAAAACCATGGTTGAGCTCGAAAAAACAATTTTTACCCAAAATTTTGTAAAAGCTGACTCTTTTACCTGATTCAATAATGGACCACCCCTTGGAAACATTAGCACAGGTATTCTTAAGAAGAATGCAAGCCACGACATCATGCCTTTTTCAGCCAAACTAGCCCCAATTGCTGGAAACAGTATTACAACATCAGGGCGTTTGAATAATAATTTAAAAAAATACAGTGATGATCTCTTGAATGCATATAAAAACCTTATGAAAATTGTTGGTATGGGATTTTGTATTTGTGTGCTGTCTATGGTTATCACATCGAATCTTTTGCTGAAAGAGGATTTCATTAAAGCTTGACATGAAGTCACAATACCACCAAAAATTTGGTTGTTATCGGAGGGGAAGCCCCCGACAATCAAAATTTTACTTTTCATTATGTCTTGTTTCCATCCAAAGACTTATTTGAAGCAGTTTCCATAAAATAAATCCGTTTTGAGCCCTTAATTCTTTGTGATCATCAAGTGTTTTTTCTATCAAAAAAGGGTCGAAATTAAACTTCTTTAGAAAAGAGTTATCCAGTAACCTCTCCTTTGCAAAATCAAATAAAGAGCTCCTCAACCAATACTCATAAGGTACACCAAAACCTGTCTTCGGTCTTTTAAGTATTGAGGATGGCAATCTTTCTTTTTGTGAGTTTCGGAGAATCACTTTGTCTTGCAGTGATGATATTTTCCAAGCAGTTGGCATGCCCACAGATAAACGAGCTATCTTTTCATCAAGTAGTGGGACCCTTGCCTCAATACCAGCTGCCATTGAGGCTCTATCAACTTTAGTTAAAAACTGAGAGGGTAATTGAACTGTCAGATCCGTCAAAAGCATTTGCTGAATCGGTTCATGAAAATTGAATCTCTCTGCTGCATTTCTGTAAGCTAAAAATGGATCAAGAGTCTCTATGTATTTCTCTTGATACTCTTTTTTTAATAGCAATTCTGGACGATTATTAAGGGTTTCCAGGGTAAGTAATAGCGCCATTCGCATTGATGGTTCACTTTGGTTAAGCGCTCTGAGTATACGTGAAATACGTTTACCACGACTTCCACTTTGAAAAAAGATATCTGCAATTGAATTTGGAATGTATTTTAAATATTTTAATTTGCTCAATAGGTTATATCGTCTGTATCCGCCAAATAACTCATCTCCTCCATCACCCTGAAGTACAACTTTGACATCACCCTCCAACTGCTTACACATTAAGTAAAGTGGTATATTTGCGGCATCAGCAAAAGGCTCATCATGCGCTTTAGCCAATATGTATAGTGTATCAACGATGTCAGGTCCATTTACTTTGAGCTGGTGATGTGTGACATTTAGGTGCTTAGCAACCAATGCAGCCTTCTCTTGCTCATTAATTCCACCATCAAAATCAAACGAAGCTGAATAACAATTTATAGAATCTTTTCTTAAATTAGCTGCTGCAGCCGCGATCGCGGATGAATCAATACCACCACTCAAAAAAATTCCGACAGGGACATCAGCATTAAGCTGTCTGCAAACAGATTCATCGATTGCTTTTCTTAATTCTGAAGTCGCAGACTCTTTTGAAAAATTCTGACTTTCTGTCCATTTTTCAATTTTCCACCATTTTTTTAGCGCTTGAGATTTTTTGTTAACCTCAAAATAGTGCCCAGGGAGTAATGATTTAATCCCTCTATAAAAAGTTCGATCCTCATATGTATTCCCAAACCAAAGATATTCAGAAAAAGATTGCTCATCTAAGGAGCAATCAATCCCGTCAGCTTGCAATAATGTTTTTATTTCAGATCCGAAAACAAAACCATAACTTGATTTTGCATAATAGAGAGGCTTTATACCCAGACGATCTCTAAAAAGGATCAATGTTTCCTTTATCGGATCCCAGATAGCGAATGCAAATATACCTTCAAGTCTCTTTAAACCATCTATTCCCCATTCGTTGTAAACATGAAGAATAACTTCTGTATCAGATCGACCCCTGAATATATGCCCTTTTTTTTGTAACTCTTTTTTTAGTTCTAAATAATTATATATCTCGCCATTATAGGTTATTCTAAAGCCATTGGTCTCAAGCATCATTGGTTGTGATCCGGTATCAGTCAAATCTAGTATCTTGAGTCTTCTGTGGCCGAGAGCTATCTTTTCATCTACATATATTCCAGAACTATCCGGACCACGATACGACAATGTTGATGTCATTCTTTGGATAACATCCTCAATGATAGAATCGCTATGATGAGAGGTTGCTGCTTCGATATATTGTCGGTAAATACCTGCAATACCACACATTATTGAATACCCTTTATCTCAGTATCAGGATTACCGTATATTGAAATATAGCTCTTATGGTATGATCTCCATGAATACTTTTTTGAAACAAGTGCTTTAGCACGTTTCTGGTATCTTTCTCTGTTGCTTTTAACCAAATCAATAAAATCAATAATATGATTCAAGCCTTGATCTAGATTAAGAGGGTCAACGATTACTCCAAGATCATTTTGTCTTACATGATTGCTAAGATCTCCAATAAAAGGTGAGCAAATAATAGCGAGCCCTGAATCAATATATTCAGCGAATTTAACTGGTGATGCCGCTCGATTAAGAGCTCTATCATCTCTCAATATGAATCCAATGTCGGCTAATGATAGGGCATCTAACGTATCCTTTCTGGTTAAGCTTAAGCACTTTATAGAGCTACCAAATGCTTCAATACCTATTACCTCATCAGGTAAAGTATGAGGATCAGAATTCGTTAAGAGCAGAAATTTTACATCATCTCTTTCCTGGTGCACTTGATGCCATAAATCGAGCATTTCAGGAACCTTTTGATAGAAACTCAAACCCCCAGAATAAACAAAAACTATCTCATCTTTTTTGATTCCTAAGTTCGATCTAAGCTTATCTCTCCTCTCAGGAGAAATTATTGATTCACTGCATTCGATACAGCTTGGAATCACAGAATATTCAAATTGCAAACGAGTCCTATTCTCCACTATCTCAATCAACATTTTTGTAACAGAAGTCACATGAAATGCATATTTCAATGCAATTTTCTCCAAACAACGATAAAAAAATATCTTAATGATGTTGGTATTTTGGGCTTTTGCTTCATCGATTAAATCGCCTCGAAGATCATAAACATAAGGTATGTTATTTTTGAGTTTACTCGCCAAAATAATCAAGGAGCCCCATATACCTCTGGTATAAGCGTTAGATACTTTATATTTCATTGAGATTTTGTTAAGAGCAATGATCATATTAATTAAATTTTTAAAAAATCCGACATTTTCCAATGAGACAATTTGAATATCCTCAGCCCTTAATCGCTTGGCAACTATTTTCTCAAACAAATCTTTTTTTTCATAATTACAGAGAAGTCCTACACGATAACCCATGTTGCTGAGAGCTATCAGCTGGTCCATAACTTGAGATTGAAAAACTGCAGAGTTATCCATTGTGATACCAATATCAAAAATAACAGCCAGAATATCAAGGTGCTTTTCTTTTTCCATGGGCTATTTTCCTATTTGGTATTACTAAAAAAATTTTTTAAACTATCAATCCCAGCAAATAGTAGACATTATCTCAGACTTAGTCGAAATAAATCTTAGCAATTTATTTTTTATGGGAACCCCAAAACCATGACCAAACGCTCCGTCGACAATTTTATAGGCATCAACATTGGAAACATGAAGTTTAGCTTTCACTCCAGCTTTATGTATCAAATGAAAACAGATTTGATTTTGGGTTTGCCTAATATCAGAAACTTCTACCATTGGATCAAGATTGAAATTGATGAACTTCTTCCGTTTATCATTAATTGTATCGAAAATCAGTAATTCGTTATTTTTAAGTTCAAATTTCCTAATATGTGGATTTCCATAACCTGAATGAGAGCCAGTGACGATCGACTCAGACGTGAAATGCAAGCATGGATTGGATTTTTCTTCTAGCCTGAAGATACCTTCATAACTATTATCCCAGTTATCTTGTTCAGCATCCTCAATAGCTAAGGTATTATGATTCATGGTAGACCTGAAAAAATTTCTCATATCTGGATGAGATAAATAAACAGGGCATCCTCCATCAACAAAAAAATCGTAGCCAGCCAAATTCAATTCAAAGCTATTTTTATCGTTATGTCCATGCCCTCCCATACCTTTTTGACCATTAGGACAACAAGTAACCATTAACCATGCCTTTTCTTTTTTTAGGACAGCGATTCCAGAGTCCTTGAAAAAAGCAGTTTGAATTGATTGTTTTCCAAAATCTAGATTCTTAGAAACATGCAGAATACTATTATCTGCAATCAATTTTCCTTCATCTTTATATATCAATCCTAACTCTCGAAAATCCTGATTATCAAAAAGCTCGCCAGCAACTGACAAAATATGGGTATGATCTCTGTATTCATTATAGTCAGACGAAAGCTTATGAAGTCTTGAAGAATCATTATCTCCAATTTGTGGAACGAGGCCATTTGGTTTAGTGATGTTATAAGTAAAATTGCACATCAAAAAAAGCTTTTTGTAATAATGATTTGAAAATATATTACCGTGAGCAACATTTATTTTATTTTCTTCGGCGGATAGCAACCTTGGCTCAACTTTATGTTTTTTTAGATCTACCTTCTTTAGCTTCATCCTTCTCTCTTTTGTGAGACGTTCGATTAGACACGTACACGACAAAAATATTTCTGCAACTAACCTGTGGTAGTGTGTTGATGCTTCATGAGAACCTCCATCGTCATAAACCTGCCTCTTCATTTCAGAAATTAATTCTTGGATACCAAATAGCAACCAACGATCTGAATGTTCGTAATCGGGAAAGGAATAAGCAATATAGATTAAACCGGCAATGTTAGATAAATAATGGTTTCCAGTACACTCTTCATAATATTCAAGATTCTTCTCAATATGATGACCATGATTAATAAGGCTCTCGTATATGAGTGATTTTGTTTTCGGGTAAATATCTAATTCATCACTATAAAATGACAAACCCCAAATTAGATTGACACTTCTTATTGCTACATCCATTGTGCAAGCCCAATTGACACCTCGATTAGCAGGGTTAGATGCAATCCAATCGATAACTTGCAATAAAAATTCTCTTGAAGATGTCTTGTTACTGCCGGCCATTAACTGACCAATATGCTGGAAACGTGATAATTCCCTTGGAATTTTGATATCAACTCCATCAGAGGGAAGTGTCGGTACATTAATATATAAAATATTTGGGTCCCAAATATACCCAGATTTAAAATCTTTATGCCAATTTATACGAATATAATTATTACTTTCTTTAGTATGAATCTCTCTTATTGCATCATTAAAATTTTTATCTGGTTTTAATCTAGTTCTATTGCAGTCAAAATATTCAGATGAGAGAATTTTAAATCTATGCTGGAGTACTTGCTTATAGGTTTCATTTTGTATATGAGCTAAATTATCTTTTTTATCCTGAAGATATTCGTTTGTATCTATGCTCATAAATCTTAAATTAGATTTATCAATAGTTGGTTTTAATTTCTGCAAAAAACCTCTAAAGATATAGAGTTCACTAACCACAAGCTTTATTTTTAAAGTAAGTAGTTTTAACCTTCTTTTTAGTTTAATAAAAAAAATCTCAGGCGAAGTTATTAGCAATTGAATATATTTATTCATTTTTAATATATAACTTCAATTTTCGTCTTAACAAACCAATCATAAAAAAATAAAACATCACAGCTGGTAGATTTAAAATAAAAGTGTTTGTCATGCCAGGTATAAAAAATGGAAATATTACTGGCCAACCCAAAACCAAACAATAAGATCTTACAAGCTTGATCATCACGAAAAAGCCAATCAATCCAGAAGTAACTAAAATACGAAACCAATCATTATGGAAAACTGTAGTGCCATCTTTAAATGGTGCACCCTCTGTTGCACTATATCCAGATCCAAATAAAGGTGATAATTGAAATCTTAAATAAGCATCTTCAGCTGTAAGTAGTGGGCGAGCAATGCTGCTAAGAGCTCTTGTATCGCTATCTCTATTGTCAATATTCGATACCACTTCAATCACAGAAACAGCTCTTTTGACATTTTTTTCTATATCTTCTATTTCGATATTCTTTAAGATATATCCCCCAATTATTAAGGGAATAAGACCTATCATTAACCACAACTTAAATTTTTGTTTGACATCTATATTACTCATATAAAAATTTAGATTTAAATAGCCAAAAACCAGAGCTGTCAAAAATCCGCTTCGAGTAGCAAGAAGGAGAGATAATAATATCGGAAAAATAGAAATTACTATTATGGCAATTTTGTTTGGCTTATATGAGTAGTATTTTTGACCAAAAAATATAAATAGGGTAATTATGTTCACCATGAGTGCAGACCCATTTGGGTTGGGAAATAACCCTCTTGGTCTAGCTAACTCCAAGATACCTCTCGTGCCGTCTAATCCTAAACCAGACATATCATCCAAAACTGCCTGACTATAGTAAAAATCGACTAACCACGAAGGAAGATTGAATTTAAAAAAAATAAAAACAAAATTTAAGAAAAGAGAAATATAAAGCACCCAAGACAACCAATTAATATTAAAGTTTCTTGTGTGCAAACCCAGGCCGAAGGACAAAATAATAAGTATATAGAATAATAAACCTGTTACGAGTGGCTCATAACTCTCTCTTTCCCAAAAGGCTGAAAAATATAATTCACCTAATAATGAACAGGAGATGATTATAAGAAAAAGAAGGGCAAAATGATTAAACTCTTTTGTTAGAGATGCGTCATTCTTCGGAGTTAATCCGAAGTCTAGAAGCCATAATGCACAGAGAAAATAGGAGATTTTAAAGGGGATTCCATTAAAATGAAACATGGGTAGCAGCAACTGATCGAAAACAAGTATAAGACCTAGAAATGGTAAACTTCGCAAAAAATTAATTCTTGATTTTTTTAGAAGTAACTGCATTTCATTATCTGCTGTATAAGTAATTTTTTCTTTTTCTTAGTATTGGTTTCTCAATCAAAGTCCAAGATATAGTAGCCAGAATGATAGTCACTGGAACACCAAGCATGAAACCAGCTACACTCTCAATGCCCAAAAGAATTAATACATTAAAAACCAACATATGATAGATATAAATACCGTAAGAAATATCATTCCTTTTTAATATAGAATCTGATAATTCCGGATTCGAATAACCAAAAGATAAAATAAGTAGACATAAGGACAGATAGTTGATTAGTCCTATATCATTGGCAGCACCAAACACCACGGGTGTATTAAGTTGATGACTAGTCACGGAACAAATAACAAAAATAACGAAGAATGTCATCAATCTGTTTGAAACAAATTTATGTAACAATTTAATATGCCTCTGACATAACACTCCTAACAAAAACATCCCAAACCATGGAATCGCAGAAAACCCAATCAATTTTTTTAAAATAAGATTAGCTTCAGCTTCAGGTTTCCAGTTTATTAAAAAATAAAAAACAATAAAGGAAACCATAGCAAAAATTAAAAAAACTTTATTCTTGTTCAATTTATTTTTTTCAGACATCAAGTACAGAAGTGGCAGAAAAAAATAGAATGTTAATTCAACTGGGATAGTCCATAAAGACCCATTAACAACACCAACCCCAAACCAATTTAGTGAATCAGGTGAGTACTGAGGAAACAGGGTGCCTTGCATTAAAGCCCATAGACCTAAGAAAAGATATGAAATATCAACATTTAGAATAAAGCTAAATAAAATTATCAATATCACACTGAAGAGAACGCAAACCCATAAACCAGGTATTATCCTAAATATCCTATTCCCAGAAAAAATCTTTATGTTAGGGTTTCTCTCCCATGAAGCACTTATTAGTAATCCACTCAGAAAAAAAAAGATTGGGACACCGGGTAAATAATTTAAATAGCTAATGAGTGGAAATAAAAATTCAACTTTTAAATGATATATTCCATGAACAATTGCCACTTGAGTAGCAGCAACTAATCTCAAAAGATCGAAATTATTTTTTTGAAAGTAAGTTGTCTTTAAACTCTCATCATTAGTCGCCATCAAATTACTCCAAATGCAATCAATCAAATGTAATATTTTTGATTCTTTAGACTATTTAAAATCAAGAAAACGTTATTCATTGATACTTTTTTTATCAGAAGTATCCACAATGAAAAAAGACTTTCCAAAACTAGAGTATGATTTCCATTCATGTATTTTTAATTGTTCATTTTCAATAAGAAATTCATTTAATGCTTTATTTTCACCTTGATCACTGCCAGCTGGAAAACAGTAGAAATCATCGAAAATCAATACAGAGCCCGAAACAAGTAACGGACGTATGAATCTTAATACCTCTATTGCTGAAGAATATAGATCAACATCAATATGAACTACTCCAACACTAGGGAGTTTACTCTGGAGGTCTTCTGTGAGGCTGTTGGAATAGAAACCAATGATTATATTTTTGTCTTTTATACTGAAATCAGCTTGCTTTTTAACAGCAGACTTAAATTCATTAACTCCTGTACTGAAGGTTCCCTTCTTAAAAATACCATCATCTTTTGTTGTCTCTGGAAGCCCCTCAAAAGAGTCGAATGCAAAAAACTCACATTCATCGAAGATTCCAAGCTCTTTCGATGCTCTTACTGCTGATGAAAAAGTCCTTCCTGAGTGACAACCAAATTCAAAAAATACTTTTGGAAGCTTGGATACTTTAACATAATTTAATGCCTCCATTATATGAACAGATTTCTGCCTATAATCTGTTGAAATATAATCCTGATGTGCTTGATATGAGTTATTATTAAATAGTCTCATATAAAGCAAGCTTACCCTATAGATAAGAGTTCGCGGTATGATCATTTTAAAAATTTTTGCTAATATGATTTTCACAAGCAGTCAATCTGAATATTTATAATCTTGAATATCATTGTATCCCATATTCTTTTTATCAGCTATCATGAATAAATTAAACTCAACATTCAGAAAATACATGCAGCCTTATTAAGGCTATTTATTTTGATATGAGTTATTGATTTAAAAAAGTGAAAATATGCCAATAGTCACTGAAAAAGAAGGTCCGGAAAATTATTCTAATAGACTAAATAAATTAGAGTCGATCAAAAGTTATAGTCAATTATTTTATGATAGCTTTATTACAGAGCCACACACGTCATATAATTTATCCCAATTATTAGAATTTCTCCCTAAGAACCGATCAAAAAGAGCGTTATGTGTTGGTTATTGTTTTTTAAAGGAGTCCACCCTGTTAAGGGAAGGTTATTTTAGGAGTATTGAGACGTGGGATATTGATAGTGATTTAGTTCCAGTTGCTAATAATGCAATTTCAAAACTTAATATAAATTCTAAGTTACGCAGGTTAAATATTCTTAAGGATGAAATAAATAAAGACAAATATGACACTCTTTTACTCTTTCAAATGGACTATATATTCTCAGATGAAGAGCTAGCATTAATTATAAAAAAAGCTATTGATGCAAACATAAAAGAATGTATCGTGATCACACCATCATTACTTCATTTGAGCTTTCCATTGCCCAAAGAAAAAAATATATTCTTTCATGATCTAATCATCTTCATGCAGCTCTATATAAAAAAATTCAGAAAAAAGAATACAAATTACTCTGACAAAAAAGTCATGAGTTATAAAGTATATACAAGATTTAAAAATAGTTTTATAAAGTTGTTTAGGCAGAATGGCTATAAATTAAGGGCGCTCAAAGTATCAATGAACAATAATGGCTCATTTCATTTTATGCATTTCCATAGCAAAAAATGAAACTGATAATTCGTCATTATCCCCACTGCACATAAATTTAGAAGAATATCTTAATTATAGTAATTTTCCTTGACGAACTCTTCTTCCTCTGGGTATTTCTGCATAAAGTGTTCTAGTAACTCGCAAATCAAACTCAAATCTTTTTGAGTAAGTCTTTGATGTGTTGGAAGATTAATAATGTGATTAGCCGCAAATTCTGCTGTTTTACATGAGCCTTGCGAATATTCATAAAAATGACAATCATCTGATGAGCTTATCGGATGATTGAACCATTGTCCTATTTCAATTCCATTTTTTTTAAATAAATCTATAAGTATTTTTGTATTTTTTACAAGTAATGGATAGCGTATTAAGGCTGTGTCATTGGATTTACTGATATTTTTGTGCATTTTTGATAATAATTTTGTTTGTTCATATATCGAAGAGTTTTCTTTTTGCTTCTGATTTATAAAATCTAATTTAACAAACATGTCCCCAAGTATGGACCACTGAATATCCGGAGGATTTTTTAGGTAATCTTCTGGAATTTTATTTCTATTGAAGTTAATGGATGATTTCTTAAAAATACCTAATCTAAATAATAAGGAAGCTATAAAACCGCCAACTCTATATATCTGAGGCAGATAAAGGATACCTGATAATCCAGCTTGTAAAAGTCTCCGACTTGAATCAATCATTGAAAGTGATTCTTGTTTTAATACAAAGGATCTGACTATTTCATTTAACTCTTTATCTCTATTAACTATAACCATGCCTCCCCAGCCAACAGAAATAGTTTTTGAAACTTCAAATGAAAATATGCTTGCATCACCGAAAGTTCCTAATAATTGATTCTTATGTTCACTACCCAATGCTAAAGCACAGTCCTCTATCACTTTAAGATCAAATTCTTCCGCAATATTCAACAACTCCTCTATATGCGCAGCTTTTCCATATGTATGCTGAATAATCATCGCTTTGGTTTTTTTGGATATTAATTTTCTTGCATCACTGGGTTTCATGGAAAAATTTTTAAGATCAATATCCACGTATATTGGTTTTATCCCCAAAAACATTAATGGCTCGGCAACTGCAGAGCATGTGTATCCTGTTACCAGTACTTCATCCCCTTTACCTATTTTCATAGATGATAAGAGCGCAAAAATCCCGCCTCTCCCAGATGAAAATGTATATGCACCAATCGAATTAAATTTTTTTTGAAACTGCTTGGCAAAAAACTTACTGTGTCTATTACAGTCTTTTTGGAAGCAACTTATAAAAATAACTCTAAATGGATAAATTAGAGCGTTAAATAATAATTTAAGAGAATATATTGTATTCATTGATGTGTAATAAAAATTTATAGATCTTAAATTTTTAAACACCATATCGTTCACCAAAATTAGAATTAATATAGGAAATTTTGATTGCTATTTACCAAAGAAAGATTTGATTTTATCAGTAATATAAGAAACTTCATCACTTGATAGAAGTGGATAACTTGGAAGATTGATACCAGATTTTTCAAGTTTTTCAGCGTTTGGCAGTGACATTGAACTTCTGAATGCAGGAAGTGAATGCATTAGTGGAAAAAACGGTCTGGTTTCAATACCATGTCTTTTAAGAAGTTCTCTAAGTTTGTCTCTCTGATCAGAATCATTAACAACAATAGAACTCATCCAGAAACTATTAAAGGATCCTGGTTCATCTTTTTGAAATGTTACAGGGCAGTCATTTAAATCTGCTTTATATTGATTCACTAACTCTCTTTTGAGTGAAATTGTTTTTTCGGCCCTCTCAAGTTGAGCAAGACCAATTGCCGCACAAACATTTGTCATCCTGTAATTAAAACCAATTTCATCATGCCAATATTCCTTTCTTAGAGACACTGCTTGACTCTTAAGATACGAACATCTCTCAATGAGCTCCGAGTTATTTGATACAATCATTCCCCCTTCACCGGTAGTAATTGTTTTATTTCCGAAAAAACTGAAGGTTGATATATCGCCAAAAGTGCCAACATGGTCATTTTTATATCTGGTGCCGAATGCTTCAGCTGCATCTTCAATAAGTAATAGATTATGTTTTTGGCAAATTTCTTTTACTCCATCCATGTCACATGAGTTACCATAAAGATGTACCACCATTATTGCTTTTGTTTTTGGGGTTATCTTGCTCACGATACTTTTTTTGTCGATGTTCCATGTTTCTATATCACTATCAGCAAAAACAGGAGTGGCACCTACATAAGCGACAGAATTTGCTGAAGCAACATATGTAAGTGAAGGAAGGATTACCTCATCCCCTTCTTTAATACCTAATGCATACAGCGCCAGGTGAAGAGCTACAGTTCCATTGCTTACAGTAGTTGCTTTTTCAGCATTAATATAGTTCTTGAACTCTTCTTCAAATTGAGTGACGAAATCACCACGTGAAGATATCCAGCTAGAATCCAGACATTCATTTACATATTTTTTTTCATTTCCAGATAGATCTGGCTTATATACTGGAATATTATATTTATTATTCATAGGTGGTTATCTTATCAAATTATTTTTTCTTTAAAAAAGATCAATGAAAACATATATATAAAATGATTATTCAAAGTAAATTATTTCCATCAAGAGCTTCCGGATTTCTTTTATACCATTCAACAGTTCTTTTAATTCCCTGCTCTATAGAAATTGATGGTGTGTAACCCAAATCTCTTATCTTGTGGATATTAGGGCACCTTCTTTTTGTTTCCCCTTCAGGTGAATTAGAGGTTACAATATTTACTTCTATACCAATAACATCTGCGATCAACTTAACAAGCTCACGTATACTCAGTTCTTCTTCTGTACCAATGTGATAAAGATCATGTTTCGCACCTGTCTTTTCCATTATTCTTAAACCATCAATAAGGTCACTGACATAGCAAAATGCCCTGGTTTGACTTCCATTACCAAAAATTTCAAGATTGGTGTTACCACTATTTTTAATATTATTGATTTTATTTATCAAATTTGGAATTACATGTTTCCATCCCATATCTGGTCCGTATATATTGTGTGGTCGAAAGATTTGAACGCAATTCATATCTTTACCCCAGTTTAGCGCGACCATCTCTGTGGCTATTTTGCTGCAGCCATAGGAATATCTTGGTTCAAAAACATTTGGTATTTTTAACATTTCTTCTTCTGATGTTGGAATACTGTTAGGTGATTGATAAACTTCTGCGCTTGAGGCTACGATGATATGTTCGATATCAAACTTTCGACCAGCATCCATAACATTCAGTATCCCCTTGATACCCACATCCAAAACTAGTTTTGGATATTTATAAAAATTTTCGGTGCCATTAACAGCTGCTAGGTGATAGATCACATCTACTTTTTTTACTATCTTTTCTATAGATTCATAATCACGAATATCTCCATTTATTAGCTCTATTTTATCCTTAAAATCTCTCAAGCGGCTGATACTTCCTCTCTCAAAATTATCAAAAACTATTACCTCCTCTCCATTAGATATAAGCTCCCTCACTAAATATGAGCCTATAAATCCAGCACCGCCAGTAACTAAGTATTTTTTCATGGAATTGTTTTTTGATTGAAAAGCCAATGCGAGCCGAAACTAACATATTTTAGGTCTTTTTTTATGTCACTATCAAGATAGTGGAAATGATCCCAGAAATCATAAACCATACCTATCGATTTATTTTTTTCCAATATTGCACGAAGATCACAATTGGAAAAAAACTCATGATTATTGCAAATAACAATAATGTGACTGTCTGCAATAGAATCTGAAAATTTATTAAAGCAATGATTTGAATATTGCATTAAGTCTTCTTTTTTCACAATCGGATCAAAAATCTTTATCTTAATTGATGGTGAAAGCTCCTCGAAAGCCCTAAGGACTTCGATAGACATCGATCCTCTCAAATCATCTGTCTCAGGAACACCTTTGAATGCAAAGCCCGCTATTGTTACTGAAATATTTTCTATATGATTCATTGAGTCAAGAATAAATTTCACAGACTCATATGGTGCGGACTCATTAATTTTCCTGGCTGCATTTGTAATACTCATTGATGCGCCATTATTTTTAGCACTTTGACTTAAGATGTGCGGGTCTTTTGAGAGACACGGTCCACCAACTAATCCTGGTAATGCAACATTGGTTCTCTTGTAACCCATCTTCCCTAGCCTAATTACTTCGCTTGCATCTACTCCCTCAATCGCATTACATAGATTTGCAACTTCATTACCAAACCCAAACTGTACATCTCTATAGGTATTATCAACCAGTTTCATTACTTCAGCTGTCTCTGGTGATGACACATTAATTATTTTTTTTGTAATGCGATCAAATATTCGCTTTGATCTCTCAGTGGCTACTTCATCGAAACCACCGATTATTTGAGGCAATGATCTTAATTCTTCAAGGGCTTTTCCTTCAAGTGTCCTCTCTGGGCAAACTGAAAGCCTATATTTCTTACCATAGCTCTCAATGATTGGTTTCACAATATTTCTTGCAGTTCCAACTTGCATGGTTGATCTGTATATTATAAGTGCATTCTTAGGCATAACTTTTGCAACTTGATGGGATGCATTTTTTATACTACCTAGATTAATTTCGCCTTGATCATTGAGGGGCGTGCCAACAGTTATGAAGAATACAGACGCAGTTTTTATCTTCTCAGTATCTTCCGTAGCAGATATCAGCCCTTGATTTACCAGCCTTTCAAGTGACTGTTGGAGGCCCCTCTCTTGGAAATGAGGAATTCCTTTGTTTGTAAGTTTTACAATATCTGACCTAACTTCAAGTCCTGTAACTTTTAATCCAGTTTCAGCTAATGCCACACCAAGAGTAAGGCCTACGTAGCCTAGTCCAACAACAGCAATATGACTATCATCATTATCTTGTTTTTCAGTCATTTTGTTTCCATCTTAGGTCTTTAAGTGGCTAGCACACTAGCAAATATTTATGTTGCGAGCAAGGAAGGATCATAATCAATTTTGTTGTCTGGCATTCTGATAAATTAATATTTTGTAGACGATATAATCTATTCTTTAACCCTTCCAAGAATCACACCATCATATCTCTTTTCATTATATAACCACTGGCTTTTTAATCTTCCTTCTTCGATAAAACCCTCTTTTAAAAAAGCCTTAAATGATCCAATATTTTGTTCGTAGCATCCAGCTGTGAGTTTTTTTAGTTTTATCTCATTAAAAGCGAAATCACTCAATAGAGAAATTGCTTCAGACGCATACCCTCTTCCCCAATAAGATTTTTCTCCAATCAGAATCCCTATTTCTGCTGTAAGGTGATTCCAATTTATCGGTCCTAATTTTATATTGCCAATATGAATCTTCTCTCTTGTATGGAATATGCCAAACAAAAAAGTATCTTTACTGGTATTGACCGATGATACATAACTACTTATTTTGGTTTCATCTTCTGGTAAGCTGAATCTAACTTCGAGGAATTGATTTATCTCATCATCTTTTAACCATAACAAATAATGACCCAAGTCATCAGAAGGAGATAAATTTCTCAATTCAATTTCATTATTGTAAATTTTTCTCTCTGTAATCATATTATCTTTAGGGGCACATTATAATTTTTGAGAAATGCTTTTGCGCGTAGCGGATTGTTATCTCCAAAGTTAAATAAGCTTCCGCATGCAACTGCATCCACATTCCTGCAAAATGCTTCATATAGATCATTAAAATTTCCTGCACCACCAGCAATGATTAAGGGTACATCACAAAATTTCCGTGCAATTTCTATTAACTCAAGATCGTAACCATTCATTGAGCCATCTTTATCAACTGACTGAATAAAAACCTCTCCTGCGCCAAGTGATATCATTTTTTTTATGTGCTCAGAAAGCTCTACTTCTTCCTCTTTTTTTGAGTTATTTGAAAAGAGCTTAAACTTTCCATTAATCTTCCTCACATCAATGCCTATGACAACGGCTTGCGAACCAGCCACATTTGCAATTTGAGATATAAGACTTGGTTTATCATAACATGATGAATTAATAATAATTTTATCAGCACCAGCATTGAATAACCTCTCAGCGTCACTTAAGGTTCTTACGCCGCCGCCAACTGTGAATGGAACAAAACATTCTTTTAGTATTTTTTCAACTGTACTAACCAGAACCTCTATTGAGTCTGATAACCTATCAATATGCAATAAAATTAACTCATCTGCATCTTGGTCACTATAGACTTGTGAGCTTTTTATAGGATCTCCCACATCTCTTGGCAACTCAAATTGAGTTGTCTTAACTAGTCTATTCTTCGATAGTAATTCAATTGGAATGATTCTTTTTTTTAGCATTCACCATCCCAAGTACAAAAATTATCAATCATTCTTAAGCCATTTAATTGGCTTTTTTCTGGGTGAAACTGAACGCCAATAATATTATTTTTTGCAACGATCGCAGGAAATTTCTGGCCATGCTCTGAATAAGAAATAATGTCTTGACTATCATAAGCATCAAAATAATAGCTATTAACAAAGTAAAAATCGACATTGGGCTTAATATCATTCAACAAGGGATGATCTCTATTATGAGATACTTCATTCCAGCCGACATGAGGCAAATAAAGTCCTTCAGCTTCACTTAGTGGTATTGTTTGACCTGATATCAACCCTAGTCCTTCTGTGGAGCCTCCCTCAGTTCCATTATCATTGAGAATTTGCATACCTATGCAAATCCCAAGGATTGGTTTTTTAGTTTCTGAAAAATCTTTTATGGATTCAAATAAATTTTTAGCATGCAACTTTTTTATAGTAGATGCATATGATCCAACACCTGGTAAAATCAGATGGCTCAATTTTTCAAAATCTTTACGGTGTGATACCAAAATCGGATCCCAACCCTGACTGTATACGGTATTACAGACAGATCCAACATTTCCTATTCCTATATCAAGGATTCCAATACTCAGGATTTCTTCTCCCTATACCATAGATCGAAATCTGTTGTAATTGGACTCCATTCATCTTTTTCAAAATCGGGTTTATTAGGGGCAACCACAGTTTTTTTAACTATTTCATTGAATTCACTCTCAGTCATTTCAAGATACTCAAGAAATATTTTTAATGAATGAGGCTTCTTACCTTCATAGTCTGAAATTAATTTATCCGCTTCCTCTTTTTTCATTCTTCCATTACGTATATCTAGAACAGTCATTTGTGTAACTCTAGAATATCCTCTTTTTAGATATTTAATATAATCTCTAACACCTTGCATACTGCATTCAATTTTTTCATAGTCATATAAACCAGGTGGCATACCCTCAACCTCATCTCCTTCCCAATTAAGTTCATCCATAATTAATTGCGACTGTTTTTTTGTATCCCAAGGAATAAATGAGCCAAGACATATGGATTGATATCTCAATTTTTTTAAATCTCTTAGTGGTGGATATGTATAAGGAACAAAATCTCTTGGATCGGTTTTCACAGATTCAGATTCGATCATTCCCTTCATATCTTCAGCAGTAATTCCCAGATTGATGTAACGATTAAATCTCACTTCGTCTACAGTTTCAATATCATCATCACGGTAGTCATAATAAGCAGTATATTCTGTAGACGGTTCACCCCACATGACTAAAGGAGTATTGTATTTTATAGCTATGTGCATTGGATAAGAAAAAATACCTGTATGACAATGCCAGCAAAAATCTCCTTTTCTAATTAAAGCTTCAAGCATTACTCTCTTAACTATTTTCCAGTTAGGTGTAAAACTAATAACATCAACACCCAAATTCTTAAAAGTTTTTATATTATTTTGAAGCAATTTTGGCCTCATGAATCCATGATCAAATTGAACAACAAGAGGTTTGAGGTTGTATTCTTTGATTAAATAATAAAGCGTAAATGTTGAATCTTTCCCACCAGAAAAAGGAACAATGCAGTCATATTCATATTTACCTCTATTGTCTTCAATAATTTGATCGAGATTTTCTTTTCTTTTTGACCAATCAATTTTATCCACTTTGTAACTATGTTGAATACATATATTGCATAGACCAGAATCATCGAACTCAATGGTCTCATAAGTTTCAGGTAATCCACATTTCACACACTTTTTCATATGAAGTTATTATATATGCATAATATTGAAATTATTATAATAATATTTATGATATTCAAATTGCTGATTAATCAGAAAATTGAAGTTTTTTTAATAACAACTAAGCCTAAGGTAATTACCACACTTCATTCAATTAATGACCATTCCAAGGCTGTTCCTCTGGAAATATCAGATTTAATTTTCCTTCCTAGTACACTTGAGAAGTGTTTTGGCGATAATCCATACCCTGGCCTTATTCTCCTGATATTCTTTTTAGTTAGCATCTGACCTTTTTTCATGTCCTCAACTACATAGATTGATCGTCTAAATTTGATATTTGATTTTTCAGCTTCTTTTCTCTCAAAAGATTGGGTTCCTATGGCTTTATGAGCAATCTCTAATTCTATGCATAAATCATTTAGCTCTTTCGGTTCCATCGAAAAATCTGCATCTGGGCCTCCGTCCTCTCTTGATAGAGTGAAATGCTTCTCAATAATTTTGACTCCATAAGCTATTGATATTATCGCGCTCGTGTTCCCAAGAGTATGATCAGACAAACCAACCTCACATTTAAACCTATCTCTGAGTAAATTAATTGTCTCAAGATTAATTTGTTCGACTGGAGTTGGGTATCCACTTACACAATGCAGTATCGCAAAATCGCCACTTCCATGTTCATTAAGCACCTCAATAGCATCGCTAATTTCTTCTTCATTTGCCATACCTGTTGACATAATAATAGGTTTTTTTGTCCTGGCTATATATTCAATCAAAGGAAGATCCGTAATCTCAAATGATGCAATTTTATAGAAAGGGCAGCCAATCTCCTCTAATAAATCAACTGCAGTTTCATCAAAAGGTGTACTAATGCAATTTATCCCTATTTTATTAGCATGCATAAAAAGTTCATTTTGCCAATCAAAAGGTGTTTGAGCCCACTCATATAAATCCCATAAATTGTAACCCTTCCAAAGACCTGAGGAAATTTTAAAATCTTGCTTGTCTGATTTTATAGTCATCGTATCTGGATTGTATGTCTGAAGCTTTACACAGTCTGCTCCATTCTTCTTTGCGGATTCAATGATGGCTTTAGCTCTCTCTATTGATCCGTTATGGTTACCAGATAATTCGGCGATTACGTATGGTTTTGTTAATTTATTAAACATAATATGTCACCTATTTAAATTATCATGCAAGGCAATTATTTCTCTTTATATAGTGGATGTGAAGACAACAATATACTATGTAAAGAATTAAAATCAGTCGAATGGCAGTTGGTAATTAGCTGCCTAAACTTATGAATTGATGCTTTTTTCTCTTCAAGTTGTTTCTCTCTCCTATCCCCAATTATAGAATGGAATAATATCTTTATATTTTCTGAGCCACCAAATACAAAAGAAAAAATCTCCCGGGATCTCTTGAGATGCCAGTCGCTAGTAACAATATTGATTTCATTAATGTCGATCATTTTTTCTATATATTTTTTTAAAAAAACGGCTTCGCCCACAGTATCCTTAGCTTGACTTATCTCTAAAATTTTATCCCTAGGTACATTATAATTTGATTCAGCAATTTCAGACATCATTGCTGATAACGGTGCCTTCATCCCATTCTTGTATGCCCATCCTGTTGTTATCAATAGTTGAGAAGCCTTCTCGAAAAAAACTGAGCATGTTTTCTTTATCCTTCTTTTGGAGTCCTTACTTAATTCATAATTATCATTAATTTTATGAGATAAACATATGCATATATTTTTTGGTGCATTGTTATTCATTTTTATAAATTTTTAAGATGTACGATTTATTTCTCATTTCAAAAAAAGCTGGCCAATCATCATTGTTGCAGGTTCTAATCAAGTCGAATTGTTCTGCAATAGATTTATTTGGATCAATTTTACTGTCCTCTGGTGATCTTCTTTTATAATAACTGGCTTCACCAGACTGTTCTTCACTGTCTATTTCAGGGTAGATACTGAGGAACTCATCAATCAGTTTAAATGTTGTGCAGGCCTGTTTATGTCTTATTTCATCGTAAAGCTCATCTCCATCAAGAATAATTTTATCCTTCAGCACTATATCACCTGCATCAAACTCTTCTTCTAACTTAATTAAACATATATCTATTTTGTTCTTGCCTTCAATAATCTGCCAAGTTACAGGAGCAAAACCTCTTCCTTCAGGAAGAGAGCTTTCGTGAATAACAAAAAATTTACAGTACTCAGGTAACTTTGTTATATCAATTTTTTTCATATAACCAAGAACAAAACACACATCGAAATTAGACATATCGCTAACTTCATAGACAATATTTTTAGTTGGTTCTAATTTTTTGCTCATAAGGAATTCACTACAGTACGTATTTATCCAAGGATTCGATTTATCAACTAAGAAACAAAATTTAATCATTATTGGCTGATTTGGTTATTGTTATATTAGCCTCAATAGTATTTCCTGTCTTATTGGCAGAGGAGAAATCTATCTTGTAGTCTTTAATATATGTATATGGATTTGGATAGATTTCACTGTCAAGCATACGAATTGAGTTGTATATATCATTAAGAGACTCACTAAAATCGATCTCATTATCTATTTTTCTTTTAAAATACGTGGGCTCACCCTTCTGTGGAACCGGTGAGATATCTTCATTAATAATTCTAATTATTTGAGCAGATATTGCTTGATACACTCTCGTCAAAATTTCGTCCAATGATCCCTCTAGGCTTATTTTTTTTCTAATATATATTGGTCCTGAATCAAAATCTCTCTCCATAAGAAGCGAGCATACCTCAGTTTCTTTATGACCACGAATGATCATATTTTGAATTGGTGAGCCACCTCTTCCATAGGGAAGCGGGGTTGAATGAAAACAAATACAATTAAAATTATCAACAATTGTTGGATCGACAATATGGGACCAATGAGGAAACATTACAAAATCTGGATCTACTTTCTCCAGAAAGTTTGTTTTTAATTCTTTATTGCTTCTTATGATGACAGACTCTTCATTGATTATTTGATTTTTCCTCAGAACAGATTCAATCATATGATTTTGAATGCAAAAAACAATTGACTTCATCTTTCAATTTTCCTTACAACTTCAAATGCCTCTGCATAGGATTGACCAGATTGGCCGCCTCTATATTCTGCTAATGACTTAATTTTTTCTATTGATCGTGAATGCGGAAAATTTTTAATTTCATCTTCGTAACATTTTAAAGCTTCTAGTTTCTTTTCAATGAATTTATCAATGCACACGAATAGATTAGGGTTAAATGTTTCATTTAACTGTTTAACCGAAAAATCAGTTGCAGATGCGACCTCGAAAAATCTAATTTCAGAGCATTTCTCTCTAGGTTGGGGTCTAAAGGCTGTTAATGCAGCAGAAGCACAAATCCTATGATCAATATTTAAATCAGAAGGAGAATGAGTATAAACAATGTCTGGGGGAAATTTGTTTTTATAATTTTCAATAAATTTAATTATTTCAAGTAATGATATGCTATCCATATTGTTATCTGGAAAATCACCTGACGCTATCCAGTTTATACCCAAAATTTTGAAAGCTTTTTCTGCGGCAAGTTGTCTTTTTCTTGCATCACTCTGACTATTAGATTCTCTTGAACCAACGCCGTTGGTTAAAGTAAGAACATTGACTGAATCGCCTTCGTTGACATGCCTTAGTAATGATCCACCACATCCGATTGTTTCATCATCGGGATGAGAAGCAATAACTAAAATAGATTTCTTCATTAATTTAATCTCGCAAATCCGTCATGGCATATTGGTCCATCAAGTAAGCTCATGATATCAAGCCCGCCCTCACAATCACTTATTTTTTTGAAAATATTTTCTATTTGATCAAGATAGTCATTGATTATTTCATCGCTATGCTGAGTGCTGACATATACACTCATAGTTGCCAAATAACCTTTCTTTAGCATTTCTTGGGTTATATAAGTCTTGTAAGCAAGATTATTTGTGGATTTAAATCTAAATGATGGCAGAGCTGAAATGCCATATATGTTTATAGGGAGATCATATTTAGATGCTAGGTTTCTCCATCCATCCTTAATCATATTTCCCTTTTTTGAAACTATTTTCCACGATTTTGTTCTTTCCATTATTTCTAGTGATTTTAATGCAGCTACAGATCCAATTCTTTCTGTCCAGAATGTACTGCTAATAAACGTTGACTGTGCTGCTTCCATTATCGCTCTCTTTCCAACAACTGCAGTAATTGCATAACCGTTACCAAGGGTCTTTCCATACATGGCAATATCAGGCTCAATATTATATGACATGTGAATACCTCCAAAAGACTCTCTAAAACCTGAGGTACACTCATCAAAAACAAGAACAATATTTTTCTCTGTTGCCAATTTTCTAACATTTTCAAGAAAATCATTTTCGGGTTCCACATTTCTGACTACTTCCATTTTTATGGTTCCGATATCATGATCATTTACAATTCTTTCTAAACCTTCAAAATCATTGTAATTAAAAGGAAAAACTGTTCCATTTAAATTTTTTGGAACGCCTTTAGATTCTAGTCCAGGCAACAAATGATCAGTTAGATTGTCTTTAGAATTGATGTTAGAAGCAAGATACCAGTCATGCCAGCCATGATATCCACAGATGGCTACATTGTCCTTACCGGACGCTGCTCTTGCAATTCTTATAGCTATGGAATTTGCTTCACCCCCTGATCTGGCAAATCTAACCATATCGGCCCAAGGATTAATTTCGACAAGCTTTTCTGCTAAATGAACTTCTTCTGGGCAATTAAGAGTGGACATATTACCCTCGGTTAACTTCATCTTGACAGCATCATCTATCTCAGAATTACCATAACCGAGAAGATTTGTTCCGACGCCCATAATTGACATATCTAAAAATTCTGAACCGTCAAGATCCCATACTCTGCAATCTTTTGCTTTACTAAAATAAACTGGCCAATATTTTGGTAAAAACATTTCAGCTCTCTTAGATAAAAGCATATTACCTCCAGGAATAACTTTCTTAGCTCTCTTCCAAAGCTTTTGACCACTGTTCATATGATGACCCTCGTTTCTTTTAATATCCTGATTATGATTAAAAATTTCTGGTTTTGCCTTATATAGATCTAAAACTTCTTCCCAATGAAAATCAATTTTTGGTGAAAAAGAGTCAAAAATCTTCCTCACAACTTTTAAGTCAACATCTTCATCCACCGTCCAACGTAATGATGATAAATCAATTTTGTTAGCTAGATTCGTTATTTTTAATAATCCATTATTCCTCATATAGGGTGTAACATGCTCAAGATCAAATGGATTATTGGTTGACTTGTATGCTTCATAAAGAACAGCTGAAGAAAATACCTCGACATCAAGCCCATCAGGATATGTTGGTGGATTGATATTGCTAGAATAGTCAGAGTCGCTTTGTTCGAAAAGACCAATAACGTCATCCACTAATCGTGGATCAATAAGTGGGCAATCCCCAGTAATTCTAACTACTGTATCTGCATCGTACTTTTTGGCTACTTTAACAAATCTCTCTAGAACGTTTTTTTCGCTTCCCTCTTCGCAGTATGTATCAGATTTATTAAAATACTCCTTCAAAGGTATACTAGAATCATTATCTGGAACAGCGACGATTATCTGGTTTATTTTTTTTGCTAATTTTAATCTATCGATTAATAAACCAATCATAGGCTTATTATTAATCCGCTTCATAACTTTTCCAGGAAGCCTGGTAGATCCTAATCTAGCCTGAACAATAGCTACAACATTCATGAGTTAGACCACATTGAAGGGTTAATTAATTTTTCCTCAGTTGAGTTAATATCTGGTAAGTTATCGATTGTATCATCAAGATTTAATTCTGATATTTCTTTTAATTGCTGATAGCTTTCAACACCAATTACAACTTTGTCAATTGATTTGATAGATAAAGGATATGATAGACACGCTTTAACTGGATTTATTTTTGTTTGACCCAACCAACCATGCCAATCATTAAAAAGATTTGACCATCTAGAAAATTGTCTGGGAATTTCTTGCGGCCTCATCAATAACAAGCCTTGAAGAAAAACTGATCTCACATGAACTTCTATGCCCATATCTTTTAATCTATTAATATATCCTTTTTCAATTAATCTTCTATCTATGAGATTGAATGGTGATTGTATAATATCAATATCATACCTAGTAATAATATTGTCGATTTCTATTGGTGAATAGGTAGATACCCCTATTTTAAAAATCTTTTTTTCATCTTTGAGTTTTTGAAGTGACCTATATATTTCATTGCCATGGATACCTAACAAATCACTAGGCTGGTGTAATAATAGCGCGTATATTTTATCAATTTTAAGTCTGTTGAGAGACTCTTGAACTTGATGATTTATCCAAAAAGATAACTTTTCCGTCTGTGCTGGTATTGGAGGTAACTTTGTTATTACTTGAAAATTTTTTACGCCTATTCTTCCAAGAAATTCTTCGCTATTTCCATATGAAATGGCGGTATCTATTGTCATAATCTTTGAGTTATAAGCAAAGTCGACAATCTTTTTTGCTGCCTGATATTCAACTTGACCTTGTTTGTTAGAAATACCGTATTTAAATCCAAACTGTGCGGTACCTAATGCTAGTTTCATATCTATATTACTGACTCAGAAAGAAAGTTTATCACCTTCAATTGATCCTTGCCTGATAAGGCAGGAAAAATTGGTATACTCATTGCTTCACTGTAATATTTCTCAGCATTTGGACAATGTCCCTTTTTGAAACCTAACTTTTTATAATAAGTATGAAAATAGACTGGGATGTAATGCAGATTTACAAGTACTCCTTTATCCCTCATGTAATTAAATACCTCTTTGTGAGTCTTCTTAATCCTATCCAGCTTTAATCTTATGATATATAAATGATAGGAGGAGTATGAATCTGAAGTCTCATAAGGAAGGTTAAAAAAAGATCTATCCAGTTTAGAGTTATAAATACTGGCAAGCTGATTTCTTATTGAAACATATTCATCGCATCTTTCAAGTTGACTCAATCCCAGTGCCGCATGAATATCTGTCATTCTGTAATTAAAGCCCAATAATTTTTGTTCATAAAACCATTGACCATGGGATTGCTGGGACATCTGCTCTTCGTTTCGAGTTATCCCATGCGATCTAAACAAGAGCATGGATTCAGCAAGCGACCTGTCATTAGTCAGGGCCATTCCGCCCTCGCCAGATGTTATGATTTTAACAGGATGAAAACTAAAGACAGTTATATCACTATACTTACAACTCCCAATTTTATTTCCTAGGTAGCTCCCTCCAATCGCATGGGAAGCATCTTCAATAATCTTAAAGTCATACTTCTTGCTCAGAATAGAAATCTCTCTCATTTCAGCTGATCTCCCAGCCAGATGTACCACTATAACAACTTTAGGGAGGGTGTTATTAATCTCTGCTTTCTTTAATTTCTCTTCTAAATTATCGATACAGATATTTAGTGTTGAATTATTTATATCAATGAAATCAATCTTTGACCCGCAATACAGGGCGCAATTCGAACTCGCTACAAATGTATTTGCTGAGGTCCAGACCATATCTCCTTCACTCACACCAAGTGCCAGACATGCAATATGTAACGCACTTGTTGCGCTATTAGCAGCAACACCATATTTTGATCCAACATAATCTGAGACCGCCTTCTCAAATTTGGGCACAACCGGACCTTGAGTTAAAAAATCAGACTCCAGAACTTTTTTTACATTCTCAATATCTTTTTTAGTAACATCCTGCCGACCATAAGGGATCATCATTCATCCTTATTTTGTGTATTTTTATTTATCCACGCTTTAAGTTGATCGGATGTCATCCATTCATCATTATTTTCACTACTGTAAATAAAGTTAGAATCAACCTTTTTACCCTCTTTTATCCTGCTTTCATCAAGGGACCAATCATTAATGGCAGGCAAAATTTTGTAATAGCCGTCATACAGGTATGTAGTAGGAGCATCTTCAAGACCTATCATCTGCTCATGCAGTTTTTCACCGGGTCTTATGCCAATAATTTTAATGCTGCAATTAGGTGCAATAACTTTAGCTAGCTCTGTAACTTTCATTGATGGTATTTTCTTTACATAAATTTCTCCCCCCACCATATCTTTCATTGCGGTCCACACTAATTCGACTCCTTCTTCCAAAGAAATCATAAATCTAGTCATTCTTTCATCTGTTATTGGAATCACTCCTTGATGCTTGATAGATTCAAAAAATGGAATAACTGAGCCTCTAGACCCCATCACGTTGCCATATCTTACAACAGCAAATTTGGTTTGATGCTCTCCTGAATAAGCATTTCCAGCAACAAATAATTTATCTGAGGTTAATTTTGTAGCGCCATATAAATTTATAGGACTGCTTGCTTTATCAGTCGATAATGCTATTACACCTTTAATGTTATTATCGATAGAAGCATCAATAACATTCATTGCTCCATTGATATTGGTTTTGACACATTCAAATGGATTGTACTCGGCAGTTGGCACGATTTTTGTCGCAGCAGCATGGATCACATAATCAACACCCGAGAGAGCCCTATATAGTCTTTCTCTGTCTCTAACATCTCCTATAAAAAAACGAATCCTATCATCATTTCCAAAAACTTTAGCCATCTCCCATTGCTTCATCTCATCTCTTGAGTAAATGATAATTTTTTTTGGGTTATATCTTTTTAAGGTCATTGAGAGAAACTTTGTTCCAAATGACCCTGTTCCCCCTGTGACAAGAATTACTTTATCTGTAAACATAAATACCTTTTTATTTAAAATCTCAGTATTGTAACTTCAAAATAAACTTATATCTCATTTTAAAATTTCTTTTCCCTTGATCGACCAAAATTTATTATAGACAACACAACTGATAATAAAAAATTATAAACAATCACAATATCAGTTTTCCTGATAAAAAGCGTTTTGAAGAATGATAATCTATTGGTTTTTAAAAAAATTATAGTATAAGTTATTGATACTGAGATTAAAGAGATCGAGAGACCATAAGCGGCTCCTGATGCTCCAAATTCTGGAACCAAAAAATAACCTATACCAAATTGAAGAAAAATAGGAAGAATTAGAACCTTGGGTAATAAATCTGCCCTTCCTGTTGCTCGAAAGAATAAGGTAAGCGTTGAAACAATTGACATTGCAACAATGCCTGGAAAAATAATGTAAAAAATATTAACAATGGGCTGAAATTCATTACCATATAAAATCAAAACAACGGGTTTAATAACAAATAAAATAAAGATAGCCATTGGAATTATTATCACACATGCAGTTCTATATGCCTGTGCAGTGAAAGTTGACGCTTCTTCTGGTGTACTCTCTTTTGTGACACGAGGAAAAAGAAATGTTCCCATTGCATTGCTTATTTTTTCAATATATTGACTTAGCTGCTGTGCCATCGAATAAAAGGCAACCTGAGCAGGTAACAAAAACACCGCGACTAAAAGTTGCCCTAAATACAAAATAAAATAGGAAGATATATTCCCTAGATATAACTTAAATCCATATGTAACTAAATTTTTATATATTCCTGTGGTTTTATCGTCAGGCATAACATCTAATTTACCCAGACGAATAATACTTAAAATAAGCGCAATAGTTATTGCGAGAATTGAACCCATGACAGCGCCAAATAAGCCAAAATTAAAGATATATAGCGAACTTAATATAAAAAAACTTGAAAGCAAAGCTCTTGTCAAAATCATTATGTTCAATGATTTTACATCTTCGCGATGAATATGCAGATACATATAGTTTAAGTATAAGAAATTAAGTGGTAACTGAAGAAGAATCAGGTAACCAAGAGTGTAGAACTCGTCTGCCTTGTCTTTCAACAAGATCATCATAAGCTGATCATAGAAAATCAAAATTGGCATAATTATTGACAAAGAAGTGATGATTGATATCCAATTTAAAGCTCTGGAAACCGCAGATATACTGAACCGGCCTTTACCCAAATAATATACAGATGCCGCATCAGCCTGAATTCGCCCAAACATTTCGGCATAGGACGGTATCATATTGATCGCAACCCATATCCCAAGAGCAATGGGTCCAAGCGCTCTAGCCAATAATACACTTGTTACGATCGTTGAGAAGAAAAGTATGCTGTCTCTGATAAGAACAGAGAATGTTTTTTTTGCGAAGCTCATTTAAAAATAATTGATGTCAAAAGTGTATCCAAAAAAGATAAAACCAAATGGTACAATGTGGGGAGCCCCACAAAACCCCGCTATTTAGGATGCTTCTGCGTCTCCTCATCCTTTTTATACTTCAGAATTTCCTCATCCGGTGACATTGTTGAAAAAAGAGCGACAGTATCTTTAACCTTACCCTCATCGGGGTAAACTTCGAACTGAAGTATGTCTCTGTGAGATCCTTGCTTAGGAATACTGGCAGCGTGTAGACATTCCTGCGTATTCACAATCGCACAATCTCCAGCATCTCCCTCAAAAAAGTGTAATGTTTTTGGATTAGTAAGACGCCTCAACATACCCTTTGTCTGCATGAATCTGTGAAAATAACCAAAACATCGGACAATTCTGCGACTGGCTTTAGCATTGTGAAATCTAAATGATCCAGTATCTCTATTGACACCGTCAGTCAGTAGAATAAAGATTTTTAAGCCAGTCACTCGGGTATTATCGTGGTGAAAGGTATTGGAAAAAACATCATGCTTCTCCGAGTCAGCACCGGGCACATGAAGATTTCTCCAGATTCGGACAGTCTGAATACGGAATGCACAACCGAAATGGGCTATTAAGATATTACGAATGTGGTTATTAAAAACTTTCTGTATTTCTGGAATTTTTTCTGGATTTAATAAATGTATGCTCGCACCATTAGGTGATGCGACATTTAGATTTCTATCTAAAAAAGATGACTGCACCTTTTTTACTGCAGCGTTGATGGTGTCAGATGAAGATGTTTTTCCAATTAAAGTGTATCCAAATTCTGTTAATTGTTGAGCTGCTTTGGAGTGTTGAGATGATAGTTTAGGTATTTCGCCAGATAAAAATTTTTTTCGGTAGCCATGAAGCTCCTTTTTTGCCCCAAAATTAAAGTAAAAACCGGCGGTGTTTCCGTAGTAAAAATTGACAAATTGGGACAGTACACCTCCAATAAATGTTTTGAGTTTATAATGAACATAATTAATCGCACGCCAAATGAGCGGCTTTTTTGTAACAGGATTTATTGTTGTGTACATAATTTGGACTCTTATTTCTTGAATTTAAATATACTTTCGATCCTCTTCATATAAAAAATATTTCCACTTATTAAGCTGTAATTTTTTCACTATGACCCAAATATTGCAAGAATTCGCAACTATCATTTTTTTGTTTTTATATCACCACGCTTCCGGTATTGTATTCTCAACATCCAAAAGACAATTACAAATATGATCTAAATATGGATCTTTACCTAATTTTAAATCATCTAATGAATCAATGGTGAATCCATCAAAATTATCAGCATATGCTTGCTTGGTTAAATTCCATGGAATGATTGTTTTGATAAAGTAAAAATATGCAAAAAGCTCCATTTGCTGCTTATCCACTAATGGTGGTTTCTGATTTCCTAAAAGTATTGCCTGATATTGTTCAATATTTTCAGGCTCCATTGAGAAACCTAAGCCCTCATATTGAGTAAGTCCAGTACTTACTACGGGTATACCGGCAAGCATCATCTCAAGCCCAAGAGTCCCATTAAACATCACGCCTAAATCTATGCATGGAAACAATTCATAGGTGTTGATTTTCCATTCTGCTCGAATAATGGTGATATTTGATGGTAATTCTGGATAGCGCTCTTCTATAACCTGTGTGACACCTTTAAGAGAAGTCACAGAATCCAATACTTCAGCAGGATGCGGCTTGATGTATAAATGAGAATGAGGATCATCTTTTATGAGTTCTATTGTATCCAATACCCAATCAAGCACATCATCATAGAGCTTACCTAAATCTGAGGCACCCACATCCCAATAAACATTTGAAAAAAGAAAAAGATTCCTCATCGATGGGTTTAACTTAATTTTTTTAAGTATTTCTTGTTTGGTAGAATTTTTATAATAAGCATAGTCTTTAAAGTATTGATCTTCTCCTCTCTGCCTATTATTGAGAAAAAATTGTAACTGATTGGTTTCTTCTTCACTCAAAGAGATATTTCTTCTGGTTGTTACGTATTTTTCAAACCTTTCTGATGAACCATATAACGCAGTCTGATTGATTAATTGACCATGATAATTGAAGGCCGTGCCGCAAACTGAATTAAATCGATTGCCATTTTTCAGATAGTATAGGTAAAAAGGTCGCCATGCGCTGTAACAGAAGTTGTTATAGAATACGACATCTGGGTGCCATGTTTTATCAATACGATAGGCGGCTTCCGAACATAGTAAAGCGGTCATTGTATGGGCTTTTCGTACCCGACTCACAAGTTCTTTATTGTCGGGGACAGCACCGTAAAAATAACGGATGACTGAGTCATCGATTCCTTGGTTTAGATCAATTCCATGCCGAGAAATTTTGTAATCTCCTCTTGTAACTAACAATCTAGCTTCTTCTCGGAATTTCAAGCGCTCCGATTCTGTTATGAAGTCTGCAAGTCTAATTACCTCCAAATCAAAGATATCCAACATACGCTTTACACTGAACCTGCAACTCCAGCATGGATCGCTTGTCTTCTGATTATGAACTGATTTTATTTCACATCCATCCAAGTATTCTCCGCAAATCAAAATTTTTACATGCGCTCCACGAATTTGGAGGGCCTTGGAAAGAATTAGTATTTGAAAAAAATGAGAATGAGATGTTTCAATGGCTGGAACCAAAACTCGCAGCCCATTATTACCCGCTTCAAATGACTTTTTATTTTTGTATGTGAGCTGGCCTATTAACCGTTTTCGTAATATAAAATTAAAATATAGCCACCTTCGAAAATACGCTGTACGCCAATGCTGGCGATACTTAATTGGAATTATAAGCTTAATAAGTGTTCTCAATTTATTTAAGATAGAAATACCCTCACCCCATTACACTAAATAAGTCAGAGAAGATAAAAACAGCCTTTATGATTTCCATCTTTCTGCGTAATATCCAACTCCAGGAGCAAAATTCTCCGTCCTGAGTACATTCACCAAATCACCAAATGCATCTTTGAGAACAAAAAGATCTTCGTCATAAAGCGTAGGCAAGATGATATCAGAGTATAAGCTCGCTGTAACTTTAGATTCTTTTCCCAAAATGCCAGCATTTTTTAATTTTCTAGATAATTCGTTAGCCAGATTCTCATTATCAGAAACATGATTATGAAGCGCAAAGACGAATACCTTCCTTTTATCGTCATTAGAATTTACTAATGAAGAGAAGCGAGATACATCATGCACATATTTGATTAATGAGTCATTTTCAAATATAACTTCAAAACTGTCACTTTCACTCTCATCCTCAACTACGAGATGAAAAGCTGGCCTGGGATGAAATTTTTCATTAAGTTCCAACGTGCCATCAGTGCTTTCAATTTCTGGCAATCGCGCGCCATGGCCTAATATCAATGATTTGCAAATTAACTTTTTATTACCTGCATTACAAATGACAATGCGATCTTCTAAATCAAAGTAGAGTTCACTTATATTTGTGTTAAATCGTGTTTCAATTTCAAGATCATTTAAGAGATTTTTCATGCTATTAATAATTCCAACTGCCCCATATTCAACATAGAAAGATTCTATTCTTGGCTCTAAAATGACCTTATTGATTGAGTTAAAAACATGCCTTGCTTTAGCAAAAAAGTCTCTTTTTTCATCGAAATTCAAAACGAGATGCAAGAATCTACCAGCTAAACTGTCAAATTTAAACTTGATATAGCGGCTACCATAAATATTAAAGTAACGGTATTTTCCTTTTGATTTTTCAATTGGCCATTTAAGCTCCTCTTTTAAAAATTTAATACCATTATCGTCAGGCAAGAAATAATGGATAGCGTTCTCCACATCATTAATCCCATCGATTTCTATTGTTTTCCAGGCTCCCCCATAGCCTTCAGCACGATCAACCATTAATACTTTTTTACCTTGACGATGCTGATGAATCGCTTCCAGAGACACTATGATGCTCGTCCCTATACAAAGACAATCGACCACCTCGGCACCCGAGTTTAAGTACTCCATTACCTTACTCATTGATTGCACTCCGACATTCTCTTCTCTCTTTGTTTATGCTATGAAGAAATTTGTTAATATTGGCTTCGACTTCTATTAATAAGATATCCGATATAAAAATTCACATGTATTAAGTTTTACTAATTTATTCTAAGTTATATTGTTATCAATAATTAATTTTGAGGCCTCCATTTAATTACCGAATGAGGTAAAAATGGATTAGAACCGAAAAGATTGCGCTCAGCTTCAAATGTTGCACCTATTTCTTGGCATCCTGCCTGAATAACTGAGGCAATATTTTGTGTATACCCATTAAGTTGCATATAACGCATACACATTAAACCGTGCAATGTTTGGCTATCAAAATATTCGTAGCAAGGTTCAAAGTGTACAACCACTCTAGGTTTAAATTTAGAGATAAAATCAACAAATCTGTTTCTTAATTTAGGTACGTAGTGAACAGAATATGACGTAAAGATAATGGAATTTTCTGGTATTTCTATTCCACTAACACTTAGTTTGTCAAAATCGCAATGTCCAACTTGGACCTGTTTATTGGTTTTCTGAGCAATTAGCTTAATTAAATCGCAACCTGATTGAGTGTACTCTGCCGCATACAAAGGCAACTTATTTAAAGGCGCGATCTCAGAGAGTGCAAAAATTTTTGAGCCATATCCAGCTCCAAGCTCAACTAGACAGCTCGCTTCATCAGCATAAAGGCTCAAGGTATCCCAATAATGATCTATTTGCTGACTATTTGCTTCCCTTGCACTGGCTAGATAAAATCCTAACTCACGCTCATAACATGGGATTAATTCATCAAGATTTTGTTCCTTCGCTTCAACATCAGCTAGCGTAAAATCATTTTTATCAGCAAAAAACTTCAGTAATGCTCCCCACTTGTCATCACCAAATTCACGAATAATCGCCTCAGGCGTCTTATGCTTAATTTCGAAGGGATCTATAGATAAAATCCGAGCTGGCCAAGGAGAGCAACTAGCAAGCTCATCCATAGTGAGCTTGCTTATATTGTCTTTATTCATAAAAACTAGACTCGGTTTTTCCTGATAAATATACCACAGTTATCTGCACGGAAAATGAACGCTTCACTGGCTATTTTCTTTATAAATTCATCAATATATACCGTAAGAGGGATAGCATTAGGGAATGAACCATAATCACAAACACATATGATGCCACCAGGACTCAATTTAGGCCACATGAAGTTCATAAGTAGCTCGCCTGATTCTATGGTATCACTGGCGAGATATCCAAAACTAATAGGATTAGTCACCTTGTTATAAGTTTCACAGATATTACCCTTTATAACCTTGACATTGCTCATATCAGAGAAAGCATCTCGTACTGCCGCATATGAATTATCGGAAAAAGAACCATTCCAATGGAAATCTAAACCATATCTCGAATCAGGTATGCCGCTGAAAGTATCAAAGAGCCATACTGGTTTTTCTCCAAAATGCTTAACGGCCTCGGCAATAACCGCTCCTGACCCGCCATATAAAGAACCGTATTCTACAACATCACCTTCAACATCTTTAGTTTGATCTATGTATTGGATTAGATCAAATAACTGTGCATCTGAGATCATAGATATGGCACGTTTTCGTGCTCTATCAGAGATTCCCTTATAAGGTTCTTCTTGACGAAATGGTATATTGAGATCAGTTCGATCATAGATTATCTTTAACTTATGTTTTCCCAGATTAAAAAGAAAATTAATACCATCTTTCAAATCATTTATTTCCTCCACGCAAACAACAAGCAAGGTGTCTTCTGTATCTTCAAGTTTTTCCAAAGGAACCATTTGGTGTCCCCCACAATCATAATTTGCATACTTTTCACGCCAGTCGGTCAGAATTGGAGTAATTGAGTTTTCTTGGAGCAGTCTCAACAACCATTTCATGTTGTCACTAAATCCAAACAAAACAACATCTTTTGGATTCACTTTTAGTATTCTATTGAGCAACCGACTTGTGACTTTGGGATAATAGTCTTCGACAACAACAGGGACATATTGATTTTCTTTTTTAGGCATGACTTACTCCATATTTAATCATTAGCTTATGATTTAGAGGGATTATCAAGTGATTCAAAGGAATTATCAACTAAAAGCATTTGTTTTAGTGAGGTATGCTTCTTTTTAATAATTGAAGAATTGACTCTTTTAATATTTTTGAATGACTCACAAGAGAAAAAAGACTTAATATTTTCTCTAAGAGCCTGTCTATCAATGACGCAGTCAATTTTTTGATCTTTGATGATCGAAAGCCAGTGTTTTTCTGATTCTTTTGGCAATATAGATAGAACGTTTGCCCCCAATAAATAAGCCTCATTTAGCAGCATACTGGTCATCCCAACCACATAATCTGCAGCATAAATTAGATCTAAAGGATCATTATATTGACTAACCATATCAAACTCACCTTCGTAAATATCTAGAGATGATTTTGATTCTTTAGGATGAAGTCTCAATATCAAGTAAGGCTCTTTTTCTAAATTCTTTTTTTCATTAGCAATTGCATCTAAAAATTCCTCAATTACCGTTTCTGTTCTTCCAAGTCTTTGCCCTCTGCCATGAAGTGTGTACTCGTCAGACCATTTATATTGATGTGAATTCAAGCCGTCTGATATTTCTGACAGGAAAATAATAATTTTTCGATCCTCTGGTACATCAGAAAAAACTTTTTTTCTTATTTGGTGTTTCCCTTTTTTGTCTAGTATTTTTCTTTTTTCCAAAACAAAATCATCTTGAGGGTTACCAACAACTTTTATATGAGATGAATTAAAACCAAGATCCCTAAAGGCCACTTTAGTTTGGTCATTAGTAACCATCAGCCAATCTGGAGCATATGCCAGAGGGTCTTCTGTTGTACCTTTAAAACGATACTCAGAATTGGAAAATGAATCTACTATGCCAATAACCTGAATTCTTGATTCTTTTGCAATATCAATCAATTCAAAACCTAAGCTTTTTTGATTCTCTGATGTCCCTATATAAACTCGGCTAGGTTTAATTTTATGAAATTGCTCTATTGCGTGTGATTTACTTTTTAACTTTATAGAATCAATACCGGCATCAGCAAATAATTCTGAAGCTAGTCCCGCCGAGAACACTGATACTTGTTTATCATTTTCTATAAGACCTTTTGAGAAAGGTGCGATCATGTTAACAGCACCTGGATCTTCTGCAAATATGAGGATTGAATGATTTACTTTATCAAAATTCATTAAATATTTTTTTAAGGTTATTGATTATCATCAATCAACGGATTGGCTTTTCTTCGCAATCTTTATTTAACTCAGCAATATCAGGTTTCAGAGAGATCAGATCTATTATTTCTTTAACTCCGAATTTATCTCCATATTGTGGTTCGAGGTTTTTATAGACTTCTCTGATAAAATCTAGGTCTTCCTTATAATCTAGTTGAAGCCTCAAGTCAGGATGCTTGAGTGAATCTGGAGCTATCAAATGAATGATTTTATATATATCAGGATTTTCATAAAAATATAATGAGACATGCTCTCTAACTGCAGAATCAAAAATTTCATTTGAAACCTTCTCAAGTAAATTAAATTTGAAAACCTGAATATCTGCTCCTTGAGGAAAAGAAGGTTTACGAACATTATTAACTACATCACAATCATTACTGAGAAAAGTCTCCACACCTAAATCGATTACCTCAGGATCAAGTAATGGGCAATCACCTGTAATTTCGACGATTATATCTGTGTTCATTTCCCTATGAGAATTTACAACACGGTCTAACACATCATGCTCACTACCCCTATAAACAGGGATATTCCTCTCAATTGCCCAATCATATAAGATGTCATCAGTGCTATTGGATGATGTTGCAAGAATAATGTCATCAATTTTTCGAGAAAGCTCAAGTCTTGATACCAGCCTGTCAAGTGCACTCTTTCCCTGAATATCCATCAATACTTTTCCAGGTAGTCTTGAAGACCCCATCCTAGCCTCGATACTAGCTACAACTTTTCCTCTTTTATTCATAAACCTATTTCAGATTAATCTCATGCCTATATTTATGAACTTTTCTAATAGCCTCAATTGCTTTTTCTATATCGTTATCTGACATATCGAATGCACAAGTTTCAAAACAGATCATTTCTTTCTCATATAGCTTCTCCGTTATAGGACATAAGCCTTTTTTATATTCTCTGTTTGTCAAATTAAATGGCCATCCATTTTCACCAATAGCAATTCTATTTTGAAATTGAGGTAAAAAATACAGAGGTTTTGTGTATCCTTCAAAATTTGGAAAACCTTCTGCAAGTAATGCCTCGCAGAACTTACTCCTTGGTAAACCAAGTATTTCTTCATCGAACTTAAAGCCCCAAACATAGTAAACATGACGATAATTCTTTGTGACTTTTGGTGGTGTCAATCCTTCTAGGTCTGATATACCTGATGATAGAGATTCTGCCAATTTTTGACGTCTTGAAACTTGAATCTCAATCTTTTTTAATTGCTCGATTCCAATCGCAGCACACATTTCTGTTAATCTATAGTTATGGCCAACCATATTAGAGAGATTTTTTATTCCTGCAGGCTCATATATATTTTCAGCATGATTTCTGACAGCCTGCATTCTGAGTGCTAATTCTGAGTCATCCGTCACACAAACACCGCCCTCCCCACAGTGAATATGTTTATGATAATTCAGACTAAAGACACCTATATCACCAAAAGTGCCTGCATATTTTTTCTTTATTGAAGCAAGAGGTCCCTGTGCATTATCTTCTATTAAATATAGCCCTCTCTCTTTAGCCAAATTTGATAAATTTTCCAAATCTGCTGGGTGCCCAAAAAGATTTACAGCGATTATTGCTTTTGTTTTGGGCGTCATAACTTTTTTTACATTCTCTAAATCCAAGCAATATGTTTCTGGATTAACGTCCGCAAACACGGGTATACCACCATAGATCAGCGGGGCCATCACGGTGGCTGACATAGTGTAAGGCGGAACTATAACTTCATCGCCTGGTTCAATACCAATTGCTGCCATTGCTGAGTATAGTCCCGAGGTATTGGAATTCACCGAAATAGAATGTTTTACATTGAATTTTTGAGACCACAATCTTTCAAATTTTTTAACTTGTTCGCCCCCAAGAAAATTCTCTCCCCAATTTCCATAGAACGCAGACAATGATCCACTTTTCATTACTTCATTGACTGCGATTCTCTCATCCTCTCCAATTGTTATATCGGGGTTGAATGGATTTTTAATGGTTGGTTTGGCACCGTTAATTGCAAGTTCTTTCATCTTATTTTACCCATTTCATTTATTATTTGATCTACAATTCCCAGGCTTTCAAGAGCAGATTTGGCGTCACATAAAAATTCTCCCTTGCCTTTTAATTTCTCTGAAAGTGAATCTAAGACATTTTTTTGATATTGGTTGTGGTTTGTTGTTATAAAATCTGACTCCGGACTCAATTGTTTTGAATTCAAAAAAATTGGATCGTTTTCTGATTTTCGAATCTCTATATTGGAATTACCATCATATATTATCATGCCTTCAGACCCAAAAAGCTGAACAGAGAAATAATTAAAATGTTTTCCTTCTATAGCAAGAAAATAAAAATCAGTCTCTTCATTAGATAATAAAAAATCTGGCTCGACATCGTTTTCTAGTATTGGTCCTGTTGATAAAACTGATTTGAATTCAATATTATCGAAAAAATAATTCATTAAATCGATAAAATGTGAGGCATTATTTTTCAGACCATTACAGTAATATGTTATAACTTTTTCTATTTTTCCAATTTCCTTATTACGCAATAAATCTCTTAACTCTCTAATTCCAGGATCAAACCTTCTTATATAATTGACCCCCAGTAAAATATCTTTTTTTTTGGCAATTTCATACATCTGTTTAGATTCAATTAAATTTTGACCGAATGGTTTCTCGCAAATGATAGCCAACAACTTAAATTTAACGAGCTCTGTAAAAATTTCTATATGCTCCTTTGCAGGCGCAGCTATTATCGCAACATCAGGTTGAAGATCTTCCATGAGCTCAATAACTGATGGATAACTTAGTTTTTGATATCTTTTTTTAAATTTTGCTCTTTTCTCTCTATCAGGATCAACACCAGCTATTAGATGAAAATCATCATGAGAGTTTGCTGCATTAGAATGCGTTAGATAATAATCATCACTAGAATGATTATAATCATACCCCATTCCAATGTTACCCAAACCAACTACTGCGATTGAATATTTCATCTGTATTCACTCAAAAAAAATCTCATTTTATAGTCTAAGATCACTATCTTTATGTGAAAACACGCTTTTTAAATCAAAGAAAATACAATTTCCATTACCATATGTTTTAATTTCTTCTATACCCATATCAATGAAATCATTATGGGGAACTGAGAGTATAATTGCATCATAACTATATTTTTCCAGTTTAGATTCAAGTTTTATATTGTATTCATTTAAGGATTGTTCTCTATCTGCCCACTGATCATATACATCTATCGAGCATCCATATGTTTTCAATTTATTAATAACATCTACCACTTTGGTATTCCTTATATCAGGGCAATTTTCTTTGAAAGTAAAACCCATAATCAAAATTTTCGAATCTTCAATAGTGACTTCCTGTTTATTCATTGCATCTATGAGCTTTAATGCAACATGTTCGCCCATCCCATCATTAATCTTTCTTCCAGATAATATGACTTTTGGTTCATGACCTAAGGTTTGTGATTTATAGGTAAGATAATACGGATCTACACCAATACAGTGCCCTCCGACAAGACCAGGTTTAAATTTAAGAAAATTCCATTTTGTCCCAGCAGCTTTGAGCACTGAATCAGTATCAATTTCTAATTTATCGAAAATAATTGATAGCTCATTCATTAATGCAATATTAATGTCTCTCTGAGTATTTTCAATAACCTTAGCAGCCTCAGCAACCTTGATGTTTTCTGCAACATAAGTTCCCGCTTTAATAATTGTATTGTATAAAATCTGTATTTGCTGAGTTGCCCTCTTATTTGATCCAGATATTACCTTAATAATGTTTGTCAAACGATGCGCTTTATCTCCTGGATTAATTCTTTCAGGGCTGTAGCCAACAGAAAAATCTTCATTAAACTTAAGACCTGATATTTCTTCTAAAATTGGTACACAGAACTCTTCGGTAGCACCCGGATATACAGTAGATTCATATACAACAATATTGTCTTTATGAAGATTTGTCGCAATTGTCTCTGAAGCTTGACGGAGTGGATTAAGATCAGGAAGTTTATTTCTATCTATTGGAGTTGGAACAGTTACGATATAAAAATTACAATCCAAGAGATCATCAGGGGTAAATGAAAAAGTGCAATGTTTTGCTGATTTTATTTCAGAGGGATCAACTTCTTTGGTTATATCTATTCCACTCTCTAATTCTTTGACCCTTCTTTCATTTGTATCGTAACCGATAACTTTATAAGTCTTACCGAATTCTATAGCAAGAGGCAAACCAACATATCCGAGACCAATGACTCCAATAGTTATATCTTTAGTCATATTGATAATACCTCTTATACCAATTAACAAAGGATTGAATACCACTCTCTATATTAGTTTCCGATTTAAAGCATACCCACTCTTGTATCTCAGACGTATCTGAATATGTATTTTTTACATCACCAGGTTGCATATCTAAATATCTTTTTTTCGCTTTCTTATCTAAGACTTCTTCAAGCGTCTCGATGTATTCCATTAAGGAACGTGTATTTGAGTTACCGATATTAAAAATCCTATAAGGAGAAATGCTTCTATTTGGTTTTGGTTTTTTTGTACAAAATTTGGCATCCTTTGCAGGAGGCTTGTCAAGGATTTTTATTACACCTTCAACAATATCATCAATATAAGTAAAATCTCTCTTCATATCACCTTGATTGAATATTTCTATGAACTCTTCTTGAAGTATAGCTTTACAAAAAATGAATAAAGCCATATCGGGTCTTCCCCAGGGCCCATAGACTGTGAAAAATCTTAAACCTGAGGTAGGAAGGTCATACAGGTGACTATACGTGTGCGCCATCATTTCATTTGATTTTTTAGAGGCAGCATATAAACTCAAAGGGTGATCAGTATTATCACTTTCTTTGAATGGAAGCGAAGTATTTGAACCATAGACACTAGAGCTACTCGCATAGACCAAATGATCGACAGAATTATGCCTGCAAAGCTCAAGGATGTTCATAAAGCCATGAATATTTGATGATACATATGCCCCTGGATTTACTAACGAATATCTGACTCCAGCCTGAGCGGCCAGATGAATTACTCTGTCAATTTTATGAGAATCAAATACTGAGCATAACGACTCATAATCTTTGATATCAGTCTTTATAAAGGAAAAGTTATTAAACGATGATATATTTGCTATCCGGTCTTTTTTTAATTTTACATCATAATAGTCATTTAAATTATCAATACCAATCACTACATCTCCTCTATTAAGGAGATATTTACATACATGCATACCAATAAAACCGGCTGCCCCTGTAACTAAAATGCTCATAAGATTTCTCTGATAGTAATAATTGCCTTTTAAACAAACTCGATATGTCTAAATATATAATTTAATGTTTTCAATGAGGTAAGGCTAAGTATCCTCATTATGATTCTGATTTATCATATTTACAATGCTCTTGATATCTTGTTCGTTTTCTTTTTTTGCAATCAAGACTGACTTTTCAGTAGAAACAATGATCAAATCTTCAACTCCAACTGCGGCTATTAATTGTCCCTCTGATCTGATGTATGAGTTTTTTGTACGATACTGATATACATCCCCAATAAGAACATTATTGGAAACATCCTTAGTTTGAATTTCCCATAATGAATTCCATGAACCTATATCATTCCAGCCAATATCAACCGGAATGACACAGGCTTCATCGGTCTTCTCCATAATAGCGTAATCTATTGATTCACTGGGACATTTTTCAAAAAATGACTTAGGTATATAAAGCTCACCATTGCGATTTTTTATATTCTGATAAGCTAGTTTTGAAAATTTATATATATCTGGTCTATGTTTTTCTAGTTCATTTAAATACTTGGATGCTTTTACCAAAAACATACCGCTATTCCATAAGTATGATCCTGATTCAAAATATTTTTTCGCATATTTTTGAGATGGCTTTTCAATAAACTCTTCGATATAGAAGCTATTCTTGTATTTTTGACCGTATTTTATGTAGCCATATCCACAATGTGGTTTGCTTGGCTTAATTCCAAATGTTATCAATTTATCCTCATTCGCTAGAGGTATAGCATTGGAAATAATTTCACAGAATCTCTTTTCATTATTAATTAAATGATCAGATGGCAACACTAAAAGCAATGCATCCTCATCTGATTCTGATAAAAATGCAGAAACAGCAATGGCTGGTGCCGTGTTCCTTCCAATAGGCTCAAAAATAATTGATGAAGATTGCTTGTTTGATTTTAAACTATTCCTGGCAATATTTTGGTGCTTAACATTACAGATGGCGTATACATGGTCTATTTCTAATTTAGCCAATCTTTTTATAGTCAAATTGAATAATGAATCTTTTTTTGAGGTCAAATTGAGAAATTGTTTAGGTATAGAGCTCGTTGAAATTGGCCACAACCTTTGTCCAGAACCGCCAGCCAATAAAACTAAATTAAACTTCAAAAGAATTTCCTCAAATAGCCATCAATTAACAATATCGCTTATGATAATGCAGATTAAGCATTAAAATATGAATTTATTTTTTCTGTATTCGCGAACAAAAATAATTAGCAAAGAAATAATCAATCCTAGGGTTGTGCCTAAAATAACTATCACTCTCCTCTTTGGGCTAAACCTTTGCTCGCTAGCTACGGCTGGATCAATAGTCCTAAGAGCATACTCCTCGGATATATCAGCCAACATCATTTTTTGAGTTTGTTGTTCTATTAGTGATGCAAAAACATCATTTAAAACAACTTGATTGTTTTTTTGCATCTCTCTCATCAGAAATTCGATAGCTTTGCTTGAATTTTCAACATCATAAACCCGCAAAGCCTCATTAATTGATTGCATTATTAATTTATTCCACCGCATAGCAACGATTGGTGACTGGTGCAATACAGTGATTTCATAAAACGGGGGATCCTTCTCTTCTAATGAAAATAATCTTAAGAATGCATTATGCGCCTCTTGTGTTGATGGTTTTTTTTGAAGGGGAGGATTAACATTACGTATCCATTCTTTTGTGTTGGCATCGTATTTCTCATTATCAAGTAACAGTTTTTTTGAGCCCTGATCCCATCCTTCGGATGCCATCAATTCTATAAGTATATTCTCGTATAAATAGTCCGAAAAAAACTTTTTTGATTTCAACATTTCAATAGCAATGAGGGTCTTATCACTTCCTGAAGAGTTTGGGATCTGAATTCCTGCAAGAGAAGCGAGGCCTCCGAATTGAGAACGCATAGCACCTGATGTCATGCTGGATGTTTCGTTATTAGAGGTAAATAATGTTGATGATTTATAGATGTTTGGTAAAGATAATGCATATATAACTGAAAGGACTACTGCTAAAACAGTTGAAATTATGACGATTTTTCTTTCTGAGTAAACTTTATTTAATATATTGGAAAGATTAATTACTTCACTTTGGCTATATTCTGATTTTAAATTCATAAAAAATTTCCATGAAAAATGTAATTCAAGTGTTATGGTGACATAAAACCATATACTTTGGTTTATAATTCTCCCTGATCTCTCATCCTTCGTCTAATCTCTGTAGCACTTATATCTGAAATGGCCTTATCAAACTTTTCTTCATCAAAAGTATATCCAACCCCTCTTCCATATGAAATATTTACAATATTTGGGACCAACATCACTTCATAATCGATGCCTTTCTTATAGTTCTTTTGGGATAAATTTTTTTCTATATCTTTCGAAATATCATTTAATGAAAATGGATTATCTTCCTGTCTTTCTCCGCCAGAGACTCCCTGAACATCTCTAATTTGAATTATTACTTGCCCAGTTTTTCGAATGCATCTTTCAAAAAGAGCCGTATGGCCTTCATGCCAGGGTTGCCACCTTCCCAACATTTGTACAGTAGGTTTTTTCCAATCAAACATTATAATCTCTCATATGCACTAATAAAACCAAATGAATCTGGGGTGGACGATGGGATTCGAACCCACGACGACCGGAATCACAATCCGGGGCTCTACCAACTGAGCTACGCCCACCATAA
>MDTG01350416.1_pt1 | contig 67030 bp, 68 predicted proteins | sample 811421 | NCBI WGS metagenome assembly MDTG01 (sample SAMN05326645, study PRJNA326480) | marine metagenome | isolation source: seawater | place: Pacific Ocean: South East | collected 2011
GGATCGATATAGGCTCGGCACTTGTCACGATACCCGTAGGTGTTCAGCAAGGGAGGCGTGCCAACATAGACCATCCCGCCGATGTTGCGGCCGGCCACGCTAGCTGTTTCATTAGACGGGACCCACCCGCTTTTCGATGATCGGGCCGATGCGCTCGATGCCACTCGCGAGGGCTGGTTTCGTTCAGCGGCCGCTGCAAGTGCCGACGCCGCAGACTTTCCAGCCCGAACGATTTCAGCGTAGTCCTGCTTTGGTGGGGAATAGGCTTTAACGGCAGCCGGCGCTTTGGCCGCAATTGCTTCGCGAGTTCGTTCGCGCTCACGCTCGATACGCTTGTCAGAGGCACTTGGGCGCGGCACCCGCTCAGGTCGCGATGTTCGAGTTTCGGAACTTCCCCCGGCTAGCGCTTTTGCAGCGACTTTCCGCGATCTCCGCTTTTCTTGCCACCAGACCAAAATGATAGGAGCACCGAATGCGAACAACATTTGGCCACCCACCGGCCACCCCTGGAGGACTGTGACCACCACGATCATGCAAAAGATGAAGTAGACAAAAAGAAAGAATGTAATTCGGAAAAACTTGAGTAATGAAGACACTATCGCCCCTCCCTTTCAGTCACACTATTTTACACGAACACCATTTCAATCATTAAAGCAGAGCCTGAACAGTTTTCCGGCGAGCGTCCACTGCCCAATGAGGTGACAGCGGTCATGCCCCAAGCACTTGGGGCACTTCAGCGCCCCCCTGATCTGAGCTCGCCACCACGGAGATGATCACTGAGGGAGTGGGTGGTATTGGGGATAACGCATTCATCTCGCGCGTTGACTGGCACCAGCACCACCGAAGCTGCACATCAACCCCAGACTGCCCTCCCGCCGCATGATGGTAGCCCCGGTCGCCCTGCATTGCCCTCGGATGCGGCGATCCAGTTCGTTTGACCACCAAGGTCCTGCTCAAGCTGCCGCTTCTGCAAGCGACTGAGATAGTGGCCAGCCCGTTGAAGATGGCGGACCTGGACTGGACGGAGGCTTATCGAGGCAAAGATGTGTTGCCTGAACTCCTTCGAAAAACGCTTTGCCGCTAGAAACCCCGACCGCTAATCCGCCGAGATCAAGATGCGCGTTGCACTGATGAACCGCTTCTCGGCCCTCGGCACCGCCGGGATCGTCTGCATCGCCTGACAAAGACCGGTAAAGGGGCCGTCACTCCTCAAGCCATTGTTCCGCGACAACGCCGCGGTGGCCTTGAAGGTGCAGCAGGCCAAACTTGGACTAGCCCTAACATGTCGTCGCCGCGATCTTCACAAAAGGCATCCGCGAAAAATTTGGTACTTGGTACACAAGATCACCGCTTAGTGTATTGATTATATGAATATATTATGGATCAAACCGTCCAGTCCATCATCGGCGCGACGGACAGCCGCGCAGACCTCGACAGCGGCGAGTCTTCCCGCCCCCCGGCGCTCTGCGCGTCCGGCACTGACCGACTGATATCCGACATTTCCACCATATTCCTGCACATCCTGCGGCCCGGTTCGGGACGTCTCCCGAGCTTCGGATCGACAACTGACGCCGCCGGGACCATGAACAAGGGTGGAGCCTATGGCACAGATCGCGGCGCGTGAAAAGTCCAGCGGGATCACGAGCCGCTGCCCCACGGTCTGGCGCGTCTGCTCGCACAGCCTACGCGGTTCGGCCACGCGCCCTCCGCGGCGAAGTCGCCCCGGGGAACCCGACGCTCAGACCGGCTCGACGCGGAGCGTCACGCCGGGGTCGGGCCGTACCGTCATGTGCATGACCGGCTCCGGTCGTTCGCCGGTGGAGTGGAAGCGGAAGCGCGCGAGCAGTGTCGACAGGATGATCTGCGCCTGCATCATCGCGAAGTTCGCGCCCACGCAGACGCGCGGCCCCGCCCCGAACGGCAGGTAGCTGTAGCTGTAGCGGTCGCGCCCGGCCTTGGCCTCGGGCGAGAAATGATCCGGGTCGAAGGCGTCGGGGGCATTCCAGAGCATCCGGTGCCGATGCAGCGCGTAGACGTTGAGAAAGACCGTCTCGCCGCGCCGGATCTCGCGGTCGTAGAGCTGATCGGTCGCCAGCACGTTTCGCGCGAGGAATCCCACCGGCGGATAGAGGCGCATGGACTCATCGAGCACCTGCTCGATGTAGGGCATCCGGGCAAGGTCGGCGTGCTCGGCAGGCCGGTCACCGAGCACGGCGCGCGCCTCGGCATGGGCGCGCTCCTGCGCCTTGGGATCGTTGGCCAGCAGGTAGAGCGCCCACGTGATCGCCAGCGCCGTGGTCTCGTGGCCCGCGACGATGAAGAACTGCATGTTGTGCAGAAGCTCCTGCGGCGACATCGTGCGCCCGGTCTCGGGGTCTTTTGCCTTGAGCATGTGATCGAGCAGATCGTCCATCGGCCCGGCCCCGCGCACCCGGCGCGCGTCGATGGCCCGCGACACCATGCTGTGCATCGTCTTCACCGCCGACCGCCCGAAAAGCTCGGCCGGGCGTGGCACCCACGGCGGCACCTCGAGGAAATCGAGGAGCGACGCGCGCCCCACGGTCAGGAAGTAACGGGTGATTGCCTCGCCATAGACCTCGGCATCGAAGTGCTCGCGGCCCGATAGAGCGACGTCGCAGATCACGTCGAAGGTGGCCGACAGCATCTCGCGCACCAGTTCCGCCTGCCCGCCCGAGGCGGCGAGCCGGCCTGCGGCGCGCTCGGCGGTCTGCGTCATCATCGGCGCCAGCGCCTCGACGTGGCGCGCGGCGAAGACCGGCGCGATGGCGCGCCGCTGCCAGCGCCAGTGGGCGCCTTCCGAGGTGAACAGGCTGTTGCCCACGGCCGGGCGCAGCATCCGCAGCATGACCTCGGATTTCGGGTAGTTGTCGACGTTGTCGAGGTAGATTCGCCGCAGTGCCTCGGGGCCCTGCACCATGTGCCAGCGCGCCGAGCCGGTGGTGCCGGTGACGATGGGCTGGGTGTAGGAAATGGCCGGAATGATGTTGAGGACGTTGCGGCGCACCGCGCGCAAGCTCGCCATGATTCCCAAGGGCTTGCCGGGCGGCGTGACGGTGGGCGGAACGAAGTCTGACATGGTCTGGCCGGCTCTTTGCTGCAGGGCGCCCACGCATGGCGTGGAGACGCAAAAGACTAGCGTTACCGGTCTCGAAGACCAGCCGGAGCGACATGCAAGTTGCGCGAATTTTCAGGGAAAAGTGGCAGCCCGTAGGGGAATCGAACCCCTCTTTCCAGGTTGAAAACCTGGCGTCCTAACCGATAGACGAACGGGCCACTCTGTTGGTGAGGGGCCTTCTACGCAAACCTCGCGCGGCGCGCAAGACGAATTCTCACGAGTTTTCGAGAATTTGCATGAGTTTTTGGACACCGCCTGGCCACACGCCGAAACGCCCCGATAAGCACAGATACTACTCGCCACGGGCGCGATGAAAGGTGACGATGTCAGGGATGAAGTGGCAGCCCGTAGGGGAATCGAACCCCTCTTTCCAGGTTGAAAACCTGGCGTCCTAACCGATAGACGAACGGGCCACTCTGTCGGTGAGCGGCCTTCTACGCAAAGCCGCCCTCGCTTGCAAGACTTAAAATGCAGGCTTTTCGAGGTCTTTCCGATTTTCTTTCGGCCAACGGAAGAGGGCCCTGAAACGTCATACGCGACAGGCACTTACCTCCTCATCCACCGCCGGGCGCGGCATCCTCGAGGCGCAGCTGCACGGAGCGGCGGCCGTTCCACTCGTTGATCTCGAGCCGCCCGGCCAGATGGAATCGCGCGCCCTTTCCCTCGGACAGCGCGGGGCCGAGCGGGCCGTCGAAGGCCCCGAAGCAGATCGCGTCCATGCGCGCGCCGAGTCCGTCGCCGAAACTGACCTTTAGGTGCCCCGACCCCACCTGTTTGGCGAAGAGAATCTGTGCGTCGGGAATGGCGAATCGCGGCGCCGGGGCTCCCGCGCCGAAGGGGCCTGCCTGTTCCAGCCGCTCGCAAAGCTCGAGCGAGGCGGCGCCCGGCATCAGCATTCCGTCGAGCTTCAGGTCGGCGGCCCCGCCCTGCCCTGCGCCCTGCTTGGCGAGCAGTTCGGACAGGCGTTCCATCGCCGCCTCGAGCTTGTCTGTGGCCACGGTCAGGCCAGCAGCCATCTTGTGGCCGCCGCCCTTGAGCAGCAGCCCCTCGGCGGCAAGTCGCTGGATGCTTGCGCCGAGGTCGACGCCCGAAACCGAGCGGCCGGAGCCCTTGCCCTCGCCGCCATCGAGTCCGATGACGATGGCCGGCCGGTTGGTCATCTCCTTCAGCCGCGAGGCGACGATGCCGACCACGCCCGGGTGCCAGCCTTCGCCCGCCGCCCAGACGAGAGGCGCATCGAGCCCGCGCGCCTCGGCCTGCGCCAGCGCGGCAGCGCGCACCGCCTCTTCGACCTCGCGGCGCTCGGTGTTGAGCCCGTCGAGCCTCTCGGCAAGCGCCTCGGCCTCGTGCCGGTCGCGCGAGGCCAGCAGCCGTGCGCCTAGATCGGCCTGCCCGATACGTCCGCCCGCGTTCACCCGCGGCCCCAGCACGAACCCCAGGTGATGCGACGAGGGCGCGCTGTCGAGCCGCGACACGTCCGCCAGCGCCACCAGCCCCGGACGCTCGCGGCGGGCCATGACCTGCAGTCCGCTGCGCACAAGCGCGCGGTTCACCCCCCTGAGCGGCGCGACGTCGGCCACCGTGGCCAGCGCCACGAGGTCGAGCAGCGACATCAGGTCGGGACCGCGCGTCCCTGCCTCGCGCATCTGCCGCCCGCATTCGACGAGCATCAGGAAGACCACGCCGGCGGCGCAGAGATGCGCCAGCGCGCCGTCCTCGTCCTGCCGGTTGGGGTTCACCACGGCGACGCACTCGGGCAGCGTCTCGCCGGCGAGGTGGTGGTCGAGCACCATGACCTCGGCGCCCTTCGCCGCCGCAATGGGCTCGTGCGAGAGCGTGCCGCAGTCGACACAGACGATCAGGTCGTGGCGCGCGGCGAGCTTCTCCATCGCCGGCACGTTGGGCCCGTAGCCCTCGTCGATGCGGTCGGGGATGTAGAGCGTCGCCTCGCGGCCCAGCTGGTTCAGCCAGTCGATCAGCAGCGCCGCCGAGGCGCCACCGTCGACATCGTAGTCCGCAAAGATCGCAATGCGCTCGCGCCGCTTCACCGCCTCGAGCATCCGCGCCGCGGCGGTTTCCATGTCGCGCAGGCTGCGCGGGTCGGGCAGCAGGTCGCGCAGCTTCGGGTCGAGGTAGCCCGCCACTTCCGGCGCCGGCACCTGCAGGCGCGCAAGCACCTGGCAGAGACCGCGCGGCAGATCCGTCTGCTGCGCCATCGCTTCCGCCTGCCGGTCCTCTTCCACGCCCGGTCCGATCCAGCGCCGCCCGGTCAGAGAGGCTTCGACCCCGAGATAGCTCATGCCCGTTGTTCCCTGCTCCGTTTCGCCCCTGCCATAATGCGAAAAAGCGGGGAACGGAACGCCGCTCCCCGCTTTCACGATGTCAAATCCTCGCAACCCGGCACGGGCCGGGCCGCGCGCGCCCTTATTCGAAGGGGTTGCGGTAGCTGACGCGACGGACCGAGCCGGTCTTCGACCGCATCAGGATGGTCTCGGTGGTGATCCAGCCGGGCTCGCGCTTGATGCCCGGCAGGATCGAGCCGTTGGTCACGCCCGTCGCGGCAAAGATCACGTGGTCGGTGACCATCTCGTCGCGGCTGTAGATCTTGTCGAGATCGGTGATGCCGGCCTTGGCGGCGCGGCCCTTCTCGTCGTCGTTGCGGAACAGCAGACGGCCGAACATCTGGCCGCCCATGCACTTGAGCGCCGCCGCGGCGAGAACGCCCTCGGGCGCCCCGCCCGAGCCCATGTACATGTCGATGCCGGTCAGGTGCGGCTCGGCGCAGTGCATGACGCCCGCCACGTCGCCGTCGGTGATGAGGCGGATGGCCGCGCCGGTCGCGCGGACCTCGGCGATCATCTCCTCGTGGCGCGGGCGCTCGAGGATGCAGACGGTGATCTCGTCGATGTCGACGCCCTTGGCCTTTGCCAGCGCCTCGACCCGCTCCTTCGGGCTCATGTCCAGCGTAACCACGCCCTCCGGCAGGCCGGGGCCGACTGCGAGCTTGTCCATGTAGACGTCGGGGGCATGCAGCATCGAGCCGCGCGGGCCCATGGCGATCACGGTCAGTGCGTTCGGCATGTCCTTGGCGGTCAGCGTGGTGCCCTCGAGCGGGTCGAGCGCGATGTCCACGCCCGGGCCCTCGCCGGTGCCGACCTCTTCGCCGATGTAGAGCATCGGCGCCTCGTCACGCTCGCCCTCGCCGATCACCACGACGCCCTTGATGTCGAGCTTGTTGAGCTGCTCGCGCATGGCGTTGACCGCGGCCTGGTCGGCGGCTTTCTCGTCGCCGTGGCCGATCAGCTTCGCCGAGGCGATGGCGGCCTGTTCGGCCACCCGAGCGAGGCCCAGCGACAACATGCGGTCGTTGAAATCCTTGGGGATCGACATGGAGAGTTCCTTTGAAATGACTGTCGCTTGGGGTGTAGCGCGGCGGTCGAACGAAGGGCAAGGCCGGTGGCGCTAACGTCTCGCACGCGGGCACGGGGTCACGGCGCATGCTTGCTTATTCCGCGCCCCGCGAAAGCGGCTCGGGGCTTTCGGCGCCGCCGGGACGGCGCCGATCGGTGCGAAGGTTCAGACTTCCTCGATACGCAGCGCGACCGGGTCGCCCTGCACCACGCCGGTGGCCGGGATCGCGGCGAGCGCCGCGTCGAGCGCGGCGCGCGTGGTCTTGTGGGTCACGATGAGCACCGGGGCGGTGTTGTCGACGTGGTTGTACTGGCGCATCCGGTGGATCGACACGCCCGCCTCGCCCAGCGCCGAGGCGACCTTGGCCAGCGCGCCCGGCTTGTCCGCGAGCGCCATCCGCAGGTAATAGGGCGCCGGCGTTGCGGCCTGCGCGGGCGTCGCCGCGACGAGCTTGCTTGCCGGGGCGCCGAAGGTGGTCAGCCGGGTGCCGCGCGCGATGTCCATGACGTCGCCCATCACCGCGCTGGCGGTCGGGCCCTCGCCCGCACCGGCGCCGCGCATGACGATCTGGCCGACCTGGTCGCCCTCGATCACCACCATGTTGGTGCCGCCGTCGAGCTGACCGAGCGGCGAGCTCGCCGGCACGAGACAGGGCGACATGGACTGCTCGAGCCCCCGCCCCGACATGCGGCAGACGCCCAGCAGCTTGATCTTGTAGCCCATGTCCGCCGCCTGGCGGATGTCGTCGATGGTGACCCGTCCGATGCCCTCGAGCTCGACCGCGTTGAACGCCACCTGCGTGCCGTAGGCGATGGACGCCAGTAGCGCCAGCTTGTGACCGGCGTCGATTCCGCCGACGTCGAGCTCGGGATCGGCCTCGAGGAAGCCCAGCGCGTCGGCCTCGGCAAAGGCCTCGTCGTAGGTCAGCCCGCCGCTCTCCATCCGGGTGAGGATGTAGTTGCAGGTGCCGTTCATCACGCCCATCACGCGCAGGATGTCGTTCCCCGCGAGCCCCTCGGTCAGCGCCTTGATGACGGGAATGCCGCCGGCGACCGCCGCCTCGAAGCGCAGCACGCAGCCGTTTTCCTCGGCGAGCTGGGCCAGCGCCTGCCCGTGGTGCGCGAGCAGCGCCTTGTTCGCGGTGACGACGTCCTTGCCGGCCTTCAGCGCGGCCTCGACGGCGGCCTTTGCCGGCCCGTCCGAGCCGCCCACGAGTTCGACGAAGACATCGACGTCGTCGCGCGTGGCGAGCGTCACTGGATCGTCTTCCCAGTCGTAGGCCGCGAGCGACACGCCGCGATCCTTCTCGCGGTTACGCGCCGAGACAGCCGAGATGGTGATCGGCCGGCCGCTGCGCGCTTCGAGCAGCGGCGCCTTCTGGCGCACGATCTTGACGACACCGGCACCGACGGTGCCCAGGCCTGCAATCCCGAGGCGGATTGGGTCGGACATGGCGCGCGCTCCTTCTTGCTGTTTTCGCGTAGCGGTCTGGTTTCGGCTCGCATTAGCCCCAAGGACCGGCGGGTGCAACGGAAGAGGCCCGGATGATGCCGGGATTTTCGGCAAACGTGCCGGTCTCTGCCCGTGCGGACGGCAACAGAGGCAGCCAGGCAGGTGGCCGCTTCAGTAGGGCCAGGCCACGCCCTGATCCATGCGCCGGCGCGTCGCGGCAGGCACGACCGGACCCTGCAGCCGCGCCGCGCGGGCCCGCAGGCCGGCGACACGGCCCTCGATGCCGGCGCGCATCTCGGGGGTCGCGCGCGGCATCTCGCCCCCGGTCAGGCTGTCGAGCGGCAGCAGCGCCGGAAACGGAGCGTTTTCCACGCCCGGCGTGCGTGCGGCGTCGAGCACCGGGAACTCGGCGCATCCGACGAGCGCGAGCGAGAACAGGAAAGGCGAGAGGCGCATGGGCGGGTCCGTCTTGTCTGTCACCCTCATGCCGCAGTCGAGGCCGCCGGGCAAGCACCTGCCTTGATATGAACGTTTGTTCAGTTAAACTCGGGCGCAATCGAGGAACGGATATGGCCCGCACCCAAGGATCGCATTCCGGCATCACCGGCCCGCGCGTGCGCGAGGTGGCGCTGAAGCTTTTCGCGCAACACGGCTACGCCGCCGTGTCGATGCGCCAGATCGCCCGCGAGGTGGGCGTTCAGGTCGGCGCGATCTACAACTACACGCCCGACAAGCAGGCGCTGCTGTTCTCCCTGCTCGAGGGCCACATGGAAGAGCTGCTCGCGGCCTGGGAGGCGGAACCGCGCCCCGAAGCGCCGCAGGACCGGCTCGAGGTCTTCGTGCGCTTCCACATCCGCTTCAACCTCGCGCGGCCGCAGGCCATCTTCATCTCCTACATGGAGCTGCGCAACCTCGAGCCCGCGCATTTCGCGGTGATCGAAACCCTCCGCAAGCGCTATGAGGCCGCGCTCGAGGAAATCCTGCGCGACGGCCAGGCAACGGGCGCGTTCTCGGTGCCAGACACGCGGCTCGCCTCCTATGCGCTGATCGCGATGCTGACCGGCGTGAACACCTGGTATCGCGAGGGCGGCCGGCTCTCGATCGCCGAGGTGGCGGACATCTACTGGGACATGGTGCGCAAGGCCGTGGCGGCGGGATAGCGCGTGGCCACGTAGCGTGCGTCGAGCGCGTGCCCGGCGTGGTGGGTTGCAAACCCACCACTTCGGCGGCCGCCCGAGCTCTACCTGGTCTGCTGGATCGACTCGAGATACTCGAGCAGCGCCACGAGCTTGCGCGGAGTCGGCGTCATCTTGCCGTCGCCGGTGTCCAGCGGCACGAGATCACCCTGCAGCAGTTCGCCAAACTCCGGCATCCCCGGCCCGTCCAGGTCCGATCGCGCGTAGCCGTCGATGGTCGAGAGCACCTTGGCGCGCGGGAAGCTGTCGCCGTGGCGCAGCGAGATCAGCGTGAGGTCCTTCGGGGCCGTCGTCATCGCGCGCGCCATCGGGCCGTCACCCTTGGCGTTCTCGCCGTGGCAGGCCGAACAATACTCCATGTAGAGCGCACGGCCGTCGCTCGCCTCGGGCATCTCGTTGGGCACGCAGGCCACCAGCGCCAGTCCGGCCATGGCCCAGATCCCGATCAGCAGTCGCGTCATGCTCCCTCTCCCCTGATTTGCCTGTTTCCTCCTCTGTCGCCCGCGCGCCGGCCCAGATCAAGCCATTTCCGGAGTGGACACCCCGGGGCCGCGGCGGCATGGTCCCGCCAACCCCTTAGGAACTTGCCATGCCCCTTCATGCGCTTACCATGCTTCTGGCCGGTTTCGGCATCCCTGTGCTCGCGGCCCTCAACGCCCGGCTTGGCGGACATATCGGATCGCCGGCGGCCGCGGCGGTCATTCTGTTCTGCGTGGCGCTGACGGCCGCGTCGGTGGTGCTGTTCGTGATCGATCCCCGCCCCATCGCCCGTGCCGTGGACGCGCCCAGGCACCTGTTCTTCGCCGGGCTGTTCGTGGCCTTCTATATCCTCAGCATCACCTTCGTCGCGCCGACCTTCGGCGTCGGGCGGGCGATCTTCTTCGCGCTGCTGGGCCAGCTTCTCAGCGCCGCCGTCGTCGATCACTTCGGGTTGCTCGGGGCACGGGTGGAGCCGCTCAGCCTGAGCCGCGCCGGCGGGATCGGGCTGATGTGCGTGGGGCTGTGGCTGGCACAGCGCGGCTGATCAGAGCGGCACCAGCCGCCCGTCCTCGAGCCGAACCTGCCGGTCCATCCGCGCCGCGAGCTCGAGGTTGTGCGTCGCGATCAGCGCCGACAGCCCCGTCTCCTGCACCAGCCGCATGAGCGCATCGAACACCGTGTCCGAGGTCGCGGGATCCAGGTTGCCCGTCGGCTCGTCGGCAAGCAGCAGCTTCGGGCTGTTGGCCATCGCGCGGCAGAAGGCCACGCGCTGCTGTTCGCCCCCCGACAGCGCTGCCGGCCGGTGCGCACCGCGCGGGCCCACGCCGACACTGTCGAGCAGCATCTCGGCGCGCGCCTCGGCGTCCTTCCGGGGCACGCCGTTCGCGAGTTGCGGCAGCACCACGTTCTCGAGCGCGGTGAATTCGGGCAGCAGGTGGTGGAACTGGTAGACGAAGCCGACCTCCTGCCGCCGCAGGATGGTGCGGCGGCGGTCCGAGATACCACCAAGATTTTCGCCCGCGATGGCGACCTCTCCGGTGTCGGCGGTGTCGAGCAGCCCGGCAATGTGCAGCAGCGTCGACTTGCCCGCCCCCGAGGGCGCGACCATCGCCACGGTCTCGCCGCGCGCGACCGTCAGCTCGGCGCCGCGCAGCACCACGACCTCGTTCGGCTGGCCACGGTTGTAGCCCTTCTCGATGCCCGACAGGCGCAGGACCGGATCACTCATAGCGCAGGGCCTCCACCGGGTTCATCCGCGCCGCACGGCGGGCGGGAAAGATCGTGACGATGAAACTCAGGCCCAGCGAAAGTGCCATGGCGCTGAAAACGTCGCCCCATTGCAGCTTCGCGGGCAGCGAGTAGATGCCGCGCACCGAGGGGTCCCAGACCCCGCCGCCGGCGACGTAGTTCACGAAGGAAAAGATCGGGTCGATGTAGATCGCGAAGAGACAGCCGAGGATCACCCCCATCACCGTGCCGATCACGCCGGTGAAGGCGCCGCAGATGAAGAAGACCCGCAGCACCGAGCCCTCGGTCAGGCCCATGGTCCGCAGGATGCCGATGTCGCGGCCCTTGTTCTTCACCAGCATGATGAGCCCCGAGACGATGTTCATCGTGGCGATCAGCACCAGCACGCTGAGGATCACGAACATCACGTTGTCCTCGACCTCGAGCGCGCGGAGGAAGGCGCCGCTGGCGTCCTGCCATGTCCAGATCAGCGACCCCTGCCCTGCCGCCTGCTGGATTGACAGAGCGATGCGTTCGACCGCCTCGGGTTCGTCGACCATGACCTCGAGCTCGTCGGCCACGCCGTCGCGGTTGAAGTAGAGCTGCGCCTCGGCGAAGGGCATGTAGACCCGCGTGCGGTCAATGTCGTAGCGCCCGGCGGTGAAGATGTAGGCGATCTCGTAGCTCTTGACCCGGGGGCTGACGCCGAAGGCGGTCTTGACCCCGTCAGGCGAGATCAGCTTGACCTCGTCACCGACGCCGACCCCCAGCTCGCGCGCCACGCCGGAGCCGATGGCGATGCCCACCGGCGCAGGGCTCGGGATCGGGGCGAACTCGTCTTCGCCGGTCATCTCGTCACCGGTCGTTCCTTCGTCGGCCATCTCGTCGCCCGCTGGCTCGACGCCCGGATCGGCCGTTGTATCAGCCCCCGGGGTGGCGTCGCCGCCACTTTCCGGAGCGGCACCGGGCGCCGTCTGCGCTTCGGCGTCGGGTGCCGGCTCGGCCCCGAAGGCGTCTAGCGACCCGCGTCCGGTCTCCGGGTCGGCGATGCGCGGGATCGCGGCAAGGTCGTCGGCGGCGATACCGAACACCTCGACCCCCGCGTTGCGACCGTTGGCGGTGCCCATCACCTGCCCCTTCACCAGCGGCGCCACCCGCGAGACTCCCTCGACCTCGGCCACCCGTTCGGCGCGCGCCTCGTAATCGGGGAAGGTGCGCACCGTCTGGCCGGCCGCGTTCTCATGCTGGCTCGCGTAGACCGTCACATGCGCGTTGGCGCCAAGGATGGTGTCGACGAATTCGGCCCGGAAGCCCGAGCGCACCGCCAGCGTCGCGATCAGCGCGAAGACCGCGAGCGTGATGCCGACGAGGCTGATCCACGTCATCACGCTGACCCCGCCCTCGGCCCGGCGCGCGCGCAGGTAGCGCCATGCGATCATCCATTCGAAACGGGCGAAGGGGGGCGGTGTGCCTGCCATGATCCAGTCATTGCCTTTGTGTATGCGGCACGTATCCTCCGGTCATCGGAGGCCACCGGCCAACTCGCCGCGAAACTGGCCTTTTGCCGGAACGGGGTCAAGCTGATGGGCGTTGCCCTGCCAGCACATACGGAGGACTGCGCATGAAACTCCTCGTGATCGGGGCAAGCCGGGGCATCGGCGCCCGCGTCGTGGAAGCCGCGCTGGAGCGTGGCCATCAGGTTCGTGCACTGGCCCGCAGCGCCGCGCAGATGGAACTGCGCGACGGACTGGAGCCGGTGCCCGGCGATGCCACCGACCCCGCCGTCCTGGCCGAGGCGCTTGCCGGCGTCGACGCGGTGGTGCTGGCGCTCGGCGTGCCCAAGGATGCCTCGATCCTGTGGAAGCAGGTTACGCTTTTTTCGCGCGCGACCGAGGCGCTGCTGCCGGCGATGAAGCAGGCGGGCGTGCACCGGCTGGTCGCGGTGACCGGCATCGGCGCGGGCGACTCGGCCTCGGCGCTGTCGACCGTCGAGCGGCTGACACAGAAGGCGCTTCTGGGTCGCCCCTACGCCGACAAGGACCGTCAGGAAGAGATGATCCGCGCCTCGGGGCTGGACTGGACGCTGGTGCGGCCGGAGCTGCTCAACGACAACGCGCTGGGGAAGTACCGCGTTCTGGTCGAGCCCGGAGAGTGGCGCATGGGACTCATCAGCCGACGGGCCGTCGCGGACTACGTCCTGCGCGCGCTCGAGGACGACACGACCATCGGCACAGCGCCGGTTCTCGTGCGCTGACAGCGGGCCGCACAGGGCGTACGCTCGTGCCATGGCAAACTGGCACCGACTCACCGAGGCACGGATTCGCAAGGCCGAGGCCGAGGGCACCCTGTCGGGTCTCGCGGGCGAAGGTCGCCTGCTGCCCGAGCGCCCGGGCGACGCGCTGATCGATCCCAGCGACGCCGTGGGCTACCGGATCATGGCCGAAGCCGGCGCCCTGCCCGAAGAGATCACGCTGAAGGCCCGGCTAGACGCGGCCCGGGCCGACTGGCAGGCCGCGACGATCGAGGCCGACAAGCGCCGCCACATGGCCCGCATCGCCGACCTGCAGATGCGCTACGAGATCGCCCGCGACGCGCGGCGGAAATTTCTTCGCCAGGCCCCTGCGCCCGCTGCGCTGCGGCTTGACCCGGGACCATCCGAGGCCGTATTAGCGCCCGCCATGACCGGACCACGTTACCCCGACCTGATCGCCCGCCTGCCCGCCACCGTGCCCTTCACCGGGCCCGAGGAAATCGAGCGCGTGCAGGGCCATCCGTTCCGCGCCCGGCTCGGCGCGAACGAGAACGTCTACGGCCCCTCGCCCAAGGCGCTGACGGCCATGCAGGCGGCGGACGCGGAGATCTGGAAATACGCGGACCCGAGCCATCTCGATCTCAAGACCGAGATCTCGACGCGCATGGGCTGCCGGCCCGCGAACATCGTCTTCGGCGAGGGCATCGACGGCTGCCTCGGCAACCTCGTGCGCCTGCTGGTGGCACCGGGCGACCCGGTGGTGACCTCGGAGGGCGCCTATCCGACCTTCGCCTACCACGTGAACGGCTACGGCGGCACGCTGCACAAGGTGCCCTACCGCGACGACCACGAGGACATCGCCGCGCTCTTCGCCAAGGCGGCAGAGGTCGACGCCAAGATCGTCTACCTGTCGAACCCCGACAACCCGATGGGCACTTGGCACGATGGCGCGACCATCGAGGCGGCGCTCGAGGACCTGCCCGACGGCACCGTGCTGGCGCTCGACGAGGCCTATATCGAGTTCGCTCCGGAGGGCACCGCGCCCCGGATCGACCCGGAGGATCCGCGGGTGATCCGCTTCCGCACCTTCTCGAAGGCCTACGGCATGGCCGGCGCGCGCGTGGGCTACGCGGTGGCGGCGGCGCCGCTGATCTCGGCTTTCGACAAGGTCCGCAACCATTTCTCGATGAACCGCTCGGCCCAGCACGGCGCGCTCGCCGCGCTGCAGGACGAGGTCTGGCTGGGCGAGCTGCGCGAGAAGATCACCGTCGCCAACGAGCGCATCGCCACGATCGCGGCGGCGAACGGGCTGGCCACGGTGCCGACGTCAACCAACTTCGTGGCGGTCGACTGTGGGCACGACGGCGCCTTCGCGAAGCGCGTGCTCGAGGGGCTGGCGCGGCGCGGAGTCTTCGTGCGGATGCCGGGGGTCGCGCCGCTCGATCGCTGCATCCGGGTGAGCGCCGGCACCGGGCCCGATCTCGACATCCTCGCCGAGGAACTGCCCAAGGCCCTCGCCGAGGCCTCCGCGCCCGTGGCCTGAGCCGCATCGCGCACGGAACCATTACCTTTCCGAAAGGGTTCGTCCTCCAATGTCACGGAGCGCCGGTCACACCCGGCCCTCCCGACGTTCCGACATCTACGAGGACGCCCCGCATGGACGATCGCACACACCAGCCCGCGCCGGACTACACGACCTCCGCGCTGTTTTTCATCTTCATCAACATGCTGTGGATCTTCGGCGTGATCTGGATTTCCTGGGGCCTCGGCGCGGTGGCGATCATCGGGGTCATCCTGAATCACCTGATCTCGATGCTCGACGCACGGCTCAACCCCGAGGGCTGATCCCGCGTCCCCAGCTCAGGCGGCGCCGATGACCTCCGCCGCCGCCGAGACGCCCCCGCGCCCGTAGGGCACGCCGACCCCCTGCAGTCCTGCCTCGATCACGCCGAGTGCGCCCAGAACCATGTGGGCGTTGACGTGGCCCATGTGGCCGATGCGGAAGAAGCCGGTGCCGTTCGGGTCGTCGGGCTCGGACATGCCGAGGCCCAGCCCCAGCGTCAGCCCTGCCTTGGTGTCCGTCCACTTGCGCAGCTCGGCCCCGTAAGGTGCCCCCACCCGCAGGGCGGTCACCGCGTGGCTGCGGTTCGCCGGGTCCGCGATGTTCATCGACAGTGGCCCGTCCGAGCCCCAGACATCCGCCGCCGCCCAGATCGCCCGCGCGAGCGTCTCGTGGCGGGCCCAGATCTGCTCGAGCCCCTCTTCGCGGATCAGGTCCAGCGCAGCGCGCAGCCCGTAGAGATGCTGGGCCGGGGCGGTGCCGCCGAAATACTGGTAGAAGAACTCCGGATCGGCGCGCGGCACCCAATCCCAGTAGCGGCTGACCCGCCTCATCGCGGCACGCTGCGCGGCAGCGCGGTCGTTGAAGAAGACGAAGCTCAGCCCCGGCGGCACCATCAGCCCCTTCTGCGAGCCCGCGACCATCACGTCGGCGCCCCATTCGTCCATGCGGAACACGTCGCAGGCCAGCGACGCGATGCAATCGACCATGAGCAGTGCCGGATGGCCGGTCTCGTCGAGCACGCGGCGCACCGCTGCCACGTCGTTGCGCACCGAGCTCGCGGTATCGACATGCGACATCAGCACCGCCTTGAGCCGGTGCTCCTTGTCCGCCGCCAGTGCCTCGGCCACGCGCGCCGGATCGACCGGCGTCTGGCGCCCGAAGTCGATCACCTCGGTCTCGATCCCGAGGCCTTGCGCCATGTCGGCCCAGCCGTGGCCGAAACGCCCGGTGGCGGCGACGAGCACCTGCTCGCCCTCGGCGACCACGTTCGACAGCGATGCCTCCCAGGCGCCGTGACCGTTGGCGATGTAGATCGCGGCGTTCCCCTCGGTCTGCGCGACATGCTTGAGGTCCGGGATGATCCCGGCCACCATGTCGACGAGCGCGCCTTCGTAGATGTTCGGCGAGGCGCGGTGCATCGCGCGCAGCACCGCATCGGGCATGACGGACGGGCCGGGAATGGCCAGGTAGGGGCGGCCGTGGGCAAGCGACATCGGGGGTCTCCGTGAAAGTATCCCTTGAAATGGCGGGATCGCGCCCAACCTATCCGAGGCCGCGGCGGCGTCAATGCGCCCCGCCGCTTGCCACATCGGGCCAAGGCCACTATGCCCGCCCGCGAGACCATCGGGACGACATCATGCTGACGCAGCTCTGGGAAAAGATCGAACATGCCGAGCGGCGGCTGCGCCGGTCCTTCGGAAAGGACATCTCGACTCCGAGCGCGCGGGCGCTCGCGCAGCTGCATTACAACCTGTTCGATCACGCCTGGCTGCGCACGGTCTGGACCAACTTCTGGCAGATCGCACCGGGCGTGTGGCGCTCGAACCACCCGACGCACCGGCGTTTCGAGAAATACAAGCGCATGGGCATCCGCACGGTGATCACCCTGCGCGGCGAAGAGAAGTATTCGCACTATCTCTTCGAAAAGGAGAGTTGCGAGAAGCTCGGCCTCACGCTCGAGCACGCGAAGCTCTGGGCACGGATGGCGCCGAAGCGGGCCCGCATCCTGCACCTGATCGACACCATGCGCCACGCCGAGAGGCCGATGATGTTCCACTGCAAGTCCGGCGCCGACCGCGCGGGCTTTGCCTCGGCCGTCTACCTGATGGTGTTCGAGGGCGTCCCGGTTGAGCAAGCCCGCAAGCAGCTCGGGCTGAAATACGTGCACCTCGAGTTCACCAAGACGGGCATCCAGGGCTACATCCTCGACACCTACGCGGCGCGCAACCGGCGTGCGGCCATTCCCTTCGAGGACTGGATCGCCACCGAATACGATGCCAAGAAACTGCAGGCGGGCTTCGAGGCGAAACGCCCGCCGGAAGATCTGGCGTGACCCAGCCTTCGGAAAACCCGCGCGGGCTGTTTGCCTGGCTCTGGTGGAACTACCTCTGGCGCTACCGCTGGCTGCTGGCCGTGGCGCTTGTCTTCATGGCCATCGAAGGCTCGATGTTCGGCCTGCTCAGCTACATGATGAAGCCGATGTTCGACAGCGTCTTCGTCGGCGGCAACTCGGACGCGCTGTGGTGGGTCGGGCTGGTGATCTTCGGCAGCTTCCTGATCCGGGCAACCGCGAGCATCGCCCAGAAGGTGCTGCTGACCAAGGTGTCGCAGCTCACCACGGGCAACATCCGCAACGACCTGCTCGGCCACCTGATGACGCTCGACGGCAGTTTTCACCAGAACTACGGCCCGGGCTACCTGATGCAACGGGTCGAGGGCGACGTCGACGGGATCAGCAAGGTCTGGCGCATCATCATCACCGGCGCCGGGCGCGACGTGATCGCGCTTGTCTCGCTGTTCGCGGTGGCGCTCAACATCGACTGGCGCTGGACGCTGGTGGCGCTCATCGGGGCCCCGCTGCTGGTGCTGCCGTCGATCCTGCTGCAGCGCTTCGTCCGCGGCAACGCCCGCAACGCTCGCGACATCGCCGCGCGGCTGTCGACCCGGCTGAACGAGGTCTTCCACGGCATCGTGCCGGTGAAGCTCAACCGGCTCGAAAGCTACCAGGCGGCGCGCTACCGCAAGCTCACCGACAAGCGGATCGACGCCGAGGTCCGCTCGGCTCTGGGGCAGGCCTCGATCCCCGGCCTCATCGACATCATGTCCGGCATCGGCTTTCTGGGCGTGCTGTTCTACGGCGGCAACGAGATCCTCGCCGGCGAGAAGACCGTGGGCGATTTCATGGCCTTCTTCACCGCCATCGCGCTCGCCTTCGAGCCGCTGCGCCGGCTGGGCGCGGTGAGCGGCAACTGGCAGATCGCCGCCGCCTCGATCGAGCGACTGAAGGAACTGCTCGAAATGGTGCCCGACCTGCGCGACCCCGCGAACCCGCAGCCCGCTCCCAGGGGCGTGCCGGGCGTGGTGCTCGATGACGTGCGGCTTGCCTACGGCGACGCCCCTGTGCTGCGCGGCGCAAGCTTCACGGCCGAGGCCGGCAAGACGACGGCGCTGGTGGGCGCCTCCGGGGCCGGCAAGTCGACCGTCTTCAACGTGCTCACCCGCCTCGTGGACCCTGCTGAGGGACGCGTCGAGATCGGCGGCGTTCCGGTGTCCGAGATGCGGCTCGAGGATCTGCGCGCGATGTTCTCGGTCGTCAGCCAGGAGGCGCTGCTGTTCGACGAATCGCTGCGCGAGAACATCCTGCTCGGCCGCGAGGACGTGTCGGAAGACCGCCTTCAGGAGGTTCTGGAAGCGGCCCATGTCGCCGATTTCGTGCCCCGGCTCGCGGGTGGGCTCGACGCGCCCGTCGGTCCGCGCGGCTCTGCCCTGTCGGGCGGTCAACGCCAGCGCGTCGCCATTGCCCGCGCCCTGCTGCGCGACACGCCCATCCTGCTACTCGACGAGGCCACCTCGGCGCTCGACGTGCAGTCCGAGGCCGTGGTGCAGGCGGCGCTCGACCGACTCGCCGAAGGCCGCACGACGCTCGTCATCGCGCACCGCCTCTCGACCGTGCGCCACGCCGACAAGATCGTCGTCATGGAGAACGGCCGCGTGGTCGAGGAAGGCACACATGATGACCTTCTTGCCAAGGAAGGCGTCTATGCGCGGCTTCACGCCATGCAGTTCGCGGAAAGCTGATCGCCGCCCCCTCGCAAGATGCCGGCATCGCCGTTACATAGCCGCTTAACAGACGGGAGACAGCGATGAGCAAGGAACGCAGGATTCTGCGGGTCAGCGGCCCCGACGCAGAGCATTTCCTCCAGGGGCTCGTCACCAACGACGTGACGAAACTCAAGGACGGGCTGGTTTACACGGCGCTGCTGACGCCGCAGGGCAAGTATCGCGCCGATTTCTTTCTGGTGCCCTCGGGCGAGGATATCCTGATCGATGTCGCGGCCGATCTTGCCGACGATCTCGTGCGCGCGCTGACACTCTACAAGCTGCGCTCGAAGGTCAGCATCGACGAGACCGGCATCGCCGTGAGCCGCGGCACCGGCAGCCCGCCCGAAGGTGCCTTTGCCGATCCGCGCGACCCGCGCATGGGCTGGCGCGGCTACGCCGGGCAGCCGGGCGAAGAGGCCGACTGGGATGCGCTGCGGGTGGCGGCCTGCGTGCCCGAAAGCGGCATCGAGCTGACGCCCGACACCTTCATCCTCGAAGCCGGGTTCGGCCGGCTGAACGGCGTGGACTTCCGCAAGGGATGCTACGTCGGCCAGGAGGTGACGGCGCGCATGAAGCACAAGACCGAACTCCGGAAGGGCCTTGCGACCGTCGAGGTCGAGGGAAACGCCCCCGTGGGCACCGGCATCCTGTCGGGCGAGAAACAGGCCGGGACGCTCTACACCCAGGCGGACGGCCACGGCATCGCCTACCTGCGCTTCGACCGCGCCGGCGACGAGATGCGCGCGGCCGATGCGACCGTGCGGTACACGCCATGAACGTCGCACCCCTGTCCCAGGTCTTCGAGGCCGAGATCGCCTCGACCCAGCCGCTGCAGGGCGGCGACATCTCCGAGGTGATGAAGGTCGCGCTTGCCGATGGCCGCAAGATGGCTGTCAAACGCGGCGCGCAGGTCGACACCGAGGCACGGATGCTCGCGGCGATGGCCGCGACCGGCGCGCCCGTGCCGCAGGTGCTGCACCAGTCGGGCGACCTGCTCTGCCTCGAATGGCTCGAGGAAACCCGCCCCTCGCCCGCCGGCTGGCAGGCGCTCGGCGCGGGGCTGCGGCAGCTGCACAACAGCACCGGCCGCACCTACGGCTGGCCCGAGGACTACGGCTTCGGCGCACTGCCGATCCGCAACGCGGTGTCCGAGAACTGGCCGGAGTTCTGGGCCCGGCAGCGTCTGCTGCCGTTCCTGCCCGCCCTGCCGATGCCGATGGCCCGCAGGCTCGAGGCGCTCGCCCGCGCGCTGCCCGAGCGGCTGCCGGCCCGTCCGCCCTCCGCGCTGCTGCACGGCGACCTCTGGACCGGCAACGCGCTCTTCGGAGAGGGGCGCGCGTGGATGATCGACCCGGCCTGCTATCATGGCGACCCCGAGGTCGACCTGGCCATGCTCGAGCTCTTCGGCTCGCCGCCCGCCGAGTTCTGGGCCGGCTACGGGCCTGAAAGCCCGGGCCGCGCAGAGCGCCGCGCGATCTACCAGCTGTTCCCGGCGCTGGTGCATCTCAAGCTCTTCGGCACCGCCTACCAGGGCATGGTCGCCCGGCTGATCAGCGCGGTCGGCATCTGACCCCGCAAGCGGCCCACTCGAACCGCTTCACCAAGGCCCCTTCGGCCTCTTCCGCCCCGGCCCGGCGCATCAGCGCCCGCATGGCCGGGGTCGGCGCGCCCGCAGGGGTGCACCAGCCGCCACAGCCCGCCGCCGCGATGTCCCGCTCGAAGGCCGCCAGCAGCCTGCGACCGATGCCGCGCCGGCGCCACGAAGCGGCGACGGAGACATCTCGCAGGACTGCAAGTCGCCGAGCGCTGCTCTGAGACCGGCGCTCGATGACCCAGAGAAGGCAGCCGCGCGGCACCCCCTCGGCCCGGTAGACAAGCCCATACGCGCCGGCGTCCGGTGCATGGCCGCCCGGCCGCAGCAGTGCCGCCACATGCGGCAGGTCGGTTTCCGACAGGTGGTCGATCATGAAAAAGGCCTCCTTGGCTTTGCGCCGGAGGCCTGTCTCGTTTCTCGCATTGCGCCCCCGGATCGCACGGGGACGGAGCAGTCGGCGCGCGGCTTATGCGCGCTCGGCATACTCCATGGTTTCGGTGTTCACGACGATGTCCTCGTCCTGCCCCACGAAGGGCGGCACGGACACGCGAACGCCGTTGTCGAGCACGGCGGGCTTGAAGCTGTTCGCGGCAGTCTGGCCCTTCACGACCGGCTCGGTCTCGACGACCTTGCAGACCACTTTCTGCGGCAGCGTGGCGTTCAGCGCTTCGGACTCGTAGAATTCAACCACGATGGTCATTCCGTCCTGCAGGAAAGGACGGCGTTCGCCGAGGATCTCTGCCGGAAGTTCGACCTGGTCGAAGGTCTCGGTGTCCATGAAGGTCAGCATGCCGTCGCTCTCGAAGAGGAACTGCATGTCCTTCTGCTCGAGGCGCACGCGCTCGACCTTGTCCGCCGAGCGGAAACGCTCGTTCAGCTTCGAGCCGTTGCGCAGGTTGCGCATCTCGACCTGTGCAAAGGCGCCGCCCTTGCCGGGTTTGACATGGTCGACCTTCACCGCGGCCCAGAGGCCACCGTTGTGCTCGAGCACGTTACCGGGGCGGATTTCGTTTCCGTTGATCTTGGGCATGGCGAAACCTGGGCGTAATCTTGATGAATTTCTGCCCTGCCCTATATCTGGCCAGTCTGCCCGGTGCAAGACAGCGAATATCGTGTGCGCACGGCACGAGCAATGCAGTCAGCGTATAGCAGCCATGCAGTTGTGGTGTATTCGAATCAAACGGAATGGTCCATAACGCCACACACGCCGGAAAAGACAAGAGCAATAATCAAAGGTCGAAATATGAAAGATTTCGTGGATAGCACAGCCTTCAACGCCGAACAGGGCAACCGCGCGCGCAAGCTCTTTGCCGCCGTGGTTCTGGCTGCGCTCGACGACGCGATCGCCGACGACAAGAAGTACGGAAACGGCCCGGAGCAGATTGCTCGCTGGGCGCGGTCGCGTGACGGCCGCGAGGTTCTGAGCTGTGCCGGTATCGACCCCAACGAACGGGTCGTGTCGGGCCTTATGGAGTTCGTCGGCAAGGGTGTCCGCACGTCGGTGGCCCTGTCGCGTGAAGAGAGCGAGCGTCGCAACGCCGCTGCGGCGGATCAGGCCGAGGCTGCCTGACCCAATCCTGAAAATTCGGGAACCAACGAAAGGCGCGCCCAAAACGGGCGCGCCTTTCGGTTTTCCGGGTGACGGGCGATCAGACACCCTGCCCCTGCGATCTAGTCGAGATCCCGCGTCAGCAGCATCCGATGGATTTCACGCCGGACAAGCTTGCGCACGTTCCGGGTGATCCGCTCCCCCAGCGCGCCCTGCAGTTCCTGCCGGATCATGTCGGACACCATCTGCTGCAGCTGAACCTCGTCGACGAGCGCCGTCTGCGACTCGGTTGCCGGCAGTCTTTCCTGTTCCTGCGAGGCCGCCCCGACCGGGGAAGCGTCCGCCTCATCGACGGCGGGCCCATGCTCGGGATCGTGGTCTTCCCACTCGAGCGGCGGCTGCGGGCGATGGACGAAAGCCGCGTTCGGGCCCTCGTCTTCCGTGTCCATCGCGCTGGCGCCCGCGCGCCGCGCAAGCAATGCCTCAAGCGCAGCGATCTTGCCGGAGAGGTTGCCCGGAGCTTCCGCCTGACGTGTCGCTGGGGACTGCCCCGCGCTCACCTCCTGCGGCGGCTCTTCGGAGCGCACCGACATGTCGTCGGCGTCCGGGTTGCGCGCGGCGGGCACGAGCAGGAACGGTGCCTCTGCAACGGCGGCACGATCTGCCTCGCCATCAGCGGAAGCGACATTCGGCGCGTCCTCGGGTCCGGAGCGGTCATTCTCTTCGGGGCCGGAGGCTTGCGCCTCGTCGTCGCGGAATTCGGCCGCCAGAGTCCGCACCACCTCTTCCTCGACGAACCGGTCGAGCGCGTCCTGATCGTCCGTGTCGTCGATATCGATGAAGGGCGCGGCGTCGGGCTCGGCGCGGCTTTCCAAAGCATCTGCCGTCGCGTGCTCGTCATCCGAAACAGCGCCGTCAGATGCAGCCGAGGACGCCGGGACGTGCTCGGGGTCCGTCAGGAGAACGGGTCCATCCATGGCCTCGCGCCCCTCGGGGGCCGGCTGTGCGACGTGCGCATCCTCGGGGACCCTCTGCGCAGGAGTCAGCACGAGACGATCAGGCTTGCCGGCACCGGCGGGCTGCGCCGGGGTCTTCGGTCGGGTGTCTTCCGACACCAGTCGCCGGATGGAGGACAGCACGTCCTCGATTTCCACATTCGTGACGGGATCTGACATTCAAGTTCCACTCTTGCCTCGGGAAAACTCTACCCCGAGGCGCAGGTCCAGACAACAGACGTGGAAAATCCTAGTTCTTTCCGAGGGCACGCAGGACACGATCCAGATCGGCCCCCTGCTCGGACGTCGACGGCGCGGTCTTGACGAGGTTGTAGTACTCGGCCGGATCGTAACGCGGCACCGCGAGGTTCAGCGCCTCGGCCGTGAGTTGCCCCACGGAAGCGAGAACCGCGTAGGCCGCTATGGTCTGGTCCACCTGCGCCGAGATCAGCGCCGCGCGGGCGTCAAGCAGGTCCTGCTCGGCGTCGAGCACATCCAGCGTTGTCCGTGCCCCGAGCGTCGCCTCTTCGCGGATGCCGTCGAAGGCCACGCGGGCCGCCCGCACCTGCTCGCGGTAGGAACGCAGGGATGCCTGGGCGATGCGAAGCTGCGCATAGGAGCTGCCGACGGATTGCTCGACGCGCTTGCTCGCGGTGTAAAGCTGGGCGCGGGCGGCATCGCGGTCGGCCATGGCCTGACGCACCTGCGACGCAAGCGCCCCGCCCTGGTAGATCGGACCGGACAGGTTGATCCCGACGCTCCCCCCGCGCGAGGCGGCCCGGCTGTCGAAGGTCTCGCTGACACCATAGGTGCCGCGCAGCTGCACGGTCGGCTTCATCTGCGCCTCGGCGATCTCGACACCGATGTCATTGGCGGCAACGGCGTGGCGCAGCTGGATGATGTCGGGATGGACCTGCAGCGCCCGGGTCTTCGCGGCAGACACGGAATCGGGAAGCCCCGGAAGCCCGGCAGGCGTGACGATTCCGTCGGGGAAATTGCCGATGGCAGCCTTGTAGATCTCGCGGTTGATCTCGAGCTGGCCCTGCGCGGCGGCAAGGTTGCTTCGCGCTTCGGCCAGTGCGGCCTCGGCCGCGGCGACATCCGTGCGGGTAACCTCGCCCACCTCGAAACGATCGCGGGCGGCGCGGACCTCCTCGCCGATGACGCGGACGTTGTTCTGGCGCAGCTGGACGATCTCCATCGCCCGGCTGACCTCCATGAAGGCCGACACCGCATCGTAGAGCACCTGCTGCTCGACCGAGACCAGCGAGGCCCGCGTGGCGAGAACGGCCTCGCGCGCTGCATAGAACTGCTTCACCCGCGAGCCGCCCTGGTAGATCGTCCAGGAGGCGATCAGGCTGGCGGTGACATCGTTCGAGGTGCTGGCGGTCCAGTTCCAGTCGCCGGCAAGCCCCTGGTTGCGGGAGGAGCCGAATTGGCGCGTCACCTCGCCGGACCAGCTGAGCACGGGTCGGAGCGAGGCGATGGCCTGCGCGACATCCTCGTCGGCGGCCCGCAACACGGCCCGGTTCTGATCGAGGAGACCGCTGTTGATGTAGGCGTTCGAAAGCGCCCCCGCCAGCGTGTCAGCCGCGGCGGGCATCGCGCCTGCGACGGCAAGGACCGCCCCGGCAAACATTCCGAACATCGTCCGTCGCGCCATGGTCGGCCCTCCCTTTGCGTTGCGCCCCTGTCGTTTCAGAGTGCGAACGCTGTCTTCTTTTCGAAACCCGGCATCACGGGCGCCGTCGCGTTGAAGGCGAAGCGCCAGGTGATCGCGCCGTCGATCTTCCAGCCGACGCGCACCGTGCCCAATGCGCCTTCCATGAAGAGGCAGACGATGCGGCCGCCTTCCTTGATCTGGTCGGTGATCGTCTCGGGAAGTTCCTCGACGCCGCCCTCGATCACGATGGCATCGTAGGGCCCGTGCTCGGGCGCGCCCTCGGCAAGCGGGCCGGTATGCAGCATGACGTTGTCGCCGTATTCCGAGAGCAATCCCTGCGCCTCGGCGGCCAGCGACTCGTCGTCCTCGACTGCGACGACGGCCTCGGCGATCCGTGCGATCACGGCCGAGGAATACCCCATGCCGGTACCGATATCGAGCACCAGATCATCGTCGTCGATGTTGATCGCGTCGAGCATCTTCGACAGCGTCCGCGGCTCGAGCACGACCCGCCCGTCGCCGAGACGAACGTTGCGGCCTGCATAGGCCGCCTCCTGCTTGCCATCGGGAACGAAGATCTCGCGCGGGATCCTCAGCATCGCATCGATGATCGGGAACTTGGTGACATCCGAGGGCCGGACCTGCGTATCCACCATCATGCGGCGGCGCGTGACGAAGTCGGTCATCCGCTAAACTCTTCCGTTCAATATCGACTGTCTGAAAGTAGTGACACAGTTGCCCGACAGCCGCAACGCCGGAACCGCTCACAATACGGCGCATCCGGCGAGGTGCATACGAAAAGACCCGGCCGACCGAATGCGGTCAGCCGGGCCCCTTGGTCTCTGCGCGTGGTGCCTCAGTAGCGGCGCGGACGCACGGCGCCACCTGCGGCGCGACCCGCGAGGAACGCCTCGATCAGCGATCCAGCCGTGACCGGCGGCGGCGCATAGGCGCGGCGGAACCTCGTGCTGAGCAGAAGAATGATGCCCAGCAGGAAATAGCCACCGCCGATGGCAAGCGCGGCTGTCAGCGCATCATAGGCGTCGACGAGGGCGATCCAGCCTGCGATGGTCAGGAAGACGGCACCGACGGCAAGGCAGATGCCGCCGGCGACGCTGCGCATCGCGCGACTGATGGCCAGCCGCAGGCGCAACTCCAGTCCGTAGAACATGCGCGGGCTTACCTCCGCGAGCCGAGGTAACCGATCAGAAAGCCCGCGGCGGCGGCGATGCCGACGGCCTGGAAGGGATTCGCGCGGATCTGGTCCATGGCGTTGGTCTCGAGCTCGCCCAGACGCTCGCCTGCATCGCGCAGCGCATCCTCGCCGCGACCGCGGAATTCGGTCGCCTTGGCCTCGGCCTTGAGCTTGGCTTCCTTGCCGCGGCGCGAGCCGATGTCGCCCACGAGCTCGGTCAGCGAGCCGAGATCACGGCGCAGCGTCGCGATTTCCTTGCTCAGCGCGTCAAGGTCACGCTCGGAACCGGATTTCGGGGTGGTTGCGCTGGCGGTAGCGGCGCTGGTGGGGGTGGTCTGGTTCATGGGGAATCCCTCCGTCCTGCAAATGCGTCATGAATTATACGCGCAACGCGGTAGAACGGTTCCGCGAAAATCCTGCGGGAGCCAGCAAGAAAACCACGTTCGGACCGGACAGTTAGGTGACCGCCGCGCAAGTCGCTCTCTCCCGGCTCGTGACCAGGCTGCGACCGCCGGACATCTCCGGGCAATTCGCAGTGCCGAAACCCTTGGCTGTGTTGCTTTGGCCGTTCGTTTCATCGGCGACTGATCGCTTGCCCCGCCTGGTGCCGAACGGCCCCGGAGCGGACGCTGATCGCGGTGCGCCTGATGCTCGGCGAACATGGCAAGTCCGGAGGCCACCGCCCCATTTCCTTGCATGAGCCGCCCGCCCGCGGCCTGAGGGGCTATCGACCAGTTTACCCGACACGCTCCCGGCGATAGCGTTCATTTGTCCTTTCCGGCCTGGAGACCCGCCCCGTGAGCCTCGAATACCTGCTGACCGCTTTCATCATTTGCCTGTCGCCTGGCATTGGCGTCGTCTACACGCTCTCATCGACCCTCGGCGGCGGCATTCGGGCAGGCTTCTGGGCCGCGACCGGCTGCACGATCGCAACGGTGCTTCACCTCGTCATCGCGATGGCCGGGCTGGCGGCGGTTCTGCACACCAGCGCCGTGCTCTTCCAGGCAATCAAGTTTGCCGGTGTCGCATACCTCATGTGGATGGCTTGGGCCGTCCTGCGCGACCGGGGCGGATTGTCGGTATCCCCGTCCGAGGCCGTACCACCCGGGAAGCTGGTCTCGCGCGGTATCCTGCTGAACATCCTGAACCCGAAGATCCCGCTGTTCTTCGTCGCATTCATTCCGCAGTTCGTGCCTGCCGGCAGTTCGGCTGGCCTGCTGATCGAACTGGGCCTCGGCTTCAGCGCGATGACGTTTTTCGTGTTCATGGGCTATGTCGCCATCGCGGCCACAGGCCGTCAGCGGCTGATGCAAAGCGAGCGCGCGATGAACTGGCTTCGTCGCGTCTTCGCCGCATCTTTCGCGGCGCTCGGGCTGAAGCTGGCCAGCGAAAAGGCATGATACCCTTGGCACGCTGGCGACGGGGTGGCTGGGCTCGGCGCCCCCGCCCCTCACATCCGTAAACTTGAACCTTTCACACCTCCCGCTAGATGGCGTTGCATGAAGAGAGCCCTCATCATCGGCGCATCCGGCGGGATCGGCTCGGCCACGCTGGAAGCCCTGCGTTCGCGCGGTGTTGACGCAACCGGCCTGTCCCGTTCCGCAGATGGTCTCGACGTGACCGACGAGGACAGCGTTTCCGAGGCCCTTGGCGAGCTCGAGGGCACCTTCGACCTGATCTTCGTTGCCACAGGGGCGCTGCGCATAGACGGCTCGGAACCGGAGAAGTCCCTCGATGCAGTCTCGGTCAAGGGGCTGGCCGACCAGTACCTGGTCAACGCCATCGGCCCGCTTCTCGTCCTGAAGCATTCCCGCCGCCTGCTCCCGCGAAACCAGCCCGCAGTATTCGCGGCGCTGTCCGCACGCGTCGGCTCCATCGGCGACAACCGGATGGGCGGATGGTACAGCTACCGTGCGTCCAAGGCCGGCGTGAACCAGCTGATCCACGGGGCCTCGATAGAGCTGGGCCGGAAATACCGGCAGCTCTGCTGCGTCTGCCTGCATCCGGGCACCGTCGAGACGCGCTTCACCGAAGGCTACCAGGACCGACACGCGACCGTGCCCGCTGATGTCGCCGCGGGACGTTTGCTTGACGTCATCGAGGGCCTCGGCCCGGAGGACACCGGGCGGTTCCTCGACTATTCGGGCGCCGAGATACCTTGGTGAGAACCCGATGACGCAACGCAGGCCATCCGTTCCGGCATTTGACCAGGGTCGTTCTGCGGTGTCACGCAAGCGGAAAACGGAACCATCGTGCACGTGATCCGTTTGCATCCACATCGTGATGCCTCCGCGTCCGGGCAGCGTTGCAGCCCATCAACCGACACGGAGTAAGGCTCATGCCGAACACTGTTCCGAAGATCCTGATCGTCGAGGACGAACCCTTCATTCGCATGGATCTCGCCTGCTCACTCGCCGACATGGGGGTCGACGTGCTCGAGGCCCCCGAGGCTGCGACAGCTCTGCAAATGCTCGATGGCGCACCGGACCTGCACGGGCTCGTGACGGACATCGACATGCCCGGAGAGATGAACGGCCTCGCCCTTGCGCGTGAAGTGCGCGGTCGACTGGAAACCTGCCGGATCGTCATCATGTCCGGTCGTTCCATTCCTGACGCCGCGGAAATGCCGGAGGGCAGCGTCTTCCTGGAGAAACCGTTCCGCGCGACGGACCTGGCCAGCGCTCTCGAATAGATGCGCGTTTCGCTCAGGCCCGTTTTGCAGGCATTCGCAGCGTAAAGGTCGTGCCACCACTCTTGGTGGACGCGACCTCGATCTGCCCCGCGTGTGCGCGTGCGATTTCCGAAGCGATATACAGCCCAAGCCCGAGGCCCTGCAGGCTTTTCTGGCCTCCTTGTCGAGAAAAGGGCTGGAACAGAGAAGCGATCACCTCGTCCGGGATCGGATCGCCCTGATTGTTGACGGAGACCCGCAGTTCTCCGGCCTGCTCCGAGATCTCGACAACAATGGGATGCGCGGAATCCCCGTGTGTAAGGGCATTTCCCAGGAGGTTCGAAAGAAGCTGCCCCAGCCTTTGCGGGTCCGCGATGATCTTGTCGGGCAGATCGATTTCATAATCCAGAGGTTGGACGGCCACCTGGCTGATCTCGTTGATGACGTCCCTGAAGACCGGCTCGAGGTCTACCGGAGACGTGGCATCCACCTCGATCCCGGCCCCGAGGCGCCCCCGGGCGAAGTCCATGAGGTTCGTGATGATCTGGCTGGCACGTGTCAGGGCTCGCTGCATCTCGGGGATCAGCTGAGCCGTATGTTCGGGCGAAAGGTCCCGCTCGGACATCATCCGAAGCCCTGAGGACACCGCCGCGATGGGGTTGCGCAGGTCATGTCCGACGATCGCGATGAATTCCTCGCGCAATCGCGCCGTGTCGCGCTCTGACTGCAGGCTGGCGCGCCCCTTCTCCAGCTCTTCCTGCCGATCCAGTTCGCGCGCGATCAGTCGCGCGAAGAGCTGGAACAGCTTCTCGACCTCGGGCGTCAGATTTTGCGGATATGGATCAATGGCACAGAGCGTCCCCCAGAAGCTGTCGTCGCTCCGGATAATCGGCACAGAGATGTAGCTCTTGAAGCCATATTGTCGCGGCGTGTGATGGTCGCGATAGGTCTCGCTGGCATCGACGTCCGGGATCAGGACCGGTTTGCGGGAACCTCGGACTTCCTGGCAAAGGGTCGACCCCACCTCCAGCTCATCCCCGGGCAGCAGACCGAAGCTCACGCGGTCCAGCGAAGCGCAGGTGATCCAGCGATCCTCGGTCACCCGGGCGATGGCGGTAAACCCCATTCCGGTCGCAGCACTGCAGGCGTCGAGGAGAAGGGAAATGTCTGTGACCAGTCCGACTTTGCGAACGTCGTGGCGAAAAGGATCGTTCTCGGAAAGCATCATTTGGCCCATAACTCAACGTCGAGTGACATAGTCCATTGAGCGTGAATTCAAGGGCCGGGGCAGAAAGCCTTCAGGCAGAGACCCGCAGGTCTCGGGTCTCGGGGGGCGGCGCCGTTCACCGGCGCATGCGGCACGTCAGTGCGCGTCGGTCGGCTCAAAGCCCGCCGTAAGGGCTGCAACGAGAAAGGCGCGTCTCGCCTCTTCTACGGGGCTCATGCAGTCCATCGCGGACTCGACCTTGGCCAGGGCGGTGTCCTGCGCAGCGTCGGACACGGGCCATCTGCGGCGAAGCCAGTAGCGCACTTTCTCGATCGTGCTGAAACGTTCGATTTCGCCGTCATGCGGCAGAACAAAGGCCACGGGCTGGCCCCATTGGATTTCCATCATGTCTGGTATCTTTCAGTTGTGTGAGATCCCGGTCGGGTCGCCATGTTCTGGCACCTGGCCGAGCCCCGCGTAGGGGCCAGCGCCGGGATTGTCTTTCAAGCCACGACCGGCTCTTCCCGAAGGAGAGGCACGCGGTCGGGCGGTCGGCCCCGGAGTCCGGAACCGAAACTGGTCGTCTCGGCCAATGCGAATGGCTTCGAAAATCAGCTGGTGTCGGAATATGTCAGTCGCTCTTTTCTTCCGGTGCGGCTGGCTGGTCCTTGGATGCGAGCGGCTTGCTCATGCCCCACTTCCTGCTGGCGGGTCGTTTCTTCGCCGGAGTGCTCAGGAATTCCTTGAGATCAAGCTGCTTCTTCGGGGTTGAATATCCCATCGTACTCTCCTCGTGTCGTTGGTGTGGGTGCCGAGGCCCTGTCGGTCGGTGTTCGCCTCGCCGATGGGCTTCGTCGTGATCGGCAGGACGCGACAATGCTGCGCAACGCCAACAGGCGAGCGCCGCCTCTCTCGGGCACCGTCTATTCGAACCGTGATGTCCGCTGGACCAGCGGGTCTGCGGCGGCGGACCTCAGTCGTTACCGCCGGCGTCGCGCTTTTCGCGCGCGGCCCGGAGTTGCGCAGTCTTGTCTGCGCGGGCCTGGGACTCTTCTTCCAGAACGCGCTTGGCGTTCTCGGTCGTCTTGTCGAGCTGGGTGACCGGCTCAGTGGTCTTGGATTTTGAAGCGGAAACGCTGGGAGCCTGAAGCTTCCCACCGTTCCCATCCTGAGCCGGAACACCCGCGAGCAGGTCTTCCAGCGTCGGCTTCATGCGAGGGCCAGGTTGCTGGCGGACTCGCGGCCATCACGGCCGGTCTCGACGTCGAACGTCACCTTCTGGCCGTCTTCGATGCGGCTGATGCCAGCCCGCTCGACGGCGGAGATGTGCAGGAAGACGTCCTTGCTGCCCTGTTCCGGCTCGATGAAGCCGAAGCCTTTGGTGGTGTTGAACCATTTCACGGTGCCATTGGCCATATCCGTGGTCTCCTTTAGAAATGCTGCCCGCAGGATCGCGACAGCCCGGCAAAGTCGATCCAAGTCGATCAACCGATACCGTGTCAGCGGCGGCAGCATTTCGAAGAGAAGAAACGTTAGCTCAACTCAAATGGGGCCTGCCGAGGCAGAATGCAAGGTTTCTTTCGTGCAAGCTGAAAAACGTGATAAGCCATGCCTCCGCCTCTCGGACGTTAAGGCTGTTTCACATCCATGCCTCAGGCCTGCTCGCAGCCCGGCCTGACCGCGCCAGCGCCCCTTCGAGCGGCTCGGAGCTCGCCTTTGGCCCTTGGTCTTTGGGGCGCGCAACTGCGGCTACCGTCTGCGCAAGTCGGACGCGGAACCAACGATGGACACGCCGGAGGGGCCCGGCCCCCTGCCGGAAGCCGGGCAAGACGCGCAATTGGCCTAGGTCAGCGCCCCATCAAGCGGCGCATCGGAGCCATCCTTTACGACCTCGAAGACGACCTGCGCGCCCTTGTCGAGGAACCGCTCTCGCTGCGCGACCCCGAAATCGCCGTAGGGATAGGTGCTCCGGGGGATCGGGCGGCCGAGCCGCTCCAGGCGATCCGTCGCCGCCTCGTCGAGGGTCAGATCCACAGCCCCGAGGTTGGCCTCGAGTTGCTCGACGTCCCGTGCGCCGACGATGGGGGCCGCAACACCGGGCCGGTCCGCCAGCCATTTCAGGGCGACCTGTGCCGGGGTTGCATCGTGGTCGCTGGCAATCTCGCAGACGGTTTCCACGATGTCCCACGCGCGTGGACCATGGAGGAATTCCGCCGTCGACCATTCGTAGAGCGGGCTGCCATCGCCTGCACGTGTGCCCTCTGGCGCGGTGCCGCCGCGCTTGTACTTGCCGGTCAGCACACCGCCTGCCAGTGGCGACCACGGAACCAGGTCGAGGCCGTTATGGCGCGCGGCCGGAAGGATCTCGTATTCGATCTCTCGCGAGAGCAGGTTGTATTGCGGCTGGAGCGACACCGGCTTCGGCAGACCAAGCCGCTCCGCGGTCGACACGAAGAGCTGCAATTGCCAACCGGTCACATTCGAAAGGCCGTAATTGTGGATCTTGCCGGCGCGGATCGCATCGGCGAGAAAGTGCACTGTCTCCTCGATCGAGGTCAGCATGTCCGCTGCGTGCAGCTGGTAGAGGTCGATTGTCTCGACCTGCAGACGCTCGAGCGACTCGTTCAGCGCGTTATGCAACGCACGGCGTGCTGCGTCACGTCGCGAGGGCGTGACGCGAACCAGCGACCGATGATCGCCTCGGTTTCCCCGCCTGCGTAGACGTTGGACGTATCGATCAGATTTCCGCCCGCCGCGATGAAGGCATCGAGCACGGCGAAGGATTGCTCTTCGGTAGATTCCGCACCGAAGGTCATGGTGCCGAGCGCCAGCTTGGAGACGCTCAGGCCGGATTTACCGAGGATGGTATACTGCATTTTCGGGCTTTCTTCTGTCTTGAAGGGCAGCCTCTGTTCGGCTGCCGGCATGGCTCGTTCAGCTAGCCAGAGCGAAGACGTGAAAAAGACCGTCTGGCGACTGCCCGTCATGAGCCCTTTTCATGGAACCCACGGACACACCGCGCACCGGGATCGTCGAGGGCTTCTACCGACATGCTCAGGACGTGCAGCAAGGGACAGGGCCCGCAAACGCATTTGAGAGGCATGGTCGCCCACCCTCTCCAGCCAGCGGAGGCGAGCTCAGGGCGGTCAAAGGGCCATGGTAAGCCCGCCGACAAGACCGGCCGCGATCACCAGAACAAGGATGACAGCCCAGAACCAAAATCGATTGTAGACCGGCGTCCTTGCATAACAGACGCCGCAACGGGAACTGCCAAAGCGAAGAGCGTGATCGCATTTCCAACAGGAAAAGAAACGTTTTGCACTCACATCGAGACCTATAGAGCATTGATTTGAAAAGAGCTACGCACCTCCTCTCACACGGATGGTGCAAGCAACAAGGTCTGGCTTCCCTTGGGTCACTTAAAATCATGACTTTGTAAACTTCCCGCTTCAGTTGTTACGGTGAAGCGGCCCGCACGCAGTCGGTTTTGCATAAAAATTCGTCCCGACGTCGGAAAACCTTCCGATCCGCACGCCCTTTCCGCAAGCATCCTGTGCTGCAAAAACATGCAACTCCGGCCGAGCTCGGACGGCGCAGGGAAAAAGCGCCTGTCCGGTTCTCCGCACGCTGCAGCAAAGTGCGAAGAGGTCGAGGTTAATCATTTCCACGACTTTTGAGATTGCCTCATGACACCCACCCTCTTTCACCCCGGGTATTCCAAGGCCGGCAGCACCTTTCTTCAGCGGTTCCTTTTCGGCCAGGCTCAGAGCGGTCTCACTGCCATCTACCAAAGCAGCACCTCGGACACCGTGGAGCGTCCGCGCAACCTGTCGCGACAGCTTGATCCAGGAGACGATGGCCACATCCCATCACTGTGGGACCGCATCCCCGGGCGGACCGGGATGGACTGCGATGCAGGCGGGTATCCGCTCTGATGAAGGCCCTTCTCAAGTACAGGAAACACATGGCCAACGCAGGCTGGGTGGTCGGCCTGAACCTCGTGCGGCAGCTTATCCAGCTGGCCTTCTTCGCGGTGCTCGTCCGCGAGCTGAGCAAGACCACGGTGGGGGAATACCAGCTCATCACCTCGGCCATCGGCCTGTGCGGGTTCTTCATCCTTCCGGGCGTCTCGAGCATGATCATGCAGTCCGTCGCGCGCGGCCACCTCGGCACGTTCCGCAAGGCGTTCCAGTTCCAGCTGGCGGGCGGCGTGCTCGGCGGCATCGCGATCTGCATCTACGCGCTGCTGATGGAGGCCCAGGCCGAAGAACTGCGCGTCGGCATGATGATCGCCGGCATCACCTTCCCCCTTGCCTACGGCCTGTCCGGCTGGACCGATTTCCAGGCAGGCCAGGGACGCTTCCGCCAGAACGCCTAATGGCAGTCCACGGTGGCGATCGCCTCTTATGGCACGATGATCGTGCTGCTGCTGGTGACGGACATCTCGCTCGGCTGGCTGATCGCCGTGCCCAACACGGTGCGCGCGGCGATCAACCTTCTGGCGCTGCGGATGGTCCTCAGGCAGATCCCGAAGGATGCCGAGCCCGAGGCCGGGGGCCTGAGCTACGGGCTGGAAACCTCGCTCTACAACGTCGCCAACTCGGTCGGGAACTACATCGACAAGTTCCTGCTGTTCTATCTGCTCTCGCCCGAGGCACTGGCGGTCTTCGTGGTCTCGGAACGGATCCCCGAGATCAGCAAGAAGTACTTCCAGCAGATGCGCAACGTGCTGGTGCCCAGCTTCTCGAAAAAGGCGAAGTACACGCCGGAGCTGAACCGCAAGATCAACATCGCGAGCGCTGTTGTGACGGTGGCGATCCTCTTCGTTATCTTCGCGGTGATCCCCTGGTTCATGCCGCTCATGTTCACCGATGCCTACGGCGAATCCGTGCTTTACTGCCAGCTTCTCATGGGAACGCTGATCATCGGTCAGGTCGCGCAGGCCCGGAATGTCTTCATCGTCTCGCGACTGGACGCAAAGGCGATGCGGAATGTAACCCTTGGCAGCAACGCGATCCGGATCCTGGCCTCCGCCGCTCTCGTGCCGTTCTTCGGCATCTACGGCGCCATTGCCTCGACGGCGATCTACAGGGTTTCGACGGCGGTCATCGTCTCGCTGCTCATGCGACGCTACAAGTAAATCGGCTATCCCGAGGCGCGCTTCAAAGGCAAACCTCGGGATATGACCGGGAACGCGAGCCATGGCGCGATGCGAAGGCGACAGCCTTTCGACAGGCTCAACCCTTATGGGACCCGTGGACGGACGCTCTTCCAGCTTTACTTGGCCACCGCATCGGCGATGTCCTGTGGATGCAGTGGGGCCAAGTCATGGGCGAGTCGCTTCTGGTAACTCAGGGCAGCACGGGACCACGCTCGAGAACCCGATGATCCCCACCTCGCCGCAGCGTTGAATGCGACCGAGGACGAGAGCCTGTTTATCCTGAGCGAGAACCTGTCGAAAAGCGGGCACCCTGCGCAGAAAGGATACCGCAGCGCCGCCGACGCCATGCGCGCGGCACGCGAAGCTATGGAGCGCTGGAACATGACCTCCAGAACCTGGGCGACACCGCTGCGGTAGACGTGCTTCTTGCCGGATGCCGCGACGAACTGACCGCTGCCGTCGCGGGTCAGAGCCCCGCGAAGGTTCGCCACTAGACGCGGCACCTGCGCCAGCGCGTCAGGGGACGCGAGGCGCAAGGGAAAAGAACGTGAACAGAACAGGAATGTGTGGCAACCTGTGTGGCAGAGGGGCTTGCGCGGGTCGGCGGGATGGTCTAAACGCCCGCTACCACTGGACAACGGCGAGTTGGCGGAGTGGTGACGCAGCGGATTGCAAATCCGTGTACACCGGTTCGATTCCGGTACTCGCCTCCACTTCTCCCCGAATACTCGAAGCATCCCCATGAAGCGTTCAGGCATCGCTGCCTGATGGCATGCCTCAGTTCAAGGCAGGGACCTGCGTGGCGGACAGCGGGGACTTCTGCCTCAAGCGATTGTCCCTCGCCTTTGTTCGCACACCGGATCCGCCCCACCGCTCGGGTCCGGTGCGCGGCAGGCATGCCCGCCTACCGCGCGCAGCCCCTTGCGTCAGGCGCGCGGGCCAATCGGGGTGCGGATCTCGCCCAGACCTTCGATCGAGACCGTGCAGAGGTCTCCCGGCACCATCGCTCCGACACCCGCCGGGGTGCCGGTCATCACCAGATCTCCCGGGCACAGCGTCACGCTCCGCGACAGGAAGGCGATCACCTCGGGCACCGACCAGATCATCTCGGAGAGGTCACCGTCCTGTTGCACCGTGCCGTTGACCGCGAGCCGGATCGCGCCCGTATCCGGGTGGCCGACGGCGCCGACCGGATGCACCGGCCCCACCACGGCGGACTGATCGAAGCCCTTCGACAGGTCCCACGGCCGACGCAGCTCCTTGGCCGCGTTCTGCAGATCGCGGCGCGTGAGGTCGTTGCCGATGGCGTAGCCCCAGACGTGATCGAGCGCCTCGGCCTCGGCGATGTCCGCGCCGCCCCGGCCCAGCGCGACGACGAGTTCGGCCTCGTAGTGCAGGTTCCCGGTCTCGGGCGGATAGGCGACGGTGATGCCGTCATCGACCACCGCGTCGGCGGGCTTCGTGAAGAAGAACGGCGGCTCGCGGTCCGGATCCCGGCCCATTTCGCGGGCGTGGGCGGCGTAATTGCGCCCGACGCAGAAGATGCGGCGCACCGGCAGCCGGTCGTCGCTGCCCGCGACGGCGACCGAGGGCTGCGGGATCGGGGGAAAGACAAAGGCCATGACGGCTCCTTTCTCCGGCACCGGAGGCCGGGTTGATCGAGGTCCTTGGCCCAAGGCTTAATTCGCGGCGCCGCCGATTGACAGCCCGTCCGAATGCAGCATTGATCGCGCCGGGAGGACAGGCGACGGCGGAACGCGCCGCGGGAAGGACAAGGCATGGCAAAGACGGTGGCGGTAATCGGGGCGGGAATCGTGGGTGTTTCCACGGCGATCTGGCTGCAGCGCGACGGACACGAGGTGATCCTGATCGACAAGGCGGGCCCCGGCGAGGGCACCAGCCACGGCAACGGGGGCGTATTGGCCTCCTGCTCGGTGATGCCGGTGCCGGCGCCCGGGCTCTGGACCAAGGCGCCGAAGATGCTGCTCGACCCGAACCAGCCGCTGTTCATGCGCTGGTCCTACCTGCCGAAGATCGCGCCGTGGCTGATGCAATTCATGTCGCATGCCAATGCCCCGGCAGTGCGCAAGCGGGCGGCGGCGGCCACCGCGATCATCGGCGACAGCCTTGCCGACCACCAGGCATTGGCGACCGGCACCGGCGCCGACAAGTGGATCGTGCCCGCGGATTACGTCTGGCTCTACAACAGCCGCGCCGACTACGACGCCGACACCCTCGGGCAGGAGGTCCGGCGCGAGAACGGCTTCGACTGGGAGTTTCTCGACGAGCCGGCCTTTCGCGCCTACGACCCGGCCTTCGGGCCCGAGATCACCTGCGCGGCGCGCTTTCCCGGTCATGGTCGCATCGCCGACCCGGGCCGCTACGTGAAGGACCTTGCCGCCCATGCACAGGCGCAGGGCGCCCGGCTGGTCATCGGCGAGGTGAGCGACATCGCCCGCGAGGCAGGCCGGGTCACCGGCGTACGGATCGGCGGCGAAACCATCCCCTGCGACGCCGCGGTGCTCACCGCGGGCGCGTGGTCTGCGAAACTCGCCGCGAAGCTCGGGGTGAAGGCGCCGCTGGAGTCCGAACGCGGCTACCACCTCGAACTCTACGAGCCCTCGGTCATGCCCCGCTCGCCGGTGATGGTGACGAGCGGCAAGTTCGTGGCGACGCCGATGGACGGGCGGCTGCGGCTTGCCGGCATCGTCGAACTGGGCGGGCTCGACGCACCGCCGTCGCGCGCCCCCTTCGCACTGCTCGAGCGACAGATCCGCAAGGCGATCCCGGGGCTGAGCTGGAAGAAGACGGTGGAGTGGATGGGGCACCGCCCCTCGATGGCCGATTCCCTGCCGATCATCGGCGAGGCGCCTTCGGTGAAGGGCGCGTTCATGGGCTTCGGGCACGATCATGTCGGTTTGACGGGCGGGCCGAAGACCGGTCGACTGCTTTCCCAGCTCATCGGCGGCAAGACTCCGAACATCAACCTTGCGCCCTATGCCCCGGATCGGTTTCACTGATACCGCAAAACGTTAGAATACAAACAACAGGGATACCGACCATGACGCTTGCAAGGACGCTTCTCGCCGCGACGGCGCTGACCGGGATGGCCGCCGCTGCCCACGCCGAGAAATGGGACATGCCGATGGCCTACGCGGCCACCAACTTCCACTCCGAGGTCGGCGCCGCGTTCGCCTCCTGCGTGACCGAGGGCACCGGCGGCGAGCTTGAAATCGTCACCCACCCGTCGGGCTCGCTCTTCGGCGGCGCCGAGATCAAGCGCGCGGTGATGACCGGCCAGGCCATGATCGGCGAACGGCTGATGTCGGCGCACCAGAACGAGAACCCGCTCTACGGGGTCGACTCGATCCCGTTCCTCGTATCCTCCTTCGACGAGCATGAAGAGCTCTGGAGCATTGCCGAGCCCTACGTCTCGGACGCGCTGGCCGAGGACAACCTGCACTACCTCTACTCGGTGCCGTGGCCGCCGCAGGGGCTTTATACCAACAAGCCGATCGAGGACATCTCGGACCTCAAGGGCCTGAAGTTCCGCTCCTATTCGACCGCGACCGCCAAGATGGCGGAGCTGACCGGAATGCTTCCGGTGCAGGTCGAGGCCGCGGAACTGAGCCAGGCGCTCGCCACGGGCGTCGCCGAAAGCTTCATCTCGTCGGGCGCGACCGGGTATGACCGCAAGGTGTGGGAGCAGCTGTCGAACTTCTACGAGGTCGACGCATGGCTGCCGCGGAACGCGGTTTTCGTGAACGCCGACGCGTGGAGCGACCTTTCGGACGAGTCCAAGTCGGTAATGAACGACTGCGCCAGCACGGCGGCGGCGGACGGCCTGCAGCGCTCGAAGGACTACACCGACTTCACGCTCGAGGAGCTCGAGAAGAACGGCATGACCGTCGAGCGGGCCAACGACACGCTCATGGGCCAGCTCAAGGAGATGGGCGAGGTCATGACCAACGAATGGCTCGAAGAGGCTGGCGAGGACGGCAAGGCCATCGTCGACGCCTACAAGGGCGAGTGACCGGATCGGGGCGGGCCTTTCGGCCTGCCCCTTCGGATCTGTTTCCAGATGGAATACGACGCCTTTCGCGAAAGCGAGCGGAGCGGATGGAACGAGCGCGCGGCGCTCTATGACGGTGCCACGGCGGTCGCCACCGTGCAGGCCGTTCCGATGCTTCTGCACATGACCCACCTGTCCCTCGGGGCGCGGCTGCTCGATGTCGGCTGCGGACCGGGCTATCTTGCCGGCGCCGCACAGGCGCTCGGCGCCCGCGCCACGGGCGTCGATTTCGCGCCCGCGATGGTGTCGCTCGCCCGTGCCCGTTTCCCCACGCTCGAGGTGATCGAGGGCGAGGCCGAGGCCCTGCCCTTCGACGACGCGAGCTTCGACGTCGTGGCCAGCAACATCGTGCTCTTCCATGTCGCCCACCCCGCCCGGGCGATCGCCGAAGGCGTACGGGTGCTGAAACCCGGCGGCCGGTTCGCCTTCAGCCAGTGGCTCGGCCCCGACCGCTCGGACCTCTACCGCGAATTGCGGGCGGTGCTGAACGCCCATGCCGACATGAGCCGCACCGAGCCCGCCCCCGACGCCTACAGCCTGTCGGACCCGGAAGCCGCCCGCGCCATGATGCGCGACGCCGGGCTCGAGGACATCGAGACCCGCGTGGTGCAGGTGCTGCTGCGCGCGCCCGAAGGCGATTTCTTCGACTTTTTCATGTCCTTCGGCGTGCGCGTGCCGCTCGTCGTGCAGGCCCAGGACGACGCCACCCGCCAGACCATCCGCGAGGCGATGAACGCCCGGATGGAGCGATTTCGCACAAGTCAGGGCTACGAGGTGCCGATGCCCGCCATTCTCTACGCAGGACGCAAACCATGAAGCTCTTACGCCGGACGCTCGACACGGCCTATCTCATCGGGGGCGTCATCGCCTCGTTCTTCCTCATCGCGATCCTGGTCATCATCGTGCTGCAGATGCTGGCGCGCTGGACCGGACAGGTCTTTCCGGGCGCCACCGATTACGCCGGCTATTGCATGGCCGCCGCATCCTTCTTCGCCTTCGCCTACGCGCTGAACCACGGCGCGCATATCCGCGTGTCGATCCTGCTCACCGCGCTGGGGCGCCACCGCAAGTGGGGCGAGATCTGGTGCTTCGGCATCGGCACCGCCATCTCGACCTGGTTCGCGTGGTACGCCATCCGGGGCAACCAGATCTCGCTGCGGTTCAACGAGTTGAGCCAGGGGCTCGACGCAACGCCGATCTGGATCCCGCAGCTGTCGATGTCGATCGGCACCGTGCTGCTGGCCGTGGCCTTCTGGGATCACCTGATCCGCCTGATCGTCACCGGCAGCCACGGCATCACCACCGATCTCGTCGACCAGAGCCAGGGAGAGTGACATGGAACAGCTGATCCCCATCGGTATCTTCCTCTTCGTGCTCTTCCTGCTCCTGGGCTCCGGCGTCTGGGTGGGCCTCGCGCTCATGGGCGTGGCCTATGTCGGCATGGAGCTCTTCACCTCGCGCCCGGCGGGCGACGCGATGATCACCAAGATCTGGTCGTCCTCGTCGAGCTGGACGCTGACCGCCCTGCCCCTCTTCATATGGATGGGCGAGATCCTCTACCGGACCCGATTGTCCGAGGACATGTTCCGTGGCCTGTCGCCATGGATGGCGCGCCTGCCCGGCGGGCTGGTGCACACCAACATCGTCGGCTGCACGGTCTTCGCCGCCGTCTCGGGCTCGTCGGCGGCGACGCTGACCACCGTCGGCAAGATGTCGATTCCCGAGCTGCGCAAGCGCAACTACCCCGAGACCATGGTGATCGGTACGCTCGCGGGCGCGGCGACGCTGGGGCTGATGATCCCGCCCTCGCTGACGCTGATCGTCTACGGCGTGACCATCAACGAGAGCATCACCAAGCTCTTCATGGCGGGCGTGTTCCCGGGTCTCGTGCTGGCGGCGCTCTTCATGGGCTACGTAGCGGTGACTTCCTTCGTCTCCAAGGATTTCGACCCGGACCCCGAGCCGCCGATGAGCTTCACCGAGAAACTCCGGAACTCGCGTTTCCTGATCCCGGTGATCTGCCTGATCCTCGTGGTCATCGGCTCGATGTACATGGGCTGGGCGACCGCCACCGAGGCCGCGGCCTTCGGCGTCATCGGCTCGATGCTGCTGGCCGCGACGCAGGGTTCGCTGACCTGGGGCACCTTCTCGGAAAGCCTCATGGGCGCGGTACGCACGTCGGCGATGATCGCGCTGATCCTCGCAGGCGCATCCTTCCTGTCGCTGTCGATGGGCTTCACCGGCATCCCACGCGGGCTTGCCGACCTGATCGCCAGCTGGGAGCTGTCGCGCTTCCAGCTGCTGATGGCGCTGCTGGTGTTCTACGTGGTGCTGGGCTGCTTCCTCGACGGCATTTCCTCGGTGGTGCTGACCATGGCGGTGGTCGAGCCGATGATCCGCGCGGCGGGCATCGACCTCATCTGGTTCGGCATCTTCATCGTGGTCGTCGTCGAGATGGCGCAGATCACGCCCCCCATCGGCTTCAACCTCTTCGTGCTGCAGGGGATGACCGGCCACGAGATGAACTTCATCGCCCGCGCGGCGATTCCGATGTTCCTGATCATGGTGGTGATGGTCTTCGTGCTCATCGCCTTCCCCGACCTCGCCACATGGCTGCCGGACAACATCCGCAAGGGTCCGGCGAGCTGACAGTTTGACGGAAGCGCTTGCACATTTCGCGGCGGCCCCATGGGTCGCCGCGCTCGCTCTGGCGGTGGTCTTCGCAGGGGCGGTGGTCCAGTTCTCGCTCGGCATGGGCTTCGGGCTGACCGTGGCACCGATCCTCGCGCTGCTCGATCCGGCGCTGGTGCCGGTCCCGGCGTTGCTGATGAGCTTCGTCGTGGCGGCCGGCGGCGCGCTGCGCGAGGTCCGGGCGATCCGCTGGGCGGACGCGGCGATGGCCGCCGGAGGCCGGGGCATCGGGGCGCTCGTCGCGGCGGCGCTGCTGGGAAGCATCGCGTCCGGAGACGGCTTCTCGCTTGTCTTTGGCGCGCTGGTGCTGGGCGCGGTCGGGCTGTCGGTGGCGGGACTGCGGCCGGCCTACCGGCCGCGCAACCTTCTGGCGATGGGCACAGTTTCGGGCATCATGGCCACCATCACCTCGGTCGGGGCACCGCCACTGGCCATGGTCTTCCAGTCCGAACCGATCTCGCGCGCGAGACCCACCCTCGCCGCGATCTTCACCTGCGGCACGGTGTTCTCGCTCACCGGCCTCTGGGCGAGCGGCTGGGCGACCCTGACGGACCTCTGGCTTGCGCTGCTGCTGTCGCCCGCGGCACTGGCCGGGTTCTTCGCGTCGCGCACCCTGGGCCGCAGGATCGACGCGCGCTACCGGCTGGCACTGCTTGGCATCAGCGCGGCGGCCGGGGCCGCGCTGGTCGTGAAGGGGCTCGCATGAGCCCGCTTCTCGCCTGCGCCCGGCACGCCCGCTGGCTCCTCGTGGCCGGGCTCGTGGCCGGGGTGGCGCTGCCCGGGGCCGCGAGCGTCGTGCGGCCCTGGCTTCCGGAACTGGTGGCGCTCATGCTGTTCCTCGCGGCGCTGCGGATCGGCCCCCGGCGGGCGCTCGGCGCGCTGCACGAGCTGCGCGAGACGGCGGCGGTCACGCTGGTCTGGCAGTTGGTCCTGCCGCTGACCGCGCTCACGATCGTCGCCACGCTGGGTGGCCTCGGCACGCCCGCCGCGCTGGCGGCGATCCTGATGCTCGCCGCCCCGCCGCTTGCAGGCAGCCCGAACCTCACCATGCTGGTCGGCGCCGATCCGGCGCCGGCGTTGCGGCTGCTGGTCCTCGGCACGGCGGCCCTGCCGCTCACGGTAGTGCCGGTGCTCTGGGGGTTGCCGGCGCTCGGCGATGCCCCCGCCGTCACCGCCGCGGTGCTGCGCCTGCTGACCACCATCGTCCTCGCGGCGGGCCTTGCGTTCGCGCTGAGGCTCACGGTGCTGAAACAGCCATCGGAGCGGGCACTGAGCCAGATCGACGGGCTTTCGGCGCTGACCATGACGGTGATGGTGCTCGGACTGATGGCCGCCGTCGGACCGGCGATGACCGAGCGGCCCGTGGCGCTGCTGGGATGGCTGGCGCTCGCCTGTCTTGCGAACCTCGGCCCGCAGATGGTGGTCGCGAGGCTCCTGCGCGGCAGGATGCCGAACGCCCGCGTGCCGGCGCTCGCGATCACCGCCGGAAACCGCAACATCGCGCTGTTTCTCGTGGCCCTTCCGCCCCAGACCACCGAGGCGCTGCTGCTGTTCATCGGCTGCTACCAGGTGCCGATGTATCTCACGCCGCTGCTGATGACCCGCTTCTACCGGGCCCGGGCCTGAGCCAAAGAATTTTCGTCCGAAAATTCTTGCCCCCTCCGCACCTGGTCCAAGATTTTTCGGACGAAAAATCTTTTCCGCCTCACGCCGGCGGCCAGGCGGGCAGGAAGCTGTCCTTCTCGGCGGCGATGAACTCCCACACGGTGCGCGCCGCACCGCTCAACGGGGCCTCGGCGCGGTGCAGCAGAAACCAGTGGCGGGTGATCGGCAGCCCCGGCAGGTCGAGCGCCACCAGCCGCCCGCTGCGCAGCTCCTCGACCACCGTGTGATAGGAGATCAGCGCCAGCCCCAGCCCCGCGATGACCGCCTGCTTGATGGTCTCGTTGGTGCCCATCTCGACGCGCTCGTAGGTCTTGCCCTCGCCGATCCGGTCGAGGAACCGCGTCGCGAGGATGCGCGTGCCCGAGCCCTGCTCGCGCATGAGGATCGTCTCGGCCAGCACGTCGTCGGGGGTGATCCGCTCCGCCCCCGCAAGCGGATGGTCCGGCGGTGCGATCAGCACATGCGGGTGATCGCCGAGCGAGATCACCTCGAGCGGCGGGGCGCGCGGCGGCCGTCCCATGATCGCGAGATCCAGCGCCCCGTCCTGCAGCGCCGTGATGATCGTGTCGCGGTTGCCGACCTGCAGGAGGATCTCGATGTCGGGGCAGCTCCGGCGCAGGCGTGCGACGATGCCCGGCGCGAAATACTTGCCGGTCGAGACCACGCCGAGCACCACGGTGCCGGCCATGCCCTTCTGCAGCGCATCGATTCGGTGCAGCGCCATGCGGAAACCGGCGTCGGCCTTCTCGTGAGCCTGTAGAAGCGCCGCGCCCTCGGGGGTGGCGTGGAACGGACCGGCGCCGTCCCGCGACAGCATGGCACACCCAAAGGTCTGATCCAGCGCCTTCAACTGGCTGTGGACGGCGGGCGCCGAAAGCCCCAGTTCCTCGGCCGCGCGCGAAATAGATCCCGTGCGATCAACGGCTTCCAGTGCACGGAGCTGCTTGAAGGTCAGCGAGGCCAGTCTTCGCATTTCACATTTTCCTAATGCGTGGTCAGATTTTTTAAATTTTCTAACAAGCGGCAATCGTCAAGATCAAGGTCAAGTCACCCGTCGAGGAGGAGGAGGCCTTGATGACCGACCGCAACCCATATTCCCCCGACGCGCCGATCCCGGCCCGTCTGCGCCCCGCGATGGAAGCCCTCGGCCGTGTCGGCCGCGATCTGTCCCGCCGCATCGCCCGTGGCCCGCTCGGCGGCCAGCTCGCCGCCACCGTGGGCGACAATGCCGACGGCGACCGGCAGAAGGCGCTCGACGTGCTCGCCGACGAGGCCTTTGCCCGCGATCTCGCCGGAACCGGCGTGCGCTGGTATGCCTCGGAAGAGCAGGAGGGCGTCGTCGAGCTCGACCCGCGCGGCACGCTGGCGCTGGCCATCGACCCGCTCGACGGCTCGTCCAACATCGAGACCAACGTCTCCATCGGCACCATCTTCTCGATCCGCGAGGCCGGCCCCGAGGGCGAGGCGAGCTTCCTGCGCCCGGGCCACGAGCAGATCGCCGCTGGCTACATCATCTACGGCCCCCAGTGCATGATGCTGGTGACCTTCGGCGACGGCGTGCAGGACTACATCCTCGACCCCGAGACCGGGCGCTTCACGCTGGTCAACAGCCAGCTCACGATCCCCGGGGAAAGCGCCGAGTTCGCGATCAACGCGTCGAACTACCGGCACTGGTCGAAGCCGGTGCGCGCCTACATCGACGACTGCCTCGCCGGCAGCGAGGGACCCCGCGCCAAGAACTTCAACATGCGCTGGATCGCCTCGCTCGTCGCCGAGACCCACCGCATCCTCGTGCGCGGCGGGCTGTTCCTCTACCCGCGCGACGACCGCCCCGGCTACGACATGGGCCGGCTGCGCATGGTCTACGAATGCGCCCCCATCGCCATGCTCGTCGAGCAGGCGCAGGGCCGCGCCACCGACACCACGACCCGCATTCTCGACAAGGTCCCGGCGGAGCTTCACGCCCGCACCCCCTTCGTCTTCGGCTCGATCACCAAGGTCGACCGGGTCACCGCCTACCATGACCTGCCCGAGCAGGAAGTCTCCGCCCTCTTCGGCAATCGCGGCCTGTTCCGCGTCTGACCCCAGATCCGAAAGACCAGACAAGACCATGAGCAAGAAGCACCCCATCATCTCCGTCACCGGCTCGTCGGGCGCAGGCACCACGACGGTCAAGGCGACCTTCGACCAGATCTTCCGCCGCGAGGGGATCAAGGCCGTGTCGATCGAGGGCGACGCCTTCCACCGCTACAACCGCGCCGACATGAAGGCCGAACTGGCCAGCAGGCTCGAGGCCGGCGACGAGACGTTCTCGCATTTCTCCTACGACGCCAACGAGCTGGGCGCGCTCGAGGACATCTTCCGCACCTACGGCGAGACCGGCACCGGCAAGACCCGCCACTACATCCATGACGACCGGGAGGCCCAGGCGCATGGCACGCCACCGGGGCATTTCACCGACTGGAAACCCTTCGACGACGACAGCGACCTGCTGTTCTACGAGGGTCTGCACGGCGCGGTGAAGAACGACGAGGTGAACCTCTCGGCGCTGGCGGACCTCAAGATCGGCGTGGTGCCGGTCATCAACCTCGAGTGGATCCAGAAAATCCACCGCGACAAGGCCAGCCGCGGCTACACCACCGAGGCGGTGACCGACGTCATCCTGCGCCGGATGCATGCCTACGTGCACTGCATCTGCCCGCAGTTCACCGAGACCGACGTGAACTTCCAGCGGGTGCCGGTGGTGGACACCTCGAACCCGTTCATCGCCCGCTGGATCCCCACCGCCGACGAGAGCCTCGTGGTGATCCGCTTCAAGAACCCGCGGGGGATCGATTTCCCCTACCTGACCTCGATGATCCAGAATTCGTGGATGAGCCGGGCGAACTCGATCGTCATCCCGGGCGGCAAGATGGACCTCGCGATGCAGCTCATCTTCACGCCGATGGTCCAGCGGCTCGTTCACGAATCCAAGCGCGCCTGAAGGAGAGAGCGATGACCCTGCAGCAGACAATCTCGACCAGCACCGAGGATCTGATGGCCAACGCCATCCGCGCGCTCGCGATGGACGCGGTCCAGGCCGCGAACTCGGGCCATCCCGGCGCTCCGATGGGCATGGCCGACGTGGCGACCGTGCTGTTCAACCGCTTCATGTCGGTCGATCCGCGCGACGACACATGGCCCGACCGCGACCGCTTCGTGATGAGCGCCGGGCACGGCTCGATGCTGGTCTACGCGATCAACCACCTGCTCGGCTACGACGACATGCCGATCGACCAGCTCAGGCGCTTCCGCCAGCTTGGCAGCCGCACCGCCGGCCACCCGGAATACGGCCACGCCAAGGGCATCGAGACCACCACGGGGCCGCTCGGCCAGGGGATTTCCACCGCCGTCGGCATGGCCCTGGCCGAGCGCATGATGAACGCGCGTTTCGGCTCCGACCTCGTGGACCATTACACCTATGTCATCGCCGGCGACGGCTGCCTCATGGAGGGCATCAGCCACGAGGCCATCGACCTTGCCGGCCACCTGAACCTCTCCCGCCTGATCGTCTTCTGGGACGACAACGGGATCACCATCGACGGGGGCACCGACCTCTCCACCTCCACCGATCAGCTGGCGCGCTTCGCGGCCGCGGGTTGGCACGTGGCCTCCGTCGATGGTCATGACAAGACGGCCATCGCCGCCGCGATCGAGACCGCGCGCGCCGACGGCCGCCCCTCGATGATCGCCTGCAAGACGGTGATCGGCTACGGCGCGCCCAGCAAGCAAGGCACCCACGGTGTGCACGGCGCGCCACTCGGCGACGACGAGATCGCGGCCACCCGCGAGGCGCTCGGCTGGAGCTGGCCGCCCTTCGAGGTGCCGCCGGAAGTGCGTGACGCCTGGCGCGCGGTCGCCGCGCGCGGCGCCGAGGCGCGCTCGGCATGGGCCCGGCGGCTGTTCGAGAGCCCCCGCGCCGACGCCTTCCGCGCCGCCCATGCGCCCACCGATGCCACTGCGCTCGACGCGGCGATCACCGCCTACAAGCACCGGCTGTCGGCCGATGCGCCCAAGGTCGCCACCCGCAAGGCCAGCGAGATGGCGCTCGAGGTGGTCAATGGCACGCTGCCCAACACAGTCGGCGGCTCGGCCGACCTCACCGGCTCGAACAACACGAAGACCAGCGGCCAGACGCCGGTCACGCCGGGCGACTACGCCGGCAGCTACATCCACTACGGCATCCGCGAGCACGGCATGGCCGCCGCGATGAACGGCATCGCGCTGCACGGCGGGCTGAAGCCCTACGGCGGCACGTTCCTCGCCTTCGCCGACTACTGCCGGCCCGCCATGCGGCTCAGCAGCCTGATGGGCGTGCCGGTGGTCTACGTGATGACCCATGACAGCATCGGTCTCGGCGAGGATGGCCCGACCCATCAGCCGGTCGAGACCCTCGCCAGCCTGCGCGCCATGCCCAACCATCTCGTGTTCCGGCCCGCCGACGCGGTCGAGACCGCCGAGGCCTGGCAGATCGCCATGACGCAGACCGCCACCCCCAGCACGCTGGCGCTGTCGCGGCAGGGGCTGCCGACGGTGCGGACGACCCACACCGATGCGAACCTCACCGCCCGGGGCGCCTATGTCCTGCGCGACGTGGCAAAGCGCGACGTGACGCTGATCGCCACCGGCTCCGAGGTCGAGATCGCGCTGGCCGCCTACGAGGCACTGGCCGCCGAAGGCATCGCCGCCGCGGTTGTCTCGGCCCCCTGCTTCGAGCTCTTTGCCGAGCAGACGCCGGAGTATCGCGCCGAGGTGCTGGGCAACGCGCCCCGCGTCGGCATCGAGGCCGCGATCCGGCAGGGATGGGATCTCATGCTGCGGCCCGAGGACGGCTTCATCGGCATGACCGGCTTCGGCGCATCGGCGCCCGCCCCCGAGCTCTACCGCCATTTCGGCATCACGGCAGAGGCCGCGACCGGCCTCGCCAAGGACCTGATCTAAAAGACAAAGGGACATCCATGACTGTCAAGGTTGCGATAAACGGCTTCGGCCGTATCGGGCGAAATGTGCTCCGCGCCATCGCGGAATCGGGTCGCACCGACATCGAGGTGGTTGCCATCAACGACCTCGGCCCGGTCGAGACCAACGGCCATCTGCTGCGCTACGACAGCGTCCACGGGCGCTTCCCCGGCGAGGTCACGGTCAGCGGCAACACAATCGACGCCGGCACCGGACCGATCATGGTCACCGCCGAGCGCGATCCTGCCGCCCTGCCCTGGGGTGACGTGGACATCGCGCTGGAATGCACCGGCCTCTTCACCGCCCGGGACAAGGCCGCGCTGCACCTCGAGAACGGCGCGAAGCGCGTGCTGGTCTCGGCCCCGGCGTCGGGCGCGGACAAGACCATCGTCTACGGCGTGAACCACGACAGCCTGACCGCCGACGATGTCGTCGTCTCGAACGCCTCCTGCACCACGAATTGTCTCTCGCCGGTGGCAAAGGCCCTCAACGATGCCATCGGCATCGAAAAGGGCTTCATGACCACGATCCACAGCTACACCGGTGACCAGCCGACGCTGGACACCATGCACGCGGATCTCTACCGGGGCCGCGCCGCGGCGCTGTCGATGATCCCGACCTCGACCGGTGCCGCCAAGGCCGTGGGCCTCGTGCTGCCTGAACTGAACGGCAGGCTCGATGGCGTCGCCATCCGCGTGCCCACCCCGAACGTGTCGGTCGTCGATCTCGTGTTCGAGGCCGCCCGCGACACGACCGTCGACGAGGTCAACACCGCAATCCGTGCCGCCGCCGACGGCCCGCTCAAGGGGGTGCTGGGCTACACGACCGCCGCCAACGTCTCGATCGACTTCAACCACGATCCGCATTCGTCGGTCTTCCACATGGACCAGACCAAGGTGATGGACGGCCGCATGGTCCGCATCCTGTCGTGGTACGACAACGAGTGGGGCTTCTCGAACCGCATGGCCGACACTGCCGTCGCGATGGGGAGGCTGATCTGATGCGCATCCGTCCGATCAGCGGCGAAAGCGTCACCGGCAAACGCCTGCTCGTGCGTGCCGACCTGAACGTGCCGGTCGAAAACGGCCGGGTCACGGACGCCACCCGCGTCACCCGCTTCGCCGAGGGCATGAAGCCGCTACTGGCACGCGGTGCCCGGCTGGTGATCCTCACCCACTTCGGGCGGCCGAAGCCCGGCGAGCTCGACCCGTCGTTCTCGGTCGACAAGCTGCGCCCGGCACTGTCGGAGGCGCTCGGCGTGCCAGTGCGCTTCTCCGACACCTGCGCCACCGAGGGCGCCGTGATCCTGTCGAAGCAGCTGGCGGACGGCGAGGTGCTGCTCTGCGAGAACCTGCGCTACAACCCCGGCGAGACCGCGAACGACGCGGGCTTCGCGGCGGAACTGGCCCGTCTCGGCGACCTCTACGTCAACGATGCCTTTTCCTGTGCGCACCGGGCCCACGCCTCGACCGCCGCCGTCGCGGGTCTGCTTCCGGCCTACGCCGGCCCGCTGCTGGTCGAGGAGATGGAGGCGCTCACCTCCGCGCTCGAGGCCCCCGAACGGCCCTCGGTTGCGCTGGTGGGCGGCGCCAAGGTGTCGACCAAGATCGCGGTGCTGAAGAACCTCGTCGGCAGGCTCGACGCGGTGATCGTCGGCGGCGGCATGGCCAACACCTTCCTCTTCGCACGCGGCTGCCCGATGGGCCGCTCGCTGCACGAGGCCGACCAGGTCGCCACGGTGCGCGAGATCGAGGCGCTGGCCGAACGGTCGCGCTGCGAAATCCTGCTGCCCGAGGACGTGGTCGTCGCCCGCGAGTTCAAAGCCGGCGCCCCCTGCGAGACGGTGGCCGCCGACCAATGCGCCGAGGACGCGATGATCCTCGACGCCGGGCCACGGTCGGCCACGACCTTCATGGCGCGGCTGAACCACGCCCACACGATCCTGTGGAACGGCCCGCTCGGCGCCTTCGAGATTCCGCCCTTCGACGCGGCGACGGTCGCGGTGGCGCGGAAGGCCGCCGACCTCTGCCACGAGGGCCGCGCGGTGGCCATCGCCGGCGGCGGCGACACCGTCGCGGCGCTGAACGCCGCCGGGGTCACGGGCGACTTCACCTATGTCTCCACCGCCGGTGGGGCATTCCTGGAATGGCTGGAAGGCAAGACGCTGCCCGGCATCGCGGCGCTTTGCGCGCCCAAGCAAGCGGCCTGAGGGAGGACCGAACACCATGGCACTGATAACGCTGAGACAACTTCTGGATCACGCCGCCGAGAACGCCTACGGCGTGCCCGCCTTCAACATCAACAACATGGAGCAGGGCCTGGCCATCATGAAGGCGGCAGAGGCCTGCGACGCCCCGGTCATCCTGCAGGCCAGCCGCGGCGCGCGCTCCTATGCCGGCGACATCATGCTGCGCCACATGGTCGAGGCGCTGTGCGAGATGTATCCCGACATCCACGTCGTGCTGCACCAGGATCACGGCAACAACGACGCCACCTGCCTCTCGGCGATCCGTCACGGCTTCACCAGCGTGATGATGGACGGCTCGCTCGAAGAGGACATGAAGACGCCCGCGAGCTTCGAGTACAACGTCGAGATCACCCGCCGTGTCACCACCGCCGCCCATGCGGTCGGCGCCTCGGTCGAGGGCGAGCTGGGCGTGCTGGGCTCGCTGGAAAGCGGCGAGGCCGCGGCCGAGGACGGCTCGGGCGCCGAGGGCAAGCTGTCGCACGACCAGCTGCTGACCGACCCCGACCAGGCGATGGAGTTCGTCATGGCGACCAGGTGCGACGCGCTCGCCATCGCCTGCGGCACCTCGCACGGGGCCTACAAGTTCACCCGCCAGCCCGACGGCGAGATCCTGTCGATGGAGACCATTCGCCGGATCAACGAGAAGCTGCCGAACACGCACCTCGTGATGCACGGCTCGTCGAGCGTGCCGCAGTACCTGCAGGATCTCATCAACGAGAATGGCGGGCACATGCCGCAGACCTGGGGCGTACCGGTCGAGGAGATCGAGCGCGGCATCGCCATGGGCGTGCGCAAGGTCAACATCGACACCGACTGCCGCATGGCGATGACCGGCCAGTTCCGCCGCGTGGCCACCGAGAAGCCCGAGGAGTTCGACCCGCGCAAGTTCACCATCCCCGCGATGGAAGAGCTCACGGCGCTCTGCCGCGACCGGTTCGAACGCTTCGGCACCGCCGGCCAGAGCGCGAAGATCAAGCCCGTCTCGCTCGACGAGATGGCGCGCCGCTACGCAAGCGGTGCGCTCGACCCCCAGATTGCCGCGGCCCGGGCCGCCTGACGACATCCAGAGGAGGAGAAAACCATGCTGGACAACGCAAAGACCGTTACCGACGCCAAGAAGCGCTACAGCGCGGGCGTGATGAAATATGCCCAGATGGGCTACTGGGAGCCGGACTACACCCCCAAGGACACCGACATCATCGCGCTCTTCCGCATCACCCCGCAGGATGGCGTGGACGAGGTGGAAGCGGCGGCGGCCGTCGCGGGCGAGTCCTCCACGGCGACCTGGACGGTGGTATGGACCGACCGTCTGACCGCCTGCGACAAGTACCGCGCCAAGGCCTACCGCGTGGACCCGGTGCCCAACAGCCCCGGCGAGTTCTTCGCCTACATCGCCTATGATCTCGACCTGTTCGAGCCGGGCTCGATCGCCAACCTGACGGCCTCGATCATCGGCAACGTCTTCGGCTTCAAGCCGCTGAAGGCCCTGCGGCTCGAGGACATGCGCCTGCCCGTGGCCTACGTGAAGACCTTCCAGGGGCCGGCGACGGGCATCGTGGTGGAACGCGAGCGGCTCAACGCCTATGGTCGCCCGCTGCTGGGCGCCACGGTGAAGCCGAAGCTGGGGCTTTCGGGCCGCAACTACGGCCGCGTGGTCTACGAGGCGCTGAAGGGCGGGCTCGACTTCACCAAGGACGACGAGAACATCAACTCGCAGCCCTTCATGCACTGGCGCGACCGGTTCCTCTACTGCATGGAAGCGGTGAACCGCGCCTCGGCTGCGACCGGCGAGGTGAAGGGGACCTATCTCAACGTCACAGCCGGCACGATGGAGGAGATGTATGCCCGCGCCGAGTTCGCCAAGTCGCTCGGCTCGGTCATCATCATGATCGACCTCGTCATCGGCTACACGGCGATCCAGTCGATGGCGAAATGGGCGCGGGACAACGACATGATCCTGCACCTGCACCGCGCGGGGCATTCGACCTACACCCGCCAGCGCAGCCATGGTGTCAGCTTCCGCGTCATCGCCAAGTGGATGCGCCTCGCCGGCGTCGACCACCTGCACGCGGGCACGGTCGTGGGCAAGCTCGAGGGCGACCCGGCCACCACCAAGGGCTACTACGACATCTTCCGCGAGGAATATAACCCGATGGCGCTGGAGAACGGCGTGTTCTTCGACCAGGACTGGGCCTCGCTGAACAAGATGATGCCGGTGGCCTCGGGCGGCATCCATGCCGGCCAGATGCACCAGCTGCTCACCTACCTCGGCGAAGACGTGGTGCTGCAGTTCGGCGGCGGCACCATCGGCCACCCGCACGGCATCGCGGCGGGGGCGACGGCGAACCGCGTGGCGCTCGAGGCGATGGTCTTTGCCCGCAACGCCGGCCGCGACATCTGGAACGAGGGCGAGGACATCCTGCGCGATGCCGCCCGCACCTGCACGCCGCTGAAGCAGGCGCTGGACACGTGGAAGGACGTGACCTTCGACTACGCCTCGACCGACGCGCCCGACTTCGCGCCGACGCCCGAAGTGTCCGCCTGACCCAGCCCCGGGTGGGCAGCATTGCCCACCCTACCCCGTGACCCTCATACCGAAAGGACCAACCCCATGCGACTGAGACAGGGCCAGTTCAGCTTTCTTCCCGACCTCACCGACGACGACATCCGCACCCAGGCGCAATACGCCATCGACCAGGGCTGGGCGGTGTCGGTCGAATACACCGACGATCCGCACCCCCGGAACAGCTACTGGGAGATGTGGGGCCACCCGATGTTCGACAACCGCGACGCCGCCGCCGTGGTCTTCGAGGTGAACGAGTGCCGCAAGGAGCACGGCTCGAAATACATCCGGGTGCTTGCCTTCGACGCCACCGCCGGATGGGAATCGATCCGCATGAGCTTCATCGTCAACCGCCCCGCCGAGGAGCCGGGCTTCCGCGTGGTACGGCAGGAGGCCGAGGGACGCTCGATCCGCTACACCATCGAGAGCTACGCCATGCGCGAGCCAGAGGGCGCACGCTACGCCTGAGCCGTCGCGCCTGCCGCGACCTCCGGACCGGGGGCTTTGCGCCCCCGGACCCCCGCAGGATATTTTCAGCCAGAAGAAGACAGGGAGCCCGCCTCATGAATGCCGAGACACAGATTCCGACGACGGTGGATCTTGCCGCCTCCTACGAGGAGTCCGGCGTGCGGGACGTGCTGCGCGAGCTCGACGAGACGCTGATCGGCCTTGCCCCGGTGAAGAAGCGCATCAAGGAAACCGCGGCGCTGCTGCTGGTCGACCGGGCGCGGCGCGAGATGGGACTCGCCACCGAGACGCCGACCCTGCACATGAGCTTCACCGGCAACCCCGGCACCGGCAAGACCACGGTGGCGCTGAAGATCGCCGACCTGCTGCACCGGCTGGGCTACGTCCGCAAGGGCCACCTGGTGACGGTGACGCGCGACGATCTCGTGGGGCAATACATCGGTCACACCGCGCCGAAGACCAAGGAGGTGCTGAAGAAGGCGATGGGCGGCGTGCTGTTCATCGACGAGGCCTATTACCTCTACCGCCCCGAGAACGAACGCGATTACGGCCAGGAAGCCATCGAGATCCTGCTTCAGGTGATGGAGAACAACCGCGACGATCTTGTCGTGGTGCTGGCGGGCTACGCCGACCGCATGGACCGGTTCTTCGAGTCGAACCCGGGCTTCCGGTCGCGGGTCGCCCATCACATCGAGTTTCCCGACTACAGCGACGACGAGCTCGCGCAGATCTCGGAGACGATGCTCGGCGAGCAGAATTACGTCTTTGACGCGGGTGGCAAGCGTGCGATGGAGGAGTATATCGGCAAGCGGCGCGCGCAGCCGCATTTCGCCAATGCGCGCTCCATCCGCAATGCGCTCGACCGGGCGCGGCTGCGGCAGGCCAACCGGCTGTTCGAAACCGCGGACGGCCCGCTCGACGCGACCGCGCTGAGCACGATCACCGAGGCGGACATCCGCCCGAGCCGCGTCTTTGCCGGAGGGCTGGGCGCGGACCGCGCGCAAGAGGAGACCAGCGCATGAGCTTCGACCGTTCGATCAAGATCGCCCCGTCGATCCTTTCGGCCGATTTCGCCAATTTCGGTGCCGAGATCCGCGCCATCGAGGCGCAGGGCGCCGACTGGGTGCATGTCGACGTGATGGACGGGCATTTCGTGCCCAACCTGACCTTCGGCCCGCCGGCGGTTAAGGCCTTCCGGCCGCACGTGAAGACCTTCATGGACGTGCACCTGATGATCGCGCCCGTCGATCCCTACATCGAGGCCTATGCCGAGGCGGGCGCCGACATGATTACCGCCCATGTCGAGGCCGGGCCGCACATCCACCGCACCCTGCAGGCGATCAAGGCGCAGGGCGTGAAGGCCGGCGTGGTGCTGAACCCGGGCACCCCCGCCGAGGCCGTGGCCGACGTGCTCGACCTCTGCGACATGGTGCTCATCATGACGGTGAACCCCGGCTTCGGCGGGCAGAAGTTCATCCATTCCGGCGTCGAGAAGACCCGCAAGATGCGGCAGATGATCGGCGACCGCCCGATCCACATCCAGATCGACGGCGGCATCACCCCCGAGACCGCGCCGCTGGTGGCCGAGGCCGGGGCCGACGTGCTCGTCGCGGGGTCGGCGGTGTTCAAGGGCGGCTCGGTCGACACACCCGAGGTCTACGGCGCGAACATGCGGGCGATCCGCGACGCCGCCGAGGGCGCGCGGGCAGAGGCGGCCTGATCCCATGCCGGTGATGCCTCCCGTCTGCAACTTCGGCTGGCCGGCGCCGGGCTTCTCGCTGCCCGGCACCGACGACCGGACTTACACCTACGCGGATATCGCCGGGCCGAAGGGCACGCTGGTGATGTTCATCTGCAACCACTGCCCCTACGTGCTTGCGGTGATCGACCGCATCATCCGCGACGCCCGTGACCTGCAGCGGCTGGGCATCGGTGTCGCGGCGATCAGCGCGAACGATGCCGAGAGCTACCCGCAGGACAGCTTCGAGAACATGCGGAAGATGGCCGCCGAGAAGGCGTTCCCGTTCCCCTACCTCTACGACGAGGGACAGGGCGTGGCGCGTGCCTACGATGCCGCCTGCACGCCGGATTTCTTCGGCTTCGACGCCTCGGGCGGGCTGCAGTACCGCGGTCGGCTCGACGCCTCGCGCCGTGAGGCCGGCCCCGCCGACCTGCGCCGCGATCTTTACGAGGCGATGCGCCAGGTGGCCGAGACCGGGCACGGCCCGCGGGAACAGATCCCCTCGATGGGCTGCTCGATCAAGTGGAAGGCGGCCTAGACGCCGCCCGGAAAGGAGCCTTCATGAAAGTCGTGATCTTCGATCTCGACGGCACGCTGATCGACAGCGCGCCGGACCTGCACCGGGCGGCCAACCTCGTGCTGCAGAGCGAGGGCCTGCCGGCCATCAGTTTCGAACAGGCCCGCAGCTTCATCGGCCACGGCGCCGCGGACCTGATGCGCAAGGTGATGCGCGCGTCGGGGCTCGGGGACGATGCCGGGGAACACGCGCGACTGCTGGCGAAGTTCATGGGGCATTACGAGGGCGAGCCGGGGCTTACCACGCTCTACCCCGGGGTGGTGGATGCGCTCGCGCGGCTCGAGGCGATGGGCTGCACCATGGGGCTGTGCACCAACAAGCCCGAGCAGCCGACCCGTATCGCGCTGCGCCACTTCGGGCTCGACCGCTACATGCAGGCCGTGGCCAGCGGCGACACGCTGCCGCAGCGCAAGCCCGATCCGGCGCCGCTGCATCACGTCGCACGCGCGCTCGCCGACGGCACCGCGCTTTACGTCGGCGACAGCGAGGTCGACGCCGAGACCGCCGAGCGCGCCGGGATACCCTTCGCGATCTACACCGAGGGCTATCGCAAGACCCCGCTCGAGGCGCTGCCGCACGCCCATGCCTTCGACCACTGGGACCGCCTGCCCGATATCGTCGCGGCGCATTTCGCCGACGCCGTGGCATGACGCTGCGGGCGCTACTCTTCGATGTCGACGGCACGCTCGCCGAGACCGAGGAAGCGCACCGGCAGGCCTTCGACGAGACCTTTGCGGCGGAGGGCCTGGACTGGCGCTGGAGCCGCGACGACTACCGCCGCCTGCTGCGGACCACCGGCGGCAAGGAGCGCATCCGCGCGTATCTCGCCGAGACGGGCGCGCCGGGCGATGCGGTCGACGTGGCCGCCCTGCACGCCGAGAAGACGGCGCGCTACGTCAGCCTGCTCGAACGCGGCGGGCTGGAGTTGCGCGAGGGCGTTGCCGAGTTGATGGACGCAGGCCGCACGGCCGGCCTGCGGCTTGCCATCGCCACGACCACCAGCCGGCCGAACGTCGAGGCGCTCTGCCGCTGCTGCTGGGGCCGGCCCGCCGAAGAGATGTTCGAGGTGATCGCCGCCGGTGACGAGGTCGCCGCGAAGAAGCCCGCGCCCGATGTCTACACGCTTGCGCTGGCGCGGCTCGGGATCGCCGCCGAGGCGGCGCTCGCGCTCGAGGACAGCCGCAACGGCGTTCTGGCGGCTCGGGCAGCGGGGCTGCGCGTCATCGTCCGGCCTTCGATCTACACCATCGGCGAGGATTTCGCCGGGGCCGAGACGGTGGCCTCGCTCGCCCCCGCCGACCTGCCCCGCGACTTGCACGAAATGCTGTCGGTCCGCACCTGAGCCGTGACCGGGCCGATGCTCAGGGGGCGGGCTTCACGGCGACGAGGTCGATCAGCGCCGAGCGGCCCACGTGGCCCGTGCCTTCGCTGAGTTCGGCCTCGTAGCTTTCGAGCTCGCGGATCTCCATGTCGCCGAAGGCCTCCTGCAGGAGCTCGGGGGTGTAGAGGTTCTCGAGCACCTTCGGCCCGCCGGTGCCGTGGTCGAGCTGCTTCGGCGTGTAGCCGTGCAGCAGCAGCACACCTCCGGGCTTCAGTGCCCGTTTCATCCGTTCGAAGAGGCGCGGACGCAGGTCGGGGCCGGCGAACTGGATGAAGATACCGACCACGAGATCATAGGCCGCTTCGGGCCAGCCCCACGTCTCGATGTCGCCGACCTCGTAGCGCACGTTCACTCCCGCCTCGGCCGCGAGCGCCCGGGCCTTTTCGACGGCGCTGGGCGCGTAGTCGAACCCCGTCACCTCAAGCCCCTTCTGCGCGAGGAAGACCGAGTTGCGGCCCTCGCCGTCAGCCACCGACAGCGCCTTTGCGCCCGGCGTCAGGCACGCCTCGTGCGTCTTCAGGAACCGGGCCGGGGCGCGGCCGAACAGGTAATCGTCGGTGTCGTAGCGCTCTTCCCACATGTGCAAACCTCGCGATGTTTCCACATGAGCTAGGCGGCCGTACCGACCCCGACAAGGCAGGGCTTGCAACTTGACGCACCGGAATGTCATTTGACCGGACGCCCGCGGATCGTCCTGATGCCGGGCAATCCGCCGGCCCGTCCGGCTCCGCTGGGAGAGAGACATGAAAGCCACGCTCATCGCCGCCGCGACCTCGCTCACGCTCGCGCTGCCCGCGGCCGCAGCCGACCCCGATCCCGCCGACTGGGACGCGGTCGTCGAGGCGGCACAGGGCCAGACCGTCTACTGGAACGCATGGGGCGGCTCGGACGTGGTCAACGACTACATCGCCTGGGTGGGCGAGCAGGCCGCCGAGCAGCGCGTGACGCTCGAGCACGTGAAGCTCACCGACACCGCCGAGGCGGTGAGCCGGGTGCTCGCCGAGAAGACCGCCGGGCGCGACGACGACGGCGGCATCGACCTCATCTGGATCAACGGCGAGAATTTCGCTGCGATGAAGGAGCAGGAGCTGCTCTTCGGTCCCTGGGCCGAGGACCTGCCGAACCGCGACCTGACCGATCCCGCCAACGACGCGCTGAGCGCCGATTTCACAGTCCTCACCGAGGGACTCGAAAGCCCGTGGGGCGCGGCGCAGCTGGTCTTCTACCACGACAGCGCGCGCCTGCCCGAACCGCCGCGCTCGATGGAGGCGCTGCTCGACTGGCTGCGCGACAACCCCGGACGTTTCGCCTTTCCGCAGCCGCCGGATTTCCTTGGCTCGACATTTCTCAAGCAGGCGCTGATCGAGCTCACGCCGACGCCCGACGCGCTGGCCCACCCGGTGACCAAGGCCGACTACGAGACCGCCACCGGCCCGCTCTGGGACTTCATGGACGACCTCACGCCGCTGCTCTGGCGGCAGGGCCGCGCCTATCCGCAGAACGCCGCGCGGCTCATCCAGCTGATGGCCGACAACGAGATCGACATCGGCTTCGAGTTCAACCCAAACGCCGCGTCGAACGCCATCGCCAACGGACAGCTGCCCGACACCGTGCGCAGCCACCTGCACGAGGACGGCACGCTCGGCAACGCGAGCTTCGTCGCCATCCCCTACAACGCCTCCGCCAAGGCCGGCGCGATGGTGGTGGCCAACATCCTGCTGTCACCCGAGGCGCAGGCCCGCATGGCCGACCCCGATGTCTGGGGGCTCGGCACGGTGCTCGACCTCGAGCGGCTCGCGCCGGAAGACCGGGCGCGCTTCGACGAGATCGATTTTGGCCCCGCCACCCTCACGCCGGACGAGCTGGGCACGCCCCTGCCCGAGCCGCATCCCTCGTGGATGGAACGGCTCGAGGAGGACTGGACGTCGCGCTACGGTGTCTCCCAGTGACCTGCCCGGTGAACGCCCAGCGATCTGCCCAGTGACGTGACACCGCTCCGGTTCGCCCCGGCCCTGACGCTTGTCGTGATGCTCGGCCCCGTGCTTGCGGGGCTGGCGGGCACGCTGTTGCCTGCCTTCGGCATCATGCCGGCGCTGGGGCGGGCCGAGCCGACGCTGGCCGCCTTCGAGGCGCTGGCGGGCTGGCCGGGGCTGCCGCGCGCGGTCGGCCAGAGCCTTGGCTCCGGCCTGATCGCCACCGCGCTCGCGCTGGTCGTCACCATGCTGATCTGCGCCGGCTGGCAGGGCACCCGCGCCTTCGGCTGGCTCGAACGGGCGCTGTCGCCGCTGCTGTCGGTGCCGCATGCCGCCGCCGCCTTCGGGCTGGCCTTTCTCATCGCGCCCTCGGGCTGGATCGCCCGTGCGCTCGCGCCACTTGCCGGCTGGGAGCGGCCTCCCGACCTGCTGATCGTGCAGGACCCGCTCTGCCTGTCGCTGATCGCCGGGCTGGTGGTGAAGGAGGTGCCATTCCTGCTGCTGATGACCCTCGCCGCGCTGCCCGCGCTGCGCCCCGGGCAGAGCCTGAACACCGCGCGGGCGCTCGGCTACGGGCGCAGCACGGGCTGGCTCAAGACGATCTTCCCGAGGCTCTACCCGCAGATCCGGCTGCCGCTCTACGCGGTGCTCGCCTATTCCATGAGCGTGGTCGACGTGGCGATGATCCTCGGTCCGAACACGCCGCCGACGCTGTCGGTGCAGGTGTTGCGCTGGATGAACGACCCGGACCTCGACATGCGCCTGCAGGCCGCCGCCGGCGCGGTGCTGCAACTGGTGCTGACCGTCGCGGCGCTGGGGCTGTGGCGGCTTGGCGAGATGGTCATCGCCCGTCTGGGCCACGGCTGGCTCGAAAGCGGTGCGCCCGGTCCGCATGACGGCGCGCTGCGCGGTGCGGCGCTCGTTCTGGGCACGCTCTGCGCGGCGGCGGTGTTCCTCGGCCTCGCGGCGCTGGCGGTCTGGTCGGTCGCCGGCTTCTGGGGCTTTCCCGCGTTCCTGCCAGATGCGTTCACCCTGAAAAGCTGGATGCGCCAAGGCCCGGCGCTGCTGTCCCCGGCGCTGCAGACCGCCACCATCGCGCTCGCCGCCGTGGCCGTGGCGCTGGTGCTGGTGACCGCCTGCCTCGAGGCCGAGGACCGCTTCGGCCTGCGCCCCTCCACCCGCGCGCTCTGGCTGCTCTACCTGCCGCTCATCGTGCCGCAGATCGCCTTCCTGCCGGGGTTGCAGATCCTCGCGCTGGTGAGCGGGGTCGATGGCACGCGGGCGGCGGTGATCGCGGTGCACGTGGTCTTCGTGCTGCCCTATGTTTTCCTGTCGCTGTCGGACCCGTGGCGGGCGTGGGACCGGCGCCACGCAACCGTTGCACGAGCCCTTGGCGCGGGGCCGTCGGGCGTGTTCTGGCGCGTGCGGCTGCCGATGATGCTGCGCCCGCTGCTCACCGCCGCCGCCATCGGCTGCGCGGTCTCGGTGGGGCAGTTCCTGCCCACCCTGTTGCTCGGCGCTGGCCGTGTGCCCACGCTCACCACCGAGGCCGTGGCGCTGGCCTCGGGCGGGGCGCGGCGGGTGATCGGGGTGACGGCGCTGGCCCAGACCGCCGCCGCCTTCCTGCCCTTCGCGCTGGCGCTGCTGGTGCCGGCGCTGGTGTGGCGCAACCGGAGAGGACTGCGACATGGCTGAGGGGCTGATCCTCGATGACCTCCGCATCGCGCAAGGCGCGCGCATGCTCGTCGCGCTGAACGAGGCCGTCGGCCCCGGCGAGGTGCTGACGGTGATGGGCCCCTCGGGCTCGGGCAAGTCGACGCTGCTCGCGGCGATCACCGGCACGCTCGCGCCGGCCTTCGCGCTGAGCGGCCGGGTGCTGCTTGACGGGCGGGACATCACCGCCCTGCCCCCCGAGTCCCGGCGCACCGGCATCCTGTTCCAGGACGAGCTGCTGTTTCCGCATCTTTCGGTGGGTGGAAACCTCGCCTTCGGCCTGCCACGCGCGGTGCGCGGACGGGCGGCGCGGCGGGCGCGGGTCGAGGAGGCTCTCGCCGAGGTCGGGCTGGCCGGTTTCGCGGGGCGCGATCCGGCGACGCTGTCAGGGGGCCAGAAGGCCCGCGTGGCGCTGATGCGCACCCTGCTGGCCGCGCCCCGCGCGCTGCTGCTCGACGAGCCGTTCTCGCGGCTCGACGCGCATCTGCGCGACCAGGTCCGCCGGCTGGTCTTCGACCGCGCCCGCGCGGACCGGCTGCCGGTGCTGCTGGTGACCCATGACGCCGAAGATGCCGCCGCGGCGGGCGGGCGGGTGATCCGCCTGGACCCTGAGGCGCCCTAGCCGGTCCGGCCCGATTAGCCCGTCTGGCCTGCCGGGTCGCTGCGCTTCAGCCGGTCCTCGAGATCCTTGGCGTATTCCGCCATCTTCACGCGGAACTTCTTCTCGATACTGCCGCGCGCAAGCTTCATCGACTGCACGACAAGCCGCGCCGAGAGCGTCTTGGGCTTGAGCTCGATCGCCAGCCCGACCCGCGTGCGGGTGCGCGAGAGCGCCATGAAATCAACGACCGTGATCGCCTCGAGCCCGCCGATCACGGTGCGATAGGTCATCGCGTTGGGCGGATCGTAGTCGATGAGCGTGATGTCGGCCTCGCGCGCGCGGCCCCGGAAGCGGAAGTCGGCGTGCCAGGACATGCCCTCGGCCGGCGCGGCCGGATCGCCCGAGACCTGCCGCACGTCGACGCCACGGCGCATGATGAGACGCTCCATCTGCTCGAAATCCGTCGCCTCGGCAAAGACCCGGTCGAGCGGCGCCTCGATATCCTCGCGTGTGGAAAGCTCCATCTGCCCCGTCCCCGTCGTTCAGGTTGTTGTTTGAGGCTACCTTCGCGTCAATCCAGCCGGTCCGCAAGCCAGTTGCGCAGCAGGAAATGCGCGATCGAGCCTCTGCGCGCGGGGTGAAGCCCCGGGTGCTCGCCGGCGAAGGCGGTCACCAGTTCCTCGCGGCTGACCCACCGCGCGGTCTCGATCTCGACCGGGTCGATCTCGATCTCGTCGCTTTCGGCAAGGCCGTGACAGCCGATCATCAGCGAGGCCGGGAACGGCCACGGCTGGCTGGCGAGATAGCGCACGGGCCCGACGCGCACGCCGGATTCCTCGTGCACCTCGCGGCGCACGGCGGCCTCGAGGGTCTCGCCCGGCTCGACGAAGCCCGCGAGACAGGAATACATGCCCTCGGGCCAGCCGTGCGAGCGCCCGAGCAGGCAGGAATTTCCCCGGGTGATCAGCATGATGACCACCGGGTCGGTGCGCGGGAAATGAGAGGCGCCACAGCTGCGGCAGACGCGCTGCCAGCCGGCCTGCGTCACGTCGCTTTCAGCACCGCAGCGGGCGCAGAACCCGTGCGTCGCATGCCACGAGAACAGCCCCCGCGCGGTCGCCGCCAGCTCCGCGTCTCGCGGAGCCAACCGCGTCAGCAACGCCCGCAGTTCGACGAAAACCTCGTCCTCGGCACAGGCCGGGTGATGCTGCTCGCTGGTGTCGGTGAAACCGCCCGGCTCGGCCTGACCGTCCCCGGGCTCCCAGCCCGACAGGTCATGCGCGAAGATCGCCGCCCCGCTTTCCTCGCGGCCGAGAAACAGCGGCGTGCCGCGGGCCTCGGCCAGCACCGGGTGATCGAGCGGCAGCCGGCAGGCCGCATCGTCCGAGATCAGCAGCTTGCCGCGCCACAGCGCCAGCGTGCGGGTCTCCGGCGCCTGCATCAGCGCGGCCATGGCGGGGATGTCGCCGCGCAGCTCTGCCGCGCGATCCAGCCCCGATCCCCCGAAGGTCACCTCTTCCGCGTGTCGCATCCATCGTTCTCCTTTGCGGCGGCACAAGCCATGGCACGGCCACCGGGGCGTGGCAAATCGGTTTCAACCTGCGGGCAAATCGCGCGTATCGTTCTTGCGAAGGTTGCGCGACGCGACGTCACCCTCCCCTTGTCGCAGGTCTGTTGGAAAACTCCCGCAAAGACGACGCGCACGAGACAAGGAGAGCCCGCATGGCCCGCACCCGACATCCAGACCTGACCCGCCGCTCGTTCCTGGCGGGCACCGCCGCGGGCTCTGCCTTGATCGCGCTTCACCCCTATTCCGCCAATGCCGCGGGCAACCAGGCGCATCTGCGGATCATGGAGACCACCGACCTTCACGTGCACGTCCGCCCCTACGACTACTACGCCGACAAGCCGGTCGACACGGTCGGCCTGTCGCGCACGGCAAGCATCATCAACGATATCCGCGCCGAGGCGACGAACACCATGCTCGTCGACAACGGCGACTACCTTCAGGGCAACCCGATGGGCGATTACGTCGCCTACGAGCGTGGCATGAAAGAGGGCGACACCCACCCGGTGATCGACGCGATGAACGTACTCGGCTTCGACGCCGCGACCATCGGCAACCACGAGTTCAACTACGGGCTCGACTTCCTGAAGAAGGCCACGGCGGGCGCCAACTTTCCCGTCGTGCTGGCCAACATCGCCACCGAGACCGGCAGCGGCCCGCGCGGCGACAGGACGCTTTTCAAGCCCTACGTGATCCTCGACCGCGAGGTCACCGACGGCGCCGGCAACACCCACCCGATCCGCGTCGGCGTCATCGGTTTCACCCCGCCGCAGGTGATGAACTGGGATCGCAAGCACCTCGAGGGCAACGTGCAGGCCCGCGACATCGTCGAGACAGCCGAGGCATGGGTGCCGCAGATCCTCGAGGAAGGCGCCGACATCGTCGTGGCGCTCAGCCATTCGGGCATCGGCTCGGCCGACCACACCGAGGGCATGGAGAACGCCAGCGTGCCGCTCGCCGGCGTCGAGGGCATCGACGCGGTGATGACCGGCCACAGCCACCTTGTCTTCCCCTCGCCCACCTACGCGGGCTTTGCCGCCGTCGACGCGGAGAAAGGCACGCTGCACGGCAAGCCCGCCGTGATGGGCGGCTTCTGGGGCTCGCACATGGGGCTCATCGACCTGCTGCTCGAGCGCGACGGCAACGGCTGGCGCGTGGTCTCGGCCGAGACCGAGGCGCGGCCCATCGCGAAGCGCAACGAGGACCGGTCGGTCACCGCGCTGGTCGAGGACGATCCCGAGATCATCGCTGCCTCGCAGGAGGCCCACGAGGCGACGCTCGCCTATGTCCGGCGCGCCGTTGGCAAGACCTCGGCGCCGCTGCACTCCTATTTCGCGCTGGTGGCCGATGACCCCTCGGTGCAGATCGTGTCGAATGCGCAGAAATGGTACATCGAGCAGATGCTGGCCGAGACCGAGTACGCGGACCTGCCGGTCCTCTCGGCGGCGGCACCGTTCAAGGCCGGCGGTCGCGGCGGGCCGGAGTATTACACCGACGTCCCCGCGGGCGACATCGCGATCAAGAACGTGGCCGATCTCTACCTCTACCCCAACACCGTGCGTGCGGTGAAGGTGACCGGCAAGCAGGTGCGCGACTGGCTCGAGCGCTCGGCGGGCATGTTCAACCGGATCGAACCGGGCGCCGAGGATGCGCCGCTGCTGAACCCCGATTTCCCCAGCTACAATTTCGACGTGATCGACGGGGTGAACTACCGGATCGACCTGTCGGAGCCCTCGAAATTCACCTCGGACGGCGAGATCGCGCACCCGGAGGCCAACCGGATCAAGGACCTGACCATCGACGGCGCGCCCCTGGCGGACGACATGGAGGTGGTGATCGCGACCAACAACTACCGGGCGTCGGGCGGCGGCAGCTTCCCCGGCACCGGCGACACGGTCATCTTCGAGGCGCCGGACACCAACCGCGACGTCATCGTCCGCTACATCGTCGAGCAGGGCACCATCGACCCTGCCGCCGACGGCAACTGGTCGTTCGTGCCGATGGAGGACACCACCGTGCTCTTCGAGACCGGCCCGACGGCAGAGCAATACATCGACGCGCTGGACACGCTCGACATCAGCGCGGCCGGGCAGTCCGAGGACGGCTTCGCGCTCTACCGCATCACGCTCTAGGTCGTTCGCGCGCGGCACCGGCTGCGCGCACGGGGTTGCGAATCCATCGCAGGTTCCCTAGATGAGGGCTCGAGAGGTTGGCGCGGGCAAGCGCCTCGCCAACCCGGTCAGGTCCGGAAGGAAGCAGCCGTAACGAGCCCCGCTTGGGTCGTTGTCCAGCCTCTCACTTCAGCGCCGTGCGCCTCTCGCATGGCCATGCGCTGATGAACGGGCGGCGCAGCCGTCTTCCCCGACAAGATGTTGCTGCCGGTTCCGGCGTGGGGCGAGATGTTTCGCAAGAAAGATCTCGCTGCCAGGAGAACGGCGCGGCAGACCGAGATTTTTCATTCGAAAAATCTTCGCTGAAGAAAATTCGTCCGAATTTTCTTGCGCGGTCACTCGGCATGGCGCTGGAAAACCGCCGCCTGGCGTCGGGCCGCCATGGCCCAGCCCATCTGCGCCTCTGTCTCGATCGCGCAGGGCCGCACCGCGCGAAGCCGCGCCAGCGCCTCGTCCGGCGCGTCGCCCGCCTCGATCATCAACCTCAGCGCCACCATCCCCGAGCGGCCGCAGCCCCCCCGGCAATGCAGCAGGACCCGACCGCCGCCGAGCAGCGCATGGCGGACGAATCCGCTCACGGCGGGCCAGCGTCCGATGACATCCTCGCCCGGCACACCGTAGTCCGGGATCGGAAGATGCTCCCACCGTGCGCCGTGATCCTGCACATGCTGGCCGATCTGCAGGGCGTCCACCTCGATAAGCTCCTCGGCGGTTACCAGCGAGATCACCAGCGCCGGCCGCCATTCGTCGATGTGTAGCAGGTCGCCCTCCACGTCGCCGCCCGCTCCGGGCATCGGCGAGATGGCGAGGATACCGCCCGATACGGGAAGTGCATGGATGATCATGCGCGGGCCGCCTCCATCCTTCGCTGCGCGGGCACATCGCGATGTGAGGCGGACACTGGCACCGACAGGTCAGCGGCTGAAAGACGACAAGCGAGGTAGACCGCCACCCGACCGGTTTCGCTGCAGGTCGCTTGCAACCTGCAGCTCCCCCCGCCGATGTCACGGCGAATGCGCGCACGCCCTGACCGCATGACCTGCTCTCCCCTCGAAACCTCGGTCGATGATACCGTTCCGCCTCCGCACCGTTAAGGCAAAATGACGTCGCACCGGTGCAGACCTTCGTCGCGCCGCGCGCCGCGCGTTCCGTCTGTTTTCGCCCGGGGCCGGTTTACCTCGACCCGCCGGGCGCATACCTTGGCAGCGACCCCTTCTCGTCACAGGCCCCCGAATGACCGACAGCCCCAAGTACCAGGTTCTCGCCCGCAAGTACCGACCCGAGACCTTCGCCGATCTCGTCGGGCAGGATGCCATGGTGCGCACCCTCAAGAACGCCTTCAAGGCCGGGCGCATCGCGCAGGCCTTCATCATGACGGGCATCCGGGGCACCGGGAAGACCACCACCGCGCGGATCATCGCCAAGGGCATGAACTGCATCGGGCCCGACGGCGAGGGCGGGCCCACGACGGAACCCTGCGGCGAATGCGAGCACTGCCGCGCGATCATGGACGGGCGCCACGTCGACGTGATGGAAATGGACGCCGCGTCGAACACCGGCGTCGGCGACATCCGCGAGATCATCGACAGCGTGCACTACCGGGCGGCCAGCGCGCGCTACAAGATCTACATCATCGACGAGGTGCACATGCTCTCGACCAGCGCGTTCAACGCGCTGCTCAAGACGCTCGAGGAACCGCCCGCCCACGTGAAGTTCATCTTCGCCACGACCGAGATCCGCAAGGTGCC
>MDTG01252640.1_pt1 | contig 66991 bp, 53 predicted proteins | sample 811421 | NCBI WGS metagenome assembly MDTG01 (sample SAMN05326645, study PRJNA326480) | marine metagenome | isolation source: seawater | place: Pacific Ocean: South East | collected 2011
CCGATCAAATGACTATTACTGTGAATCCTGCACCCAATGTAGATGCTGGAGCCGACCAAACGATATGTGACGGAGAGAGTGTCCAAATTGGAGGAAGTCCAACATCGAGTACAGCAGGAGTAAGCTACTTATGGGACAATGCTGCAAGTTTAGATGATAATACCTTAGCCAATCCAACAGCAAACCCGAGTGTAACAACAACTTACACAGTTACTGTAACAGATGGTAATTTATGTACAAGTACGGATCAAATTCAAGTGATTGTAAATAGCTTGCCAACGGTTGATGCCGGTGCAGATCGTAATATTTGTATCGGTTCAAGTGCTGTTATAGGAGGAAGCCCAACAGGGCCAGTTGGCTCAAATTTCTTATGGGATAATGCTGCAACGCTAGATGACAATACTTTAGCAAATCCAACTGCGACTCCTACAGTTACTACAACTTACACCGTAACAGTTAGTGACTTAAATGGTTGTACCAATATCGCTTCAGTTGTAATTACTGTTGACCCAATTCCTGATGCAGATGCAGGGCCAGATCAAACTATTTGTAATTTACAGAATGTTGTAATTGGTGGTAGCCCAACTTCAACAGTTGTAAATGCTAGTTATTTATGGGATAATTCTACAAGTTTAGATGATAATACTTTGGCTAATCCAACGGCTAGCCCAAATGTGACAACAACTTACACCGTAACAGTAACCCATCCTAATGGTTGTACCAATACTGATCAAATGGTGGTAAATGTTAATCCATTGCCAAATGTAGATGCTGGAGCTGATCTAGCGATTTGTATAGGAGGTAGCTCTGTAATTGGAGGAAGTCCAACATCGAGTACAGCAGGAGTAAGTTATTTATGGGATAATTCTGCAAGTTTAGATGATAACACTTTGGCTAATCCAACTGCTAACCCAGTAGTCACTACTACATATACAGTAACAGTAACTGATTTAAATGGATGTACAAACACTGATCAAATTTTAGTTACCGTAAACCCACTTCCAATTGCGGATGCTGGTTCTGATCAAAATTTATGTAATGGGTCAAACCTTCAATTAGGTGGAGCACCAACAGGGCCTCCAGGGTCTTCTTATTTATGGGATAATGCGGCATCTTTAAATGATAATACTTTAGCTAATCCGACTGCCAACCCAACTACGTCTACGACTTATACAGTAACTGTAACTGATCTTAATGGTTGTACAAATACTGATCAAGTTGTTATTACAATAATTCCAATTCCAGATGCAAATGCAGGACCAGACCAAACCATTTGTAATCTTCAAGCAATTCCAATTGGTGGAAGTCCAACAACTTCTGTAGCAGGAGCTAGTATTTTATGGGATAATGCTGCCACTTTGAATGATAATACAATAGCAAATCCAGTTGCATCACCCAATGTTACAACAACATATACTGTTACCGTTACACACCCTAATGGCTGTACAAATACAGATCAAATGACGGTAACTGTTAATCCACTTCCGGGAATTGATGCAGGAGTAGATAGAGATATCTGCATAGGAAGTTCAACAGTTCTAGGGGGAACACCAACAAGTTCAACTGCTGTTAATTATTTGTGGGATAATGCAGCAACACTTGATGATAAAACGATTGCTAATCCAACAGCAACTCCAACGGTTACAACGACCTATTCATTAACGGTAACAGATGCGAACGGATGTGTTAATACCGATCAAGTTGTGATAACCGTTAACCCGCTTCCAAATGCTGATGCGGGGATAGATCAAACGATTTGTGATCGAGATACAATAACTATTGGTTCAACAGCTAATTTGCTTTATACCTATTTATGGGATAATGCTGCTACATTAGATAATAATACATTATCAGACCCAAGAGCTTTCCCATCTGTAACAACAACTTATACAGTAACAGTGACAGAAACGGCAACATCATGTACAAATACAGACCAGGTAATAATTACTGTTTTACCTATTCCTTTTGCAGATGCAGGAAGAGACGATACACTTTGTGTAGGAAGTTCTACAACTTTAGGAGGTAACCCAACAGGACCTGCAGGAACAAGTTTTGCTTGGGACAATGCAGGAAGCTTAAGTGATCCATCAGTTGCTAATCCTGTAGCTGCTCCAATTACAACTACAACTTATACGGTAACAGTAACAAATAATACAACAGGTTGTACTAATACAGATGCAATTACTGTCGTTGTAAATCCAAATCCGATTGTAGATGCTGGAGCTGATGTAGATATATGTGAAGGCGATACAATCCAAATTGGAGGCAGCCCAACAGGTCCAGTAGGTGCATTGTATTCTTGGGATAACGGAATCTTATTGGATAATGCTAACATAGCAAACCCACTTGCATTTCCGACAGATACTACAACATTTGTTGTTACGGTAACTGATACAAATGGATGTGTTAATACTGATCAGATTACAGTTAACGTGCTTCCAGCACCAAATGTAGATGCGGGAATTGATCAAACGATTTGTTTGACTGATTCAGTTCAGTTGGGAGGTAGTCCAACAGGTCCAACGGGAGCTACATTTGTATGGACTCCAAGCACGGGGTTGTCTGATGCTACAGTTGCAAATCCTATGGCAAGCCCTAGTGATACAACAATGTATATTGTTACCATAACTGATGTTGCAGGTTGTAGTTCAATTGATACAGTAATGGTTTTTGTAAACCCTTTACCTGTGGTAGATTTCATGGTTGATCAGACTTGTGTTAGTGATTTTGCCGCATTTACAGATTTGTCAAGTATTGCTGTAGGAAATAATGTTACTTGGAGCTGGGATTTTGGAGACGGTTTAGGTTCTTCAAATCTTCAGAATCCTGCCTATCAATATACTTCAGCGGGAAATTATGATGTCAAGTTGAGAGTGACCTCGGCATTAGGATGTATTGATTCATTGACAAAAGAAATTCAAATACTACCATTGCCTGTTGCTGATGCAGGACTTGATATAGAAATTTGTGTGGGAGATACAATTCAAATAGGTAGTAATCCTACTGGTTTGGGTAATGTGACTTATAGCTGGAGTCCAGGAGCTGATTTGTCTAATGTTAATGATGCCAATCCTATGGCTTATCCTTTATCGAGTACAGCTTATTATCTAAGTGTGATAGATCAAGAAGGATGCGTAAATTATGATACTGTTGAAGTAGATGTGAATCCTTTACCTATCATTGATGCTGGCATAGACACTACAGTTTGTTCATTCTCTAGTCTACAATTGAGTGTAAGTGGAGCTGCAAACTATCAATGGACTCCAAATCTGTATTTGGATAATCCAAATGTATTTAATCCAATTTCAGTTCCAGAAAAGTCAGTTGATTATGTAGTTTACGGAACAGACTTAAATGGTTGTATAGGAACAGATACAGTAAAAGTTGATGTTATGAATGTAGATTTTAGTTCAGCAGATACTTCACTTTGTTTTGGAGATAGTGTTCAACTTCAACCTATATTAGAAGGAGATATAACCGGAATAACTTATCATTGGTCGCCAAGCATAGCGGTAAGTAATACAACTATTCTTGATCCCTTTGTTTTTCCTCCTGTTAGTCAACAGTATCAATTAACCATACGAAATGCAAAAGGCTGTGTAGATGTCGATAGTATTCTTGTAGAAGTGGAAAAAAATGCCAATGTGAGCTTTGATTATGTTAATTCAGTTCGTTGTTCAGGTACAGTTCTAGAAATAAGCAATACATCAACAAACACAGATAATTTCCTTTGGAAATTGAACGGAAATGCTGTTTCAGATGAATATAATCCAAAAATTGGAATAGATAATAATGATACCAACAGAATTACTTTGATCGGTTGGAATCAGCTTTGCTCAGATTCAACAGAACAAGTTGTTGAGCCTGCAACGATTGATGAGATTCTACAATTCAAAGGAACAAATGTATTTACGCCAAATAATGATGGTATTAATGACTTGTTTGATCCAGGATTTGAAGGCGAATTTATTGGATGTGCGAACTTCCGAATTTACGATCGTTGGGGAGAGAAAGTATTTGACTCTAATATTGGTCAGTACGGATGGGATGGCAGAACCCTAAGAGGTAAACAAGCTCCTCAAGGTATTTACTATTACATTATTATGGTTGCGGGGAAAGAGGTTAAAGGTTCCGTATACCTGAGTAGATAAAATGTATTAAGAGAACTGAATTTGTTATAGTCCGATTATTTCAAATTCAGTTCTTCTATTTTTGGCTCTTCCTTCCTCTGTTTCATTATCGGCAATTGGTTTATTATCCCCATACCCTTTAGCTCGAATTCGACTTGAATCAACACCATTTTTAGTAAGGTAATCTACAACAGCCTTAGCTCTATTTTCAGAAAGTATTTGATTGGCTTGTTTGTTTCCTATATTGTCAGTATGACCTGATACTTCGACTTGAATCTTTGGGTTATTGTTTAAAAAGCTGATGAGCTTATTTAATTCAACCTTTGATTGATTTCTTAAACTGTACTTAGCCGTTTCGAAGAAAATATTCTTCAAAATTATTTTTTCACCGAGTTGAATTGGATTTAATGGGACATTTTTTTCAAATGGTTCACCTAGCTGTGTTTCTTTTAAGTCAAAGTTCTCTGAATAGAATAAGTAGCCTGATTTGGATGCATTTAAAGCATACTCTTTGCCACTTGGTAAACTAACCAAAAAAGAGCCGTTAATTGGGTCTGAATAAGATTCGACGATTAGTTCGCCGCTTTCTAAATCGATTAACTCAAACTTGGCAGAAATTGGATTGTTAGTTTTACGGTCAAATATTTTACCGGCAAAATAGGTTACTGCTTCGGGTTTAAAGGCATCAGGCAATTCAAATGAATAGAGGTCAAGCCCACCAAATCCATTTTCACGATCTGAGGCAAAGTAAGCTTTTTGTCCATCAGCTGAAATCAATAAACTATTCTCATTTTTATAGCTGTTGATTGGATATCCCAAATTAACAGCTTTTCCCCATTCCCCATTTGAATCTTTACGAGCAACAAAAATATCTAAGCCACCCATACCTAAATGTCCATCAGAGGAAAAATAAAGGGTTTTTCCATCGGGATGAATAAATACAGACTCTTCATTTCCAGTAGTATTAATATGTGCATTTAGTTTCTCTGGTTTTGACCAGTAGTTTTCTTCATTTAGAACAGAAAAATAAATATCGCCTGTTCGATTACCACTTCGGTCTCTAATTCCACGAACAAAATAAAGGGTTTTTCCATCTGCTGAAAAAGAAGGTTGTGTTTCCCAATGTCTGCTGTTTATGGTTTGCCCTAAATTATAAGGCACCGACCAACTATTTCCTTTCTTGCTTGTGTAAAATAAATCACAACTTCCAAATCCTTTGCGGTCTCCACCATAATCTCCATATAGTTCACAAGCCGTAAAAATAAGAAGTTGTCCATCTGCCGATAATGAAGGTGCACCTTCATTTAGTTTTGTATTTATCGGGTTTCCCATGTTTTTGGAAGTGGACCAGTTTCCATTTGAATAACTTGAAACATAAAAGTCTTCATTGAAACCTGCGGGTGTGTTTGGCTCAGGTAATCTCCTCGTGTAAAGCAAAGTCTTCCCATCAACGGTTAAACATGGGAAATATTCAGAAAACTCACTATTAACTTCAGGGCCAAGGTTTATAGGGTCAAATGGAACGGGACTTTGCTTTGCTTGAAGTGCGAAGTCAATTCTCATTAAAGATTCTTTCGCTCTACTATATTGGTTTTCTTGAATAGATTCTTGTTGAATAAATTGTTCAAATCGAGACTTGGCATTTTCATATTCTCCCATTTTTAGTTCTATTTCTCCGAGAAAATAAAGGTTATTAGGAATTAAAGAAGAATTTGTTTCTACTGCTTTTGTTAAGCTTGTTTTAGCAAGTGTAAAGTCTGCTTCGTCCATCGCAATATATGCCCTTAAGGTTAACGCTTCAACAAATGAAGGATCTCTTTCAAGAGCAGTATTTAGTTCTTCTTTAGCTAAAGGGTAATTGTGGTTGGCATAATATTCCCGGGCTTTTTCAAATGCTTTTAAGGCTTTTTTATCTGAGCTACTTGCTTCTTGACCTTGAACCGCACAAGAAAAGAACAATGAAAAAGTAAAACTTAATAGAAGGTACTTTATGGAATGTCTAAATACTTGTGACTTTGGGTGCTTATTCTCCATTTAGGGTTGTTTTTAATATATGCAATTAATTCTTCGTTGAGTTTATTGCGTTTGCTCCATTCAACTTGCAAGTAAAGTTTACAATTTGAATTGACTTTAGCAGCATGTTCTTCTGCCCATTTGAAGTCATTCTTATTATAAATAATCACTTTTAACTCATTTGCTTTGGAATAATATTCTTCCAATGGAGGTTTGTTTTTTTTTGGAGATAAGCAAATCCAATGCCATTGACCGCTTAAAGGATAAGCACCTGAAGTTTCTATGGCCAATTCAATTCCTTCCTTATGAAGCTCTTGAGTTAATTGAGATAGATCGTACATGACTGGTTCTCCACCTGTAATAACTACAAAATTACATTCACTATTTTTTGCTTGAATCACTAGGTTTGATACTGCGGTTAGTGGATGCAAGTCAGCATTCCAGCTTTCTTTAACATCACACCAATGGCAACCTACGTCACAACCTCCTAATCGAATAAAGTAGGCGGCTCTTCCTTGGTGAAAGCCTTCTCCTTGTAGGGTGTAAAACGCTTCCATGATAGGAAGTCTATCTTTTGAAATTTTGCTTGACAATTTATCCTTCATGCGTTTTGCAAAAATAGTGATTCAATTATCAAGAAAAAGGCCGCTTTAAGCGGCCTTTTTAAATTAATAGATGATTAACTTCTTGGGTTGTTTAAACCCTTCAATTTTAAGGAAGTAAATTCCTTTTTGTAGTGCGTCTAGCTCTAATGTATTAAGCTTTCCTTTCAAATTAAATTGTTGAACCAATCTGCCGTTTAAATCAAATAAATGTGCCGATTGATTCAAGTTTGTTGTAGTTTTTATATAAAATAAGCCTTCAGAAGGATTTGGATAAACGGTAAAAGCGTTGTCATTATTTTGCTCTTCAACACTTAGCGCTTTGTCTACAAGTGAAACATCATCAATGGCTAAGTCACTTCTGTAGTCTGAACCTGTAGTTACTCTAAAACGTATATTTACCGTCTTCCCTCTATAATTTGTCAAATCAACCGTTTGCTGTTGCCAAGAACTTCCTTGATTTCCAAAAATGGGAGTAATAACATTATTTACCCAAGCTCCCTCAGTAAGTACATCTACTCTTAAAATCCCCATGTCAATGCCATCCATATGATACCAGAAACTAAACTCTGGTTGAATCGTATTTGTTAGGTCAAAACACGGTGAAATAACCTGAGATTCAGCACCCGTGCAACCACCTGAGGCTTCAGAATAAATATATTTTCCAGTGCTTGTTCCCGGATTGTGATCTGTAGATGGTCCAGTGTTGTTAGATGGAGTTCCTCCTATATCTGTTCTCATATCATGATCATCTACCGAATTGTTGGGCATATTAGTCCATCCGTTATTTAATGAACATGAAGTAGAACCACAATTATTTGCGGTATTACAAACTATAAAAGTTTCAAAATCGAAGTTATAAGGTGTTGTAAAACTAATGCTATTGTAAACATTAAGCATTGTTGAAATGGAATCATTTGCTGGATTATCATCATTTGGCAATTGGGCTGCAACACTTATAGTTTTCGAACCTGGAGTTAACAATATAGAATCTTTAAAAGAGAAAAAGCTAAATGAATTTGGACTCAATGGACCTGGAATAGTATCAGTGTAGGTATTACCATTCGCATATAAATTGATTGGAACATTTATTAAGGTTGAATCTCCAGCATTATTAACTACTATTTTTACTTCAGCTTTGCTCACATTACAGGAGGGTATATAGTCAATATTTGGAGTGTTGAATTGTGTGATATTAATATCGTAAGGAAGTGGACAATTGTGAATTTGATTTGGTAGTTGGAATGCAACATTTCTTCTACTTTCTATTCCATTGCCAATGGCTTTTATACTAAACCAATTTTCATTAGCTAGATTTAAATTGTATAGCGTAAAATTAGTTGTAGTAGAAGTTCCAATTGAATCCATATACCTATTACCTAACTGATAAATTATATATGAAGTAGCTCCAGTTGTTGGACTCCATCTCAACCTAACTGAGTCGGGACAGATAAAATCTACAGAAAAATTGCTTACTTGATTCATAATCGAAAATGGATATTCCGATTGACCGGTAATACCATTTCGTGTAATTCTTACTAGAACATCACCACTTGTAATATTGGGAACTGACCAGTTGTGATACCTTCTTGTACCGCCAACAGTTGCAATATTATTCCAACTTTGTCCATTGTTTGATGAATACTGCAAGGTGAAATTCCCAGTTCCGTCAACAGCATCCCATCGAATTGTCTCTGTTTCTCCAGGTACAAAAGATTCTCCTCCTGAAGGGTATGTTACCTCTATGCTATCAGTTCTCGTTTCCCACAGTAAAAAGTATTTCTGCGGACCTTGCGGAATAGCAGACCCATTAACAACAACGGTATATGTTCCTGTAGGCACTGTGTCAAGTGTTACTTGTTCAACATTATTTAAATCATCAACTCCTCTAACTGCCGGGCTATTTAGTGAACTTGCATTTGGACTTGGATTAAGTACCCATGGTCTAATACTGTCTCCATTTGGAGTTACTAAGCGAATATCGATGTCATTTACCAATGCTTTTGAAGCGGTAGTAGAGCCCTCATAGTCGGTCCAGTATACCATTACACGCAATTGTTCTAAATTTTGAGTAACTGAAATGTTATGCGTGTTTTGACCATTTTGGCTAATCGTTGAACTTGTATATCTGTTTTCTTCAAGAAGTTTCATGGCTCTATGAACGTTCACTCTGCCCCATCCATAGAAAAAGTCTGGACCTCTGTTTCCTAAATCACGAGCCGTATTTAACATAGCTGATTTGATAAGACCTGATTCAGGGTCATTTCCACCATTCAAATCTCTATAGCCATGGTACATTTGTGCGGCTAATCCTGCAATTCCTGGTGCAGCAGCTGAAGTTCCACCTCCTGGTGCATAAGTGTTATTTGGGTCTGTAGAAATTTGATTTGTTCCGTTTGCACAGATATCGGGTTTGATTCTTCCATCTTCGGAAGGTCCGCGACTACTAGAAGATGTTAATGCACTCTGATATTCTAAGTTACCAGTAGCGATTACATTTTTACCTTGTTTACGACCTCCTGTTATCGTTCCCCATGGAGTTCCTGCGCCGTAACCGCAATTTGAACTTGCACTATTTCCTGCTGAAAATACATGAAGTAACTCTGGATTTTGTCTTACTTGTTGGTCAATTCCTCTTGCTGTATTTTCATAGGAATTACAACCTTGACTATATGAAGTAGAGGTTATTACAACACCTCTACTATTGTAGTTGGTAACTGCACCACTTATATGTGGGTAGCCAGAAATATCATAGTAATGCAAATATGCACCTGTTGCCATTCCTCTGTATCTGGGATCTAGATTTCCGCTTCCAACAGCTATTCCACTAGTCATATCACCGTGAGTTCCACGGTCGGTGGTTGTATATTGAGTAACTCTACCTGTAAAGTCAATATGAGGTCCAATATTTCCATCATCTGCAATTGCAATACTTACTCCTGTGCCATCATATTTTCTTCCAAGGGGATGGTCTGAATCTAATTTATTTCCTCTGTGTAAACTTCTTGCTCTAGTGTCTTCTTTTTCTGGAGGAGCAGGCACAAAGTCAGCAAATTTTACAAAAGGCAACGCAATTAATTGGTCTATCTGGCTTTTATTGATTCTTATTGAAAGGAATTCGTGACTTGGGTCATTTTCAATGATAGTTGCTCCAAATTGGATCAATTCATTTGTAGTAGCCTCATAATTTACATTCAAGTGAATTGCAATGCTTAAATCAATTCGATTGTCACCTTGATCAGCCCAATCTGGAAATTCTCTATTGGCTAGCCTCAACGCAGTTTTATGCTTTACTAAATAGGGTGTGATTGATCGTATGTTTAAATCTTGTATGCTTTTTGAAGAGTTTGAATTACTATATGCTAAGAATGCGTAATTCGGAATAAATTCTAAAAGCTGAATCCCTTCCTGTTCAATTAATTGCTTTTCTTCTGAAGTTGGAATCTGATTAAACTGCACAATAGCATATCCATCATTGAAATGGCTGTTTGTCAAAACACTAACTTCTAGATTAGGATCAAGGGCTAGTGGAGTTTCATCACCACTTTTTAGCTTTAAAGTATAGTTTTTAGTATTTGCATTTAAAGGAACAATAAATGCGATAGAAAGAAAAAGTAGTAAGAATCTCATCAATTTCATGCTTCAATTTTTAGTGGAAGTTAAAATTACTTAAAGAATCTCAGCAATCTTAACTTAAGCGAAACATGAATCGAAGAATAATGTTTTTTAAAACAATTTTTTGATAAGCAAATAGCACATTAGAAGCCAAGGACTTCCATGAAGTAAAAAGTCAAACCAATCCATTGCAGTCATTCCGTTCGCTCCTCCCAAAATCCATTTTAGTTTACCCCATATGTGCGGTTCGGGGAAAAATGGGGCTAAACCTAGACTTAAGCATAATAATAGTGCGGTACTAATATTTAGAATTGGTTTTTTATCAGCCATTTTTTATTGGGCATTCCAGGCTTTCATTCCACCTTTTAAGTCAATTATAAATTTGAACCCCTTTTCTTCTAGATAGTTTGCAGCACGAGCACTTCTGCCACCAACAGCACAGTATACAAAAACCACCTTATTTGGGTCTAATGCCGCAATTTGATTTTCAAATTCATCTCCCATGATATTGTAATTCAATGCACCATCAATATGGCCTTGCTGATATTCTTGAGGAGTTCTAACGTCGATTAAATAAAAATCTTCAGTAGCATCCATTTGCTCTTGAAACGCTTTTGGGCCTTTCAATTCTTTTGTGATTTCAGCATTTTGTGAAACCCCTGTGCAAGCAAATAAAAATAAGGTGATCGAAAAAAGCAATATTCTCATAGTAAGATGATTTTAGTTAGATGCGTTCCATGCCTGAATACCACCTTCTAAATTGAAGGCATTTAATCCAAGCTTTTCCATAAACTGGCAAGCAGAAGCACTTCTAGCACCAGAACGACAATAAACGTAGTAATCTTGGTCTTTAGCCAAATCCATCACTTTTGCAGGGAAAGCTTGATCCATGATGTTTAAGTTAATTGAGTTTTCAATATCGCCTTCCATTTTTTCTTCGGGAGTTCTAACATCAATAATTACTGCCTTAGGGTTGTCACTGATTTCGTTTTTAAACTCTTGTACATTAAGATTTTTCATTTTCTATTCCTTTAAAATTAAAAAACATATTTGCCCAAATTATTTTTGATAGGGCATAGTATAGTGGTGTAAGCAATAGTAAAAAGACGCCTACTAAAATGATAAAATTCCAAAACTCCATTTCAACTCCAAGAACAAGGCTCGCTACCCAAAAAGTGACCACATGTGCTACTCCAAGTGCATAGGAAACATACATGGCACCATAGTAAAAACCAGGCTCTAATGATAATCGTCTATCACAATTAGGACAGCGATCATGGTTTGCCGACATGTTTTTAAAGTCATAGGGGTTTTTCGATTTAAAGAAATCTCCCTCATGACAATGTGGGCACTTAAAGTTGAATATGCTGTATAATTTTTTCCCTTTTTCTAACCAAGCCATAGCCTTTAATTATAAGATACAAATTTAAGGCAGTTGAGTTAACGCAAGGGTAACATATGTTACAATTATCTTAAAATTCTTGATGATTATTTTACAGTATCGAAAAGTATAATTAATAGCTTGATTATTAATTTGATAAAAAGATAATTGATGAAAAAAATACTAGAGAATTTAGTGCTCCAACTTTTTCTACTCAAGCTAAAGTCATTTTATACTAGCCTGCATTAAAAATGGGAAATACTCGTAAAAGAAAGGTAGAGCTAGTAGTTATTTCTGATGTTCATTTAGGGACAAGAGGAAGTAATGCGAAAGAGTTATTGCAATACATGCGAAGCATAAAACCAGAAACTGTAATCTTAAATGGAGACATTGTAGATATATGGCAGTTTAAAAAGAGCTACTTCCCAAAAAGCCACATGCAGGTAATTAAGCAAATTACTTCTTGGATGGCCAAAGGGGTAAAGGTGTATTATGTAACAGGAAACCACGATGAAATGCTACGAAAGTTTGTAGGATTTAAAATGGGTTCATTGCGGATTGTAAATAAGGTAGTTTTAAAGTTAGATGGTAAAAAAGCTTGGTTCTTTCATGGGGATGTATTTGATGTTACCATGCAACATTCAAAATGGCTAGCTAAGCTTGGGTCTGTTGGTTATGATTTGTTGATTATACTGAATCGATTGGTAAATCAGATTTCCAAACGAATGGGAAGAGGTAAAATATCACTATCTAAGAAAATTAAAAATAGCGTTAAGTCTGCTGTGAAATTCATAAACAATTTTGAGCAAGTAGCAGCTGATATTGGCATTGAAAATGATTATGATTATGTGGTTTGTGGGCACATACACCAACCTGAAATGAAGTCATTTTCAAATAATCAGGGCAGCATTTTATATTTAAATTCTGGTGATTGGGTTGAGAATCTAACAAGCTTAGAGTTTAATAAAGGAAAGTGGAGTATCTATAAATACGACCCTAGTCATTACTCATTAGAATTGGCTTTTAAAAATGAATCTGATAGCAATAAGGAGTTATTTAATCAAATGGTAGAGGAGTTTAAATTATTAAGCAAAGTCGCTCAATGAAAATTTTATATGCCATACAAGGAACAGGAAATGGTCACATTTGTCGAGCGACAGAAGTAATTCCACATCTTCAAAAATATGGTGAAGTAGATATTTTAGTAAGTGGAATTCAAGCCGATTTAGATTTACCCTTTAAGGTAGACTTTGCTTTTAAAGGAATGAGCTTTGTGTTTGGTAAACGTGGAGGAATCGATTTAATCAATACCTACATGAAAAATCACATCAATCGCTTTGTTGCTGAAGCTAAAAAGGTGCCTGTAGAAAACTACGATTTGATTTTAAATGACTTTGAACCGCTTTCTGCATGGGCAGCTTACTTTAAAGGAAAACCATGTATTGGATTAAGTAATCAATGTGCTATAAAGGAAGAACCTGAGGCAAAATCAATTAATGAAGACCTAATTGGAAAGTTTATTATAAACCACTACGCACCCACAACATCAGAGTATGGGTTTCACTATCAACCTTATGCTCCTCATATATTTACCCCATTGATTCGAAGTGATGTGAGAAACCTCAAAGTGAGTGATTTGGGACATTACACAGTGTATTTGCCTTCTTATGATGATAAGCGAATCATTAAAAAGCTATCACTTATTAAAAATGTTGAATGGCAAGTCTTTTCTAAGCATAGTAAAAAAGCGTATTCTTTAGAAAATGTGCACATTCGACCCATTCAAAATAATCAGTTTTTAGAAAGTATTGCAAGCTCAAGCGGAGTGCTTTGTGCAGCAGGTTTTGGTACTACAAGTGAAGCGCTATTCTTGGGTAAAAAACTATTGGTTATTCCACAAAGGCAACAATATGAACAAATGTGCAATGCTTTAGCGCTAAAAAAAATGGGAGTAAAAATTGTAAAACACCTTCGAAAAAAACATATTCCAAAAATTGAAGACTGGGTACTTCATGGGAAAGCCATAAAAGTTAACTACCCAGATCAAACTGAATTGATAATTGAAACGATTATAAATAATGAGTTTCATGCGAGCGATAATTACTTGAATTATTTAACCAATACTCAATTTGATATTGCTGATTAATGTCTCAGTTCTCTAGATTGGATTTAGGTGATGAATTTAAATGGGGAGTTTCTACTTCAGCATTCCAAACAGAAGGTACTCATAATAAAGATGGGAAAGGACCTAGTATTTGGGATGATTTTTCGAAGAAAAAGGGAGCCATTAAACACAATGAACATGCTCGGAAAGCAACAAAGTTTTTAACGAATTATCAGGAAGATTTAGACATGGTTAAATGGATGGAAATAGAGAATTTCCGTTTTTCCATTGCTTGGTCTCGCATTTTTCCTGAAGGTATCGGAAAAGTCAATCAGAAAGGAGTTGACTTTTACAATCAATTAATTGACTATTGTTTGTTGTTAGGAATTAAACCTTGGGTTACCTTGTATCATTGGGATTTGCCGTTACGATTAGAAGAGAAAGGTGGCTGGCGGAATAGAGATGTGGTTAATTGGTTTTTAGAATATATTGAGTTTTGCATTAACACTTTTGGTGATCGAGTTGAAAATTGGATGGTTTTAAATGAACCAACAGCATTTACTGGCTTAGGCTATTTTATGGGAATTCATGCACCAGGCAAAAAAGGACTTAAAAACTTTCTACCTGCGATGCATCACGCAGCCTTAGCAAATGCCGAAGGTGGTAGAATGATAAAATCACTGAATCACAAGCTTAATGTTGGTACTACCTTATCGCTATCGCCCATAGAACCTTTTAAACAAAAAGAATCAAATTATTTAGCGGCCAATAGAGTAGATGCTTTACTCAATAAACTGTACTTAGAGCCATTACTTGGATTGGGGTATCCCTTAGAAATTTTACCTGCCTTTTCTAAAGTAGAAAAGTATATGACTACAAATGATGAGGAAAAGTTGAAATTTAACTTTGACTTTATTGGAGTGCAGAATTATAGTCGAGAAGTGGTATCTTTTTCTTGGTTAACTCCAATTGTTAAAGCAAAGCTTATTTCTGCCAAGAAAAGAGGAGTAGAAAGAACCGCTATGGGCTGGGAATATTCACCAAATGCTATCTACACCATATTAAAGAAGTTAAATGAATATGAAATTATCCCTCCAATTATAATTACGGAGACTGGTTTAGCATTGGAAGATCAATTAGATGATGAATACAAAGTAAAGGACCAAAGACGAATCGAGTTTTTGGAAAATAGTATTCAAAGTGTTTTAAAAGCAAAAAGGGAAGGGGTTAAGGTTGATGGTTATTTTGTTTGGTCGTTAACTGATAATTTTGAATGGGCCGAAGGCTACAGACCCCGATTTGGCTTACTACATGTTGATTATAAGACACAAAAAAGAGTCCCTAAGGACTCTGCCTTTTGGTACAAAAAATTCTTAACAACTTAATAACCTGCTTTAGATTTAGTCTCTAAAGATGCATTTTCATCAAAGTAAAGTGTTTGAAGTTCTCCATCTTTATTCTGAAGTTGTAAAATGTAAGATGTTTGTCCTGTGCTATTACTTCTCGTATAGTATTCAATAACATCCCAGTGTTTTTGAGATGTTTTACTTTTTGCTTCTATCAATTTTTGAGGTGCTTCATTCCAATCTTTTAGAACTCTACGTTCTGTATATAAGCCAGCTTGGTTAAAACGTTCAAAGTACCAATGGTTATCCCATTTAAATTTAGCTTCAAATCGGTCTCTAAAGCTCCTCCATTCAGGATTTTTAATAGTTGGATACATTTCTTCAAAAGTGCTTATCACTTCAGCGGGAACTGATTCATTTTTTACTTTTTCAAAGGCATCTTTCGTCTGTGTAAATCCATTAATAGTTAATGTTAAAATAAAAATAGTTATTAAGTAATTTTTCATAATAAATTGCTGGTTGTTAACTATTTAATTAACAGCCAAAAGCTATAAAAGTTCATTAGCCACATTGGCAAGCTCAGATCTTTCTCCTTTTTCTAAGGTAACATGGGCATAAAGTTTATTACCCTTTACGCGGTCAATTAAATAGGATAAACCATTGCTATGTTCATCAAGGTATGGCGTATCAATTTGATTAATGTCACCCGTGAATATCATCTTTGTATTTTCTCCCGCTCTAGTAATGATGGTTTTTATTTCATGAGGAGTTAGATTTTGGGCCTCATCAACAATGAATATAATGTCAGATAAGCTTCTTCCTCTTATATACGCTAATGGAGTAATGACAATCTTTTCATTCTTCTGCATTTCGCTAATTTGCTTATGCTTTTTATCCATTTCACTAAATTGGTTTTTGATAAATTTCAAATTATCCCAAAGAGGCTCCATGTAAGGATTGATTTTGTCTTTAATGTCTCCAGGCAAGTATCCAATATCTTTGTTGCTTAAAGGTACAATTGGGCGAGCTAGTATGATTTGTTTGAAGTTTCTTCTTTGTTCAATAGCGCCGGCTAAAGCCAATAAGGTTTTTCCGGTTCCGGCTACCCCTTGAATGGTAAGGAGTTTAATATCAGGGTTTAATATAGCATGCAAAGCAAAAGCTTGTTCCGCATTTCTGGGTACTATTCCGTAGGCCGAAATCTTTTCTACACGTTCAAGTCTTTTTTCAATAGGGTTAAAAAAAGCAAGACTCGAAGCTTTCCCATTTTTTAAAATATAATAATGGTTGTTTTGCTCTTGATTTTGGAGAAAGCCATAATCCTCAAGGAAGCCTTTGTCATAAATCTCTTTAATAACTTCTGAAGGGAGGTTTTCAATTTGTTTCTTACCCAAGTGCAAGTCACTTACATCTTTTACTTTTCCCGTGTTATAGTCTTCCGCTGGCAAGCTAAGTGCTTTAGCTTTGATTCTTAAATTAATGTCCTTGGTTACAAGAATAACTTTTTTGTCTTTTTCTTCTTCTTGTAGGCTTAAAGCAGCGTTCAATATTTTATGGTCTGCTTTTCTATCATCGAATATCTTCTCAGCATTTACCTTATTACTAGGGCTATTCATGATGATTTTAAACTTAGATCCATTTTTGTCTAATGGAATCCAATCTTGCAAGGTATGTTCAAGTGATAGCTTGTCTACAATTCTGGTAAATTCTCTCGCCTCAAAGTTTTTGGTATCGTTTCCTCGCTTAAAATTGTCAAGTTCTTCTAAAACAGTTATTGGAATAGCAATGTCATTATCTTCAAAATTTAAAAATGAGTTATGGTCATGAATAATTACAGAAGTATCTAACACGTAGATCTTTTTCAAAGATTTTTTCTTTCTAGGCATGAAGTATGGATTTTTTGTAGTTCAAGGAAGTAAGATATAAGTTGTAATAAATGTAAATTCTATATCAACTTAATTTACTCACCTAGAATAAAGAAATCAACTTTTGCCTATTGATAAGTTTCTGAAAGTATTAAGATTAACTTAACAATTGCTTACTTTTTAGATAGTTCAAAATGGAGGTTGTTGCTCCTGAATGATTGGCTACATAAGCTTCGTTTTTACTTGAAACTTCTTTTCGTAATTCAGATTGTTCTATGAGCTTTGTAATTGCTTTTTCAAAGGTTTGGTAATCTTTTACAGGAAATCCACCTCCAGTTGCAATTAGATCATTAATTTCTTTAAAGCGCTTGTAGTTTGGGCCAAATAAAACAGGAAGTCCATAAACTGCAGCTTCTACCGTATTGTGAACACCGGATCCAAAGCCACCTCCTATAAAGGCAATATGTCCATAACGGTATATTTTAGATAGAAGACCAAATGAGTCAATCACTAAAGTCTGTTTATTTGAAATGTCAGTCGCCTGATCTTTTTCAGACCAGAAAAAAGTGGAATTGAAGTGGGAGCGGATATAATCTAATTGACCTTGTTCAATGTTATGCGGCGCTATAATCAATTTCAAGTCAGGGAATTTTTTTGAGATTTTTAGGGAAAACTCAATTTCTTTATCCCAAGCGCTGCCAACAATTAAACATAAATTATTACTTACAAATTCTAATAGTGTAGGCTCTGAAAAAGGGGTGTTTGCAATTTCAACTACACGGTCAAAACGGCTATCTCCTGTAACCGTAGAATTTTGATAGCCAATTTGCTTAAGAAGTACTTTAGAGGTTTCGTCTTGAACAAAGAAATGAGTAAAAACTTGAAGCTTTTTAGCAAACCACTTGCCATAGAATTGGAAAAACTGTTGTTGTTTCCAGAAAATACCTGAAACTAAAAAACATGGAATCTCCTGTTTTTTTAGCTCGTTTAAGTAGTTAAACCAAAACTCGTATTTCACCATAAGTACCAGTTGTGGTTTTACCATTTTGATAAACCTTTTTGCATTTTGCATACTATCAATTGGTAAATAGCAAACCAAGTCAACTTGATTGTAATTCTTTTTTACTTCATAGCCTGAGGGGGAGAAAAATGTTAAAAGAAGAAAGGCATTTCTTTCGTCTTCTCTTAATTTTTCAATTAATGGTCTTGCTTGTTCAAATTCACCTAATGAAGCACAGTGGATCCAAATCGTTTTTTTTGAGGAATCTAATTGTTGTGAAAGTTTTTGAAAAATGTTTTTCCTGCCATGTACAAATGACTTTGCTTTACTGTTAAAGAATGAAGCAATTTTAAATGCGCTAGCTAAGAGAAATATGAAAAATTGATATAGTAGCCACATTTAAATAGGAAAATTAGTAATAGTAAAACTCTTCAGATGCTCTGCTTTTAAATGGAATTGCCCATCCCATTTTTATCCCATATAAAAAGTCAAACTTATCTCCTTTATCAAATTGTTGTGTATCGTAATTATAAAGTCTTCTATTCTTGGTATATGCTTCTTGAATTTCTAATCCTATGTAGAAATTGAGAAGGTTTTTCATGCCAAAATGTTGATAGCCAATAAACTGCCTTAAGGCTAAGCCTGTGTGCAGTCTGTCATACCCTTTTTGCATTTCTTCGCTCAATTGAAAAACATCCCCATCACGATAGTCAATTTTTATTTTGTGCTGAAAGTAGCCAATGCCTGCTTGAAGAAGTAAGCCAGAGTTTTTGTTCCTACTTTCAAAATGAAACAGCCTGCCAACTGACGTGTAAATAGATAGTCCTCTCTGTTCTAAAGAAACTTTAACAAGCTCACCATCAGAGTCTGTGGCATCTCCGGCTTCATTCAGTATGTCATCCAAAAGGCCTCTACTTTTAACTCTTCTGCTAAAGTGATATCCAGCTTCAACTTCAAAAGTCCATCCTGACTTCAATTTTAGGCCAAATGCTCCACCTGCAACATTCGAGTTAGCGTATCGATCTTCAAAATCCCCTGCAGGGAATAACATGCTGTATTGAAACCGGATATATGGAATGCTTTCGGAATTATTTAAAGTTGAATCTTGACCCTTTGCAACTGCAAGCATATTAACAAAAAAGACAATGAATATAAACTTGTGGTTAATCCTTATCATAAGACGAAATTACCAATTGTTTTTAAGGTTAAACTTCAATAAAAGACCTATATTCGCAGCCCATAATTAAAGTGTTGAATATGCGAGATATTCAGATGGTTGACTTGAAAAGCCAGTATCTAAAAATCAAGTCGGAAGTTGACAGTAGAATACAAGAAGTAATTGAGTCTGCTGCTTTTATTAATGGTCCCGAGGTTAAACGATTTCAAAGCGAATTAGAAGAATATTTAGGTGTTAAGCACGTAATTCCTTGTGCTAATGGAACAGATGCTTTGCAAGTTGCTTTAATGGCTTTGGGCTTAAGGCCAGGTGATGAAGTAATAACTACTACCTTCACCTTTGTAGCAACAGCTGAGGTGATTGCTTTATTAGGCTTACGTCCAGTTTTAGTTGATGTTGATTTGGATACCTACTTAATATCTACTTCAGATATTGAAAGTGCGATCACAGAAAAGACGAAAGCAATTATTCCTGTGCACCTTTTTGGGCAATGTGCCAATATGGATGCGGTTTTACAAATTGCGAAGAAAAATGGGCTTAAGGTGATAGAGGATGCTGCTCAATCTATAGGTGCTAGCTACACTTTTAGAGATGGTACAAAGATGCAATCTGGCACGATGGGTGACTTTGGAACCACCTCCTTTTTTCCTTCCAAAAATTTAGGATGCTATGGAGATGGAGGAGCACTTTTTACCAATAACGATGACTTAGCAGAAAAGGCTAGGATTATTGTAAACCATGGTATGAAAGTGAGGTATTATCATGATGAAATTGGGGTAAACTCAAGATTAGATAGTATTCAGGCAGCAGTTTTAAGTGCTAAACTTGTTGAGCTGGATAATTATACTGAGGCAAGACGCAATGCAGCTTCTGCTTATGATGTAGCTTTTGAAAGCGTTGATGAAATAGAAACTCCTAAGAGGGTTGAGAATAGCCGGCATGTTTTTCATCAGTATACCATGAGAATCACAAATGGGAATAGGGATGGATTGCAGAAGCATTTGATGGAGTCAGGAATTCCTGCAATGATATATTATCCAGTGCCATTGCATCAGCAAAAGGCCTATCAGGATGATCGATATTCGGAAGGTTCATTCCCTAAGTCGGAACAATTGGCCAAGGAAGTAATTGCCTTGCCAATGCATACAGAATTAGATAGCGAACAGCTTTCATATATAACAAATCAAGTAAAAGAATTTTTCAAAAAATAAGATAGATGAAAATTGCAGTAGTTGGAACAGGGTATGTTGGTTTAGTAACAGGAACTTGTCTAGCAGAAACAGGAAACGATGTTATTTGTGTTGACATTGATGAAGAAAAAGTAAAGAAAATGCAGAATGGCTTGGTGCCTATTTATGAGCCGCATTTAGATGTCATTTTTGAGAGAAATATTAAGCAAAATAGACTTTCATTTACCACCAATTTAAAAGAGGCGGTAAAAGATGCGACCATTATTTTTCTTGCACTTCCGACTCCTCCAGATGAAGATGGTTCAGCTGACTTATCTTATGTTTTAGGCGTAGCCGATGAGCTCGGAAAAATTATTGAAGATTATAAAGTTATAATAGATAAAAGTACTGTGCCTGTTGGAACGGCTGAAAAAGTGACGAATGCCGTTGCAAAACACGCAAAAGTAGACTTTGATGTAGTTTCTAACCCAGAGTTTTTAAGAGAAGGTTTTGCGGTAGATGACTTTTTAAAGCCAGATCGGGTAGTAATTGGAACGAATTCAACACGTGCAAGAAAGATATTAGAAGAATTATACAAGCCGTATGTTCGACAAGGGAATCCAATTTTGTTTATGGATGAAAAGTCAGCCGAGCTAACTAAATATGCTGCGAATGCATTTTTGGCTACTAAAATTACTTTCATGAATGAAATTGCTAATTTCTGTGAAAAGGTAGGTGCTGATGTAGATGCAGTTAGAGTGGGGATAGGTTCAGATACCAGAATTGGAAAGCGATTCTTATTTCCAGGAATAGGGTATGGAGGAAGTTGTTTCCCAAAAGATGTACAAGCATTAGCAAAATCGGGAAAAGAAGAAGGCTATGATTTTAAGATTTTAGAATCTGTAATGGAGATAAATCAAAAGCAAAAAACGGCCCTTATTCCAAAAATTTTAAATCATTTTGATGGAGACATCAAAGGAAAAAAGGTTGCTCTTTGGGGATTAGCTTTTAAACCTGATACAGATGATATTAGAGAGGCTCCAGCTTTATATCTCATAGATGAACTTTTGAATCATGGAGCAACCATTTCTGCTTTTGATCCTGAAGCTATGAGTAATGTTCAAGCTAAATTGGGAGATAAGATAAATTTTGCACTTAGTGCTTATGATGCTTGCGAAGGAGCAGATATGTTAGTAATTGCCACAGAATGGTCTGCATTTAGAACACCGGATTTTAAGAAACTTAATGAGAAGTTAAGCCAAAAGCTAATATTTGATGGGCGTAATTTATATGACTTGAAGCAAATGGAAGAAGAAGGGTATACCTACATCAGTATCGGAAGAAATTCTGTAAAAGCCTAAGCATGAAAAGGGTACTAATAACAGGTGCTGCTGGTTTTTTAGGTTCTCACCTTTGTGACCGATTTATTAAAGAGGGTTATGAAGTGGTTGGAATGGATAACTTAATAACTGGTAACATTAAAAATTTAGAACATCTCTTTCCATTAGAGCAGTTTGAATTTTATAATCATGACGTTTCAAACTTTGTTCATGTTGCCGGTAAAATTGATTACATCTTACATTTTGCTTCTCCGGCTAGCCCAATAGATTATCTAAAAATTCCTATTCAAACACTTAAGGTTAGCTCTTTAGGTACACATAACTTGCTTGGTTTAGCTAAAGCGAAAAAGGCAAAGATTTTAGTTGCCTCAACTTCTGAAGTTTATGGAGACCCATTAGTTCATCCACAAAAAGAGTCATATTGGGGTAATGTTAATCCCATTGGCCCAAGAGGGGTTTACGACGAAGCTAAGCGATTCCAAGAAGCAATTACCATGGCTTACCATACATTTCATGGATTAGAAATAGCTATTGTAAGAATTTTTAATACCTATGGCCCAAGAATGAGGCTAAATGATGGAAGAGTTTTGCCAGCATTTATTGGACAAGCGTTAAGAGGGGAGGATTTGACTGTGTTTGGTGATGGTTCTCAAACACGATCATTTTGTTATGTAGATGATTTAGTTGAAGGGATTTATAGATTGCTGCAAAGTGATTATGCCGAACCAGTTAATATTGGAAATCCAGATGAAATTACAATTCTTGACTTTGCAAAAGAAATTATAAGGCTTACAGGAACAAAGCAGAAAATCATTTTTAAAGATTTGCCCAAAGACGACCCCATGCAAAGACAACCAAATATATCAAAGGCAAAAAGCCTCTTGAATTGGGTGCCAAAGGTTGATCGAAAGGAAGGCTTAAAAATTACCTATGATTACTTTAAAAGCTTAACTGAAGAGGATTTGTATAAAAAAGAGCATAATGACTTTTCTAAATACATCAGAAAGTAATGTCTTATTTTGCACACCAATCCGCTGTAATTGATGAAGGTTGCCAAATTGGTGATGGAACCAAAATCTGGCATTTTACCCATATCATGCCAAATTCAAGAATTGGTCAAAATTGTAATATTGGTCAAAACTGTGTGATTTCACCTGATGTGGTGTTAGGTAATAATGTGAAAGTTCAAAACAATGTTTCAATCTACACAGGTGTTATTTGCGAAGATGATGTGTTTTTAGGACCCTCTATGGTTTTTACAAATGTTTTAAATCCTAGAAGTGCTGTTAATAGAAGATCTGAATATCAAAAGACTATCGTTAAAAAAGGAGTGAGTATAGGAGCTAATGCAACAATCGTTTGTGGCATTGAATTAGGAGAGTACTCATTCATTGGAGCAGGTGCAGTGATAACCAAGTCTGTAAAACCTTTTGCTTTAATGCTTGGGAATCCGGCAAGGCAAGTAGGGTGGATGAGTGAATTTGGACATCGTCTAGCTTTCGATACTTCCAATATTGCAGTTTGCCCAGAAACGAATGATAAATATAAATTAGAAAACAATTATTTAAATAAAATTTAAAATGTCCATTTACCAGAATATTTTAGAAGGCAAAGAAAAAATTGCTGTTATTGGATTGGGGTATGTTGGTCTCCCAATAGCACTGGCGTTTGCTAGAAAAGTTAGTGTTATAGGATTTGACATCAATCAAGAAAGGGTAGAAATGATGAAAAATAGCATTGACCCGAGCGAAGAATTAGGACCCGAAGCTTTTGTTGGTTGTGATATAAAGTTTACTGCAAATCAAGATGATTTAAAAGAGGCAACTTTTTATGTTGTGGCAGTACCAACTCCTATAGACCAACATAATTTACCAGATTTGAAGCCCTTGCTTTCTGCTTCAAAAACGGTTGGCAAAGTGCTAAAAAAAGGAGATTATGTTGTTTTTGAATCTACAGTTTATCCAGGCTGTACTGAAGAAGATTGTATTCCGGTTTTAGAAAAGTTAAGTGGATTAAGCAGAGAGGATTTTTCAATTGGTTATTCACCTGAAAGAATTAATCCGGGAGACACAAAGCATACATTAGAGAATGTGGTAAAGGTAGTTTCAGGAGACACTGAAACATCATTGGAAGAAATTGCAAAAGTTTATGAGCTTGTTGTAGATGCAGGTGTTCATAAAGCAGATACCATTAAAGTGGCTGAAGCGGCAAAAATTATAGAGAATACACAAAGAGATGTTAACATTGCTTTAATCAATGAATTATCCATTATCTTTAATAAAATGGATATTAATACATATGATGTACTTAGAGCGGCTGGAACAAAGTGGAACTTTTTAAACTTTCAACCTGGTTTAGTTGGTGGCCATTGTATTGGAGTTGATCCTTATTATTTGACCTACAAAGCAAAGGAGTATGGCTATCATGCTCAAATTATTAATTCAGGAAGGTCTGTGAACGATGGAATGGGAGCTCATATTGCAGGAAGAATAGTTAAAGGAATTGTTTCGGCTTTTAATAAAAGTGATGGAGCTAAAGTATTAGTTATGGGTGCCACATTTAAAGAAAATGTGAGTGATATCCGAAATTCAAAGGTGGTTGATGTGATTAATGAATTAAAATCATTTGGTTTAGAGGTTGATGTTACTGACCCTCATGCCTCATCAGATGATTTAAAGAAGCATTATGGTTTTTCATTAATTGACGAAATAGGTTCGGATTACCATGCGGTCTTAGTTGCTGTTAATCACACACCTTATCTAGAATATGATGAGTCCTTTTTTGAAAGTATATTAAAAAAAGAAGGCTTCGTTTTCGATGTTAAAGGATGTCTTAAAAATCAGCTTTCAACACTAAAATATATGAGTTTATAATGGGTTTTAAAAAAAGTATATTAATCACAGGTGGAGCCGGTTTTATTGGTTCTCATGTCGTTCGATTATTCGTAAATAAATATCCAAATTATCGTATTGTTAACTTCGATAAGTTAACTTATGCTGGTAATCTTGAAAATCTCAGCGACGTTGACTCTAAGTCAAATTATGAATTTGTAAAAGGAGATATTACGGTAGAGGCAGATGTAAGGAAAGCATTTGACAAGTTTGAAATAGATTCGGTTATTCACCTTGCGGCAGAGTCCCATGTTGACCGCTCAATTTCTAATCCACTAGAGTTTATTAAGACTAACATTAATGGGACAGCTTGTCTTATGAATGTAGCAAAAGAAATGTGGGGAGAGCAGATGAAGGAAAACCTTTTTTACCATGTGTCAACTGATGAGGTTTATGGTACCTTGGGTGAAACAGGCTATTTTACTGAAGAAACCCCCTATGACCCTAGAAGTCCTTATTCTGCATCTAAAGCCAGTTCCGATCATTTAGTTCGAGCTTATTATCATACATATGGCTTGCCAGTTGTTATCTCAAATTGCTCTAATAATTATGGAGCTAATCAATTTCCAGAGAAGTTAATTCCATTGTTTATCAATAATATTAAAAACAATAAAGATTTACCGGTTTATGGTAAAGGCGATAACGTTCGGGATTGGTTATGGGTTAATGATCATGCACAAGCGATTGATGTTATCTTTCATAAAGGCAAAGTTGGAGAAACCTACAATATTGGAGGAAATAATGAATGGCAAAACATTGACTTAATAAAAGCAATGTGCAAGATTATGGATCAAAAGTTAAATCGTGAAGAAGGAACTTCAGAAAAGCTAATAACCTATGTAAAAGATAGAGATGGACATGACAAGCGTTATGCAATAGATGCTACTAAAATTAAGAACGAGCTTGGTTGGGAGCCTTCCATTAACTTTAGCAAAGGGCTTGAAATAACCATAGATTGGTATTTAGACAATGAAGATTGGCTGAATAACGTTACTTCAGGAGATTATCAGAATTATTACAAAGATCAATACCAAAGTCGTTAGGAATTTATGTATGATAAACCGTTCCATAAAGCAGATCTTTCAACACTAAGTTTACTTATTACCGGTGGTGGTGGTTTTGTAGGCTCTAACTTGGTTAGTTATCTTTTAAAATATGGTGCTAAGAAGGTTCGTGTGCTTGATAATTTTGCCAATAGTGATCGAGCAAACTCAAATGCATTTCTTACCCACGACAATTATGAATTGTTAGAAGGAGATATCACAAATTATAACGATTGTTTAAAAGCCACAGATGGGATTGATTTTGTTAGTCATCAAGCTGCGCTCGGCTCTGTTCCTAGGTCTTTAAAGAATCCAATGGCTACCAATGAAGCAAATGTTGCAGGTTTTGTAAATATGGCTTCGGCTGCCAGAGAGTCAGGTGTGAAAAGAATGGTTTTTGCTAGCTCCTCGTCTGTATATGGGGATAGCAAAGAGTTACCAAAGGTGGAAAGTATTATTGGTAAGCCTTTGTCTCCTTATGCGGTAAGTAAATATACCAATGAGCTTTACGGTAAAGTATTTTTTGATAGTTATGGACAAGAACTTATTGGGCTAAGGTACTTCAATGTATTTGGACCACGACAAAGTCCGAAAGGTGCATATGCAGCAGTTATTCCATTGTTTATACAAGCTTTAAAGGAAGGCCAATCACCTTTTATAAATGGAGATGGTAGCCAAACAAGAGATTTTACATTTGTTGAAAATGCAGTTCAAGCGAATATAAAGGCCTTGTTTACTGAAAAAAGCGAAGCCTTGGGTGAAATGTTTAACGTAGCTGTTGGAGAGCGATATAGTTTGATGGATTTATTTAGTTTCTTAAAAGAAATTATGAATTCTGATATAGAAGCCACCCATAGAGAAGAGCGTGCAGGAGATATTCACGACTCTTTGGCTGATATTAGCAAAGGAAGGGAATTGTTGGGCTATAATCCGGAAGTTAAATTTAAACAAGGGCTTGAAAAAACCGTTGCATGGTTTAAGAATCATGATTTTAAGTAGATATTTTATATGAGTTGGTTAGGTAAATTATTTGGGAAGAAAGAAGCTGTGTTGGAACCAATCAACTTGGGGCAACTAAAAGTAGACTTTCATTCGCATTTAATTCCTGCCATAGACGATGGATCGAAGAGTCTGGAAGATTCTATGGAAATGCTTACTAAGTTTGAGTCTTGGGGCTATGACAAAGTCATTACAACTCCACATGTTATGTCTGACTTTTACCGAAATACTCCTGAAATAATTTTAGGAGGGAGAGATGAGGTAAGGAATGAGCTGAAGAAGAAAGGTAGTCAATTGGGCTTTGAGGCTGCTGCAGAGTATTATTTAGATGAAACACTTGAAGATAAAGTAAAAGCGAAAGAGTTACTAACTTTTGGGGATCAGCATGTCTTATTTGAATTGCCCTTTATTGCAGAATCTCCAAATTTAGCTTCCGTTATTTTTGAAATGCAAACACAAGGATATAAACCAATTTTAGCGCATCCTGAGCGCTACGGCTTTTGGTATAATGATTTTGAAAAATTTCGCGAAATGAAAGATAAAGGGGTTTTTCTACAAGTGAATATCTTATCTTTTATCGGTCATTATTCACCAGAAACACAAAAAATTGCAGAACGCTTAGTTGATGAAGACTTGATTTCATTTTTAGGAACAGATTGTCATAATCAAGGACATCAACAGTTAATTGAAATTGCTAGAACAAAGCCCTATGTGCATAAGCTGATTGAAAGCGGTAAGCTTTTAAATCATACGTTATGAACTAAATGATATTAACTTCTCGTTCTAGTTCAACCCCAAATTTTGCTTTAACCGATTGTAGAATTTGTTCAGATAATTCGTAAATATCACTACCACTAGCGTTTCCATAATTTACAAGAACTAAAGCTTGCTTTTCATGCACTCCCGCATCTCCTTTTCGATAGCCTTTCCAGCCTGCCTTTTCAATTAACCAACCAGCTGCTAGTTTTACTTCATCATTTTCAAGTGGGTATGCAGGCATGTCGCCAAACTCCTGAATTAAACGCTGATAAGTAGCTTTGTTAACTATTGGATTCTTAAAAAAACTACCTGAATTACCTAGTTTTTTAGGGTCGGGTAATTTGCTTTGTCGAATTGCGATTACCGCATCGGAAATTGTTTTTGCTGAAAGTTCTGATTCTTGAACACCTTGTTTTTCCAATTCGCTTTTAATTGCCCCATAATTAATATGAAACTGTGCTTTTTTATTCAATCGAAAAGTTACATGCGTAATGAAGTACTGATTCTTATGGCTGGTTTTAAAAATGCTAGTTCTGTATCCAAATTCACAGCTTGCATTATCGAATTCTTCAATCTCACCATTTGACTTATTGACGCATTCCACATTTTCAATCACATTTTTTACTTCTACCCCGTAAGCACCAATATTCTGCATAGGACTTGCGCCAACATTTCCTGGGATTAATGATAAGTTTTCTATACCTGACCAATTGTTTTCAATCGTATAAAGTACAAACTCATGCCAATTTTCGCCTGCTCCAACTTTTAGCCAAACATGTTCTTCGTCTTCTTTTACTAGATCAATTCCCTTTATTTGGTTTTGAAGAACTAAGCCATCAAAATCTGATAGTAATAAAATATTACTTCCACCACCCAGAATTAAAATAGGCTCAAACTCAAATGCTAGCTTTTTGAAGAAATGCTGAGCATCTTCTAAATTGTTGATTGTTAAAAAGAATTTAGATTTAGCTTTAATGCCAAATGTGTTGTATTTGTCAAGTTCAAAATTTGAAAGAATATTCATGTAGGCAAATATGTAGTTTGTTTTCATTCATTTTAAAGTTCCTGAATTCATTTATTAACTTTAAATAGTTTGAAAGCTATTGTCATTTAAAAAATGCTCATTTTCGCTACTTATGCCAGCAAACAAAACCATCATAGTTTCTGTCACTACTGACCTTTCTACAGACCAGAGAGTTCAAAAAATTGCTAGTAGTTTGTCAACAAATGGTTTTGCTGTGACCCTTGTAGGAAGAAAGCGAAAGAGTAGTCTAAACTTTGCCCCAAAGGACTACCGTCAAAAGAGGTTTAACTTGTTGTGTAATAGCGGTTTTTTATTTTATGCTTGCTTTAATATTCGACTCTTTTTTTATTTATTGTTTAGTAAAGTAGACATACTCTACGCAAATGATTTAGATACCCTGCCTGCTAATTTTTTAGTCTCAAAACTGAAAAAAGTTCCGCTTATCTATGATAGTCATGAGTACTTTACCGAGGTGCCGGAATTGATTCATAGAAAAAGGGTAAAAGCTTTTTGGGAAAGTATAGAATCCTATATTTTACCAAAGTTAGATTATTGCATAACCGTTGGAGAAATGATTGCTAAGGAATACGCACAGAAATATAAAAAGGAGTTCTTGGTAGTTCGAAATTTTCCAATTAAGAATAATAAGAGTCATACTTCAAAAAAGAAGAGACAGATTATCTATCAAGGGGCTTTGAACGTAGGGCGAGGGATAGAACACGTAATTCAGGCAATGACTTTTGTTGATGAAGCGGTTTTTTTAATTGCAGGGGATGGTGACATCAAAGAGGAGTTGGTTAGCCTAAGAAATAAATTAGAGTTGCAAGAAAAAGTCAAATTTTTAGGTAGACTTTCTCCACAAGAATTAATAAAACACACTCAAGCAAGTCTATTAGGAGTTTCTTTAGAAGAAAAATTGGGTAAAAATTATACTTATGCTTTACCTAATAAGTTATTTGACTATTTAAATACTAGAACTCCAATTCTCTATTCAGATTTAATAGAGTTTAAAAAGTTAATTGGCAAGGTTGAAATTGGAGAGGAGTTAATGAGCCGCGATCCTGAAGCTATGGGAAATCAAATCAATGAAATGTTAGTTTCTAATAAATTGGATTTATGGAGTGAAAACTGTTCAGCCTTGGCTGAAAGGTTTACTTGGAGAAATGAAGAAGTTAAACTTATTCAGCTAATCAATAAAGCTTCTCAACGTGCTTAGTATTTGCATTCCGCTTTATAATTATCCAAATTATGAGTTGATTAATTCCTTATTGACTCAAATAAAATCCCAAGAAAAACCAATTGAACTAATTGTAATTGATGACGCCTCAAATATTGAGAATCGCTTAGACTTATCCAGACTTTTGTCTCCAATTCAATATATTCAGCTAAAAGAAAACGTGGGAAGAGCTAAGATTAGAAATCGATTTCTTCTCCATGCTAAGCATGATTTTCTATTGTTTATAGATGGAGATTCAAAAATCATTAAGGATGATTTTTTGATTTGTTATTTAGATGAAGTAAAGAAAGATGAAGCTGGAGTAATTTGTGGGAGAAGTCTTTATTCGAAGCAAAAACCAATCAAAGAAAATAGCTTAAGGTGGAAGTATGGAAATCAAGTCGAAGCACAAACAGTAGACTTTCGAAAGAAAAATCCCTACCGGACGTTTATGACCAACAATTTTGTGATTAGAAAAAAGCTTTTGGAGAAAATTCCTTTTGAAGAAAGTTTGACAAAATATGGTCATGAAGATACTTTAATGGGATTTAGGTTGGAACAAGAAGGAGTGGCAATCTCTCATATTCAAAACCCTGTTTTAAACTCAGTTTCAGAGCTCAATTCAGAATTCATAAAAAAGAGTAAAGCGGGAATAGAAAATCTGATTTATATCTATAATTTGCTAAATCAGGAGCAAGGATTTGTAAAGCACGTTAAGTTATTATCAGGATATTTTAAGCTAAAGGAGATGCGTTTAACTTGGGTTTTAAAGTTAAATTATAAATTGTTCGGGAAGCCTTTGGAAGAGTACTTTAACCAGGGGGGGAATAATCTTTGGCTTTTTACCATTTGGAAGCTTTGCTACTTAAGTTCTGTCTTTAAAACTTAGTTTGAAGCAGGAATTGTTGGTTCAGGTTCGGTGATTGTCTCGTTCTCAAACTGTAAAATTCTACCTGGAAATTTTCGAATTAACTCATAGTCATGCGTGGCGACCAAGACAGCTTTATTATTTTGGCTAATAGAAACCAAGAGCTTCATGATTTCTATAGAAGTTTCAGGATCTAAATTTCCTGTAGGTTCATCGGCAAGTATAATTTCAGGATCATTTAACAAAGCTCTTGCAATTGCAACACGTTGTTGTTCCCCTCCAGAAAGTTCGTGCGGCATTTTAAAGCCTTTATTTCCCAATCCTACTTTCTCAAGAACAACTTGAATTCCTTCATTAATTTCCTTTTTGTTTTTCCACCCCGTTGCTCTCATCACAAACTTTAAATTGTCGTTAATTGATCGATCTGAAAGCAATTGAAAATCTTGAAAGACGATACCTATTTTTCTTCTCAAAAAAGGGACTTTCTTTCGTTTTAAATCTTGTAACTCATGCCCTGCAACAGTGGCTTTGCCTTCTTGAAGTTTTAATTCTCCATACAAGGTTTTTAAAAAGCTACTCTTGCCACTTCCGTTTTTACCAACTAAGTAAACCATTTCGCCTTTTTCAATTCGCATTCCAATATTTGAAAGAACAAGATGCTTTTTCTGGAAAACGTTTACACTGTTTAATTCTATTATTGCAGTACCTGGCATTATAAAATCTTTGTATACAAAAATATAAAAGCTTGACTAATTCAAAAGTCGATTGATTTCTACTTTCTTCACTTTTAGAATTGCAATTATATCAACAAAAACGCGTTGATAACTTCAAGGTAAAATTGCCATAGCACTTGGCCTTTAAGCTACCTTTAAACGTTATTAATGCCACTCTAAATCAGGGAATTTTCAAGTGAATAATTGTTTTCTAAAAGTACTATTATTTAGCCATCTTCTTACGCTTTGTCTTTTGGTTAGTTACCAAGCTATTGGGCAGCAAAGTCTTGTTTTTCAGGAACGATATCCTGATTTTGAGAATGCGTTAGAATTATTTCAGAAAGAGAAATTTACTCCGGCTCAGGCATATTTTGAAAAGACGATTGAGAGTATTTCAGACGTTCATTCAGAAGTTCGAATTGAAGCAGAGTATTACCAAGCCTTATGTGCAATTCATTTATTTCATAGCAATGCGAATGCTTTATTGAAAAAGTTTATTGAAAAGCATCCGGAAAGTGTGCATATCAATTCGGCCTATTTTCAATTGGCTAATTACATGTTCCGAAAAAAGGATTATGAAGAAGTATTAGAGTGGTTAGGTAAATTACATCCCCTTGATCTATCGGAGAAAGAAAGAGCAGAGTACTATTTTAAGAAAGGATACGCTCATTTTCAATTAGAGGAATATACCAAATCGGCAAGTAGCTTTTATGAAATCAAGGATACTGATAATGAATATGTTTCAGCCGCTCGCTACTATTATGCCCATATTGCCTATTTTGAAGGCAAGTATGAAACCGCTGTTGTGCATTTTAAAAAGATCGAAAATGAACCGCAATTTGGTCCTTTGGTGCCTTATTACCTGAGTCAACTTTATTATATGCAAGGCAAGTACGATGAATTGCTTGCTTATGCTCCTGCAATTCTAGAATCCGAATCTCCTAAACGAGAATTGGAGATTCGGAAGTTAGTTGGAGATTCATATTATAAAACCAAAAAATATAAAGAAGCGATTCCTTATTTGTCGGCTTTTTTAGAACGTAAGGCGGGTGTAGAAGTTGATTATTATCAACTAGGAATTGCCTACTTTGAAACAGCTCAATATTCAGAGGCAATGAGTTTCCTCGAAAAGAGTATTGGAGATAATGATACCTTAAGTCAATCGGCATATTATAACATAGGTGAAAGTGGTATAAAAAGTAAGAACAAATTAGCTGCTAAGCAGGCCTTTAGAAATGCTTACAAGCTAAATGTTGATGATGAATTGACAGAAGATGCGCTGTTTAATTATGCCAAGTTAGCCTATGAGCTTTCATATCATCCATACGATGATGCCATTTTAGCATTTGAAGAGTTTATTTCTAACTATCCCAATTCAAATAAAATAAAGGATGCTTATGAATATATGATTGGGGTGTATTATACTACTAAGAATTATGAAGAGGCGCTCAAGTCATTGAATCGAATAAATAGCAAGGATATTGAACTGTTGCAAGCCAAGCAGAGAGTGGCTTATTACAGAGGAGTTGAGTTGTTTAATGAACAAAATTATTTAGAGGCAGTTGAAAAATTTCAAATTTCACTGAATCACAATTATGAACCTAAGATTAGAGCAGGAGCTCAATTTTGGATGGCAGAGGCTTTTTATAGATTAGGAGATTATGACAATGCCGCAAATTACTTTTCTGACTTTTTAGCAAGTTCAGGAGCTAGGTCTTTGGATTACTACAGCAAAGGGTATTATCATTTAGGCTATGTGTACTATGAGAAGCGATCCTATAAATCAACCATCTTTTGGTTAAATGAATACATAGAGAATGCAAATGCCAAAGACAAAGGATTGATTAATGATGCCTATTTGAGAATTGGAGATAGTTACTTTATTCAAAAACAATATAATAAAGCAATTGAAGCCTATGCTGAAGCTGAAAAAATTGGTATAAAGGATAAAGATTATGCCTTGTTACAATCAGCTATTTCATATGGAGTTCAAGCTAATTATCAGAATAAAGCTCAATTGTTGAAGAAACTGGTGAAGACTAATGAGCAATCAGTCTATAAAGATGATGCTCTTTTTGAATTAGGGAAAACTTACTTATTGTTAAAGCAAGAGCAAGAAGCCTTAGCCTATTATAATCAGTTAATCAATGATTTTCCAAAAAGTAACTATCTAGCTGAAGCCCACCTTAAGGTTGGTTTAATTCATTATAACCAAAGGGCAGATGATCTTGCTTTAAACGCCTTTAACACAGTAGTGAAGAATTATGGTAACTCATCTCATGCATCAGCAGCACTTGAAAAAATTCGTAAAATCTATATTGATAAAGGCGATGCTGAAGCATTTGAAGATTATATAAATGGCGTTCCGTTTGCAAATATTTCAAAAGCAAAACTTGATTCAACAGCCTATGTTATAGCAGAAAATAATTATTTGGAAGGGAATTGTGAAAAGGCAACGCGAGACTTTACCAATTATCTAAAGCGTTATCCCGAAGGTGTGTTTAGCTTGAATGCACACTTTTATAGAGGTAGCTGTGAAGCTGCAGCAGGTTTTGATCAAGAAGCTGCTAGCGATTTTGAATTTGTACTAGACAAGCCTGCAAATAAATTTACAGAGAAAGCTTTGGTTGAATTAGCACGAATTTACCGATCTATGGATTACCTAGATAGTGCAGCCGTATTATATAAAGAGTTACTTTCTACAGCGGTAAGAACAACCAATCAGAATCAAGCTCGAATTGCTCTTATGGAAATATATTTTGAAAAAGAAGATTACAAATCAGCTTCAGAATATGCCAAAACGATGCTTGATGGGAGCTTGCTTCCAACCGATTTGTGGCAGAAGGCTCAACTTACTCTGGCTAAAACATATTTTGAGCAGGAGAATTATCAGCAATCAGAATTTTATCTGGACACTTTATCAAGTGCAAAGACCAAATTTGGAGCAGAAGCCAAGTATATGCTAGCACAAATGCATTATTTAAAAGGGAATTATGCGGAAAGTGATTCAATGATTTACTTGCTTGTTGATCAAGTTCCATCTTTTCCATATTGGATTGCAAAGGGATTTATTTTGTTGGCGGACAACTTTATTGCTAAAGGAGATGCATACAATGCTAGAGTTACTTTTCAAAGTGTGATTGATAACGCAGAAGACGAGGAGCTTTTGAGTATTGCAAAAGAGAAGTTGAGAATACTTAATGATTCAGAGAAGAAACAAATAGAAGAAGAAGAGATAATTGAAATAGAGCTAAACAATAATGAAGAAGAGAATTCTAAGTTGTTTGAAAGTGATACAACATCTGTTAAAACAGTAAAGGAGGCAAATGATGAAGAATAGTGCTAAATATTGCTTCTTGCTATTATCTATTATTTGCGGATTTGGACTGAAAGCTCAGACTAATTTGAAGAGTGATACATTTAAAGTTGTTAAGGAATACAAGCCCCTTTTAATTGATGTAGATAAAATTTCGTTTAACCCAGAGATAAACGACACTTTTAAAATTAATACAGACTTAGAGTATCGGTTTATTCACAAGCCTCAACATGTTTCTTTTACTCCTGAAAAAATTAGTGCTGCAAGAATTAAAGGAGAGCCATTAGTTAAGTTGTATAATGGATATGCAAAGGTGGGAGTAGGTAATAGCCTAATACCATTTGCTGATGTATATTATTCAAACCAACGCTCTAAAGAATATGCAATAGGTGCCCAAGCGAAGTACCTTAATCAATCTGAATTGAATGAGTATGAGAAAAGTGGTTTTAGCAAAGCTCATGTTGAGGTGTTTGGAAAGCGATTTTGGAAAGCAAATACTTTAGAAGGAAAGCTGTACTATGACCATCATGATTTCAATTATTACGGCTTGTATGAAACACCTCAGATTTCATTCTCAGAATTGAATGAAGAGAATTTGAATCAAACTTATAGCTCGATTGGTGGAGCATTCCGATTGGTAACCACAAAGCAAGATTCATTCAACATTCGACATGATGTTAGCGCTCAATTTAATCACTTAACAAACGCTTCTTCTGCTTCTGAATTACAAATTTTGGCTAATGGAAATTTGAGCCAGATTGTTGATACAGATTTGTATGAACTTGATTTGATAGCTGATTATAGCAAGTATGAACTTGGTCAAGAAAGTGGAATTTTTGCTGCAAAACCGCAAATCAGTACTTCTGGTCAGCGATTTAAGATTAAAGCAGGACTTGGTATTTATGCCAATGTTACTGATGAAACCAATTTTCACTTTTATCCGTTGGCCGAAGTAAAATATGATGTTATTGATGATATATTGATTCCTTATGCAGGGATAAAGGGGGAAGTAAAGAGAAACAACTATCGTTCGATTACTCAAGAAAACCCATTTGTTAATGAGCAATTAAATCTGCTAAGTACAAATGAAAAGTATAACATCTATGCCGGTTTAAGAGGAACCTTAAGCAAGCAAATATCATTCAATACATCTGTAGCTCGAGTTAATTCGGAAAATGCACATTTTTACATTAAACCCTCTTTCGGTAATCAAATTCTAGCCAAAGAGTTTAATTTGATTTATGATGATTTACAAGAATGGCAAATAAAAGGAGAGTTGATATATCGAATGAATGAAAAGATTCGACTTTTTGCTTTGGGAGAATATTTTGCCTTCGAAACCGATCAAATTGCTGAAGCATGGCATAGACCAGAAGTAAAGGTTAGTACAAGTGCTTTATATAACTTGAAAGACAAGATTATTGCAAAGGTAGATTTGTTTTATTGGGGTAAACAATTTGCACAGGGTGTAAATGAGGTAACTGTTAATCAAGCCGGAGATATTATTGATAGAAGCTATTTTGTAGAAGAGTTAGCACCAATTTTTGATGCTAATCTTAGCTTTGAGTACCGATATACAAAAAAACTATCGGCTTTCTTGCAGTTTAACAATTTGCTCGGAATCAATTATCAGAAATACCAAGACTACCCGCTCCAAGGTTTCAATTTTTGGGGAGGTTTAACTTATTCATTTTAGCCTGATTAAAAGGGCGATTTTTATCTCATTTTGTTAATTAAATGTTGATAAAACCCTTGTATTTTCAGTCTTTTGGAGAAAGCTAGGCATACCTATTAATTATCTTTGTTTTAGATCATAATTTAAGAGAGAATTAACATGAGCGATCAAGCAGAAAATGTAGAACAGAAAAAAGATTATTCAGCATCCAATATTCAAGTACTAGAAGGATTAGAAGCGGTTCGGAAAAGACCTGCAATGTATATTGGAGATGTTGGAATTAGAGGGCTTCATCACCTTGTTTATGAGGTAGTTGATAACTCTATTGATGAAGCATTAGCAGGTTATTGCGATAACATTGAAGTCTATATTAATGAAGATAACTCCATTACAGTAAATGATAATGGTAGAGGTATTCCAGTTGATTTTCATGAGAAAGAAGGAAAGTCGGCATTAGAAGTAGTAATGACTGTTCTTCATGCCGGTGGTAAATTTGATAAAGACACATACAAAGTATCTGGAGGTCTACATGGTGTAGGAGTAAGTTGTGTGAATGCACTTTCTACTACATTAAAAGCTGAAGTACACCGTAAAGGTCAAATTTATGAGCAGGAATATAATATTGGTGTTCCGGTAACAGGAGTAGAAGAGAAGGGAAAAACGGAAAAGACAGGAACGAAAGTGACTTTTTGGCCCGATGCAAGCATTTTCGAATCTACAGTTTACAATTACGAAACCCTTGCAACCAGGCTTAGAGAGCTTGCATTTCTGAATAAGGGAATTCGTTTAAGTATTACAGATAAGAGACACACAGATGATAATGGAGATTTTATTTCGGAGGAGTTTTTCTCTGAAAATGGATTAAGCGAATTTGTTTCTTTCTTAGATGAAACCAGAGAGAGTTTAATTCCAGATGTAATTTACATGGATGGAGAGAAAAATGATATTCCTGTAGAAGTTGCGATGACATACAATACTTCTTATGCGGAAAATCTGCATTCTTATGTAAATAACATTAATACACATGAAGGTGGAACTCATCTTGCAGGTTTTAGAAGAGGTTTGACTCGTACGTTAAAAAAGTATGCGGATGAGTCAGGAATGCTTTCTAAGTTGAAGTTTGACATTAGTGGTGATGATTTTAGAGAAGGCTTAACTGCTGTAATATCAGTAAAAGTAGCAGAACCACAGTTTGAGGGACAAACGAAAACTAAGCTTGGTAATAAAGATGTAATAGGCGCTGTTGATCAAGCGGTTGGAGAAATGCTAACCAATTATTTAGAGGAGCATCCCAAAGAAGCGAAAACAATCGTTCAAAAGGTGATTATTGCTGCACAAGCTCGTCATGCTGCTCGCAAGGCACGTGAAATGGTGCAACGTAAAAACGTTATGAGTGGAAGTGGATTACCTGGAAAACTTTCAGATTGCTCAGAGAAAGATGCCGCACAATGCGAGATTTATTTGGTTGAGGGAGATTCTGCAGGCGGGACAGCAAAACAAGGGCGAGATCGGAAATTTCAAGCGATTATGCCACTTCGAGGAAAGATTTTGAATGTTGAAAAAGCCATGCAGCACAAAATCTTTGAAAATGAAGAGATTAAGAATATCTATACTGCACTGGGAGTAAAATTAGGTACCGAAGAAGATGAACGAGCATTAGATACTTCTAAATTGAGATATCATAAGGTGATTATCATGTGTGATGCCGACGTAGATGGTAGCCATATTGAAACACTTATTCTAACTTTCTTCTTCCGACACATGAAAGAATTGGTAGAAGGAGGACATATTTATATAGCTACACCTCCTTTATACTTGGTGAAAAAGGGTAATAGTCATCAATATTGTTGGAGTGATGAAGATAGAGACAAGGCAATTGCTGAAATGAAAGGAGCAGGTAAAGAGTCTAGTGTTTCTGTTCAGAGATACAAAGGTCTTGGAGAAATGAACGCAGAGCAATTGTGGACAACAACAATGGATCCGGCGAAAAGAACTTTGCGCCAAATAACTATTGATAGTGCCGCTGAGGCAGATCGTACATTCTCAATGCTTATGGGAGATGAGGTACCACCGAGACGTGAATTTATTGAGCGAAATGCCAAGTATGCTAAAGTAGACGTTTAGCGTTTATTCCATGAAAAAAATAGAAAGGGCTGCAAATATTTGCAGCCCTTTTTTTGCTTCACTTAATGAAAAACTAACTAACCAGACAATACTTAATTGAAGCTCACTATCTTGACTTTATCTTTAAACGAACGATAGTTGTTTTTAGTATCCGAAATTTTTATTTCCCAAATGTAGGTGCCCAATGGCATTTTTCGACCCTTATTTTCAAATGTCCCATTCCAAGGTTCGTCTTTTGAGTCTGTAGAATAGACCATTTGGCCTTGCAAGTCGTAAATACTTAAGTTGAACTTGCCTTCAAATTCTTCAAAACCTTGAGGCATAAATAAGTCATTCATGCCATCGTTGTTCGGTGAGAATGCGTTAATAAATTCACTCATTTGTTCTTTTACTTCCACAAACTTGGTGGTTGTGCTGCTACAGTTTTTACTTGATTTAACCGTCAATGAAATCGGGTACGAACCAGATTGCTTAAATTTATATTTTAATGAAGATTTTGTACCGATTTCAGCCTCATTGAATTTCCAGATATAAGTTTGTTCAACTTCTTCGTTAGTAGCAATCATACTTGCAATTAAATCATCAAAGAATCCGTTTAAATCTTCGTATTCAAAATCGCTTTTCGGAAGCGGATTAGCTTTAAAAGAAGTGTCAAATATTAAGGGCGATTTGTTTTCGCTATAAGCTTTTAAGAGCAGTTTGTAGTTAACATCTGCCTCAAGATGAATCTGAATTCGATCACTTTTAATTTGTTCCCCGTTTAAAAACCATTCATAGTTATCTACATGACTAAGTATGGTTTGTTCGTCAACTCGAACAGTTACCTGCTCGCCAACGCAATTTTTACCATCGAATATAAAATCAACTTCCAATTCTTCATCGAATGAATTGGTGCTTTTTTCAGACGATGTCGATTTTTTATCAATTTGAGCTAAGTCCTTATTAGATTGATTCTGTTCTTGAGCAGCTGTAGGTTTTAGAGCCTGCTTATTTGTATTTGATTCAGTTGACTTTTTGGTATGAAGTGTTTCGCTTTCAATGGGACTAATCGATGTTTTACTGTTCTCAGTTGTTTTTTCAATTGACTCTTGCGAATCATTGAATTGGTTATCCAATTCAGCTGGTTTTAACTCTACAGAAACATTGTTTGTTTGTTGCAACCTATCATTTAAGTTTTCTTTATTTAACCAAAGAGTAGTTCCAATAGCAGTAACAACAAGGCCTGCAACTAGGATTTTAGAAGATGACCAGAACCCTTTTTTAGGAGCTAACTTCGACTCTAAATTATGCCAATCAGCTTCTTGATAATCGAAACTTGCTTGCTCAATTTTAGTCTTAAGCGCCTGTTCTTCAGATGTTAATTTGTGCTTCTTCATTATTTCTTAATTCTTGAATCATTTTTCTAAGATTTCTTTTGGCCTTAGCTAAGTTGGATTTAGAAGTTCCTTCACTTATAGAAAGCTCTTCTGATATTTCTGCATGTGTATACCCGTCTAGAACATACATGCTAAAAACAGTCCTGTACGTTGGACTCAATTGTTGAACACAATTCAATAAGGTATTGCCATCGAATTCACTTGACCAATTATCTTCATTATCTTCATTTGCTATTTTTTCAGCTTCAACTAGAGATTCACTAAAAGCATACTTTTTTTTATTTTTTCGATAATGATCAATCGCATGATTTACCATAATCCTTCTTATCCAGCCTTGTAAAGAACCCTTAAAATTGAAACGATCAATTTTTTCAAAAACCTTTATAAATCCTTCCTGAAAAATATCTTTAGCATCTTCAGGTCTTCCTGCATAACGGTAACAAACTGCCATCATAGAACTATACATTTGTTTGTACAGTTCTTGCTGCATGCCCCTATCTCCCTTTGCACAAGCGTTTACCACTTGTCTTACAACTTCTTTGTCAGTTAAATCCATTAAGGCTTTGTTGATAATAGACGCTAATTTAGTGATTGGTTGCCTTAGCGATAAAATAAAGTTTAAATTGATTGTTGGAAGGTAAATTAAGAATGATAATATGAACTTTAAAGGCCTAAATTTTTCATATTTACTTAGCCTATATTTACCTTTGTGCGCTTAATAACAAAAACATATATAAATGAAAGTTACAGTCGTTGGCGCAGGTGCAGTAGGAGCAAGTTGCGCAGAATATATTGCAATCAAGAACTTTGCTTCAGAAGTAGTAATTGTAGACATTAAAGAAAACTTTGCTGAAGGAAAGGCGATGGATTTAATGCAAACTTCATCTTTGTTGGGTTTTGACACAAAGATTACAGGAAGTACAAACGATTATGAGAAAACTGCAGGAAGCGACGTAGCTGTAATTACATCTGGTATTCCTCGTAAACCAGGAATGACTAGAGAAGAGTTAATTGGAATCAATGCAGGAATAGTAAAAACAGTTTCAGAAAATTTGGTGAAACATTCTCCTGATGTGATTATTATAGTAGTTTCTAACCCAATGGATACAATGACCTATTTGGCTCATAAAGTAACAGGACTTCCAAAAAATAGAATTATTGGAATGGGAGGAGCTTTAGACAGTGCAAGATTTAAGTATAGACTTGCAGAAGCCTTGGATTGCCCGCAATCTGATGTGAGTGGAATGGTAATAGGTGGTCACTCTGATACAGGAATGATTCCTTTAACAAGTTTAGCAACTAGAAACAGCGTTCGTGTTTCTGAGTTCTTAACGGAAGAAAGATTAGATGAAGTAGCAAAAGCTACCATGGTTGGTGGTGCTACCTTAACCGGAATGCTAGGAACTAGTGCATGGTATGCACCTGGTGCAGCTGTTTCAGCAATGGTGCATGCCATTGCAACAGATTCAAAGAAAATGTTCCCATGTTCTGCATTCCTTGATGGAGAATACGGATTGAATGATATTTCAATTGGAGTACCTTGTATAATTGGTAAAAATGGCATTGAACAAATTGTAAAGATTGAATTATCAGATGCTGAACAATCTAAATTAAAAGAAAGTGCAGCTGCTGTTTCAAAAACAAATACCTTGCTTTCCTAAAGGTTATTTAACCAAATGCAAAAAAAAGCCTAGTTGACTCAACTAGGCTTTTCTTTTATAGAATTGGTTTTATTTTCTGATTATTAGTTTTTTACTCTTTGTCCTATAAGTGGGACTTTTCAAAAGAATCAAATAAAGTCCATTATTTAATTCAGAGACAGAAATTGTGGAGGTCCTTAAAGGCTCAGTTTTAATTAACCTTCCTGTGAGGTCATATATTTCAATAAGTTCTTGTCCACTTAAGGGGAGATTTTTATCAATCTTAATGAGGATTTGATTATTTGTAGGGTTTGGAAAAACTTCAAAAGTTACATCTTGTTGGTTTTTCACTTCATTGATTCCTACATTATTCAAACCAAAGAAGAAATTTAATCCACCTGCTTTATTTCCTATCACTAAGTCAATTAAACTATCGCCATTTAAATCACTACCAGTAACGGAAGAAAATCTTCCTAAATTTCTGTTAAGATAATTCATGCTATACAATTGAAATGTATCATTTGGGCTATTGCTTACATTATCAAAAAATAGAATATTTCCTTTCTGACTTCCGACTAGTAATTTGTTTTTCCCATCTATTCCTTTATAAAGAAAGGGTACTGCATCATAGTTGAAATCTAGGTTATAAAGTGAAATGTTTCCCCATTGTTTTATAGATGGGTCAACATATGCAGGTGAATTTCCTTCATCATCGTTGGAGTCTACAAAAAAAGAGCGCTTCACATCTAAGCTATTTTGACTCTGATTAATACCTACAATCTCAACTTCAACGTTATTGTCGAGTTTTAATGAACCAGTGATTTTTACCTTTTGTCCTATTTGAAGTTTTGTTAAATCTGGTGTTCCTTCTAAAAAGAGTCGTTGGGTAGTATCTTGTATCCATTGAATAGTTTGGATTGCAATATTGAAAACTGGCTCTGTAGATGAACCCATATTTTCGTAATAGTCTAATAAGCCTGAACTATTTCCAATAATTAAGTCAAGTAATCCATCCCCATTAACATCGTATAAGTCAGGTGCTGAATTCCCTAAAGAGTTAATGAGTTGATAATTAGTTGTAACCATTTGAAATGCTGCGGGACTTGATTGGCTTGAAGTATCTTCAAAAAAGATAAGCTTACCACTTGTAGATCCAATTAACAAATCCTCATCTCCATCTCCATCTAAATCACCCGCAGTAGGTATTAGATTAAATTCAGCTAAGTTGCCACTTAAAAGCTTGTACTGCGGCATATTTAAAAAGTTGGTGTCAACAAGTGTGAATTCAGCAGTGCTTGATGTTCCCGTATTTAAAAGTAACCCTAATTGACCATTATCAGCATTGTCTGAGTAATCATAATAGCCAAAGTTTCCAACTAATAAATCTTGTTTTCCATCTTTATTAAAGTCAAAAAAAGTAGGAAAGGAGCCTTCTCCAAAGTCAAGAATATCATCAAAAAATAATTTTTCAGTTTGGAATTCATAAAGCCTTGTTTGAGGATTTTGTTTGTAATACCAAATATGATTTTTATTCAAGCTAGGACTCAAAAAATCTGAGCTATTTGTTGAAACAAGAATGTCTTTGTAACTGTCATTATTGATATCTAAGTTGAAAGCCGTAGCAAATACAGGAAAATTAACAGGTGTATTATAAGATGGGAAAGTAGAATCAACTTTGAAAATATGAGAGTTTACTCTGGGCAGATTTACACTATCAGAATTATACAAAGCTTTTAACCGATTTGATCCGTCATCACCCATCAACAAATCAATACTCCCATTATGGTCAATATCAAAAGCAGCAACGGCTGTGTTTCCGTGTTTCAAGCCTTTTTGATTTTGATTAGGTTTGAAAATAGAGTCATTACTTGTTTGTTCAGGATTCCTTACTTCATTCCATCTGCATGAGTCTAAGTAGATATCGTCACTAATGTTTGATTCAGAAAAGTCACCCCAACAATTCGCTCGTCTTTCAAAATCGAGACCACATTCTCCTGTTCGCTCTTTGGATAAGTTTCGATGATATTCCACTTGATTTCCATTACCAAATTCAGCAATGATATCCATATCACCATCACCATCAACATCGGTTAATGCATTTAAATTCAGTTGTTTTGCATCAAATACCAATTTAGGTTGATTTGGAAAATCAACTTCATAAAGAGACCAAATTTTTCCTTGATCTTCAAAAGATAATGAGCCATTTTCTAAACTCATATTTTTATAAACTCTCAAGTCCGATTTTCCAATAATTAAATCTAAATCGCCGTCACAATCATAATCATAGGTGTAAAGTTGAGTACCTAAGTCAGGAAATAGCGATAGATACTCAGGAGAAAATTCATAATTGATTTCGTTTGTATTTCCTCTATTTATAAACGGAGACAGTTTTTCACTTGCTCTATCAAAAACTAATAAATCTAACTTTCCATCTAAGTCTAAATCTATTTGCGCAAATTGAGGAGAATTAAACCCACCAACAAATGGATTTTTTAAGGTACGTCCATCTCGAATAATCGAAATCTCATCGAATGAATAGTAATTTAATTGAGCTAGAAGACTTGAATTAATAAAGAGGAAAAGGCATAGTAAAGCAATAAAGTGTGAGCTGTAATCTTTCATTCATATAAAGTTAGTTATTTAAATGACGAATACTCCTAAAAAGGGTTGCTCTTAGGCCTTAAATCGCAAAAGAATTAAATATTGTGTTTTGTCATTGGAAATTCTATATTTGCAGGCTTCAAAAAGAACAAATTTTTACAAGTAAATCATGCAAAATAAGGGACTAATTTGGACGTTCATCATCTTGCTTTCGCTAGCTTGCCTTTATCAATTATCTTTTACATGGGTAGCCGAAGGGGTTGAGAACGATGCTAAGGAATATGCTGGAAGTTCTCAAGAAAAAGAAGATCAGTATTTAGATTCAATGTCAAGTGAGCCGGTTTATCCGCTATTTGATTTTACCTATTCTGAAGTAAAAAAGAATGTATTGAATCTCGGACTTGACTTAAAAGGTGGAATGAATGTTACGTTAGAAGTATCAGTTTCTGATGTGGTTATTGCTCTTTCATCTAATAGCCAAGATGAAGATTTTAGAAATGCGATTGCCAAAGCAAAGGAAATGCAAAAAAGCAATCAAGAGAACTTTGTATCTCTTTTTGAGCAGTCCTGGAATGAAGTAGCGCCAACCAAGCCATTGGCAAGTGTTTTCTATACATTAGAGAATAAAGACAATATCAATAGAGACGCGACCAATGAAGAAGTAATTCAGTTTTTAAGAGAAGAAGCTGATGCTGCATTTAATAGAACTTTTGAGGTTTTAAGAACAAGAGTTAACTTATTTGGAGTTGCTCAACCTAATATTCAAAAGTTAGCTTCTTCAGATCGAATCTTGGTTGAATTACCTGGGGTTAAAAATAAAGATAGAGTACGTCAATTACTCCAAGGAACAGCTAAATTAGAGTTCTGGGAAACCTATGAAAATGCTGAAATATATCCTTATTTAGCGCAAGCCAACCAAAAATTAAACTTGATTTTAGGTGGAGAAGAAGTAGAAGGTAAAGAGGACGATTCGATATTGGATTCTTTATCAAACTCAGTAGATTCTTTAAAAGAAGATATTGCTGAAGTGATTAATGATGATGAACTTACCGATAAGGAAACAGTTGACTCTTTAGCAACTGATTCTACCGAAGGAACTTCTTTAATGGATGAATTGGTTGGAGATGATTCAACTGCTACAGACTCATCCATGGCAAATCAATCTTTTGAAGACTTTGCAAAAGACAATCCATTATTTGCTGTTTTATCTCCTTCTATTTACCAAAATCAAAATGGAGATTATGTACCTGGTGAAGGACCAATAGTTGGTTATGCCGCTATTAAAGACACAGCTAAAGTAAATGAGTACTTAGCAAATGAAGAAGTAAAGAAAATTTTTCCGAATGACTTGAGGTTGCTTTGGACTGCAAAGCCAACTGGGGATGGAGATCGATTTTTACAATTAATCGCTATTGAGGTAACTAGTCGTGATGGTAAAGCACCATTAGAAGGTGATGTAATTACGGATGCTTTTCAAGATTTTGGTCAATTTGGTGGAAGACCAGAGATAACCATGAAAATGAATACGCTTGGGGCAAAAACTTGGAAGAATTTAACTGGAGATAACGTTGGTCAAAGTATAGCCATTGTTTTGGATAACTATGTTTATTCCTTCCCGAATGTAAACTCTGAAATTTCTGGAGGAATTTCTAGTATTGAAGGAGACTTTACTATAGAAGAAGCAAAGCTAATTGCCAATATCTTGAAAGCTGGTAAGTTGCCTGCTCCTGCTAAAATTGTAGAAGAAGCAGTAGTAGGTCCTTCATTGGGTCAAGAGTCAATTAATGATGGATTACTTTCCTTTATAGTAGCCTTAGTAATCGTACTGCTTTACATGATTTTTTATTACGGTAAAGCCGGTATAGCTTCTGATATTGCACTTTTAGCTAACTTATTCTTTATCATGGGTGTGCTTGCAAGTACTAATATTGCTTTAACGCTTCCTGGTATTGCAGGTATCGTTTTAACAATTGGTATTTCAGTTGATGCTAACGTTCTTATTTATGAAAGAATCAGAGAAGAGTTAAGAGCAGGAAAAGGCTCTCGTTTAGCAATTACCGATGGTTACAAAAATGCATATTCATCAATCATTGATGCGAACGTAACAACCATTCTTACAGGGATTATCTTATGGTTCTTTGGAACAGGCCCAGTAGAAGGTTTTGCGAAGGTGCTAGTAATAGGTATTTTAACGTCATTGTTCTCAGCCATCTTTATTACTCGACTGATTTTTGCATGGAGATTGGATAATAAGAAAAAGATTACGGTTGCTACAAAAATGACTGAAGGTGCATTCCAAAATGTCTCTTTTCAATTTGTGAAAAAAAGAAAGTCATTTTATGTGATTTCAGGAATTATCATACTTGTTGGATTTGCTTCATTCTTTACAAGAGGATTGTCTTATGGAGTTGATTTTACTGGAGGTAGAACTTATGTTGTTAGGTTTGATGAAACCGTTTCAACTACTGAAGTTAGAAATGCATTAGCAACATCTTTTGTAACTGAAGATGGTCAAAGCGTTGCTCCTGAAGTTAAAATCTTTGGAGATGATAATCAGGTTAAAGTAACTACAAGTTACATGATGAATGATGAGAATCCAGATGCAGATGTGATTGTAGAGCAAAAGTTATATGAAGGACTACAAAGCTTTTTAGGTGATACCTCTTTTGAAGACTTTGATGAGTCTAACTTAATGAGTTCTCAGAAAGTTGGTCCAACAATAGCCGACGATATTAAGCAATCGTCTATTTGGGCTATCTTGTTTTCTTTGGTAATTATCTTCTTGTATATATTATTGCGATTTAGAAAGTGGCAATATGGTTTAGGTGCTGTAGTTGCGATTTTCCATGATGTATTAATCGTACTTTCAGTATTCTCAATTGCTTGGGGATTCCTGCCTTTCTCATTAGATATTGATCAAGCTTTTATTGCGGCAATTTTAACCGTTGTTGGTTATTCTATTAATGATACCGTGGTTGTATTTGATAGAATTAGAGAATATTTAAATTCTTACAAAAAGCAGAATATGCTAGATGTAATCAACAATGCATTAAATAGCACATTGAGTAGAACCATCAATACTTCATTAAGTACCTTCTTCGTATTATTAATGATTTTCATTTTTGGTGGAGAAGTAATTCGAGGTTTTGCTTTTGCTTTATTAGTAGGTGTTGCAGTGGGAACTTATTCTTCACTTTGTGTTGCTACTCCTATTGTTGTTGATTTAAGTAAGAAAGAGGAGCAAAAGAAAAAGTAGTTTATTAGATACAAATAGTAAAGCCCTGTTGCTAATTAGCAACAGGGCTTTTTTGTAATTTTACAGTATGATTTATCTCTTTTTTAGCATAGCAGGTTCAGAAATATTTTTCATTCTATTAGTCGTTGTTTTGCTTTTTGGATCAAAAAAAATTCCTGAATTGGCAAGGGGATTTGGAAAAGGAATTCGAGAGTTTAAGAATGCAACTGGAGATATACAAGAAGAGATAAGAAGAACTTCCCAAGAAATTACAAAGGCTGCCGATCCAAATCAATCAAGCCCCAAGAAAGAAAAGAACGACTCAACAACTTCTAATTAGTGGAGTATATTCAGTTAATCGGAGGTCTCTTAGCTTTAGTGCTAGGCGGTGAATTTCTTGTAAGAGGAGCAGTTTCTATCGCTTTGCGAATAAAGTTGTCTCCTTTAGTCGTTGGTATGACGATTGTTTCTTTTGGAACTTCCGCCCCAGAATTATTGGTTAGTCTAGAAGCCGTTTTGTCAGGCCATCCTGATGTGAGCGTTGGAGCAGTTGTTGGTTCAAATATTTCTAATCTTGCGCTAGTATTGGGTATAACAGTTCTTATTTTTCCCATAATGGTTAATAGGGATAGTATTCGTTTCGATTGGCCATTAATGTTTCTAGCAACAATCCTGTTTTGGTTATTTGCAATGAATGGCGTTTTGGATTCGTGGGAAGGAATTTTGATGTTGTTTATTCTGATCAGCTATTCAACTTGGTTAATTGTAAAATCAAGAAAGGAAGGGAAAATTATTCAACAAGAAGAAGAAGTAGCAGAAATATCTAAAGGTCGTACAATCTTTATTGATGTCTTCTATTTAGTATTGGGTTTTGCCGGTTTATATTTTGGTGCTGAATGGCTATTGCATGCAGTAGTTACTTTGGCGAATGAGTTTGGAGTCAGTGAAAAGTTAATCAGTGTTTCTATTGTTGCATTTGGAACAAGCCTACCAGAGTTGGTAACTTCTGCAGTGGCGGCTTACAGAAAACATACAGATATTTCGATGGGTAATTTGATTGGTTCTAATGTGTTTAATATTCTTGCCATTCTCGGAATTACTTCATTAGTTGTTCCTATTCAAATTTCTTCAGAAATAAATCAGCTTGATATGTATTTTCTATTAGCAATATCTATTTTGATTTTACCAATAATGCTCTTTAGAAGAAGAATTGGTTTGTGGAAAGGCTTATTGTTAATTTCTTTTTATGGGATTTACATTTATTTCTCAATAGTATCTGAAATTTAAGGGGTAGTTAATTTAATAATTGCTTTTATGTGTTGATTGGGGTTTAAAAATAGGGGGTGTTAATAATATAATAGTGTTTTTGTGTTGGTTGAGGTCAAAATGTTATACTTTTGCCGTATCTATTTAAACTAAAAACCTAAACTCATGCCTACAATTCGATTTCAAGCCTTGACGGACGCTATGAATAGAAGTCCCAGAGAAGTTAAAGCTCCTTCACCAAAAATTTCTGATTACTATGGTTCTCATGTCTACGATAAAGAGGCTATGGCAGAATACATGCCTAAGGATGTTTACAATCAAGTGATGGCTGCTGTTGAGCAGGGTACAAGTTTAGATCGTAAAATTACTGATGCTGTGGCTTCGTCGATGAAAGCATGGGCTATGGAAAAGCAGGTGACACACTACACGCACTGGTTTCAACCGTTAACAGGTACAACAGCAGAAAAACATGATGCCTTTTTTCAACCTTTAGCTGATAACAAGGTAATCGAGCAATTTGGTGGAAGCCAATTAGCTCAGCAAGAACCAGATGCATCTAGTTTACCGAATGGTGGAATTCGAAATACATTTGAAGCAAGAGGATATACCGCTTGGGACCCTTCTTCTCCAGCATTTATAATAGGAAAAACCTTATGTATACCTACAATATACATTTCATATACAGGTGAAGCATTAGATTATAAGACACCTCTATTAAAAGCATTGGCGTCTGTAGATAAGGCAGCTGTTGATGTGTGTAAATATTTTGACAAAAATGTTAAAAAGGTAAATGCTACTTTAGGTTGGGAACAGGAGTATTTTCTAGTAGATAAGTCATTATTTGCAGCTCGTCCAGATTTAGTAATGACAGGAAGGACTGTTTTTGGACATAGTCCTGCAAAAGGTCAAGAATTAGATGATCATTACTTTGGTTCAATTCCTGATCGAGCTCATGCATTTATGAATGAGTTAGAGATAGAGTGTATGAAGTTGGGAATTCCTGTTACTACTCGTCATAATGAAGTAGCTCCAAATCAGTTTGAGTTTGCTCCTGTTTATGAAGAAACCAATTTAGCTGTTGATCATAACCAATTGCTCATGGATATCATGGATAAAGTGGCAAGAAAGCACAACTTTAGAGTGCTCTTACATGAGAAGCCATTCGCAAATATTAATGGCTCTGGAAAGCATAATAACTGGTCATTAGCGACTGATACGGGAGTTAATTTGTTGAGCCCAGGAAAGAATCCAAAATCAAATCTTCAGTTTTTAACTTTCTTAATAAATACCATTAAAGCAGTACACGATAATGAAAAGTTATTAAGAGCTTCTATTGCTACTGCAGGAAATGATCATCGTTTAGGCGCAAATGAGGCACCACCAGCAATTGTTTCTGTTTTTATCGGAACAGAATTGACAGCCATGTTGGATCAATTGGTGAAAAAAGTGAAGGACGATAAGGCCTTAACTGCAGATGAGAAGACAGAGTTAAAGTTGAACATTGGTAAGATTCCGGAGATTTTATTGGATAATACAGATAGAAACAGAACTTCTCCTTTTGCCTTTACAGGAAATAAATTTGAATATAGAGCGGTTGGGTCCGCTTCTAATTGTTCTTCTTCAATGACTGTATTAAATGCAATAGTTGCCAAGCAATTGAAGCAATTTAAGAAAGATGTTGATGCTCAAATTGCAAAAGGAGTGAAGAAGGATGAAGCAATTTTTAGAATTCTTAAAAAATATACCATTGCATCAAAGGCAATTCGTTTTGAAGGTAACGGTTATGGTGATGAATGGGTGAAGGAAGCAGAGAAAAGAGGGTTGTCTAATTTAAAAACAGCTCCTGAAGCAATTGCTGAAATGGCATCAGAAAGTGCATTGAAGCTTTTTGAAGATGAGGGAGTTATGTCTAGGCGTGAGACTCAAGCAAGACAAGAGATTGCTTATGAATTATACGCAAACCTCATTCGTATTGAAGCAAGAGTAGTTGGAGATTTAGCTAAAAACCACATTTTACCAACCGCTTTGAAGTATCAAAATGAATTGATTAAAAACGTTCAAGGCTTAAAGGATATTTTACCTGCATCAAATTTCAAACAAGCAGCCTCAGTACAATTAGAAATGATTGAAGAAATATCCAATCATGTGAAAATTGTAAAGGAAACTGTGGAAAAAATGATTGAAGAGCGCAAGCGAATAAATAAACTTGAAGAAGCAAAAGATAAGGCTGAGCAGTATTGCAATGTGATTAAACCAATGTTTGATACCATAAGGTATAGTGTAGATAAGCTAGAACTTACTGTAGATGATGAACTTTGGCCACTCCCAAAATATAGAGAATTGTTATTCAATCATTAAGCAAAAAAGCCTCATTAATTGAGGCTTTTTTTTGTGTCTTTCTATCTTTAAGTTTCTAAAAAGAGAAACAAAAATTTGTTTATTTTAGCGGCTACCTTCAAAAAAAACCAATATCAATGAGATTACACCGAGTTGTAGGATTTCTATTTCTTTTCTTGATTACTTCTGTGCAACTAGTAGCTCAAAAGAGTTACTTAGACGATGCTGATCATGCGTTATACAACGAAGAAAAGTACTTTGAGGCTATTGAAATGTATAAAAAAGCCTACGTAAAGGAAAAAGGAAGAGATGTAAAAGCAGAAATAATTTTCAAGATTGCGGAAGCATACCGATTAAGTGATCAAGCAGAACAAGCTGAAGTTTGGTATGATAAGTCAATTATTGCTCAATATGCAGATCCAATTGCACGTTTGCGTTTAGCAGAAGTTAAAATGCAAAATGGGAAATACGACGAAGCACTAGTTGATTTTCAAAAGTATGCTGCTGAAAAGCCTGAAGACCCAAGGGGGAAGCAAGGAATTGAAGCAGCGGAAAATGCTCAAAAATGGGCAGATAATCCTGAAAACTATGTGGTAGAACCCGTGGTACTTATTAACTCGGAGTTTTACGATTACGCACCTGCTTTTTCAGATAAAAAAAATACTGAATTGGTTTTTACTTCTACACGAGAAGGTTCTATGGGAGCAGATCAATCTGAAGTAACAGGTGATAATTTTTCAGATTTATATACCACTCAAAGAGATAAAAAAGGAAAATGGAGCGAGCCAACATTAGCTTCTCAAGATAAAGAAGGAGTGAACTCTGAGGCGAGCGAAGGTGCGGCCACTTTTAACTCTAGAAGAAATACCATGTATTTTACTAGATGTAAAGTTGAAAAGAATGGCTTTATGGGCTGTGAAATTTATACAGCAAAAAAGCAAGGAACTTCTTATGGTGCGCCAGAAGTAATTCCAATTTCCAATGATAGTGTTGTAATTGGACATCCTGCCTTATCGCCTGATGATAAAATTTTGGTTTTTGCTTCAGATTTAGCTGGCGGACAAGGTGGAAAGGATTTATGGTACATTAAAGAAGAGTCGAGAGGGAAATGGTCTGAGCCCATAAATTTAGGTCCACAGATTAATACACCCGGCGACGAAATGTTTCCTTTTATTAGAGAAAATGGTGACTTGTATTTTGCTTCTGACGGACACATCGGAATGGGTGGATTAGATATTTTTCATGCGAAGAAAAAGGGTGACGGAAAATGGTCTGAAGTTTCTAATTTGAAAGCGCCTATCAACTCACCTGCCAATGATTTTGCAATTATTTTCGATGGTGCTGCTGACAGAGGTTATTTTACTTCTAGTAGAGAAGGTGGAAGAGGTAAAGACGATATTTGGGAGTTTAAAAAGCCACCAGTATTATTTGTGCTTAAAGGTTTAGTTAAAGATGATGAAACAGGTGAGCCACTTTCTGCAGCTACTGTAAAGTTGATTGGTACAGATGGTACAACCGCTGAAAAGGAAACAAGAGCCGATGGAACATTTGAATTTGCAGATAAGGGAAATGGAGAATCTTACATTAATAAAAATACTTCGTATTCTATCACCGTTTCTAAGCCAAACTTCTTAAATGCGAAGGGTAAAGAAACTACAGTAGGAATTGAAGAGTCAAAGATTTTTGCCCACTTATATGAATTGATTCCTATTAAAGAAGAAGGGATTAAGCTTCCTGAAATTCTTTATGACTTTAATAAGACCACTCTTACTGATCAAGCGAAAGACTCTTTAGATTACTTGTATAAAATTTTAATTGAGAACCCTACACTTGTAATTCAATTAAGAGCAAATACCGATTCCAGAGGTAGTGGACCATATAACATGAAACTGTCTCAAGGTAGAGCTGAATCTGTTGTGAAATACTTAACTTCTAGAGGGATTGATCCTGCTCGTATGGAGCCAAAAGGATATGGTGAAACAAACCTCTTAATTTCTGATGCAGAAATTGCTAAACTGCCTACAGAAGAAGAAAGAGAAGCAGCACATCAGCTTAACAGAAGAACAGACTTTATTGTATTAAGTAATGATTTTGTGCCGAAGCCTGAAATTCCAGATGTACCAGAATTGGAAGATGGTGAAGGAACAGAAGAAGGTACGGAAGAAGAACAATAGCGACATAAATTGTAAATTAAGAACATCCATAGCGAAAGGCTGTGGATGTTTTTTTATTGAGTAAAATGAGTAATCAAGAAAAGTATCAGCAAAGAGGTGTATCTGCATCCAAAGAGGACGTGCATGAAGCGATTAAGCATGTAGATAAAGGATTGTTTCCAAAAGCATTTTGTAAAATCGTTCCTGATTATTTAAGTGGCAGTAATCAACACTGCGTCGTAATGCATGCTGATGGAGCAGGAACAAAGTCATCATTGGCTTACATGTACTGGAAGGAAACCGGTGACCTTTCTGTTTGGAAAGGAATTGCCATGGATGCGATTGTCATGAATATTGATGATTTGCTTTGTGTTGGAGCTACAGATAATATCTTGCTTTCATCAACCATTGGAAGAAATAAAAATAAAATTCCGGGTAAAGTAATTTCAGCCATTATACAAGGTACCGAAGAAATCTTGGAAGAGCTAAGAAGTTATGGTATTGGAATTCACAGTACAGGAGGAGAAACAGCAGATGTTGGAGATTTAGTTCGTACCATCATAGTTGATTCTACGGTTTGTTGTCGCATGAAAAAGGCTGATGTGGTTGACAACGCCAATATTCAAGCAGGTGATGTAATTGTTGGACTTGCCTCTTTTGGACAAGCAAATTATGAAACGGCTTATAATGGTGGGATGGGCTCAAATGGATTGACTTCCGCAAGACATGATGTATTTGCAAACTACCTAAAGGATAAATTTCCTGAGTCATTTGATCCTGAAGTGCCAGAAGAATTAGTTTATGCTGGTAAAATGAAACTTACTGATTCAGTAGATGATAGTCCAATAGATGCGGGTAAATTGGTTTTATCTCCAACTCGAACCTATGCCCCAATTATTAAGCAAATACTTGAAAAACATAAGTCCGATATTCATGGCATGGTACATTGCAGTGGTGGTGCACAAACCAAAGTGCTTCATTTTGTTGATGATATGCATATCATAAAAGATAACTTATTTGATATCCCGCCATTGTTTAAGTTGATTCAACAACAATCGAATACAGACTGGAGTGAGATGTACAAAGTCTTTAATATGGGCCATCGTATGGAAGTATATGTAAAGCCTAATTTAGCTGAAAGCTTGATTGAAATTTCAAAATCTTTTGGGGTTGATGCCCAAATTGTTGGACGAGTTGAGGCAGCTGATAAAAAACAATTAACGATTCAATCTCCTTACGGGGAATTTATATACCATTAATGTATGAGCAACTTAATTGATAAACTTGAGTCGATAAAAGATCGCTACAAAGAGGTTTCGCAACAAATTGTGGACCCAGACATCATAGCTGATATGGATCGTTATGTGAAGTTGAATAAGGAGTATAGTGATTTAAAGACGATTGTAGAAACGTATGATGAATACAAGAATATTCTAGATAATATCGAATCTTCAAAGGCCATAATTAAAGAAGAGAAAGACGAAGAGTTTAAGGAAATGGCGAAAGCTGAGCTCAATGATTTAGAACGAAAAGTGGAGCCTTTAGAAGAGCAAATTAAGTTAATGCTTATTCCTAAAGATCCAGACGATGGCAAAAATGTAATTATTGAAATTAGAGCTGGGACCGGTGGAGATGAAGCAAGTATTTTTGCGGGAGACCTTTATAGAATGTATACTAAATACATTGAAACCAAAGGTTGGAAGCATGAATTGGCAACAGTTAATGAAGGAACATCGGGTGGATTTAAGGAGATTAGTTTTGAAGTGACTGGTGCTAATGTTTATGGAATCATGAAGTATGAATCTGGTGTGCATCGGGTTCAACGGGTTCCACAAACAGAAACGCAAGGTAGGGTGCACACTTCTGCAGCAACCGTTGCAGTTTTGCCAGAAGCTGACGAAGTGGATGTAAAAATAAACCCTGCTGACATTAAGAAAGATACTTTTAGAGCATCTGGAGCAGGTGGTCAGCACGTAAATAAAACGGAATCGGCTGTTCGATTAACGCACGTTCCAACAGGAGTTGTGGTTGAATGTCAAGATGGAAGATCTCAGCTTAAGAACTACGAAAAGGCAATGAAAGTCCTTCGGACTAAGTTGTATGAGGCTGAGGTTGAAAAAAAGGAAAAGGAAATTGCTGCGGAACGTAAATCTCAAGTTTCAACGGGAGACCGTTCAGCGAAAATTAGAACGTATAACTATCCGCAAGGAAGAGTAACGGATCACCGTATAAACTTGACACTTTATAATTTGGATGCCATTATAAATGGTGAGTTGGAGGAAGTGATAGAAGCATTAAGAGTGGCTGAAAATGCGGAGAAATTACAAGCAGGATTAGATGATTCAATGGGCTAATGGAAAGAAGTGAATTAATTGAACAAATTAGAAAGAAGAAGAGCTTTTTATGTATCGGTTTAGATACTGATTTAGATAAGATTCCAAAATTTCTGTTAGACTATGATGATCCTATTTTTGAGTTTAACAAGCGAATCATAGATGCTACAAAGGATTTGTGTGTGGCCTACAAACCAAATATTGCTTTCTACGAAGCATTAGGTAGTAAGGGCTGGGAAAGTTTGGAAAAAACAGTAAACTATATACCTTCTTCCATTTTTACCATTGCCGATGCAAAACGAGGAGATATAGGGAATACGAGTCTAAGTTATGCGAAAACTTTTTTTGATACTTATCAATTTGATTCGGTAACAGTAGCACCCTACATGGGAAATGATTCCATAACGCCTTTTCTTCAGCATGAAGGGAAATGGGCAATAGTTCTCGGCTTAACTTCAAATCAAGGAGCCTTCGACTTTCAATTTCAAAAGTTGGAGAATGGTCATTTTCTATTTGAGAAAGTATTGGAAGAAACTCAAAAATGGGGCTCTGATAAAAACATGATGTATGTTGTTGGGGCAACGAAAGCGGAACATTTAAAATTAGTCCGAAATCAAATTCCAAATCACTTTTTATTGGTGCCGGGTGTTGGTGCTCAAGGAGGTAGTTTAGAAGAAGTATGTAAATATGGCTTAACCAAAGATGTAGGCCTTCTTGTCAATTCCTCTCGAGGAATATTATATGCCTCTTCAGCTGAAGATTTTGATCAAGCAGCAAGAACCGAAGCTGCTAAACTTCAGCAAGCTATGGCAAAGTATTGCTAAATTTTTTATTTTTATTTCCATGATGCGAGAAGACTTTCTTCATTACATATGGAAATTTCAATTATTTAATTCAAACGATCTTTTTTCACAAGAAGGTGAGATAGTTCAGGTTTTAAAGCCTGGAGTTCATAATGTGAATGCTGGACCAGATTTTTTTAATGGTCAAGTTATTTTAGATAAAACAAGATGGGCGGGCAATATTGAGATTCACCTTAAGTCTAGCGATTGGAAACAACATAACCATCAACATGATGATGCTTATGACAAAGTAATCTTGCATGTTGTTTGGGAAAATGACGAGTCTATTAGAAGAGAGAATGGAGAAATAATTCCAACAATTGAGTTAAAAGGAAGAGTTAAGCTAGATTTACTAAACCGATATGAGGACTTGCAGAAAAGTCAGTTTTGGGTGCCATGCCAAGATGCTATATCCCAAGTAAAAAAGTCAACAATAGCACACCAAATGGATCGTGCAGTTATTGAGCGCTTGGAAGATAAGTCAAAAAAAGTAGAGCAATTGCTGCAATTTTACAAAAACGATTGGGAGCAAACATTGTATCATTTATTGTGTAAGTATTTTGGTTTTAAAGTAAATGCTGTACCTTTTGAATTACTGGCAAATGCCTTACCCTATCAAATTATTAGAAAGCATCAATCAAATCTTTTCGAGCTCGAGGCACTTTTATTTGGTCAAGCAGGTTTATTAGATTTAGAATTTGAAGAAGACTATCCCAAAAGACTTCAGAAGCAGTATGTTTTTTTAAAATCAAAGTATAATCTAAAATCCATTGAGCCTAGCTTGTGGAAGTTTAGTAAACTCAGACCTCCTAATTTTCCTACAATTCGTATAGCACAGTTAGCTACATTGCTTTTCAATTCATCAGGATTTTTTCAAACTCTGATTCAAACTAATGCATACAATGAGCTTTTTGATTTGATTAAGGTGCAAGCCTCCACTTATTGGAATAATCATTTTACACTTGATAAACTAAGTAAGCAAAATCGACTAAAGGAGTTAGGTAATCAGTCTGTAGATATGTTGATCATCAATGTGCTTTGTCCCTTATTAATTGCCTATGCTCATGAAACAGCCAATGAAATTCATAAGCAGAACGCAATTGATTTATTAGAGCAGGTTTCTAGTGAAAAAAATATAATTATTAGAAAATGGAAGGAACTCGGTATAGAGTCAAACTCAGCTTATGATTCACAAGCCTTAATTCAACAAAAATTAAATTATTGCGATTTAAAAAAATGCCTAACTTGCATGATTGGAAGCGAAATCCTAATGAAAAGTTAATATGATTCAGAATATTCAAGATTTTTTTGAAAAGTATGCTTTCGGTGTTTGTGAATGGTGGGGTAAAAAACTAGGTATAAATAGTTCTAAAATTAGGATCTATTTTATTTATACTTCTTTTCTAACCCTTGGTTCTCCACTAATTATTTATTTAGTTATGGCCTTTGTTCTAGAACATAAACACTTATTTAAATTCAAGAAGAAAAAAACCATTTGGGATTTATAACCGAGCTGTGCACACCATTTCTGAATTTAGAAAACTCTATTACGCCCTTCTAATCTTAGTCCTCATTTCCGTTGTTGGAATTCTTGGTTTTGTTCTTATTGAAGGCTATACATTTGGTGAAGCATTTTATTTTACCATTATAACCATTTCTACAGTTGGGTTTCAAGAAATAAGACCACTTTCCGATAGTGGAAGGTACTTTACGGCATTCTTAATCGTAACCAGTTTTGGTACTTTTGCCTACGCTTTAAGTGCCATTTCTGCTTATTTGTTAGATGGGCAGTTTAGAAAACACTTAGGTGAATTAAAGAAGATTAAAAAGATCAAAAAGTTGGAAAATCATATCATCGTTTGCGGATTTGGTAGAAATGGAAGACAAATTTTGCATGAATTAGGAGTAAACAATCAAGAGTTTATTCTAATAGAGAGAGATGATGAAATTTTAGAAGAGCTTAAAGCAGAGGGTAATACCAATTATCTGGAAGGAGATGCAACCAACGATAAAGTATTAATTAATGCGGGTATTAAGAAAGCCAGAGCCTTAATAACTACGCTTCCAGAAGATGCTGACAATGTTTTTGTTGTTTTAACCGCTAGAGAGATGAATCCTGATTTGTTGATTATTAGTAGAGCTTCTCAAGATTCAACGGATAAAAAATTGAGAATGGCGGGTGCAGATAATGTGGTTATGCCAGACAAGGTAGGTGGTTCTCACATGGCATCTTTGGTGTTGAAACCTGATGTTGTTGAATTTTTCAATCACCTAAGTGGACAAGACAACAATATTTCTTTAGAGGAAATTAGTTATGAAAGTTTACCGAAAGAATTTAAAGATAAGTCCATACAGGATTTACATATAAGAAGACGTTCAGGAGCAAATATTGTGGGATTAAAAACCATAGAAGGAGAATACCTTTTGAACCCCACACCCGATACTATTATTACGGAAGGTACAAAGTTGTTTGTATTAGGCATGAAGAACCAAATTGAAGATTTAAAGAAATGGAATTGAAAAGAATATTAGTGACAGGTAGTAATGGACTTTTAGGACAGAAATTAGTTCATAAACTAAGACAAAGGGAAGATATTCAATTAATTGCCACTTCTCGTGGAGAAAATCGGGTAAAGGTAACTGAAGGATATATTTATGAAAGTTTGGATATAAGCAATCAAGAGGAAGTTGATTCAGTAGTGTCAAAGTACAAGCCAAATGCAATTATCAATACGGCGGCTATGACGAACGTAGATGCATGTGAAGAAAAAAAAGAGGAATGTTGGGATTTGAATGTGAATGCAGTTAAGTATTTAGTAGAAGCTTCCGAAAAATGGAATGTTCACTTTATTCATCTCTCCACTGACTTTGTTTTTGATGGAGAAGATGGGCCTTATCGTGAAGAAGACTCACCCAATCCGTTAAGCTATTATGGAAAGTCAAAGCTTGAAGCTGAAAAAATAGTACTAAATAGCAACACAAAATGGTCTATTGCTAGAACCATTATTGTATATGGAATTGTAGATGATATGAGCCGCTCAAACATTGTACTTTGGGCAAAAGGAGCTTTAGAAAAGGGACAAACTTTAACCATTGTAAATGACCAATTTAGAAGTCCAACATTAGCTGAAGATTTGGCCGATGGTTGTATTTTGATTGCAGAAAAGGAGGCAGAAGGAATTTTTCACCTATCAGGAAAAGATTTTATGAGCATTGTAGAATTGGTAAGAAGAGTAGCCGAATATTATAAACTAGATGCTTCTTACATTCAAGAAATTTCATCATCAGCACTTAATCAAGCTGCAAAACGCCCTCCTAAAACAGGTTTTGTATTGGATAAAGCCATTAATCAATTGGGATACAATCCACACAGCTTTGAAGACGGAATTGCAATACTTGAAAAGCAATTGACTGAAAATCAAACTTAGTACAATTCAAGGCTTGTCTCCTTTATATTGCTTGATATTTAAGTTATATTTGTTGGTTTAGCAAAAAATAACTTATGATTAAGCAATTCTTTACTTTCATTTTATCTTGTTTAACGCTTGCAGTATTTGCTTCTGATTTTGAAGTGGAACTAAAGTATGAGAATCCTAGTTCTAAAATTAACGATGGAGTTGCTTTCGTTGAGGTTAGCGGTGGAAAAGCTCCTTTCTTATACAAGTGGTCTCACCAAAGTGTAGATCGAAAGTCGAACTCAAGTCTGGGCATAACAGAAGGAAGTGAATTTACAGTATTGGTAACAGACGCTGATGGAAATGAGCAGTTGGTTCAAGGTGTTATTCCTCCAGAATCAGCTGAAGAGCATATGAACGCCACTTTTAAGCCCATTGTACAACACATGACCAATTTTCTTTTCTGGGACCCATTCTCAGCGATAGGTCTATACGATCCCATTGTGTATGCTGATGAAAAGCAAATTAAGGCTCCTGGTTGGTCTTCTCCTGAAATCAAGAAAATCAGATTAAAAGAGTGGTTATTAAGCGATGGTTCTAAGGTGAAAAAGGGTGATGCAATCGCCATAGTAGAACAAGATGATAACAATCAAGTAAAAGTTTTTGCAGCTGCAAGTGGGACTTTAAAGCATAAGGCCAAACAAGGAAAGCTTATATATGACGCCAATAACATTGAAGATGTCATTGAAGTTGGATCTGAAAATTTAGCGGCTGTAGTATATGATAACCCTCGCCCAGTTCTGCATCCAAATGGAGATGTTCAGAAAAAAGGTATTCCATTTATTGTAGTTTGGCTAGTTCTGGGAGCATTGTTTTTTACCATTCGAATGAAGTTTATAAATGCGAAAGGAGTAAAACATGCCATTGATCTTGTAAAAGGGAAGTTCAGTAATCCGGATGATCAAGGAGAGGTGACCCATTTTCAAGCATTAACAACGGCGCTTTCTGCAACTGTAGGATTGGGGAATATTGCCGGAGTTGCGGTAGCCATTAGTCTTGGTGGGCCGGGTGCTACCTTTTGGATGATTATAGCCGGTTTAATTGGCATGGCCAGTAAGTTTACTGAGTGTACACTTGGTGTGAAATACAGAAAAGTGAATGAAAAAGGCGAAATATCTGGCGGACCTATGTATTACTTAACCGAAGGTTTAGCAAAAAGAAACCTTGGTGGTCTGGGAAAAGTGCTGGCTTTTGTTTTTGCTATTCTTTGTATTGGAGGTTCATTCGGTGGAGGAAATATGTTTCAAGCCAATCAAGCCTTTGCTCAACTTTCAGGTGAATTTCCTGCAATAGCTGATTACGGTGTTTGGTTCGGTATTGTTCTCGCTTTGTTAGTTGGAATCGTTATTATCGGTGGAATTAAAAGTATCGCCAAAGTGACCGATAAGATAGTGCCATTTATGGCAGGTCTATATGTTCTATTTGCCTTAATAATAATAGGAATGAATATTGGAAATGTAGGTGACGTATTTGTTGAAATTTATCAAGGAGCGTTTAATTCACCAGCAATTAAAGGGGGAGTAATTGGAGTTCTAATAGTAGGTTTTCAAAGAGCTGCCTTTTCAAATGAAGCAGGAGTTGGGTCTGCTTCTATAGCTCATTCAGCATCAAAAACCAATGAACCTGTAAGTGAAGGAGTAGTTGCATTATTAGAGCCATTTGTTGATACTGTTGTGGTTTGTACAATGACTGCCTTAGTTTTAGTGTTTACTGGTTTTGCTGATGGAACTTCTGGTTTGGAAGGCTCGGAATTAACATCAGCTGCTTTCAGTAGTGTGTTTCCATGGTTTTCATTGGTATTAGTGGTAGCCATTTTCTTGTTCGCTTTCTCTACTATGATTTCATGGTCGTACTATGGGTTAAAGGCTTGGACATTTTTATTTGGAGGTAGCAAGTTAGCTGACTACTCCTACAAATTAATTTTTCTAATCTTTATCGTTATTGGTTCATCAGTTGGTTTAGGTGCTGTCTTAGACTTTTCTGATTTAATGATTTTAGGTATGGCATTTCCCAATATTTTGGGATTGTTAATCCTTTCCAATGAAGTGAAAGATGATATGAACGATTATTTCGCTAGAATTAAATCTGGAGCTATTAAGCGTTTTAAGTAATGAAGTATTCGATTCTGATTCTCTTGGGAATTATTTTGTATTCCTGTAAAGAGGAAGTAGTCGTGAGTGAAATTTCAGCTCGCGTATATGAGAACTGTGACCAAGTTGCTTCACAGGTGGAAATTGCTTTAAAGGCAAACTCTAGTTTTGGAAGTTTTAATGAACCAACCATTTTAGCAAGTGCAATTACAGATGGGAATGGATACGTCAGATTATCCTACGAATTAGATGAATCTAAAAGCGGAAGAGCCGATTTGATTAAAATCAATTCTAATGGTTATCAAACATTGATTAGCAATTTAGATTTAAAAAAGGATTTTGACCTTGACTTATATGCAACTAATACAACAACACTTTATTTGTCTCTAAATAGTAATAGAGTGCTGACTTTACAAGATACTTTGTTTGTTCAGTTTTCTTACGGACCTATTGAAAAATTCTATGTTCAACCGGCAAATGGAGTGATAGATACATTTAAAATTGATGTTCCAAACTTGCTAAATGCTTCTACATTTACTTGGTTAAATTATGGAATTGGAATCGCACAATTTAACTTATCCAAAGAGGCTTTAACCATTGAAGATTCTCTATATCAAAATATTGGATTACTTTTGGAAGGTTGCCCTAAAGATGGGCAAGTGGAAATCGCAATTCAATAAGCTTGAAAAACCAATTCAAAGACTATTTTCATTTTAGTAAAATTGAAAGAAGAGGAATTATGGGTTTATCCATTTTATCTCTGCTTTTTATTGGAGCACGTTACTATTTGGTATTGAACCCAGGTGAGCTTAACTATTCAAATAATAGAATTGAAGAACTTGCCCAGGCATATCAAGAAGAGCAAGAAAAGTTAAAGCAGAAAGGCCAAAAAGTTATTCATGAAGCTGAGCCATTAAAAGAGGTTCAAGTTAGATTATTTAAATTCAATCCTAATGGCTTGTCAATTGCCGATTGGAAAAAATTGGGACTCTCTGAAAAGCAAGCACAGGTTATAAAAAACTATGAAGAAAAAGGAGGCAAGTTTAGAACAAAAGAAGATGTGCAAAAAATGTATACCATTTCTGATTCTACTTACTTAAAGCTTGAACCTTATATATTACTTCCAAATGAAAGCGAATTTGAAAATCAAAATTCTAAGAAATTAACTGCAAAGGTTTACGATGAGAAAAATGAAGATTCCAAAAGTGTAAAAAAGAAAAAGGAATACCCAAAACTCATTGTTGATGTTAATACAGCAGACAGTGCTACTTTATTAAAATTGTATGGGATTGGTCCTTACTTTAGTGGAAAAATGGTTTCCTATAGAGAAGCATTAGGTGGCTATTCTAATCTCAATCAGTTGACTGAAATATGGAACTTTAATGACAGTATGCTGATAAGGTTAAGAGATCAATTGGTGATTCATCAAATCGAAATAAAGAAGTTAAATGTAAATCAGTTAAATGCAAAAGAATTACAAAAACACCCATATATAAATTGGAATGTAGCCAATTCCATTGTGAATATTCGTAATAAACATGGAGAGTATCAAAGGCTAGAAGATTTGAAAAAGTCTGTTCTTATTAGTGATTCACTCTTACAAAAGCTCAGTCCTTATTTAACGGTTGAATAATCTAAAAGCGGTTTGTCTTTCTCTTGGAAGCGTCGTAATCTTGCTTTTCCAAATATAACCTATGGAAGATAAAATAAAGTCAGTCATTCGAGATATACCTAACTTCCCAAAAGAGGGGATAATTTTTAAGGATATTACCCCCATTCTTGAGTTGCCAGAATTAACTAAACAAATTACAGAGGAATTTGTGAAACGAGCAGAAGAGCAAAAACCAGATGCAATTATGGGAATTGAAAGTAGAGGTTTTTTTTGGGGCTTACTGATTGCTCAGGCGATGAATATTCCATTTATTCCTGTTCGCAAAAAAGGAAAGTTACCTTACAAAACGGTTTCATATAAATATGAACTTGAGTATGGAACAGCTGAAATTGAAGTGCATGAAGATGTTATTAAACCAGGCAGTAGAATTTTAATACATGATGACCTTTTAGCAACCGGCGGTACAGCAGCGGCAGCTGCAGAAATCGTAAAAATGCAAAAGGCAGAAGTGTGTGGATTTAGTTTTTTAGTCATACTTGAATTTTTAAAGGGACGTGAAGCGCTAATTAAATTCACGAAGAATATAGAAGGATTGGCTTGTTACTAGCTCATTTATAAATTAGTCAAAAACAAATTACCCATCAAATTGTATTTTTGATGTACCAAAAAAATTGAAGAGAGAAATGGATTTTAGTTATACAGAGAATCAAGCAATGATTGCGAAAATGGTGCAAGATTTTGCAGCCAAGGAGATTAAACCCAATTTAATGAAGTGGGATGAATCTCAAGAATTTCCAGTGCCATTATTTAAGAAATTAGGTGAGCTTGGGTTGATGGGTGTACTTGTACCTCAAGAATATGGCGGCTCAGGATTTGGTTACCATGAATACATTACTGCCATTAGTGAATTAGCTAAAGTTTGTGGCTCCATTGGCTTATCTATGGCAGCGCACAATTCATTATGTACAAACCACATTTTAACCTTTGGCAATGAAGAGCAAAAGCAAAAGTATTTACCAAAACTAGCTACTGCAGAGCATATAGGAGCTTGGGGCTTAACCGAGCACAATACAGGATCTGATGCTGGTGGAATGAACACAACTGCTGTTGAAGATGGAGATTTCTACATCTTAAATGGAGCAAAGAATTTTATTACTCATGCAATTTCTGGTGATATTGCCGTAGTTATTGCTAGAACCGGTGAAAAAGGAGATTCGCATGGCATGTCAGCATTTATCCTTGAAAAGGGAACGGAAGGCTTTTCTTCTGGAAAGAAAGAAGACAAATTAGGAATGCGTGCTTCTGAAACTGCTGAGCTAATTTTTACCGATTGTAAAGTACCCAAGGAGAATTTACTTGGAAAGGTTGGTGAAGGATTTCCACAAGCAATGAAAATTTTAGATGGTGGAAGAATTTCTATAGCGGCTCTCTCACTGGGAATTGCTAAAGGAGCTTTTGAAGCAGCTAAAAAGTATGCCAATGAGAGAGAGCAATTTGGTCAGCCTATTTCTAAGTTCCAAGCCATTGCTTTTAAGCTAGCAGATATGGCAACTGAAATTGAAGCAGCAGAATTGCTAACTCACCAAGCTGCAGATATGAAAAATAAAGGACAAAAAATGACTAAGGAATCTGCTTTTGCCAAGTATTACGCATCTGAAGTTTCAGTGAGAGTTTCAACAGAAGCAGTACAAATTTTTGGTGGTTATGGCTATACCAAAGAGTTTCCTGTAGAGAAGTTTTACCGAGATTCAAAACTTTGTACAATAGGAGAAGGAACCTCAGAAATTCAAAAATTAGTGATTTCAAGAGAGATTTTGAAATAATTTGATTGATTAAAGAAAGTTTTATACTTTTGCACCCCAATAAAATTTTGACAATATGTTAATTGTACCAGTAAAAGAAGGCGAGAACATCGAAAGAGCTTTAAAGAAGTTTAAAAAGAAGTTTGAAAGAACAGGAACTGTAAAAGAGTTGAGAAATCGTCAACATTTTACAAAGCCTTCAGTAGAGCGCAGAGAAGAAATTAAGCGTGCAATCTACAAAGAGCAGATGCAAAGAGAAGAAGAAGCTTAAAAGCTTAATCTTTCTAAAAATAGTAACCACTTTTGTTGGTATTGCTTAACTTGCATATCAATAAAGTGGTTTTTTTATGCCCATAACTGAATTCTTAAGTTACTTAGAGAGAGAGCGAAGATACTCGCAACACACCTTGCTTGCCTATCGAAATGATTTGAATTCATTAAAAGAATTTCTAGAAGATAAGTATGATGAAGTTGAATTCAAAAAGGTTACTTCTGAGATGCTTCGTTCATGGGTAATCGACCTTATGGAAAAACAACATAGTAGTCGCACCGTTAATCGAAAAATATCTACTCTAAAATCATTTTATCAGTATTTAAAGAAGAAAGGTCAAATTAAGGTTTTACCTACTTCAAAGATTACGAGTCCAAAAGTGGAGAAACCTCTACCTTCTTTTTTAAAAGTAAAAGAAACTGATAATCTATTTGAGCAAATTGAATTTGGTAATGATTTTTCTGGCTTTCGTGATAAGATTATGTTAGAGATATTCTATGCCACAGGGATTAGACTAAGTGAATTAATTCAATTAAAAAATGAGTCATTTGATAGAGGGACAAATACGTTAAAGGTTTTGGGAAAACGAAACAAAGAACGAATCATTCCTATTTCTAATTCCTTGGCCAAGAGTTTAGTTGAATATTTATCTGAAAAGCAATCACTTTATTCTGAGCCTTTTATTTTTCTAACAGATAGCGGAAAAAAGCTTTATCCAAAGTTTGTCTATAGAAAGGTTAATTCATACCTTAGTATGGTATCTTCATTACAGAAAAAAAGTCCGCATATTTTGCGACATACATTTGCGACACATATGTTAAACAATGGAGCAGATTTAAATACAATAAAAGAGTTTTTGGGGCATGCTAATTTATCTGCCACAGAAGTATACACCCATAACTCAATAGAAAAATTAAAAAATATTTACAAACAGGCTCATCCAAGAGCATAAAAATTAAACGCTATGATGGTTAAGTTAAATGTTAGATCAGTGAATTTTGATGCAGATCAAAAATTAATAGACTTTATTCAGGGAAGAGTAAATAAGCTAACCCATTTCTTTGATCGAATTATAGAAGCTGATGTATATCTAAAAGTGGATAATAATCATGAGACAGAGAACAAAACTGTAGAAATCAGATTATACATTCCAGGTAATGACCTATTTGCCAAAAAAACGGCAAAAAACTTCGAAGCAGCAACAGATGAAGTTACAGAAGCATTAAGAAGGCAAGCAAAAAAGCGTAAAGAAAAGGTTAGAGGCTTATAATTTATGGCTTGAAGCTCAGTATTTACAAGGAATTTAAAGTTTGTCAAAAAAAAAGTGAAATAATTTTCACTGTAATTTAAATCTTTTATAAATTTGCAGACCTTTTTCGAGGCTATCACAATTGGCTAAGAAAAAGGTCTTTTAATACATGCCGATGTAGCTCAGTTGGCCAGAGCAGCTGATTTGTAATCAGCGGGTCGGGGGTTCGAATCCCTCCATCGGCTCTCGTTCTTTAAGAATATTGACAAATAATTCTAATGGGGAGATACTCAAGCGGTCAACGAGGACAGACTGTAAATCTGTTGGCTACGCCTTCGTAGGTTCGAATCCTGCTCTCC
>MDTG01374417.1_pt1 | contig 66955 bp, 58 predicted proteins | sample 811421 | NCBI WGS metagenome assembly MDTG01 (sample SAMN05326645, study PRJNA326480) | marine metagenome | isolation source: seawater | place: Pacific Ocean: South East | collected 2011
AAAGAGGATGATTTTATTAAAGATAATGTAATAGCAGTAATGGCGATTGATAATTTACCATCAGAATTACCTAGAGATGCTTCTGAAGATTTTGGTGATAATCTTATATCTAATATCTTTCCACTTATACTATCTAAAGATATTAATCAGATAATTGATAATGCTACAATTTGTGAAGATGGAATTCTGAAACCGAATTTTGAATATTTGAATGAATATTTATATGGTCTTTAGATTCTTAATAGTTTGAATAGGGTTATTAGAATTAAATACAAAACTTCCAGCTACTAATATATCTGCGCCTAAATCTATAAGTTCTTTAGCATTTTCAGTAGATACGCCACCATCAATCTCAATTAAAAATTTTGAATTATTTTTTTTTCTGATTGCATCTAAATTTTTCACTTTTTCATATGTATTTTGAATAAATGATTGACCACCAAATCCTGGGTTAACACTCATAATACAAACTACATCTATATCATTTAATATATCAGAAATTAAATCTACAGATGTATGAGGGTTTAAAGCAACACCAGACTTCATGCCTTCTTCCCTTATATTTGTTAAGGTTCTATTAAGATGGTTGCATGCTTCGTAATGTACAGTGAGAATATTGGCGCCAATGTTCTTGAATGTTTTAATATATTTATCTGGGTTTACAATCATTAGATGTACGTCTAAATCTTTTTTCGCATAACTTTTGATATTTTTAATGATTGGCATACCAAATGAGATATTTGGGACAAAAACGCCGTCCATTACATCAAGATGAAAAAGATCTGCTTGGCTATCATTAATCATTTCACAATCTCTTTGAAGATTACCAAAATCTGCAGCTAAAATAGAAGGAGCAATTTTATGATTCATGTTTGTGTAAATATATAAAAAAGAGGGCTAGGGCCCTCTGTAATATTAACCTAAATAGGTTTTTAAGATCTTACTTCTTGATGTGTGCTTTAGTCTTCTTACAGCTTTCTCCTTTATTTGTCTTACTCGTTCTCTTGTAAGATCAAATTTCTCTCCAATTTCTTCTAATGTCATAGCATGTCCCTTATTTAATCCAAAATATGAAGATATAACATCTGCTTCTCTTGGTGTGAGTGTATCTAGTGCTCTTCTTATTTCTTTTCTTAATGAATCCATCATTAATTCAGTGTCAGGGCTAGGACTTTCATCACTTCTTAATACATCATACATATTACTATCCTCACCATCAATCAGTGGAGCATCCATTGAAACATGCCTTCCAGAATTTTTTAATGATTCTTTAACTTCAGTTATTGATAGCTCAACATATTCTGCAATTTCTTCAGCAGTAGGAGGTCTCTCAAACTCTTGTTCTAATCTAGCAAAAGCTTTATTAATCTTATTTATTGACCCAATTTTATTTAATGGTAATCTAACGATTCTAGACTGTTCTGCTAATGCTTGTAGAATAGATTGTCGTATCCACCAAACTGCATAAGAAATAAATTTAAAACCTCTTGTTTCATCAAATCTTTTGGCTGCTTTTATTAATCCAAGATTACCTTCATTTATTAAATCTGGTAATGTCAGGCCTTGATTCTGGTATTGCTTTGCTACTGATACTACAAAACGAAGATTAGCTTTAGTTAATTTCTCTAAAGCATTCTGATCACCTGCCTTTATTTTCTGCGCTAATTCTACTTCTTCTTCAGCAGTTATTAGGTCAACTCTTCCAATCTCTTGTAAATATTTATCTAAGGAGGCAGTATCCCTATTTGTAACCTGTTTTGTAATTTTTAGTTGTCTCATTGAAGTGGTTTTAAATTAGTAAACTGTCCCCTTATACGTGGATATTATTGAAAGGTTACTTAAATATTAAAAATAATTATTAATCTTCTTTTTTTGGTTTTGGAAGTAATACTTTTCTAGATAATTTTAATTTTCCACTTCTTTCATCTATTGAGATAAGTTTTACTTCAATTTCGTCACCTTCTTTTAGTACATCTTCTACTTTTTCTACTCTATCCCAATTAATTTCTGAAATATGTAATAATCCATCTACATTATTTGCTATACCAACAAAAGCACCATAAGGCATTATAGATTTTACTTTTCCTTTATATGTTTTTCCTTCTTCAGGCACAAAAGCAATTTCTCCTATTTTAGATATAGCATTATCAATCTTAACTTGATCAGTACCTAAAATTTCAACTTTACCTTTCCCGTCTACTTCTTCAATAGTAATTACGGTTTCAGTAGCTTCTTGCATTTCTTGTATTACTTTACCACCTGGACCAATTACAGCACCAATAGTCGATTTGGGGATTTCTAGAATCACAATTTTTGGAGTTTGTGGCTTAAGATCACTTCTAGGTTCAGAGATGACATCAGTTAATTTTTTTAATATATGTAACCTACCATCTTTTGCTTGATTAAGAGCTTGTTCTAATATGTCATAAGATAGTCCTTGTACTTTGATGTCCATTTGACAAGCAGTTATACCATCTACTGTGCCACAAACTTTAAAATCCATATCACCTAAATGATCTTCGTCTCCTAGAATGTCAGAAAGCACAGCATAGTTATTTGCATCCTTTACATCAGATATTAATCCCATAGCTATTCCTGATACAGGTTTATTAATTTTAACACCAGCATCCATAAGCGCTAATGTACCTGCACATACTGTTGCCATTGATGAAGATCCATTTGACTCTAGTATATCTGAAACAACTCTTACAGTATATGGGTTATCATTAGGAATCATCTTCTTTAATGCTCTTTGTGCAAGATTTCCGTGACCAATCTCTCTCCTACTTACACTAAATTTCATTCTAGCTTCTCCAGTTGAAAATGGAGGGAAGTTATAATGTAAATAGAAGGATTCGTGGCCCTGTAGAGTAACTCCATCGATTCTATTTACATCCATTTTTGTTCCAAGCGTTACGGTGGTGAGTGATTGTGTTTCACCTCTTGTAAATACAGCTGAACCATGAGGACTAGGTAAGTAGTCAATTTCACACCATATAGGTCTAATATCAGTAGTTTCTCTGCCGTCCAATCTTTTTCCTTCATTTAAGACTAATGTTCTTATTGCTTCTTTCTCAACGTCATGATAATATACATCGATCATTCCTTTTTTTTCATCTTCCAATTCTTCAGTTAATGATGCGATAAAATCTTCTTTTATAGCTTTAAATTTTGTTGATCTCTCATCCTTTCCTAAACCTTCTTTCGCAACAGCATACACTGAATCATATGTCGCTTTTCTTATATCTTCTTTTAGTTTGTTATCATGAATTTCATGGCAATATTCTCTTTTAGGAGAAGAAGTTGTAATTTCGGATGCTAATTCATTTTGTATTACACATTGAATTTTAATAGCCTCATGACCAACTTTAATAGCTTCAATCATCTCTAATTCTGAAACTTCACTCATTTCACCTTCTACCATAGCTACACTATTAGCAGAAGCTCCAACCATAAGGTCAATATCTGCTTCTTCCATTTGAGAAGGAGATGGGTTCACTATGAATTTTCCATTTAAACGTATTACTCTAACTTCTGAGATAGGTCCGTTAAATGGAATATCTGAAATAACAATTGCAGTTGAAGCAGCTAATGCAGCTAAACTGTCTGGTGAAACTTCAGGGTCATGTGAATTAAGTGAGATCATTATTTGTACTTCAGCATGATAATCTGATGGGAACATAGGCCTTAAAATTCTATCTACTAATCTCATAACCAGGATCTCATGGTCAGTAGGTCTTGCTTCTCTTTTTAAGAAACCTCCTGGAAACCTTCCGTCTGCTGCAAATTTTTCTCTATAGTCAACAGTTAATGGTAAGAAATCTACCCCATCTCTAGCTTCCTTACTAGAGACAACAGTAGCTAATAATTGAGTTTTCCCCATTCTTATCTCTACTGATCCATGTGCTTGTTTTGCTAATTTTCCTGTTGTGATGGATATTTCTCTACCATCATCTAATGTTATTATTTTTTTTATTTCTTTATATGACATTTTACTTTTATTATAATATTTTATTAATGAATTAAAAAAGGCAATAAACTTGCCTTTTAGATTTTATTTTCGGAGTTTCAGATTTTTTATCAACTCCCTATATGAAAGGACATCTTTGTTTTTTAGGTAATCTAAAAGTTTCCTTCTTTTACCAACCATGATTTGTAATGATCTTTGTGTAGAATAATCTTTTCTATTTTCTTTAAGGTGACCTGTTAGATGCTTAATTCTTTCAGTAAATAATGCGACCTGGCTATATACTGAACCAGAATCTTTATCATCTTTACCGAACTTTTTAAATAAACCTTTTTTATTATCTGCTGTTACTCTCATTTTTTCTTTAAGTCTTTAATTTCTAGTGGGCTGCAAATTTAGAAAATAGTTTTGGATAAAAACACTTTTAATACAAATAAAATTACTATTGTATTATTCGTAGAATCTGACTAATCTTTGATTTTAAATTTTTCCTTTCTACAATGAGATCTAAGAATCCGTGTTCTAATAGGAATTCAGATGTTTGGAATCCTTCCGGAAGGTCTTTTCCAATTGTTTCTTTAACAACTCTAGGTCCTGCAAATCCAATAAGCGCATTTGGTTCAGCTATATTCATATCACCAAGCATAGAGAATGATGCAGTAGCACCCCCAAAAGTAGGATCAGTTAGAATAGAAATATATGGTATTTTTTCATTAGACAATTGAGCAAGTTTTGCTGATGTCTTTGCTAACTGCATTAGAGAAAATGCTGCTTCCATCATTCTAGCACCTCCAGATTTAGAGATTATAATGATTGGTATTTTATTTTTTCTTGCGTAATCAACAGCTCTTGCTATCTTTTCTCCAACAACAGATCCCATTGAACCGCCAATAAAGTTAAAATTAAAGCATGCTATTACAATATCTTTCCCATTCATCTTCCCATATGCAGAAGTAATAGCATCATTTAAACCAGTGTTCACCTGATTCTGTTTCAATCTGTCAGAATATTTTTTTGTATCTGTAAATCCTAAAATGTCAGATGCCAACATATTCTTATCTAATTCTTTAAATTGGTTTTTATCAAATAAGATCTTAAAATATTCTTTTGCATTAATTCTATGATGGTAATTACAATTTAAACATACATATAATTGTTGTGTATGTTCTTTTGCTGTAATAATAGATTTGCACTTAGGACATTTATTCCATAGCCCTTCTGGAGTTTCCTTTTTCTCATTAGTAGAGGTTGTTATGCCTTCTTTTATTCTTTTAAACCAACCCATAGTTTAATTATTTTGGTTGATATTATTTAAATCTTCGAAAGATCTTTTAAGTCTTTCTTTAAAAGTAATTTCACCATCTCTTAACCATTTTCTAGGGTCATAATACTTTTTATTAGGTTTGTTTTCACCATCTGGATTTCCAATTTGTGATTTTAGATAATCTTTTTTCTCTGTAAAATAATCTCTTACGCCGGTTGTGAAACCCCATTGAAGATCTGTATCAATATTCATTTTTATAGCTCCATAGCTTATAGCTTCTTTTATTTCTTCTGCAGATGACCCTGAACCACCATGAAATACAAAATTTATTGGTTGTTTCTCGGTATTAAATTTCTTCTGAATATATTTTTGGGAATTATCTAATATTTTTGGAGTGAGAACTACATTCCCTGGTTTATATACCCCATGAACATTTCCGAATGCTGCTGCAATTGTAAATCGATTACTTATTTTCATGAGTTCTTCATAAGCATAAGCTACTTCTTCTGGTTGAGTATATAATTTACTGCTATCAATATCTGTATTATCCACACCATCTTCTTCTCCGCCAGTTATTCCAAGTTCAATTTCTAGAGTCATATCTATTTTATCCATTCTCTCTAAATATTTCTTACATATTTCAATATTTTCTTCGATAGACTCTTCAGATAAATCAATCATATGGGAGCTATATAATGGAATTCCATGTTGAGCATAGAAATCTTCTCCAGCATCTAATAATCCATCTATCCATGGTAATAGTTTTTTAGCAGCATGATCTGTATGCAAGATTACGCTGACACCATATATTTCTGCCATCTGATGCACATGTATTGCACCTGAAATTCCACCTGCTATTGTAGCGATATGGTTTTTATTATCAAGCCCTTTTCCAGCAAAAAAGTAGCAGCCACCATTAGAAAATTGTATTATAACAGGAGAATTAATTTCTTTTGCTGTTTCAAGAACTGCATTTACAGTACTAGTATTTGTTACATTTACTGCAGGTAGAGCATATTTATTTTTTTTAGCATCTGCAAACACTTCCTGCACATCATTTCCAGTTATAACACCTTTTTTAAATCTTGCCATTATTTTCTATTTTAGAATCACAAAACTATAATAATGTTAAAATATCTACCTTGATTTTTATAATTATTTATTATAATTGGCAAAAATTATTAAGATAATTAATATTGATAACTAGCAATAAGATTAAATTTATACGTTCTTTAAAACTTAAGAAGAACAGAGATATTCATAATTGTTTTATAGTTGAGGGAGAAAAGATGGTAAATGAAATTCAGAATTCTTCTTTTGTTATAAGAGAGATATATGTTACAAATAATTGTAGTTTAAGAATAAACGATAATATAGATGTTCATAATATATCAGTAAATAATTTAAATAGATTAACCAATCTTAAGACTCCCAATAAAGTATTAGCTATAGTTGAAAAAATGGAAGAACGATTTGTTCTTGAAGATATGTCTAATGGTATTACATTAATGTTAGATGATATAAAAGATCCAGGGAACTTTGGGACAATAATAAGATTATGTGATTGGTTTAATGTTAAGAATATTATATGTTCTAAAGATACTGTTGATTTATACAATCCTAAAGTGATACAGGCGACAATGGGTTCTATATCAAGAGTGAATGTATTTTACAAAGATTTAGTTGATATAATTAGTAATTTACCTATAGAAACTCATATTTATGCTGCCTCAATGGGAGGTGAAGATATTCAGGATATTAATATTAGAAAAAACTCAATAATTGTTTTAGGTAATGAATCAGTTGGGATTTCTAATAATATAAAACAATTAATAACTAATAAGATAACAATTAAAAAAGTAGAAGGTGGTGCGGAATCTCTTAATGTTGCTATCGCAGCGTCTATAATACTATATGAATTTAATAAATGATTATGTATTTTTTTAAAACAGCTTCTGGTTTTTTGTAGTTATAACCTATTCAAAAGTAAAAGATAATAACCATGATTTTGTAGTTAGACTTGTTAATGACTTTGTGTAAATAGTATCATCTTCAGATAGAAGATTTAACAAGCCATAATTGAGTTTTATTTGAGGTGAGAATTTAAAATATTCTAGGTAAAAATCCATACCAAATCCTATCTCAATTCCCAAATCATTTCTTTTTAGTTTTACTAGCTTCTGTCCTTCATCATCAATATCTTTTTGGGATGCAATATCCATCCCATATTTTATACCTCCTAACAAATAGGTTCTGAAGTTATTATATCTATCTGATTTGTATTTTATAAGAATTGGGAAATCAATAAAAGTTGACTCAATAGGTTTTGTTAGCATATATATTTTTCTATTTCCGTCTCTAAATGAATATTCAATTATTCTTTCTGAAAAAACTAATCTTGGTAAGAATCGCAAGTCAAATCTTTTACTTAGCCTTAAATTAGATACTATTCCTAAATTAAATCCTTTCTGGTTCTGAGATTCTAGAATATATAGACTATCAATATTTGTTATATCTGGTATTCTATTTATCTTAAAATCCATTGCATTTATCCCCATTGTAAATCCAAAGTGGATTTTCTTATGATCATATCTTGGAAGATTCTGTAATTTAGGATATTCCTGTCCATATACATTTGAAGTTATATTTGTAAAAAATATTATAAAAGATATTATTGTTACTAATTTTTTCATTCTAGCCAAAAACGTTATAACACTTATTTTATTGCAATATAGAGAGAAACTATCCCAAGTGTTAGTGGTATGCATTTACTTTCTCTAAATCCAGTCTTATTGAGGGTTTTTAGAAAATCTGACTTTTCTGGGAAACCATCAACAGATTCTGGAAGGTATTTATATGCTCTTTTATCATTAGATATTATTCTTCCAATTAATGGAAGAATATTATGGAAATAGAATCTGTATAAGATATTTAAAGGAAATTTTGTTGGTTCGGATGGTTCTAGAATTACAACGATCCCGTTTTTCTTTAAGACTCTATTCATTTCTAGAAGTCCTTGTTCTATATTCTCAAAGTTTCTTACTCCAAAACCAGCAGTTATTGCATCAAAACTATTATTACTAAAAGGTAAGTTTTCAGAATCTGCATACTTTAATTTGATTTTTTCTTGCAATTGTCTGCTTCTTACTTTTTCTTTACCTATTTCAAGCATCTTATTTGATATATCAATTCCGGTTATATGTACTTCTTCTATGTTGCTTGCAGCAATAGCAAAATCAGCAGTGCCGCACGCTACATCAAGTATATTATCTGGGTTATTTGATATTTCCTTTATTGCTCTATATCTCCAATAATAATCCATACCAAAAGATAGAGTATGGTTAAGAAAATCGTAACTTTTAGCAATATTATCAAACATACTTGCAACTTGCGTTTTCTTTGATGTAGAAGAGTTATTATTTGGTTTAATTGTTTTTACTGTCATTTATTTTGTAAAGTATGCTATAGAAGCATTATAGAGGTTACTCTTATCAACAGGAACTACACCTACTTTTTCACATACGAGGCCACCAGAAAGATTAGCAAACTGTGAAAGATGTAGGTTATCAATTTTTGCCGCTAAACAAAGAGCGGCTGTTGAAATAACTGTGTCACCAGCTCCTGAAACATCAATTATTTCACGTTCTTCAGCTTTAGTATGGTAAAATCTATCTTCTGTTTGAATACATATACCTTTATCAGAAAGCGTTAGTAAAATACCTTCTGCATTCATCTTTTTAAGTAGATCAATTGTAGCAGATTTAATTTCAGATATATCATTTTCATTAAAATTAATATTACATCCTATCTTAATTTCTTTAAGATTTGGTTTAAATATCGTACAGTTTCTATAAGAATTAAAATTTTTGATTTTTGGGTCAATTATTGTTGGTATTTCTAATTTGTTAGCTTTTTTTATGATATTTTCAATTATCTTTGGTGTAAGAACTCCTTTGTTATAATCTTGTAAAATAATAACATCTGTATTTTGTATATTTTCATAAACAATAGTTAGCAGTTTTTCCTCGCTATTAATAGGCTTAACCTGTTCTTCATCAATTCTGAGTTGATGTTTATCTTCACTAATTACTCTTGTTTTAGTAGTAGTTTTTCTTCCTAATTCATGAATTATTCCATCAATTGTGACTTTCTCTTGTTCCAATAATTTTTTTAACTCATAACCATTATAATCATCCCCAATTACAGAGCACAAGATAGGTTTTGCACCTAAAGACTTTATATTTCTAGCTACATTTGCTGCACCTCCAAGTCTATTTTCATGTTTTTCAATTTCTACAACTGGTACAGGTGCTTCAGGGGATTGTCTTTCTATTTTCCCCCACATATATGAGTCAATCATTGAATCTCCTACTATTAGAACAGTCATATTCTTAAAAGAATCAAAAAGTTGCTTTATTTCTTTCTTTTTCATTTTAGTTCTGCTAATTTTTCTTTGATTCTTCTAGATGCCTCAATTAATTTCTCTTCTGAGGCAGCATATGAAATCCTTATACATTCAGGGTTTCCAAATGCAGAACCCGCTACTAATGCAACATGAGCTTCATTTAGTAGATACATACATAAATCATCAGAATTATCTATGATTTCCGTTTTATATCTTTTTCCAAAATAATAAGATATATCGGGGAAAATATAGAAAGCACCTTGTGGAATGTTACATTTAAATCCAGGGATATTATTTAGTTCCTTAAGCAACATATCTCGTCTTCTTAAGAATGTTTCTTTCATTTCTTTTGTTACAGTTTCTGGCTTAGCTAAAATTGCAGTTTCTGTTGCTTTTTGAGCTATTGCACAAGTTGCGGATGTTATCTGGCCTTGTACTTTATTACATGCATTAGAAATCCATGTAGGAGCTCCAATATATCCAACTCTCCAACCTGTCATAGCGAACCCTTTTGAGACACCATTAATAGTAATTGTTCTATCTTTCATACTTGGAATTGTACCGATGCTAAAATGTGAATCTGTAAAATTTATATGTTCATATATTTCATCTGATGCAATATATATATTAGGATATTTCTCAAGCATTTTTGCAATAGCGTTCAGTTCTTCTTTAGTGTAAACTGTTCCGCTTGGGTTGCAAGGTGAACTAAACATTAGTAGTTTAGTTTTTGGAGTAATCGCTTTCTCTATTTGTCCTGCTGTCACTTTAAAGTCACTGTCAATATTTGATTGGATTTCTACAGGAACTCCTTCAGCTAGTTTTATTATTTCAGCATAGCTCACCCAATATGGACAAGGTAATAATACCTCATCATTAGGATTTAATAAGCTTAAACATAGATTAGCTAGCGATTGTTTTGCTCCAGTAGAGGTTACAATTTGATCAGGTGTATAGTTAAGATTATTATCTCTCTTAAATTTTTTAGATATTGCTTTTCTTAAATCTACTAAACCAGGAACTGGAGTGTAATGCGAGAAGTTATTATCAATGGCTTTTTTAGCAGCTTCCTTAATAAAGTCAGGTGTATTAAAATCAGGCTCTCCTAAACTTAATGATATTACATCATGACCATCTGCTTTTAATTCTCTACTCATTCTAGCCATTGCTAATGTTGCTGATTCAGATAATTTATTTAATCTTTGTGAAATTCCTTTCATCTTTATATTATTTTAAGCAGACAAATATAATATTAGTTTTTAGTTGCTAGATTTTAGTGTTATAATATTTATATTTTAGCAATATCAAATTATTATTTCTAAATGAAGCACTTATTTATTATTCTAATATGTTTAATTATATCTTCATGCGATTCCCATAAGATAAAAAAATATGATAATGCTTTGATTATAGAATCTGATACAACTAAAATTGAGAAAGTTAAAATAAGAACTCATTAACAAGGGTTTTAATTATAATAATTTTTTTAGAATATCATATATAGAAGTGTTTTTTTTCTTTATATTCTCTTCAATCTGACTTATTTTTCCACTAGATTTCATTTCTAAAAACTTCTTTCTCCCAAGTTCTTCTTTTATATGATTATGTAGCCAAAAAATCTCTTGATTTTTTCTGTTTGTTTTAAAGTAATCGTTTTTTTTCATCATTGAGATATATAGCTGAATAGTTTCCCATACATCATCTATTCCTTTACCTTCTAAAGATGAACAAGTTTTAATCCTAGTTTTCCACCCATTAGCATCAATTGGAAAAAGATTTAGTGCGTTCTTATATTGATTCATAGCGATATTTGCATGTTGAATATTGTCTCCATCAGCTTTATTAAATAGGATCATATGTGCCATTTCTACAATACCTCTTTTTATTCCTTGAAGTTCATCCCCAGCTCCTGGAATCATAAGTAATAAAAAGAAATCTACCAATTTACTTACCTTAGTTTCATTTTGACCTACCCCTACAGTCTCAATTAAAATTATATCATAACCTGCCGCTTCACAAAGTAGAATATTATCTTTTGTTTTATTTGCTATACCTCCTAATGCTTCACCTGCAGGTGAAGGTCTTATAAAGACATTTTTATTCTTTACTAGATCATGCATTCTACTTTTATCTCCTAATATACTACCATGCGATTTTTCACTTGAGGGGTCTATTGCAAGTATTGCTACTTTTTTACCGATAGCTGTAAGTTTCTTTCCAATCATATTAATGAAAGTACTTTTTCCAACACCTGGAATACCAGTTATACCGATCCTAATAGATTTAATTTTTTTTTTATAGAAGTGAGCGATAATTCTTTGGACTATCTTTTGTTCTTCTAATAAGGAACTCTCACACATTGTAATAAGTCTACTTAATGTAACTATATCACCTTTTTGAATGTTTGATATAATTTGTTTCTCCTTCATATATCTGTTGATATAATAATACTATCTGATTATACTGATCGCACCTCTTTTGGGTGCGACTGGAATTGGACAATCTATGATATAAAAATACACTCCATCTTTACAAAGATTTCCATTTTTCATTTTACCATCCCATCTAAAGTCTATTTTATCATCTTCAAATACTTTTTTCCCCCATCTTGTATATATCTTGATTGAGAATTCAGTATCGAAACAATAATTCAGTTCAACATCAGGGATCTCAAAATAATCATTTATATTATCATCATTTGGTGAGAAAACATTCGGGATAATACTATCAACATCAAATGAACTAGGTTCAATAATATCAAACTGAATTTGTAAGATTGCAGTATCTATTGTGCATGCATCATCAATTACAATAAATGATGCAGTAAATGGTGTGTTTTCAAAGTCAATACAATTTGGTTTCCAACATAAATCAGAATTTACAATTATGAAATTATTATTACCATTAAAATTGAAATTTTGAGCATCTACATTGTCCTGGTTTATAAATGAAATAAAATCTAGGGATAGATAATCACTCACTCCATTATAAACATCTTCATCTTTAGCGCTAATTGTATAACAGATCTGTTTGCCTACTTCAGCTTCGTAACTTAATTTAATTGTGTCTGTATATAAGGAATCAAGTAAAGAGGGATTTTTCGATATTTCAGTAATACTTGGTGGATTATTATTTGGTTGTTTTAGATTTATTTCTAATTCAAGAATAGAAGTATGATTTGCAAAACATGTAATGTCTTTAGAATAAAAATATGCGTAGTAGGGGCTAGACGATATATCCTCACATGAGGGAGTCCAGCAGAAACTTGAACTCACATTAGTTAAAGAGCTATCATTATTAAATGAAGCTATATTAGATAAACTATCTAAACCTGAATTAAATAAATCCAGAGCACAATAAACAGAAACAGAATCTTTAAGTATCTGTTGCAAAATATTCATATTTGAATCTAAATCTCTAGCTTCTATTTTTAGACAGATTTCTTTGTCTATATAAGCATCATAAGTTATTTTTATAGTATCAGAATAAGGCACCTCTATTAAAGCACTATAATTTGAGTCAATAAAAATCCCATTTTCTAAATGTTCACTTATTGTAATTGTGGGTGGATTATTCTGCTCGCATTCTATTGTTTCATATTGAATATCTTGAACAACTTCTCCAATCTTACTCCATACTCCATTTAATTGTCTCCATTCTTCTATTTTAACAGAGAAAACGTATACTCCAATCATTGTAGCGTATGAGGTAAGGTTACCAGTACTTGCATCAATATACATGTAGCTGCCAGGGCCTAAAGGGTTTAAGGTGCTAAAATTATTTGCCCATGTGATAGTATCATATGGCGCTGGTTTAGTAGTAATAGGAAAAACAACAGGCTTATGGCAATCTAAGGGAGTTGTAAGAGAATAAACTAAAGAATCTCCATCAGGATCTACAGCATTTAAGTTAAAAGTATGTTCTTGATCTTTACATAGGTAGGCATCATGTGGATAGTATTGATTCATTAATGAATCATAGCCAAAAGTAGGGCTTGAGTTTTGAAGATTATTAAATCCATTATTTGGATCACTTACAAGAATTTCTGATTTATATGTTGTACCTGAGGATAATGGATTATCAATATTAACTATCCCAGCATTTCTACAACATGTTTCCCAGGCAAAATAATATCCGTCACTAAATAGAGAAAGTTCAACAGTGTCTTTATAAATAAACTCTTCAACAAGAAGATTCTCTGGCATAAAACAACTATCACCAAACTTTAAAAGTTTTTGAGAAAATAGATCTAGAGAAAAACCAAAACCTATAGTATCTTGTATGCCATTAAAGTATTTCATCCCAACTACTGGATTAGGTAGATTAACACCACCTTGATCTCTGTAAATAATTAGTGATACTTCATAATCTAAATTGCTAACTGCAGATGAAGAGACACCTAAATATTTTAAGCTTATATATCCTCCAACAATATGAGTTGAAAAGCTATTTAAACTAAAAATAGAAAATAAAGTTAAGATTATATATTTTTTTATCATCTAATTAGATTAATTAGTCCAACTTTAGATTTTTCTTCAATTCCAAATTCCCCATTCCCAACATAATAAGCTGACCAACTATATATTCCGCTAACTACATCTTCTCCATTAAATTTCCCATCCCAAGGAGTAAAATCGTTGCTTTCAAATATTTTTTCACCCCATCTATTAAAAATCATAAAATGTAAACTGTCAATACCATTTGTTATTGGCGCAAATATATCATTATTTCCATCATTATTTGGGGTAAATGAATTAGGTGTATAGAAGTAGAATTCACAATCTCTAATTGTTACTTGGAAGCTATCAGTAATTAAGCAACTATCAGTTGTCAGCATCACTACTGTATAAAGTCCAGCATTATTAACTACAATATCTTGACTATTTGCACCAGTGTTCCAAAGGTAGGTGCTATTTTTATATGATGGTTGAAGTTTCAAGTTAAAATCTTTACATATTTCAAATAAAGTATCAGTAGCTGGATAAATTATTGTCTCAATATTAATAGTATCTGAATTGTTACATCCTAATGCATTTGAGATATTTAGTATATATGCTGTATTAATAATTGGTTTTGCGATTGGGTTTGCCTTACTAGCGTCATCTAATGAATTACTTGGACTCCAGCTAAAGATACTTGATGTAATTCCTGATGGAATCCCACCAATAGTAATTTCCGATCCCTTACAAATGCTAGTATCTAGTCCGGCATCTACAAACATTTCATTTACTTTGATAAGTACTGAATCTTTTACTTCACAGCCTTCTAAAGTTTTTGATTCTACAAGATAATAATTAGTTTCGATAGGGTATACTATCGGATTATGTATATTAATATTATTAATGTTATTATTTGGTAACCAATTATATGATGCTCCTGTAATATCAGTGGCATTTAATTGAATGCTATCACCACATATTATTATTATTTCATTTCCAGCATCAAATAATGGTACAGGATTTACATTTACAATCATAGTATCAAAATTAGAACAGTTTTGATTATCAGTAACTTTTACAATATATGATTCTGTATTAAGAGGAAAAGCAATTGGTGTAGATGTATTCCAATTTAATAAAGAATTTACAGGGGACCAATTATATGAAATCCCTCCAGAACTATTAAGTTGCACACTATCTCCTTCACATATAATAGTATCATTACCAGCAAATGCAAATGGTAATGGATTAATATATATTGTTGTATTTCCAGAGTTAGAACCACATTTATTAGTAGCTGAGATTTGAAGATTACATTGACCATTTGTTTGATTCCAAGCGATTGTCATTTGATTATTGGTAGTATCAAGCATACTGCCACAATTTGGATCATTCCAACTATAATATGTATTAGGTGTGAACTGGACAAAGTAACCAATGGTGTCGCCAAAGCATACTGGTGCATTTGGGACAATATTAATATTTGGAATATTAATAAGTTTTATTGATTTTGCTGGGGATACTGCACCAACACAACCATAATTAGTTTCTTGAACCGTATAGTTATATGTTCCAGCATTACCAGGGTAAATTAAAGATATTGAAGGAGCAGGATTATTACCACTTGATATAGGTGGCCAAATAACCCCATTTTCTCTCCAAAGATATGAACTACCTTGTTGAGTTGGAGATACATAAAATTGAACAATATCTCCTGAGCATATGAGTGAATCAGTAGCAAAAACAGTTAATGGGTTATCAGAGGGGTGTCCAATTGTTAATCTAATTAATGTCCCAAGATGATTTCCAGGTGTGTTTGATGAAGTTGCTATAATTCTCATATAATAATTTCCAGCTGGTATTCCTAATGCAATTAAATCTTGGAAATTTGGGATAACTACCCACATATTTGTATCAGTAGTAGCCAACATACTTCCTAATCCTCCTATATTTACTCTTGTAAAGTTCATAGCGTCAAGAAGTTCCACCTGAAATTGATTAGCAAATCCAATTAAACCCGGATTGTAAATAACGCTACATGGTGGTACATTTATATCAATTGGAATTAAAGCGCTATCTCCATCAGAAGCTGTTACACAGAATTGAAGATCCTGTCTATTATTGGTTTCTATATCACAATGCTTTATACATAATGGACCCCATGTAGAGGTATCAGTAGCTATAGGATTAGATGAGCTAATTTTAATGTAGTAGTTACAACCATCAGGAACATCAGGTATAAATCCACTAATATTACCAGGTAGATAAGGAGCAACTGTTGGGTCAAAGGTCAAGTTACTAGGTAATTGTCCAATTAGTGTAGGGTTAGCAAAACTTCCTGTTGAGTCGGATAGGTATGCTGTGAAAACATTTCCTGTATTATAAACCCCTGTTGCATAAAAAGGGATATCTATAACACTACCTACACATACATCTGCAGTATCCCTTGTTACGACTGGAGGCCCAAGAGGAGCTGTGATTATATTATTAGGGCAGAGAGCAACCTCAAAACATGCTGATTCAAATCCTGTTATCTGTGGAGAAGGAGAAACTCTATTTACTCTAATTTTATAACAAGTGCCTGGAGTTGTGAAAATAGGAATTTGAATAAATACATATGCAGAAGTATTAGGATAAAAAAGATTGTGTGTCCACATTGCAGTTGGATTGGTAAAGTTACCATTTACATCAGAGAGTGAGATAAGATATTGTCCTCCACAAAGGGTATCTGATATTTCATATCTAAAAGTTAGATTATTTCCTGGACATATTGTTGTGTGAGAGAGGTAAGTAACATTAACATCAATTGGATTTGTAGTCTGATTAGAGTTTCCAATTAAGAAGATGTCATCAACACCAAAAGCAATAGAGTTTGAAGAATTCGAATTTGCATTTACCCATCTAAAACCAAAACGTAATTCATACACATTATTAAAAGCAGGATTCATAATCCTTTCATTCTTCCATAATGTTTGGTTCTTATACTGACTGCCACAAGAAATCCAACTACCACCATCTATAGAATACAATACTTCAGCATAATCAGTATTGGATCCTTCACATAGATAGAAGAATGAGAATTCAATACTGTCATATCCTAATGTGCAAAAACTTTCTTCTAGTATATAAAAGTGGTCAGAAGAACTTTGTGGATCATAATTAGCATTTGCTACATTAGTAATTTGAGTTGTATCTGCAACATGTAAATAGTTGCCATTAGGATTTCCAATTGTACCTGATATAGTGTTTGTTTGACTAGTAGTATTTGGGTATATTCCATTACCGTTATATTCATTATTAATTATCCATTTATTAATTCCACTTGGAAGACCAAATGAGGAGTCTTCAATAAATGGATTGTTTCCTGATTCAAAATCTTCATTAAAGATAAGTATGCTATTTTGAGTAAAAGCATATTCAGGAATTAACAAAAAAATAAATATTGTATATTTAATAAATATAGAAAACAACTTTTTCATCTGACAAATTTACTAATTTATAAATAAAATGATAACCCTTTAATTGCTAGATGATTTTCTGTAAGATACTAATAGCCGATTTTGCAATAATGGTTCCAGGGCCAAAAATTTCACTAACACCAACTTTCGTAAGATATTTATAATCTTTCTTTGGGATTACTCCTCCAGCAATTACTAATATATTGCTTCTTCCCATTTTGTTTAGATGCTTTATCACTTCAGGCACAAGAGTCTTATGTCCAGCTGCTAATGATGATATCCCTAGAATATGCACATCATTCTCAACTGCCTGTCTAGCTATTTCTTCTGGAGTTTGAAATAAAGGGCTTATATCTACATCAAATCCTAAATCAGCAAAAGAAGTAGCTACAATCTTAGCGCCTCGATCATGACCATCTTGTCCCATTTTTGCCACCATAATTCTTGGTCTTCTCCCTTTATTTTTAGCAAAGATGTTTGCTAAATTTATAGCTTCTTTAAAATATTTGTTATTATTTATCTCCATTTTATATACTCCAGATATTAGCTGGTTTTTTGCCTGGTATCTTCCAAATGATTTTTCTATAGCATCAGATATTTCTCCAAGCGTTGCTCTATTTCTTGCAGCAATCACTGCCAAACTTAATAAATTTTCTGATTTTTTACTGCATGCTTTAGTTATAGCATTTAATGAATCTATAACTGCCAATGAGTTTCTATCATTTTTAAGCTTATTTATTCGAGCTATTTGCGCTTCTCTTACTGCATTATTATTTATTTCTAAAGTTTCAATCTCTTTATTGTTACTATCAGATTTAAATGAATTAACACCTACAATAATATCTTTTCCTGTGTCTATTCTTGCTTGTTTTTTTGCAGCTGATTGTTCTATTTTTAATTTAGGAAGACCACTTTCAATAGCTTTAGTCATACCTCCAAGGTTTTCAATCTCCTCAATATGTTGCCAAGCCTTTTTTGCAATTTCATTTGTTAGATATTCAACGTAATATGAACCTCCCCAAGGGTCAACTGTCTTGCATAGTCCTATATTATTTTGTAAGTATATTTGTGTTTCTCTTGCAATTTTTGCTGAAAAATCTGAAGGTAAGGCTATTGCTTCATCAAGTGAGTTGGTATGTAAGCTTTGTGTTCCTCCCATAACTGCTGCCATTGCTTCAATTGTTGTTCTTGTTATATTATTAAATGGATTCTGTTCAGTGAGACTCCATCCAGATGTTTGGCAATGAGCTCTAAGAGCCATAGATTTTGGATTTTTAGGTTTAAACCTTTCTATAATCTTTGCCCATAGCATTCTACCTGCTCTCAATTTAGCTATCTCCATAAAATGATTCATCCCGATACCCCAAAAGAATGAAATGCGCGGTGCAAAGTCATCTATTTTTAGTCCTGATTTAATACCAGTTCTTACATATTCTAACCCATCTGCAAGTGTATATGCTAATTCTATATCTGCAGTAGCACCAGCCTCTTGCATATGATATCCAGATACTGAAATGCTATTAAACTTAGGCATGTATTCTGCTGTATATTTAAAGATATCAGCAATAATCCTCATTGAATGTTCTGGCGGATATATATAAGTATTCCTTACCATAAATTCTTTTAAGATATCATTTTGTATTGTTCCTGTTAGTTTATTCAGTTCAACTCCTTGCTCTTCTGCTACAACTATATAGAATGCTAAAATTGGTAGAACGGCACCATTCATAGTCATAGATACTGACATTTTATCTAGAGGTATATTATCAAAAAGAATTTTCATGTCTAGTACAGAGTCGATTGCAACTCCTGCCATACCTACATCTCCTACAACTCTTGGGTTGTCAGAATCGTAACCTCTATGGGTAACTAAATCAAATGCTACTGATAACCCTTTTTGCCCTCCTTTTAGATTTTTTTTGTAAAAGGCATTGGATTCTTCTGCAGTTGAGAAACCAGCATATTGTCGTATAGTCCAAGGTCTGGTGACATACATTGTAGAGTAAGGGCCTCTTAAAAATGGTGGAATTCCAGCACCAAAATTATTTATTTTATTTTCATTTTTATTAAAAATATTTGGCACTTCAATATTTTCAGCTGATTTCCATTTAGATGAATTTTTAATATTGTGTTTTTTTTGTGTAACATTAAATTTTTCTAATATATTTCTTGTATGATTTTCTATATAATAAGAGCCAGCAGAAGGATCTTCAACTTTATCTAAAAAGCTTTCATGTTTTAGTATATGATGTTGATTGAGATATAATCTCTGTAAAAAATCATCTGATTTTTTTTCGTGATTAGGGATTAATATGTTATCAGCACCTCCAAAGATTGCTGACATTAGTGAGGTAGTACTTGCAATAAGATTATTATACTTCTTATCTAATAGCCAATTGCTTGTATCAATCTCTGCAAAGATATAAGGTTCATGGCCAGTTCTATCTTTATGAATTATTCTGAATGCTCTTAATTTTGCTATCTCCCCAAAATAGTCCTCTGATATGTAAAAATGATATTGTAACTTTTCAGTTAAATCTTTTGCTTTAGTTAAGCTATCCTCTATCTGTTCTAAAGATGTCTTTCCATTTGCGTATATAGTTGAGCAATATGTTGGAATAGGGTGCTTTACTATTCCATGAAATCCTCCATAAACTTTTTTATTATTAGAGAATTTAATCCAATCCTCTATAAATTCTTTTTTATAATCCTTAAAATCAATTCTTATATTTTCTACTGCAATATCTTTTAAAAGTACCTCTAAATTATTTGGATTCTTAAAGCATATTGCACTTGCTTCATTTTTAAGAGCTTCTAGCGCTTTATAATTAGCTAATTTAGGATCTTTTTCATCAATAAGTTGGCAATTGTTCCATTTCTGAATTTTGCTTATAGGTTGATTTTGTATTGTATTTTCTGAATGGTAAAATGGTAAAGTACCATATTCTGCTATTAATAAATTATAGTCTTTGTCGCTTAAATCTGATTGAATTTTATTAATCCAATCAATATTATCTTGTATAGAAAACTTGTTAAATAGTTTGCTCATATTATTTCTTCTCCCTTACAATAAATATATCTTCATTATCTTTCTTCATAAGAAACCTTTCTCTAGCAAATCTCTCTTGAGCTTCAGGATTATTATTTAAATTAAAAATTTTAGTACTATCCTTCTCAATCTCACTTTTATAAAATTCTTGCTGTTCTTTTAATTGATTAAATTCTTTTTTCATTTTAATCTGTGTCATTATATCAAAGGTGTCAATAAAGAATACCCATATTAAAAATATAATAAATGTTATAAAATATTTATTAAGAAAAGGAGCAGGTAAATTATAGAATAAGTTCTTTATTTTTTCCACAGATTCAAAATTAAATAAAAAACCCAATCATCTTAACAACTATTCTTTTTATTTCGTTCCTAAGAAAGGATATTTGTAATCTTTAGCTGGCACAAAAGTTTCTTTAATAGTTCTTGGAGAAACCCATCTTAGAAGATTAAGTATTGATCCAGCCTTGTCATTTGTACCTGATCCTCTTGCTCCACCAAATGGTTGTTGACCTACTACAGCTCCTGTTGGTTTGTCATTAATATAAAAGTTCCCAGCAGAATTTTCTAGTATTTTTGTAGCATATTCAGCCGCATATCTATCTACAGATAGTATAGCTCCAGTGAGTGCGTATTCTGATGTATTATCAACTAACTCTAATGTTTCTTCCCATTTTTCTGCATTATATACGAAAATAGTAATTACTGGTCCAAATATTTCTTCAACCATAGTTTTGAAGTTAGGATTATTTGTTACAATTATTGTTGGTTCAATATAATAACCAACTGATTTATCATAACCACCACCAGCAATTATTTCGGCATCATTTGCTTTATTTACATAATCAATAAATGAAGTGATATTATCAAAAGCCTTCTCTGATATAACAGCATTTATGAAATTTTTTGGATCTTCAGGAGACCCCATCTTAAGATCTTTAACATCATCTAATAATTTAGCTTTTACATCATCCCATATGTTTGATGGTATATATGCCCTTGATGCTGCAGAACATTTTTGTCCTTGGTATTCAAAAGCTCCCCTTGTAATGGCTGTTGCAACCTCATCAGCGATTGCAGATTTATGAGCAATAATAAAATCTTTACCACCTGTTTCTCCAACTATCCTAGGGTAAGATTTATATTTATCAATATTATTGCCTATACCTTTCCAAAGAGTACGAAAGACTTCAGTGCTTCCAGTAAAATGTAAACCTGCAAAATCCTTATCTTCAAATATTATTTTAGCAATATCTTTCCCACTTACAGTTACCATATTGATAACACCATTTGGTAATCCCGCTGCCTGGAATAGTTCCATTATTACCTGTGCAGAATAGATCTGTGTTTCAGCTGGTTTCCATATAATTACATTCCCTAACATTGCTGGAGCAGCACAAAGATTCGCGCATATAGATGTAAAGTTAAATGGGGTAAGGGCAAATATAAAACCTTCAAGTGGTCTGTGTTCTAGTCGATTCCACATACCAGGTTGAGATTCTGGTTGTTCTTTGTAAAGTTGACTCATATATTGAACATTAAATCTAAAAAAGTCAATTAATTCACAAGCTGCATCTATTTCAGCTTGCATTACATTTTTACTTTGAGCAAGCATTGTAGCAGCATTTAATCTATTTCTAAAAGGACCAGCTAATAAGTCAGCAGCTTTTAAGAAAATAGAAGCCCTGTGTTCCCAACTCATATTTGCCCATTTCTTACGAGCATGCATAGCAGCATCAATTGCAGACCGAACTTCCAATTCCCCTCCATAATTAGAAGTTCCTATTATATGATTATGTTCATGTGGTGGAGACAAATTTCTCTTGTTATTTGTAAAGACTTGTTTATCGCCGATATACATTGGTATATCTATCTTTGAGCTATACATTCTTTTATATTCATCAATGAGCTCAATACATTCAAAACTTCCTGGTTTATAAGTTCTTACAGGTTCATTTACCGCTTTGGGTACATTATAAAATCCGTTTGACATTAATTTCTATTTTTTAATTTACAAATTTATAAAAAGAGGTTAGTTAGAAAAGCTCTTTTGATGAAGTTTTTATAAATCCAACAAAACTATCATATCTATCACCAATGGATCTATGATAAACGTAGATAAAATAATCGTTTCTTGTTTGATAATGAGTTCCTTCAATAAAACTTACATCAATTCTTTTTGTGGTAGTATCATTTAATACATAGTGATAGTTATAATAACCTTGTTTTAATAATACAGAACCTTCATATTGTTTCTTACTAAAATTATAATTTAACTTATAATTTTTATTTATTTTCCAATCAGATAATTCGCCGAAAATATAAAGATCGCCATAACTCACATAATCCATAGGAATGGTAAAATTAACATTAGTATAATCTGCTTCAATACTTGATTTCCATCCTTCTTGCGACTTTATAAGGTATTTACCATTAATATCAGGTTCTATAGAGTATAGATTAAATGACTTCTTTATATCATGGAATAGATAGACATTATTACTAATACTATCGAGCTCGATTTTTCTAATTCTATCAGATTGATAGCGTAAACTTGTGATATCAAAATGACGAAATTCATTATTCCCCCAGAATTTATTTTCATTATAATCATAAATAAGTTCATTATTTTTTACAAATAATGGAGTAATATTAGTTATTGCATTATCATCCCTATTATTTTGTTTTATATGAATCTTGATATCAGAGAATGGATTTGCTACATTAAGAGTTGGGTGTTGTATTAATAGCTCTATTTCATGTTTAGAGTTTCTGTATTCTGGATGAGTTGATCTTTTTACATTTGCTTTAATATTTAATTTAGTTTCTAACACCATGAAGCGTCTATATGCTATAGTTTCTCCTCCTTTTTCATAAATCTTAAAAATATAGTTACCTGAGATTAATGGTTTGAAGTCTACAGTTGGGAATTCAAATTGATAATGTGTGTATTTTTGGATAGTATTAAATGAAAATTCATAATTAGTAATTGGTTCTTCTCCAAATCCAAATAAATATTCTGTAAGCATTAGATCACTTCTTGTCCAATCTGCATTACAATGAATAATAGTAAAATAATAGTCTTTTATATTAGCTTGTAAGTCGTCAAAACTTACTTGAAGTTTTTCATTACTATTAAGATTAATAATAGGTAAAGACAACTCATCTTCAATTTTATGACAAAGGATCGTTTTTATATTTTTTTTTAAACTTTCATTATAATAAATTAGGTTTTCTTTATTGTTAACTGCTTGTTGGTTTAATGTATTGTCAGTATCTATATTTTTTTTGGAGATTTCTTTTTTACTAGAACAGGTATTAAATAAAATACATATTAAAAAGGGTATTAAAATAAAGTTATAAGTTCTCAAGATAATTAATTTTAAAAAATTATAAATGTTTTGTGCAAATTTATACTTTTGCAGCCGATAAAGCTAATTTATTTTTTTAATGTCCCAAGAAATAAGATTAAGTAAGGGTTTGAATATTCATTTAATGGGTGATGCAGATAAAGTCTATGCAACCATAAAGCCAGGTGAATTGTATGTTTTGAAACCTACAGATTTCCACAGTCTAGTACCTAAACTGTGTGTACAAGTTGGATCCAAAGTTAAAGCTGGATCACCACTTTTTTTTGATAAATATAAAGAAAATATAAATTTCTGCTCACCAGTTAGTGGTGAAGTAGTTGAGATTGTCAGAGGAGAAAAGAGAAAAATACTAGAAATAATAATTAAGTCTGATTTGGATATTTCTTATGAAGAATTTCCAACATCAATTTCAGAGAATATATCAAGAGAAGAAATAATTGAAAGAATGTTAAAGTCTGGGGTCTGGCCATTTATAAGACAGAAACCATATGATATAATTGCAGATCCATTTGATAGACCAAAAGCGATTTTTATTTCTGCTTTTAATTCTGCACCGCTTGCAATTGATAATGATTTTGCTCTTTATGGTATGGAAGATTTATTTCAGAAGGGTTTAGATCTTATTGTTAAATTAACTAATGGAAAAACTCATCTGAATATTGATGGAAACACTAACTCCTCAAGAGTTTTCACTGAAGCAAGAGGAGTGGAGTTAAATACTATAACAGGTCCACATCCTGCTGGCAATGTGGGTGTACAAATACATCATATTGACCCTATCAATAAGGGAGATGTTATTTGGTACCTAAATCCTCAAGATGTAATTGTAATTGCTCGCCTATTTCATGAAGGAAAATATGATGTTTCACGTATAGTTGCACTTTGTGGCTCTCAGGTCGAGAAACCAAAATATTATAGAGTTTTAGCTGGTGCACAAGTAAGCGGTTTGCTCAATAATAATATAAAAAAAGGAATTAATAGAGTAATATCTGGTGATGTTTTAACAGGTACTAAAATAACAGAAGATGGTTACCTTGGATTTTATGATACTAACATAACAGTTATTCCTGAAGGTGATAAATCAGAATTTATTGGCTGGCTATTACCTGGATTAGACAAATTTTCACTATCAAGAACTTTCTTTTCATGGCTTACGCCTTCAAGAAAATTTAATTTAAACACAAATATGCATGGTGAAGAAAGAGCTTATGTTATAACTGGCACATATGAGAAAGTTTTTCCAATGAATATATATCCGATGCAATTGATAAAGGCTATAATGATGGAAGACATAGAGATGATGGAGAATTTAGGTATTTATGAAGTTTCTCCTGAAGATTTTGCACTCTGTGAATTTGTGTGCACATCAAAAATAGAGGTGCAAAATATAATTAGAGAGGGGCTTGATTTATTAAGGAAAGAAAATAGTTAGTATGAAGATTTTTAGAAATATATTAGATACAATAAAGCCTCAATTTGAAAAAGGAGGAAAGCTTGAAAAGTTATATCCTGCGTATGATGCTTTTGAAACATTTCTATTTGTTCCTGATCATACTACTCATAAAGGCTCTCATATTAGGGATGCAATAGATCTTAAAAGAACTATGTTTATGGTTATTATTGCTTTGTTACCATGTTTAGTTTTTGGTATGTGGAATATAGGGTATCAATATTCAATAGCTATTGGTTCCGAGATGACATATTTTGAGCAGTTTAATTATGGATTTTGGAAATTTCTCCCACTTATTCTTGTTTCATATGTTGTTGGCCTTACAGTTGAGTTTGCATTTGCTGTTTTTAGGGGTCATCAGGTTAATGAAGGATATCTAGTAACAGGCATGCTTATTCCTTTAACTATGCCAATAGATGTTCCATTGTGGATGCTTACGATTTCTGTAATTTTCGCTGTGGTAATTGGTAAAGAGGTTTTTGGTGGAACAGGCATGAATATTTTGAACCCAGCACTTACTGCAAGAGCATTTCTTTTCTTTGCATACCCAACTTATATGTCTGGAGATAAGGTATGGGTTTCAGATGCTCTTGTTGATGGTCATTCAGGAGCTACTATATTAGGTAATTTAGCATCATCAGATAATTGGCAAAGTTTATTCTGGAATCCGTTTGATATGTTTATTGGTATAGTCCCTGGATCTGTTGGTGAGACTTCTATGATAGCAATTATTATCGGAGCAATTATTCTTTTATTAACAGGAGTTGGTAGTTGGAGAATAATACTATCTACTTTCGTTGGCGGATATTTGATGGCTTTTATTTTTAATATGTGGGGTTTTAATGAGTTAATGAATACACCTGCGCATATACATCTAATTATTGGAAGTTTTGCTTTTGGAGCAGTTTTTATGTCAACTGACCCAGTGACAGCCGCTCAAACAAATACAGGAAAATATATATATGGATTCTTGATTGGAGTTTTTGCGATTCTAATCCGAGTTTTTAATCCAGCTTATCCTGAAGGAATGATGTTAGCAATTTTATTAATGAATGTTTTTGCTCCTTTAATTGATCATTATGTAATTAATAGTAATATTAAGAAGAGAGTTAAAAGAGTTAGAAATTAATATAATGGATGTAAATAAAAATACATATACTTTTGGTTTTGCTATAATAATGGTTATAATAGTAGCAGCACTTTTATCAGTTACAGCTCAAAAATTAGCACCATATCAGGATAGAAATATAGAATTAGAAAAAAAACAAAATATCTTAAGCTCAGTAGGAGTTAATGTAATTAGGGATCAATCAGAAGAAAAGTTTTCTGATTATATAAAGGAATCTTTAGTTCTTAATTATAAAGGTGAAGAAATAGAAGGTGAGGCATTCTCTATTGACCTTGCAAAAGAATTAAAAAAGGAAATTAAGGATCAATCTATGCCACTTTATATTTCAAATATTGATGGAATAAGGAGTTACATCATTCCATTAAGAGGTAAGGGTTTATGGGGTCCAATATGGGGGTATATTGCTATTAAAGATGATCTTAATACAGTCTATGGGGCTGTTTTTGATCATAAAGCAGAGACACCTGGTCTTGGTGCAGAGATTAATAGACCATTCTTTCAAGATCCATTTGTAGGTAAAACTATTTTTGAAGAAGGAGTTTTTACCTCTATTCTTGTTATCAAAGGTGGAGCAGATGAAGGTGATAATCATGCAGTTGATGGTATATCTGGAGGTACAATAACTTCTGATGGAGTTTCAGATATGCTTAAGGAAAGGTTAGAGAGATATTTACCATATTTTGACAGAATTCGTCCAGAGATTGAAGTAGATTCAATAATGTCACAGATGGATACTGTAATATTAGAAAATGAAATAATATTAAATTAGATTATGAGTAAACAATTATTACTATCTAAGAAAAATAGAAAATTATTAACAGATCCATTGGATGACAATAATCCTGTTACGGTACAAGTATTAGGTATTTGTTCTGCTTTGGCAATAACTGTTCAATTAAAACCTGCTGTTGTAATGGGAGCTTCAGTTTTAGTTGTGCTTTCTGTTGCTAATGTTGTTGTTTCATTATTACGTAATTTAATTCCTTCAAGGATAAGAATTATTGTTCAATTAGTTGTTATTGCAACTTTGGTAATTCTTGTGGATCAGGTTCTTAAAGCTTTTGTTTATGACGTAAGTAAGGAGCTTTCTGTATTTGTCGGTCTTATTATTACAAACTGTATTATTATGGGAAGGCTTGAAGCTTTTGCTTTAGGCAATACTCCTGGAAAAGCATTCCTTGATGGTTTAGGTAATGCTTTTGGTTATGGTATGATTTTAATTATTGTTGCATTTTTTAGAGAATTATTAGGTTCTGGAACTTTATATGGGTATCAAGTTATCCCATTAGATTGGTATATTGAAAATGGAGGTTTTTATGCAAATAATGGTATGATGATACTTCCGCCAATGGCACTTGTTACAGTGGGTATTTTAATTTGGCTACAAAGAATGAGGAATAGAAAGTTAATTGAATCAAATTAGATTATGGAAGAGTTATTAAATATATTTATTAAGGCTATATTCATAGAGAATATGGTTTTTGCCTTTTTCCTTGGAATGTGCTCATATCTTGCAATATCTAAAACAGTTGAAACATCAGTAGGAATGGGAGGTGCAGTTGTTTTTGTTTTAGGAATAACGGTTCCTATAAATTTTCTTTTAGAAACTGAAGTTTTACAAGAGGGAGCATTAACTTGGATAGACGAAAGTTTTAAAGATGTAGATTTGCTTTTTCTATCTTTTATAATGTTTATTGCAGTAATTGCATCTATGGTTCAATTAGTAGAAATGATTATTGAAAAATTTTCTCCTGCACTATATGGTTCTCTTGGTCTATTTCTTCCACTTATAGCTGTTAATTGTGCAATTCTTGGATCTTCATTATTTATGCAGGAGCGAGCTTATGCAAATATAACTGAAGCTACTGTTTTTGGTCTAGGTTCTGGTTTTGGTTTCTTTCTAGCTATTGTGGGTTTGGCTGCAATACGTGAAAAGATAAGATATTCAAATGTGCCTGCGCCATTAAGAGGGCTTGGTATTACATATATTATTACTGGTCTAATGGGTATCGCATTTATGAGTTTTATGGGAATAGAGTTATAAAATATATAATTAATGATTTTACTTAATACAACAATAACAATAATAACTAGTGTAATCGTTTTTCTAATTGTTATAATGGTTTTAGTTAGTGTTTTGCTTTTTACAAAATCAAGACTTTCTCCATCTGGGAAAATTAAGTTAATTATAAATGGTGAGAAAGAATTAGAAGTTGATGGGGGAAACACAATACTTACAACATTAAGTGATGCTGGTATTTTTCTACCATCAGCTTGTGGTGGTGGTGGTACTTGCATTCAATGTACTTGCCAGGTTCATAAGGGTGGCGGGGGTATACTACCTACAGAGAAGCCTCATTTTTCAAGAAAACAGATTGCAGATAATTATAGATTAGGCTGTCAAGTTAAAGTTAAGGAAGATATGGAGATTGAGATTCCAGAAGAAGTATTTGGAGTTAAAGAGTGGGAGGCAACAGTTGTTTCTAATTTCAATGTAGCTACATATATTAAAGAATTTATTGTTGAAATTCCTGAAGACATGAACTATGAAGCTGGTGGTTATATACAAATTAAAATCCCAGAAGGTGAAGTTAAATTTTCTGATATGAATATAAAGGCACATCCTACAGATCATCCAGGTGAACCTGATAAGTTTGAAGAAGATTGGTCTGAAGGGAAATTTTCTATTAGAGATTTAGTAATGAATAATGAGGAGGAGGTTATAAGAGCTTATTCAATGGCATCTTATCCTGCAGAAGGAAAGAAGATTATGTTGAATGTTAGAGTTGCAGCACCTCCTTGGGATAGGAAAAATGATAAATGGATGGATGTTAATCCCGGTATAGCATCTTCTTACATTTTTGGGTTAAAAGAAGGTGATAAAGTGACTATATCAGGTCCATACGGAGAATTCTTTATTAATGAGAGTGATTCAGAGATGTTATATATTGGAGGAGGTGCTGGTATGGCTCCTATGAGATCCCATCTTTATGAATTATTTAAGACATTAGAAACTGGTAGGAAAGTAACATATTTCTATGGTGGTAGGTCTCGGGCGGAGCTTTTCTATATTCATTATTTTAGAGATTTAGAGAAAGATTTTCCAAATTTCAGATTCCATTTGGTGCTATCTGATGCCAAACCAGAGGATAAATGGATTGAGAAAAAAGATTTGAATGATCCTAATGGAGATGGTTTTGTAGGTTTTGTTCATAATATTGTAATTGAAAAGTTTCTAGAGAATCATGATACACCTGAAGATTTAGAGTTATACTTTTGTGGACCACCACTAATGAATCAGGCAGTAATTAAAATGGCAGAGGATTGGGGTATACCAGATGAGAATGTTAGGTTTGATGATTTTGGAGGATAAAAAAAGGGCAAGCTACTTATATCGCACCGCTACGACCTAATACCCTTGCTACCTTCCGGTCCTGGGGGAGTTCATAGGGAGCTGGTCGCATAAGACTTGCCCTTAAGCGCACAAAAATAATATTATTCTTAAATAAGATATGATGAATTCTGTAAATCTATTTTGTTTATCTTTGCTTGAGTTAAATAAATAAATATATTGACAATGGATTTAAGAAGATTTGCAATGAATTACGGTGCATTTTTAGGGTTGTGTTTAGTTGCATCAGCAACTCTTATGTGGGCTTTTGGATTAGATAAGAGCGGCTCAATTATTCCGTCAGTTTTAAATAATGGATTAATAATTGCAGGGATTATGTACTCGATAATACAGTATCGTGACATAGAGAATAATGGTTATATTTCATATAGTAATTCTTTAAAATTAGGAACTTCAGTTGCTTTTTTTTCATCACTTATACTTTCTTTTTATACTTTTATTTTTATTAATTATATTGAACCTGATACATTGAATAATATATTAGTACAAACTGAACAAGCTATTCTAGAGTCAGATCCTGATATATCTGATGAAGAGTTAGATTTAGCCTTAGAAATGACAAGTAAGTTTGTTCAACCACACTGGATGTTAATTTTAGGTGTTTTAGGAGGAACTTTTATGGGTTTTGTTTATTCATTAATAATTTCTATTTTCACTAAAAAAGAAAGATCGTTTGAATTTGAGGAAGAAATTGATATGCAAGAAGATATGACTAATGTAAAAATTGATAAAGAACAATCTGAAGAGTTGAAAGATTCTATGAAATCAGAAGAAAATGAAAGTAAAAATGAATCTTAGTGTAGTTATTCCATTATTTAATGAGGAGGAGTCGTTACCCGAATTATGTGCTCTAATTAAAACGGTAATGGAGGAGAATAATTTTTTATATGAAGTTATTCTAGTTGATGATGGGAGTAAGGACAAATCTTGGGATGTAATCGAGGATATTATTTCTTTAAATAAATGTATTAAAGGGATTAAGTTCAGAAGAAATTATGGAAAATCAGCGGCCTTACATATTGGTTTTTCTAAGGCAAAAGGAGATGTAGTTATCACTATGGATGCTGATTTACAGGATAATCCTAATGAGATTCCTGAACTTTATAGTTTGATAGCTGATAAAGACTATGATTTAGTGTCTGGCTGGAAAAAGAAAAGGTATGATCCTATTTCTAAAACTATACCTACTAAACTTTTTAATTGGGCTGCAAGAAAAGCTTCAGGTATTCATCTTCATGATTTTAATTGTGGTTTAAAAGCGTATAAGAATGCAGTTGTTAAATGTATTGAGGTTAGAGGTGAGATGCATCGATATATTCCCGTAATTGCAAAATGGGCTGGTTTTTCTAATATTTCTGAGAAGGTTGTTGAACATCAAGCAAGAAGATATGGAGTTACTAAATTTGGTATTGAGCGTTTTATTAATGGTTTTTTAGATTTGATGACTATTACATTTGTTAGTCGTTTTGGTAAGAAGCCAATGCATTTCTTCGGAGTATTTGGAACTCTTATGTTTTTACTTGGTTTTGCTCTTTTTAGTTATATTGGAGGTGAGAAGTTATATGCAATGTTTTCTGGAATTAGATCAAAGAATATTGCTGATATGTCAGGCTTCTATATCGCATTAACTTCTATGATTATTGGTGCTCAACTGTTCCTAGCAGGTTTTATTGCTGAGATGATCTCAAGAAATTCGTCTGACAGGAATAATTATGAGATAGAAAAAGAAGTTTAATTTGGAAAGGAAGAAAGTTATTATTATTGGACCTGCATTTCCATTTAGGGGTGGTATTTCTAATTTTAATAATGCATTAGGTAAGGCGTTTTATGATAAATCCTATGATATAACACTGTATTCATTTTCATTACAATATCCTTCTTTTTTGTTTCCAGGGACCACTCAATATGAAACAGGAGATCCTCCAAAACATTTAAAGATTAAAACTATTATTAATTCAATTAATCCGTTCAATTGGTTAAGAGTTTCACGTTTAATTAATAATGAAAATCCTGAATTAGTGATTATTAGATATTGGCTACCATTTATGGCACCATGTTTAGGAACAATTTCATATTTTCTTAATAAGAAAATAAAAATATTAGCAATAACAGATAATATAATTCCACATGAGAAACGTTTAGGAGATAATTTACTAACAAAATATTTTGTATCAAGCTGTGACGCCTTCTTATCACTATCAGCTTCAGTACTAGATGATTTGAATAAATTTACTAATTCAACTTTTAAAAAATTTATTCCTCATCCAATTTATGATGTTTTTGGTGATAAAATATCAAAGAAGGAAGCTTTACTACGTTTAAAATTAGATCCTGAAGACAAACATCTATTATTCTTTGGTTTTGTAAGAAAGTATAAAGGTTTAGATTTAATGTTAAGAGCAATGGCTGATAAACGGATAAAGGAAATAGGTGTAAAATTGATTATTGCTGGTGAATTTTATGAAAATAAAAATGAATATCTTGATTTAATTGATGAATTAAATATATCAGATCAAATTATTATGAGGAGTGACTTTATTCCATCAGATGAGGTTAAGAATTATTTTTGTGCTTCGGATATGGTTACACAAACCTATAGAACAGCAACTCAAAGCGGAGTTACTCAAATAGCATATTCTTTCGAAAGACCTATGCTTGTTACAGATGTTGGTGGTTTAGCTGAAATTGTTCCTCACAATTTGGTAGGTTATGTTACATCACATGAACCTAATGATATATCAGAATCAATTATTGATTTTTATAAAAATAATAGAGAATCTTATTTTGAGTCTAATGTTAAGAAAGAGAAGAAAAGATTTAGTTGGGATTCTTTCATATTAGGTATTGATGAATTAATGAGTTTAGTTAAGAAATAATCGTATCTTTTCTTTCTATATTTGCAGAAATAACTTATTATGAAGAATTTAATCTTTTTCTTGTTAATCCTTCCAATATTCTGTTATAGTCAAAAAATTAATCAATTAGATAACAATTTAAAACAGGGTTTATGGAAGAAAAATTTTAGTAATGGTAATACTAGATATGAGGGTACATTTAAGGATGGTGTTGAAGTTGGAATATTTAAGTTCTATTATAAATCAGGTGAATTAAAGGCAGTAAAGGAGTTCTTTCATAATGGAAATGCAGCCGCTACACATATATATGATAAAAAAGGAGTTTTAAAAGCATCAGGTATCTATGTAAATAAGCAGAAAGATAGTACATGGAATTATTATAATGGAGATGAAGTTCTTATTTCATCTGAACAATATAAATCTGGTAAGCTTGATGGTTTTACTAGAACATACTATGATGATGGTACGCTTTATGAGATGAAGCAATGGAAAGATGGTAACGAAAATGGCGAATGGAAGCAATATTATAAATCTGGCAATTTAATCATGAGTACGACCTATGTGGATGGTAATCTTGATAAATCTTTTACTTATTATTATCCAGATGGTAAAATTAATTTTATAGGGAATTATAATAATAATTCCAGAGTTGGCGAATGGATATATTATAAAGAGACTGGTGTACAGGATACACTAATATATTATGATTAGTAAAGGTAGAGTTTTAATGGCAATGAGTGGTGGTATTGATAGTACTATGGCTGCACTATTGCTTCATCATCAAGGATATGAAGTAATTGGTATTACTATGAAAACATGGGATTATGCTAGTTCTGGTGGAGATAAGAAAGAAACTGGTTGTTGTAGTTTAGACTCTATAAATGATGCGAGAAAGTTAGCTGTAGATTGTGGTTTTCCTCACACTATTCTAGATATTCGTGAGGAATTTGATGATTTTATTATTGATAATTTTGTTAATGAATATATTGCGGGTCATACTCCTAACCCTTGTGTTTTATGTAATACACATATAAAATGGGAAGCTCTTTTAAAAAGAGCTGATATGCTTAAATGTGAGTATATAGCCACTGGTCATTATGCTCAAGTTCGCAAAGAGAATGAACGCTATATTATATCTAAAGGGATTGATGAAACAAAAGATCAATCTTATGTTCTATGGGGTGTTACACAGGATTGTTTAAAAAGGACAATTTTTCCTATGGGTAAATATCATAAAAGTGAGATCAGGAAGATGGCAATTGATGAAGGGTATAAGGAGCTAGCAGAAAAAAATGAAAGCTATGAAATTTGTTTTATTCCAGATAATGATTACAGAGGATTTTTGAAACGAAAGGTAATTGGTTTAGAAGATAAAGTTAAGGGTGGAGATTTTATAACTTTAGATGGTAAAATTATTGGGAAACATGATGGTTATCCTTTTTATACTATTGGACAGAGAAGAATTGGTGTTTCGTTAGGGCAGAGGCCAACATATGTTGTAGGAATAAACCCTGAAGATAACACAGTTGTAGTTGGTACAAAAGAGGATCTAAAAAAGCAGGAAATGTATATTAAAGATGTTAATTATATTAAATATAAGAAGCTTAATGATGGAATAGAATGTTTAGTTAAAATAAGATATAAGCATAAAGGTGAAATGGCGACAATCATAAATTATGATAATAACAAATTAAAAGTAATCTTTCATAATCAAGTTTCTGGTATTGCGCCAGGACAATCAGCAGCTATCTATCAAGGTAATGATCTAATCGCTGGCGGATTCATTATGAAGAAATAAAGATGAGATTTACTCTATTACTTTCTCTATTTTCCTGTACTTTATTTGCTCAACAGGATTCAATTACGTATAAATATTGGTTGCAATTTTCTGATAAAGATGATTCAGGATATTTTATAGATACTCCTGAAGATTTTCTATCTAAAAGAGCAATTGAGAGGAGAGAAAATCAAGATATTGCAATTAAAAAGAGTGATTTGCCAGTTAACGAAAATTATATTGATAGTATAAAGGAAATTGGTTTTAAAATTTTAGGAATATCTAGATGGCTTAATGGTGTGATTGTAAGTTCAAATGATTCAAATCTTTACAAGAATATAAATTGTGAATTTATAGATAGTATATTTTATTTTGGTAGTTGGTCAAGTTCAATTGAAAGCAGTAAGATAAACTTAAAGTTTGAGAATGATTTCACTGTTTCAGATTATGGAAATACTTATAATCAAATTAAGATGTTAAGTTTAGATTTTCTCCATAGTAAAGGGTTTACAGGTGATGGAATTATTATTGCTGTTCTAGATGCAGGTTTTAATAAAACAGATAAGTTAACTGTATTTGAAAATTTATTTAATGAAGAAAGAATCCTAGGCACCTTTGATTTTGTCCATAGAGACAATGACGTTTATTCAGAACATTCACATGGAACAATGGTTCTCTCTACTATAGCAGGTGAAGATATTGGAAATTTTATAGGGTCATCTCCTAATGCTTCTTTTTGGCTCTTTCGAACTGAAGACGTGGCTAGTGAGAATGTAATTGAGGAATATTATTGGCTTTTAGCTGCAGAGTATGCTGATAGTGCTGGTGTTGATATTATTAACTCATCATTAGGTTATACTACTTTTGATAATCCAAATCAAAGTCATACCTATAAAGATATGGATGGAAAAACTACTGTGGTTAGTATTGCAGCAAATATGGCTAGTAGGAAAGGGATGATAGTAGTTAATTCAGCTGGAAATTCTGGTAATAGTAATTGGCATTATATTGGCGCGCCTGCTGATGCAGACAGTATATTATCAGTTGGTGCAATTGATGAAAATATGAATTATGCATTTTTCTCATCGTATGGGCCTACTGTTGACGGAAGAGTTAAACCTAATATAGTTGCTCAAGGTAAAAATACTATAGTTGTCAATACAGATAACGTATTGCTACATGCTAATGGCACTTCATTTTCATCTCCATTAATTGCTGGTGCTGCTGCTAATCTATGGCAAGCACATCCAGATAGAACTAATATAGAGATAATTGATGCGATTATTTTAAGTAGTCATCTAAATACTAATCCTAATGACTCATTTGGTTATGGTATACCAAATTTCGCACTTTCTGATCTAATATTAAAGGATCCGATAGACAAGTTTACATCAGAGGTGTTTACTATTTCTCCTAATCCTATAAATTCCATGTCCCATCTCTATATATATTCCGCTGATAATGAAATGCTAAAAATTGAAATATATAATACAAATGGAAAAAGAATTAAAAATTATAGCATCCCTATTATACCTCGTTCTAATAATAGAATCAATATAGCTTTTCTAAAGAACATTTCATATGGTAGCTACTTTATGAAGGTTATTATTGGGCAACAAGAGTTTGTGCAAAAATTTATGATTATTGAATAATCTATTTAATTCTTATATTAAACATTTCTTTATTTCCAATATACCCTTTTAGATTATCTCCAATTTCTACTTTTCCAACTCCTTCTGGTGTGCCTGTATAAATAAGATCTCCAATTTTTAATGTATAGAATTTAGATACATATGACACAATCTTATCAAATGTAAACAACATTTCTTTACTATTACCTTTTTGTACTATTCTGCTGTTTCTTACTAGCTTGAAACAGATATTATTTAATTCTAAATCTGATTTATCAATAAAGTTCTCACTAATTTGAGCAGATCCATCAAACCCTTTTGCTTTTTCCCAAGGAAGGCCTTTCTCTTTACATTTATCTTGTATGTCTCTTGCCGTAAAGTCAATCCCTAAACCAATTTCAGTAAAATAGTTAGATGCAAATTTTTCTTGAATATTTTTTCCTGTCTTATTGATTTTTAATACAAGTTCTACCTCATAGTGTATATTATTAGAGAATTCAGGTATAAAAAATGGATGTCCCTTTGGTTGGATTGCTGTATCAGGTTTTAGAAAGAAGATGGGTTCAGATGAATTTTGATTACCTAGTTCCTTAATATGATTTGTATAATTTCTTCCTATGCAAATTATCTTCATGATTTAAATTTATTCTGTAGTTTCATCTTATTAGCAAAGTTATTCATAACATTTTTAGTGAATAATGGAAAATCAGCTTGATTTATCCATGAAAAATAACCGGGATTCTCATTCCATATTTTTTCTAAAGTTATACCTTTATATTTCCCGAAACTTAAAACTTCTTTTCCATCTTTATTATACCTAATAAATCCAGCAAGATCTACATATTTTTCTCCTAAACGAGAATAGTCAGATAGATAACTTACATTATTTTCTAGTTGCTCATATCTTTCTAGTTGAGATATAAGAATTTCATAGGTAGCTTTGGTGTCTGCTTCTGCTGAATGTGCATTTGCAAGATCTTTGTTACAATAAAACTTGTATGCAGCGATCAAAGTTCTTTGTTCCATTTTATGAAATATATTTTGAACATCTATTGCTTTCCTTTTATTCATATTAAAGTCAATACCAGCTCTAAGAAATTCTTCAGCTAGTAGAGGGATATCAAATTTATTTGAGTTATAGCCAGCTATATCACAGTTCTCAATGAGTGTATATAATTCTTCCGATACATCTTTAAATGTTGGTTCTTTTTCTACTTTACTATCAGATATTCCGTGGATTAGGGTAGTTTCTTGGGGTATAGGTATAGTAGGGTTTATTAACCATGTGTTTGTTATCTTATTACCAATAGGTAAGATCTTTAGAATTGATATCTCAACAATCCTGTCTTTTGCAATATCTAGACCAGTTGTTTCAAGATCTAGGAAAACTATAGGTTTTTTCAGTTTAAGATTCATTATGCTAAAGTAATAATAAAAGAAAATGATATTAGGATATTTACTAAATTTGTGATATAATATTATACTACTAATGAAATCTAAAAGGTTTATTAATAAATTACAATATCCTGGTGGAAAAGAAGCTTTAGAAATCTTTGTCAAAAATAATCTTCGTTATCCTAAAGATGCAATTCTAAATAAAATAGAAGGTAAGGTTTTTATTAAATACGAAGTAAATGATATAGGAGCGATACATTCTGTTACAGTTACATCTGGTATCGGTTATGGATGTGATAAAGAGGCAATACGGATTGTTAAATTACTTCAATATCCTAGTAAAATAAATAAAGGTGTTCGTACCAATACTAAACTTAAGATCTCTATTGACTTCCAATTACCTAGAGACAAGACATTAAGTATTAATTATATTTATAAGAAAAAAGATTGAATACATAAGATTTTTGAAATTTAACGGGCTTTATTTTTTTAAAAGATAAAACGATTGTAAATTTGTAAAAAAAAAATAATGCGAAAATTTATCTGTTTAATTGTACAATTAGTAATATTCTCTCTATTTACTCAAGCCCAAACTCAAGAAGTATTGTTGAAATCTGGTTCATTCTTTCCAGATGAAGAATTAGTATTAGATAATTTTCAGAATAATTCTGGATCAATTTATTATGGTAAATACTATCGCTTTATGCAGTTTTCATTATTACCAAGCACAAAACAGAAGGAAGATATGGAGAAATTAGGTATTAGTTTCTTAAATTATATACCTAATAACACCTTTATAGTCTCATTAGATAAAAATATAAGTACTGATGTATTAAAGGATTTTAATATAATTAGTTTATTACCAATTCTATCTGAAAATAAAATTCATCCTAAATTACAAAATGGTCAATGCCCAGAATGGGCTTTGGAAAATAATAATGCAATTATAGAGGTGTTGCTTTATAAGGATGTTAACATAACTTCTGCTTATGAAACATTAAATGAGAGTAATTATAATATTAAAGAAATTAATTCTTATGCTCATTCTATAATCATTATACTTCCTATTAAAGAAATTCAGATTATTGCTGGATATCCTTTTGTTCATTTCATTGCTCCCATTGATCCTCCATCAATTGCAGAGAATAAAACAGCTAGAACACTACATAGATCAAATATTATTAATTCTGAATATACAAATGGAAGACATTATAATGGGGAAGGGATTAATATAATGATGCAAGACGATGGTGAAATAGGACCTCATATAGACTATCAAGGTCGTATCGATCAAAGTGCTGCTACAAATAGTAGTGGTAATCATGGTGATCATGTCGGAGGAACAGTGATGGGAGCTGGTAATTTAGATCCAAATGGAAAGGGAATGGCAGATGGTGCCTTTTTATATGTTTATGGCTCTTCTAATAATAACTATTATAGTGTTCCAGGAATTTATCAAAATAATGATGTTGTTATTACACAGAAATCATACTCAAATGGTTGTAATGCTGGCTACACTTCATTAGCACGAGATCTAGACGAACAGATCATCCTATATCCATCCTTAATACATGTATTTTCTGCAGGTAATGATGGTCAAAGTGATTGTGGTTATGGTGCTGGAAGTACTTGGGGAAATGTTACGGGTGGCCATAAACAAGCAAAAAATGTTATAGCTACTGCTAACCTAAATTCTTCTAGTGGTTTAGCAAATTCATCGAGTAGAGGTCCAGCACATGATGGTAGAATTAAACCAGATATTGGAGCAAAGGGAACAAGTGTATATTCAACAGTAGCAGGTAATGATTATGATACTTATACAGGAACATCAATGGCAGCTCCTGGGATATCTGGTGTTCTAGGTCAACTGTATCAAGCTTATAAGGAATTAAATAGCCAAATCAACCCACCATCTGGACTTATGAAAGGAATTTTACTTAATTCGGCTGATGATATTGGTAATTCAGGGCCTGATTTCAAACACGGTTGGGGAGAGGTAAATGCTTTAAGAGCTGTCCAGATATTAGAGAATCAACATTATTATGAAGGTAATGTTTCGCACGCAGGTACAAATACACATACTATATCAATACCATCTGGGACAGAACAGGTAAAGGTAATGGTATATTGGCATGATAAAGAGGCTAGTGTAAGTGCTAATATAGCCCTAATTAATAATCTAGATATAACTCTAATAGCACCTAATGGAACTTCTTATAATCCTTGGGTCCTTGATCATACTCCAAATTCTACTAACTTAAATCAACCTGCAACTAGAGGTGTAGATGATAGAAATAATATGGAACAAGTTACACTTGATAATCCAACTAGCGGAAATTACACACTAACAGTTAATGGAACATCAGTTCCTTATGGCCCTCAAACTTATTATGTTGTTTATGATATTATATCTGAAGGAATAAAACTTACATATCCAAATGGAGGAGAAGGTTTAGTTCCTGGAAATAATGAGATGATACGTTGGGATACATATGGTAATGTGGGTCCTTTCACCTTAGAATTTTCATTAGATAATGGTGTTAATTGGAATATGATTTCTTCTAATGTGAATTCTTCTTTAAGGCATTATAACTAGTCTGTTCCAAATTCAATAACTGGTGATGCATTATTTAGAGTTAGTAGAGGTAATCATAGTGATCAATCTGATGCTAATTTCACTATTATTAATATTCCGCAGAATTTTGATGTAGATTGGACTTGTCCAGATTCTATTTTCTTTTCATGGAGCCCAGTACCAGGAGCTACAGGTTATGAGATTTCAATGCTAGGACAGAAGTATATGGATTCTATAGTTAGTTCTAATGGAAATACAGCATTTTATCATAATACATCATTAGTGACAGATAGTTGGTTTAGTATTAGGTCTTTAATTAGTCCCACAAAAAAAGGAAGGAGGTTATCCGCAATAAATGAACAGCCAAACAATAGTGGATGTATTGCACCACCATATGCAATAATATCAGCAAATAATACTAATAGCTGTTCTGGTACTATTAACTTTTATGATAATAGCCTAAATATTCCAAATTCATGGTTATGGGATTTTGGTGATGGGACAACATCTACCCAGCAGAATCCTGTTCATACATATCAGAACCAAGGTAACTATACTGTAAGTCTGACTGTCTCTAATAATCTTGGTTCTGATTCTGTAGTTGAAACTAACTATATAACAGTGACATTTAATCCTGCTCCTATTGCTTATAATGATACTGTTTGTGCAGATTCTAGTTCATTTAATCTTATCTCATATTCTACTAATGGTACTACCAGATGGTATAACGATACTATATCTAATAATATAATTTTTTCTGGAAATGTATTTAATACTCCACTCCTATATTCAAGTACTGATTATTATTTGACTGAAGATCCTCCAACTATACCAGGAGGACCTTTAGACACTAATATTGGTAATGGTTCATTTTTTTATGGATTAAGACATATGATATTTGATAGTTATGCTGAATGTAATATAGTTTCAGCTGATGTATATGCTGATGTCACTAATACAATAACATTTGAAGTAAGAGATAACAATGGTAATGTTTTAGATGATACAACAATTAATGTTATTCAAGGTAAACAAACACTTTTACTAGATCTTGATATACCTATCGGAAATAATTTACAATTGGGATTAAACTCTACCAATTCTGGTCTCTATAGAAATAATACTGGATCAACTTTTCCACAGAATGTAGGTAATCTTTTATCATTTACTAGTGCTAACATTACAAGCACACAAGATAACTGGTATTATTATTATAATTTACAGGTCCAAGAAAATTGTAAGTCAAAATATGCTAAAGTAACAGCTGTTCTTAATTCACCACTTGCTATACCTGTTATATCTCAAAATAACAATCAACTTTCAACTATTAATAATCCATTATACTCATATCAGTGGTATCTAGCTGGCGCACCAATATCTGGAGCAAATACATCTTCTATTACAATAACTCAAAATGGGTCATATTCTGTAAATGTCTCATACGGAGGTTGTAACCAACCATCTATTAATTTTAACGCAATATATACAGGTATTAATGAACAAAGAGATAAGATTAATATATATCCTAATCCTATAAGGGATATATGTGAAATAAATAGTAATCAGATAATAGAATCATTATCTGTTTTAGATGTTGGAGGGAGAATAATTTATGAATATTTGGGAATAAGTTCATATAATTATATTTTGGATTTAAGTCAGCTTAAAAATGGAATATACTTTGCTAAAGTAAATACAACTGATTCTACTATTGAGTATAAGCTTATACTGCAGAAATAATATGGTTTGTAAGAAGATCTTTCTTCTAATATTTTCTTGTAATTATATTTTCTCATTCGCACAAGATAATCCTACTATCAAAGAATTTACTATAATTGAAGACGATACATTAGTTATTAGTAACTTACCTGAGATAGAAGTGCTAGCTTTTAAAAGTAATGATGAGAAGTTAAGATATCTAATACTTAAGAGAAAAGTATTAAAAGTATATCCTTATGCTTTAAAAGCAAGAGATAAATTAACAGAAATACAAACTATCCTTGATAGTATTCCTAAAAGAAGGCATAAGAAACGATATACTAAAGAAATAGCAATATGGCTAAAAGAGGAATATTCTGAACAACTTAGAAATCTTACTATGAGTGAAGGAAGATTATTAGTTAAATTGATTTATCGAGAAACACAGATAACTTCTTATAATTTATTGAAGTCATATAGAGGAAGATTTAATGCATTTTTTTGGCAGACTTTAGCTAAATTTTATGATAACGATTTAAAATCAGAATATGATCCTTCCAAAGATAGAGAAGATATGCTAATTGAACATATTATAATTCAAGAATTAATTCAAGGTAAATTATAATAATTTTAACAGAATCTTGCTGCTACCTTTTTATTTCTTAAACCATCAGTATAATCATAGAAACCTGTACCGGACTTTACTCCTAAATCACCATTCTTTACCATCTCAATTAGTAGTTGACAAGGCATATATTTTTTATCTCCAAAACCTTGATGCATTACCTCTAAAATTGATAAACAGACATCTAATCCAATAAAATCAGCAAGCTGTAAAGGGCCCATTGGATGTGACATGCCTAGAATCATAACAGTATCAATACCATTAACAGATGAGACGTTTTCATCTAATGTGTAGATTGCTTCATTAATCATTGGCATGAGAATTCTATTAGCTACAAATCCAGGAGCGTCATTTACTTCAACAGGAGTTTTACCAAGCTTTCTACTTAGTTCCATAATGTTTGATGTTACTATATCTGACGTTTCTTTTCCTCTTATAACTTCAACTAATTTCATTATTGGGACTGGGTTCATAAAATGCATCCCTATTACTTTATCTTTTCTATTAGTTGCTTCAGCAATCCTAGTTATAGATATAGATGAGGTATTAGTTGCTAGAATAGTATCTTTATCACAGATATTATCAAGTTCTTTAAAAATATTTATTTTTAAGTCTATATTTTCAGTAGCAGCTTCTATAATTAATTCAGCATCTTCAGTTCCTTTCTTAATATCTGTAAATGTTGATAGATTATCAAGTGTATTTTGCATAATACTTTCTGTGATCTTTTCTTTTTGAAGCATTCTATCTAGATTTTTTTTAATTGTTTCAAGTGCTTTTTCTAGTGATTTATGTGATATGTCTACTAGTCGAACATTAAAACCTTTTTGAGCAAATATATGAGCAATTCCATTCCCCATTGTACCTGCACCTATGACTGTTATTATTTTCATTTTCTTATATTTTATAGTTATTATTTCCCTCTTCCTTGAAATACAATTAGCACAGTATATATTAAAATCTTTAAATCTAAAGTAAATGATATATTTTCAATATATAATATATCGTATTTCATTCTTTCAATCATCTCATCAACATTTTCTGCATATCCATACTTAACCATACCCCATGAGGTAATACCTGGGCGTACTTTATGAAGATGATGATAGTGTGGTGCTTTTTCAGTAATTAAGTTAATGTAGTGTTGTCTTTCTGGTCTAGGCCCTACAATAGACATTTCACCAATTAACACATTAAAAAATTGAGGAAGTTCATCTAGACGGATTTTACGCATTATCTTTCCAAAAGGAGTAATTCTTTCATCATTATCAGATGATAGCTGTGGTCCGTTTGTTTCAGAATTTTCATACATTGAACGAAATTTAATTATATTAAATTTCTTACCATATAGACCAATTCTTTCTTGTTTGAAGAAGATATTCCCTTTAGAAGAGAGTAGAACTAGTATGGCAGTTGTTAGGTATATTGGGGAAAGAAATATTAGAAAAAGTAATGATACAGAAACATCAAAGCAGCGCTTTAAAAACCAATGCCACGTTGACATCATATCATGTTCTATCTCAATAAGGGCAGTTCCAAAAATTGTACTCATTTTAACTTTACCAGAAATAATATCACACATATCTGGAAGCATTTTAATATACACATCAGTTCCTTCTAGAAGATCTATTATTTCTTCAATCTTATGATGTTCAGTACTTTCAACAGCTATTATTACATCTTCAATATCATGTTTTGTTATTAGTTCTTTTATTTTAGCAAGACTTCCAACCTTGGGTATGTAATTGCTTAATAAATATTTATCTTTTTCTTGAACATTTACAAATCCAATAAAATTATATCCGCTAGATAATTTCTCATTTTCTAGTTCTAAATACATTTCTACTGCTTTTATATTACTTCCAATAATAAGAGTATTAAACTTAATATTTTTTTGATGCACTTTTTTAGCTGTAATTGTTATAAGGATAAATCTAAAAAGAGATGTAAAGAATAGATGAGCACAGAATAATACTATGAATAGACTATAATATGTTTTGTAATTATCGATATAGTCATCTAATAGAGCAACAAAGAAAATGATAATAGTTCCTATAAAAACAATAAATAATGTATCAGAAATCTCTTTCAATCTAGATTTTCTAAAGATATTATTATATGATCCAGTGATTAGATATAACCCAATCCAGAAAAGTGGAATAATTACTATTCCAAGATAGAATTTTGGTGTAAAATCTATAGGTATATTTTCTATAAATATTTTTCTATATGAGAAGAAAAGAGTCCAGGAGATTATTGCTGATAATAAATCAAAGAAGAGATATTTTAATATTTGGATTTTTGTATTCAATTTAATATATAATTTTAAAATTATCTAGATATAATTCAGCGATATCATTACTATTTAATTCTCTTCTCATTGAGATAAATATTTTATGCGATGTTGCATTATTTGTATTAATGATAGAGGAAGTTAAATCAATATAAATTTTATTCCATTCATCTTTAGGATTAATAGTAACTAAAGATTGTGATGTTACTGATTGCAGGTAGTTTGCGTAGACTCCGACTTGGAATGGAGTATTGCATTTATAATTTAGCTCTGCATATATAGGAGAACCTGTTCTAGGTAGAGAATCAATAGTAGTAGTTGAAACTTCAAAAGTTAGATCAGGAGAACTTATATGAACACCACCAGATTTTCCTTCAAAATTAGTAGTATTATTGGTTATAAATGAAGTGTCACTGTTATTTGTTACTTCAAACATATTAATTCCATTATCAAAGTCGATAATATGAAAGTTTGCATTTTCTGTATATTTAATATCGGGGATAATCTCTAGTATACTATCTTGTATTAATTCAATTTCATTATTGTAATAATCATAGAAAGGGTAGTTAACACGAGTAGCTGCTATTCCATTCTTTTTAATGCCAGCTTTTATACTAATATTTTGTTTGCCCCGTAAAACAATTGGGAAGGTAGTAGGAAGAGGATATACCCCCTGTAAATCATTATCAAAATATACCCAAGCATCAGTAATTAAATATGAATCTGTACCTTGTTGGTTTGTTTGTGTAGATAATTGAAAATATGGGATGCTAATGTAAGATGGTACATCATCTAAATTTTCTTTACTGCAGCTTTGAGTAATTAGTGAAAGTATCACAAGAAGATAGGTTAGATAGTTCATGATAATTTTATGTTTAATCAAACGTATCATATTACTTTTTATTTGATCTTTTGTGTAATTTGATCAGCAATATAAAGAGCATCTTTAGCATCATGGATAGTTACTTCTGGCTCAATATTCTTGATTATAGATTTGTAGAATGATACAAGTTCATCTTTTATTGCATTATTTTCTTTTATTTTAGGATTTTTAAATTGTATTTCTTTTTTTTGCTTTTCCTTCACCAGGATCAATGATTAAAGAAAATGGATCTTCTATTTTATCTGTATATTTCATTCTAATAATCTCTGCCTTTTTTTCAAGATAATCTAAAGAAATGTACGCATCTTTCTGGAAAATTCTTGTTTTTCTCATATTCTTAAAAGAGATTCTACTTGCAGTTAAGTTAGCGACACATCCGTTATTAAATAAGATTCTAGCATTTGCTATATCTGGTTTTTCGCTAATAATAGAGACTCCACTAGCATCTATCTGTTTTACTTTTGAGTTAACAATCTTAAGAATTATATCTATATCATGAATCATTAGATCATGTACAACTGGAACATCAGTGCCTCTTGGATTAAATTCAGCAAGACGATGACATTCAATAAACATTGGGTTGTTGCAATGTTTCTTAATAGCTTTATAGGCTGAATTAAATCTCTCTACATGTCCAACTTGAATCTTAATATTCTTATTTTTTGATAACTTTATTAATTGATCTGCTTCATATAAATCTTTCGTAATAGGCTTCTCTATAAAAAGATGTTTATCACTTTTTATTGCTAATTTAGCATACTTAAAATGAAATTCTGTTGGAGTTACAATATCTATTGCATCACATTGTTCAATTAATTTATCAGCTGAATTAAATGCTTTTATATCAAATTCTTTAGCAATAGAATCTATACTCTTATCATCAGTATCATAAAAGCCAATAAAATTAAATTCTTTTATTTCTTTTAACAAACGTATGTGAATTTTTCCTAAATGACCAGCGCCAATTAATCCTATTTTTATCATTTTTTTGTAGTAGATAAGTAGTTTGCTAAAATAAAATATTTAAATCAAAATTAGTGTCACAAGAAAATAATATAATAGATACATTTAAACATCAGGGATTAAGAAGAAGATTAGTTGAGATGATTAGGATGAAAGGTATCAATGACCTAAAGGTATTGGAGGCAATCAGTAAGGTTCCACGGCATCTTTTTATGGACAATGCATTTGTGCATTTTGCTTATGAAGATAAAGCATTTCCGATTGGATCTGGACAGACTATTTCACAGCCATTTACAGTAGCTAAACAAACAGAATTATTAGAAATTAGAAAATATGATAAAGTTTTGGAAATTGGGACAGGTTCCGGATATCAGGCAGCAGTGTTAACTCTAATGGAAACAAAATTATATACTATTGAAAGGCAGAAAGATCTTTTTATTAAAACTAAAGAGTTTTTACCTAGTATTGGGTATGAATGTCAGTTTTTTTATGGTGATGGTTATAAAGGTTTGCCAAGTTTTGCTCCTTTTGATAAGATAATTATTACATGTGGTGCGACTCAAATCCCTGAAAATCTGCTTACTCAATTGTCTGTTGGGGGTAAGATGATTGTTCCTGTTGGGGATGACAGTATTCAAAAGATGTATCTGATTGAAAAAATATCAGATAAAGATAATAGAATCACAGAGCATGGTAATTTTTCTTTTGTACCTATGTTAAAAGATAAAAGTGATTAAGAAGATAATCTATTAATAGGGGATAGATTTTATAATATTCTCTTGTTAATTTTGTTCCTTTCCTAAAATATATCCTACCTGAAATTGCAAACTAATATTTTTGTTGTTACCTATATTATATATATAGCCAAAACTACTATTAGTTTGTATATTTAGAGCAAGATTTATTCGATTCATAACGTATGAGATACTAAACATAAAACCCGTAAGCATCTTGTTTGGTTCTCTTAAGTCAAATTTCTTTTTATAACTTTCTTCTATTAATGTATACTCAATGACTGTAATAGGATTTCCGTATAAACTATCAGATGTTTCATATATTTCAGTTGATTCTGTAGTAACTTTATCAGATATAAGGTATGATAATAATAATCCAGATGATATTTCAAAACCATTACCAAGATGATATTTTAAGAGTAGAGGAAAATCAACATAATTTAAATTAACTTTTGTTTTCTCTGTAATCTGGTAATCTAAACCAGTTGTTAGTTTAAATGATTTTTTTATATTAAACCCTTTTTGAGATAACGTTAGATTAGTATTAAATGCAAGATTATTAAGTAGATAATAATTAATAAAGAAGCCAACATTAAATCCTTTTTTAGAGAAAATATTCCCATCCATTTCTAGTCCATCAATATTCTCGTAATTGTTAATTTCTTCTTGTATCTGTTGATTTATCTTATTTATACCCTCTCCTGTAACTACAACATAGTTAATACCGAAAACAGGTCCTTTAATAAAATCACCTTTTTTTTGGGCATACATTATTAAAGGAAGAAATACAATAGTTAATATTACTAATTTCTTAATCAGTTTTTTGTAATAAATAGGAGTTGATTGGGAATCAACATTTTTTTACTTAGATTATTCCAGATAAAGGTTGATGCCAATCTTAAAAGATATTCCAGAAACTGTTGTTTCTTCATCCTCTTCAATGGTAATGTAGTTATAGTTAGGAGGGCCAGTAGATGTAGTTGTGGAAGCTCCATCTTTTTCTACCTCTTTATATCCTCCATAAGAAATAGAGGGGCTAATTGATATCATATCTGATACATAAATAGCATATCCCGCACCAATACTCCATGCAGTCCTTGTCATTTCATCCTCATCATCATAAGAATAACCATTACCAGATTCTTCTTCTTCTATTTTTGTTGATCCAAAGGCATAGGATGCTTCTGCAAATACTCCAGAGTCATCAAAATAATATCGTAGAAATGGACCAAATCCTGTAGATGTTGATTTTGTTTCATTTTTATACATATAAGAATAATAACCATTACTCGATTGTTCATATTCTGTTTTAGTAGATGATATATCCAATAATATTCCACCTACTAATCCATCGGCAATGAAATAACCTATTTTTGTAGATATTCCTACTGTGCTAGATTTCCACTCATCATATGGATTAACCGGATCGATATCTTGGAGTGTCATAGAAGTAAAATTAAGTAAGTCTCCACCAACATCCATAAAGACAACACCTTGATCAGTTTGTGCATTTAATGTTATTGAAAGTAATAATGTAGTTAAAAAAAGATATAAGTTTCTCATAATTATTTAAGTTGTTTGAATAAAAACAAAGATATAAAAATAAAGTTGTTTACGGTAATTATTTTAGATAAAGCTCCGCATATTGCATTTAATATAATTTTAGAGACTATTATTATAGAATTCTTTTATAATAAATTTCACTATTCAATAATTATTTTCTTCTCAACTTTGCCATCCTCGTAGATATAGAACAATAGGTTGTTAGATTTTGGATTTACCTCTCTTCCAAGTAAATCAGATATATAAAGTAATCTTGCAGTATTTGTTTTAGTATTTTCTTGAATATCTGATGCCATATTACAGTTAGATGGGTAAGGATTTAATTCTATAAAATTACCAGGAGTTAATACACGACCATTAAAGCCATCAAAACTTGGTAAATATCTTTCGCACCTGAATGTAGAATTAGTCCATCCATTACTATTTGTTGGTATTATACTTCCTTGTGCTAATGGGCCAGAATTAATCACAGGGTTAATATATTTCCATACTTGGGTTTTATTAGAATCAATTTCAAAGAATGTTCCATGTGCTCCATCACATATAAGAGTATTCCCATTTTGTAATCTTTGTGCACCAGAAATATAAGATGAATAGAAGCTTATTGGATTTGGATCTGTGTAACTCCATTCTACACTATCTGGTCCAAAGAGATTGTTGTTAATAATATAATTATTATTATTATCCATAGGAGGTTCTAATATATCGACGGAGCTGTATCCTCTATTCTGACCATTATTAAAGAGTATTAATTTACCGCCATCCATTAAATTAGTTTCAATCCATTTCACATCATGTTGTCCAAATAATTGCTGATTAGATGTAGTTCCATTTCTATAAGACTTTGGATTTCCCCATCTATATAATATATCACCTCCTTTTCCATATATACCTCCTTGATGTCCTGCTGCTTGTATAGTTGTTGTACTATGGTCAATTATATAGAATTCTGACAATGCTCTTGAACTTATCACGATTTGATCAAGTTGTTCATTATAATCAATTGAATTGCAATGTAGCCAATCTTTTTTACCATTTCCTGAATAGAAATTAATATCTAATAATTCAGGGTGATTTCCAACATTACCATAGTTTGATTTAGAAGGGTCAAAGTCCTGAATGAGATGATCCCAAAGATGCCATTCCCAAATAATATTTATATTATTTGTTCCTTGTGGCTCAACCTCAATGATATAAGTGGGCCATAGTTCATTGTCAGCTAATGTAGATGGATCTCTTCCAGCAATAATCGCATCAAGTAATGATTTTTTTTCCCAACATAATACTAGGATATTTCCATTTGGCATAATCTCAATATCATGATGCTGATGATATATATTATTAGAAAAATCATAACTCCATAATAGATTATTATCCCAATCTCTTCTCTCAACACGACCACCAATACCACCACCAGAAAATACAGTACTAGACATTCTACAGGTCCTTAAAATACTACCATCATTTAATAGATATACTGAATTCCCAGGCTTATAGTTACTTTGCCATGAATTAATTACTCTTCCACAATTATCAATTAGAAATGTAAATTCATTGGGAGTGAAAAGTGTATATCCATCAATTGAACTATTATCATATTGGAATAGACCAACTGTTTGATTTTGTCCAATTGCTAAATGTGTTAAAAAATAAAATATATATAATACCTTTCTCATTTAACAAACATAAATAATAACTAACTAATTACTAATAATTCTATTAATAATATTACATCCTTTTTTAATTTCATCTGTAGATATATTAAGAGGAGGTGTTATTCGTACTGCTGTTTCCGTAAACAAAAAATAAAAAAGAATTAAACCTTGCTTTAATGATTCTTCTACCACCTTCTTAGTTAGTTCTTTATCTTCAAATTCTATTGCTAACATTAATCCTGACCCTCTTATTTCTTTTATCTTAGGGTGCTTTAAATATTTTCTAAATATTTTTTCTTTAAACTCTACTGACTCTATGATATCTGTCTCTAATAGATGAGAAAGTAAAGCTAAACTGGCAGCACAATTTATAGGATGACCCCCGAATGTTGTAATGTGTCCAAGTTTAGGTTCAAATGTTAATAGATTCATTAATTTCCAAGAGGAAATAAAAGCCCCAATTGGTATACCGCCACCCATTCCTTTAGCAAGACATAATATATCAGGGACAATAGAGTATTTTGTGAATCCAAATAAAGAGCCCAATCTTCCATATCCAGTCTGAATTTCATCAAGAATAAGTAATGCTCCTTTCTCAAGACATCTTTTTTTTACTTTTTGAAGAAAATTATCTTTAGGAGTAATGAATCCGCTTGCTCCTTGTATAGGTTCAATAATAACAGCAGCTGTTTTTTTTGTTATATTCTTTAGGGAATCCTCGTTGTTATAAATAATTTGGTGGCAATCAGGGAGAAGTGGACGAAATTTAGATTTATGAAACTCATTTCCCATTATACTTAAAGCACCTTGAGTTGAACCATGATAAGAGTTGGTGCAAGAAATTATTTCTGATCTTCCTGTAGCTCGTTTAGCTAATTTCATAGCACCTTCGATAGCTTCAGTACCTGAATTAGTAAAATAAGTACAGTCTAAACTTTTTGGCAGGTTATTTGCTAGTAATTCCGCTAATCTATATTGTGGAGACTGTAGATATTCACCATAGACCATTACATGTAGGTATTTATCTAATTGATTTTTTATTGCTTGAGTTACTATTGGATTAGTATGACCAAGGGGGCAAGCAGAAACACCAGCAACAAAGTCTAAATATTCTTTTCCATCAGTATCTCTGATATAACTTCCACTAGCAGATGCAACTTCTAAACATGATGGATATGGAAAAGTTTGTGCTTGGTATTTTTTAAAAATATTTTTTGCGCTACTCATCAGTAAAATTTCATTTGATAGTTGGTTACTTAATAATAATCCTCTCTACCATCTATATCCGTAATTAATAATTAACGGAATATCTGTACCACCAACAAAATTACCCTCGTGCGGTATCATGATTTCAATTGAGATAAGTCTTTTTTCATTCCATAACTGTTGTATAAAAGCTGTGCTTGGCCAAGGCCTTAATCCAATGATTGTTGCGTTATTTTGATCTCCATAACCTATCCCTACTTTTCCAGTGAAGATTGTTGGTAGTGCAAATCCTATCTCATAATCTAAAACTATATTATTAGAATAATAATTTGTTTTTCCTATAAGAAAAGATATTCCAGGAAATACTGGTACGTCTTCACCGCCAATATATAATCCTCCATTAAACTCCTTGTAATTATTCGAAAATTGGGTGAAACCAAAAATTGGAAATAACATAATTATTAGAATTATCTTTTTCATTTTATTTCCTACGGATTACTTTCTTTGCTGCTTTTATAATAGCATTAGAGTCTAGTTCATACTTTTCAAGTAACTTCATCGGAGGTCCACTTTCGCCAAAAGTATCATTTACACCAACCATTTCTAGAGGAGTAGGTATATTTCTAACTAATAACTGAGCAATACTGTCTCCTAATCCTCCATTCAACATATGCTCTTCAGCTGTTACTATGCATTTTGTCTTTTTAATTGATTCTAATATAGCTATATCATCTAACGGTTTAATTGTATGTATATTAATAACATCTGTAGAAACTCCATCTTCTTGTAGTATTCTTGCTGCTTCTAATGCTTCCCATACAAGGTGTCCAGTGGCAACGATAGTTACATCTTCTCCTTCTCTCATGCTGATTGCTTTTCCAATTTTAAAGACTTGATCATCTGCCGTAAAATTTGGAACTTTAGGTCTTCCAAAACGAAGATATACAGGGCCATTATGATCAGCGATTGCAATTGTTGCTGCTTTAGTTTGATTATAATCACAGGGGTTTATTACAGTCATGTTTGGTAGCATTTTCATCATACCAATATCTTCTAGAACTTGGTGAGTAGCTCCATCCTCTCCTAAAGTAACACCAGCATGTGAGGCGCATATTTTTACATTTTTTTCGGAGTAAGCAATTGATTGTCTAATTTGGTCATATACTCTAGAAGTTGAGAAATTTGCAAATGTTCCAGTAAATGGTATTTTTCCACCAATTGTTAAACCTGCAGCTATACCGATCATGTTGGCTTCTGCAATACCAACTTGAAAAAAACGATCAGGGTTTTCATTTTTAAAGTCATTCATTTTTAAAGAACCTGTTAGGTCTGCACAAAGAGCAACAACATTTTTATTTTCTCTTCCAAGCTGGGTTAATCCTGCTCCAAAACCTGATCTTGTATCTTTCATTTCCATATTTAGTAAAGTTTTATTAATTCTGATTTACCTGATTGTACTTTAAATTCAGTTTCATTAGTATACATATATTGTTTTGCCCCTTTAGAACGAAAAACTATTTTATAGTTTCCTGGAAGCAAATAAAGTTTTACTCTTTGAATATTATCGTCTATTGGATATATCATTTCCCATAGATTATTTTTGTATCTATAGATACCTCCATAGCCCTTAGATGGTAATAGGATATTAGCGGTGCCAGTTTCTGGCATATTTATTGTTGTAGTTTCAGACTGTTTTATTTCAATATCTTTTATTATGAATCTAGGAATAGTTAAAACTTCAATATCATATCTTCCTGTTAAATATTTCTGTTTTGTATTTGTTTCTTGAACATGTAGCGTATTTGATTTTCCAGATTTTCTGACAATAAATTTGTACCTTTCTTTATTTTGCATCTTTAATTCTAATATACCTTGTGGAGTATTTATAGGAATTATAGTATGCTTTCCTGGCGTGAGTGTTATTAGTTCAGATTCTACAGATGGAATAGTATGTGCTACTACTTTATACTTAAGTATAGGGTCAATACTCATTGTGTCAGGATTCCCTTTATGATTCATAGTATGCACGAAATTATATTTTGCTAAACCAGTAAAGTTATCATAGAAGGTAAGATTTACATTGGTTTCTGTTGGGTTTTTATCCTTGTCTAATAGATTAACTTGAGCTGTAGTAGAATTAAGAACATGTGATATAACTACTTGAAGAACAGTTTCAAAATCTTTTTCTTTTGAAGCATCATAATAGGTACCAACACAATCAAATGTTTCTTTATATGCTTTTTCAAGACCTATACCAATCACAAAAGGCTTAAGAATAACTCCTTCTCTTTGAAGTAGTCTAGAAACTGAACATGGATCCATATTACACTCTTCTATTCCATCTGTAATTAGGATAATAATGTTTCGGCTATTTTTAGAATTAGCAAAATCATAGGCTCCTTTTTCTAGAGATATAGCAATAGGGGTTGTTCCTCTAGCTCTAATCATCTTTAATTTTGCTTTTATTCTTGACGTAACCTCTTGGCTTCTACCAAAATCAACTTCTAATCTTGTATCATCACAATCTTGAGGGGGATAACTTTTCTGATGACCATACACCCTTAAGCCAATTTCTAGATTTTCCATATTTTTTAAACTATCTAACATATTATAGAGTAGTTTTCTTGCGATATCTATTTTTCTTCCTGATTGCCATCTGCCAAGCATTGATTGGGATGCATCAAAAATAAAAAGAATTTTATTTACTGGTTCTTGTTTTTCTTGGGTATAAGCTTCAATATTCCCTAATGAAATTAGGAATAGAATGAATAATATTTTTACTTTTTTAATAATCACCTAATGTCTCTGGATTTTGTGAAAGAGCAGTTGCTAATTGTTCATCATTTGGAGCAGAACCATGCCATTTATGTGTATTCATCATAAAATCTACTCCATTACCCATTTCTGTATGTAATATAATAACGATTGGTTTTCCTTTTTCTTTTAATGTTAAAGCATTTTTAAGTGTATTTATTATATCTTTCAGGCTATTGCCATTTTTTTCAGTGATAACTTCCCACCCAAAAACTCTAAATTTTTCACCAATATCTCCCATAGCAAGTACATCATCTAAACTACCATCAATTTGTTTCTGATTATAATCAATAATAGTTATTATATTATCAATGTTATTAGCAGAAGCATACATAATTGCTTCCCAATTTTGCCCTTCTTGTAATTCTCCGTCACCAAGAAGAGTAAAAATAGTACTATTATCTTTATTCAGTTTTTTAGTTATAGCAGCACCAATTGCCACTGATAGACCTTGTCCTAATGAACCAGATGACATTCGTATTCCTTCAAGATTATTATGAGTAGTAGGATGTCCTTGAAGACGGCTATTCAATTTTCTAAATGTTTTTAATTCTGAAACTTCAAAATAACCTGATCTTGCAAGCGTAGAATAAAACACTGGTGAGATATGTCCATTTGAAAGGAAAAATATATCTTCATTTTTACCATCCATTGTGAAATCGTTACTATGGTTCATAATTTCAAAATACAGTGAAACAAATAATTCTGTGCATCCTAAAGATCCTCCAGGATGTCCTTAATTATTTGCATGTACCATTCTTACAATATCTCTTCTTACTTGAGTGCAGATATTATCTAATTCTTTAATATTAGGCATAGGAAATATTTTTTAGCAAAAATAGAATTTAAAAGTTACAGAATTAATAGTGTTAATAATTATTGAAAACTATAAATTATCTGGCTAATAAAACAAAATTTAAATAACTAAACTTATATATTTGCCTACTTTTAAAGAAATTATTTATGGCCTTAAAATGTGGAATTGTTGGACTTCCAAATGTAGGAAAGTCTACTTTGTTTAATTGTTTGTCTAAAGCTAAAGCACAATCTGCTAATTTTCCTTTTTGTACTATTGAACCTAATGTAGGAATTATTAATGTTCCTGATGAAAGGCTTGATAGAATAGCAGAATTAGTATCTCCTAATAAAATACATTCTACTACAATAGAGATTGTTGATATAGCAGGTTTAGTAAAAGGGGCAAGTAAGGGGGAAGGTTTAGGAAATAAATTTCTAGCTAATATTAGAGAATGTAATGCTATAATACATGTGATTAGGTGTTTTGATGATGATAATATAGTTCATGTTGATGGAAGCGTTAATCCGGAACGTGATAAAGAAACTATTGATTTTGAATTGCAACTAAAAGACTTGGAAATAATTGAGAAAAAAAGAGAGAAGAATCAGAAAATTGCAAAATCTGGGGATAAAGAAGCTATACGTAGAGTTGAGATACTTGATAAATATATTAATCACTTGCAGAAGGGTGAATCTATTAGATCTTTAAAGTTGCTAGATTCTGAAGAAGAAGTTGTTTCTGATCTGGAGTTGTTAACAAAGAAACCTGTCTTATATGTTTGTAATGTAGATGAGGATTCTGCAAGAAATGGGAATGAATATACAAATAGATTAAAGGCACTAGTAGAAAAGGAGAGTGCTGAAATTCTATATATAGCTACATCTATAGAAGCAGAGATTTCGGAGCTTGATGATTTTGAAGAACAACAACTATTTCTAGACGAGATGGGATTAGATAAGCCAGGTGTACATTATTTGATACAGTCAACTTATAGATTATTAGATTTACAAACATATTTTACAGCTGGAGTAAAAGAGGTTAGAGCTTGGACAATAAGAAGAGGTATGAAAGCGCCCCAAGCAGCTGGAGTAATACATTCTGATTTTGAAAAAGGATTTATTCGTGCTGAAGTAATTTCTTATCATCATTTTATAGAATTAGGTTCTGAACAGAATTGTAAAGAAGCAGGCAAACTCTCTGTTGAAGGCAAAGATTATATAGTAAAAGATGGAGATATAATGCACTTCAGATTTAATGTTTAAGTTAAAATGCTTCCCTATATGATCTTTCAAAGATTATTTTTAATTAACTTTTAGGTGTATAAAAAATAGATAATTTTTTAAGTTGAAAACATTGTTGAAAAACCTATAAGATAATATTTTCATATTTTTATTTTATTTTATTTTTGCTTTCATTCTATAATAGACTCAGAATTAAGACCTTTTTATTGTAAATGTCAGAGAAAAAATATACAGAAGATAGCATTCGCTCATTAGATTGGAAGGAGCATATCCGTTTAAGGCCAGGAATGTATATAGGTAAAATTGGTAATGGATCTTCTCCTGATGATGGGGTATACGTATTAATTAAAGAGGTGATAGATAATTGTATTGATGAGTATGTAATGGGACATGGTAAGACTATTGAAGTCTCAATAAAAAACAATAAAGTTTCAGTACGTGATTTTGGAAGAGGTATTCCACTTGGCAAAGTAATTGATTGTGTTTCAAAGATAAATACAGGAGCTAAATACGATTCTAAAGTATTCAAAAAGTCTGTAGGTTTAAATGGTGTTGGGACAAAGGCCGTAAATGCACTTTCTTCTTATTTTAAGATTAAATCTGTAAGGGAAGGAAAAAGTAAATTAGTTGAATTTGATAAAGGTGTTGTTATAAATGAGGAGCCAATTCAAGATAACTCTTCAAGAAAGGGAACTAAGGTTACATTTATTCCAGATGCAGATCTTTTTGGTAAATATCGCTTTATAAATGAGTATATTGAAAAGATGCTTTGGAATTATTGTTTTCTAAATACTGGACTAACAATACTATATAATGGTCAAAAATTTATCTCAGAAAAGGGTTTGTATGACCTGCTAGAACAGGACATTGATACAGAGATATTATACCCAATTATTCATTTAAGAGGTAATGATATAGAAGTTGCTCTTACACATTGTAGGAATCAATACTCTGAACAATATTATTCATTTGTTAATGGACAGCATACTGTTCAGGGAGGCACTCATCAAAGTTCATTTCGTGAAGCAATCGCAAAAACAATTAGAGAATTTTACGGCAAAAGCTATGATGCAGTAGATATACGTCAAGCAGTGCATGCAGCTATTAGTATTAAAATTATTGAACCAGTCTTTGAATCTCAAACAAAAACAAAATTGGGTTCAAATGAGATGGAACCATCAGGTGTTACTATACGTACATTTGTAAATGATTTTATAAAAACACATTTAGATAATTTTTTACATAAAAATCCAGAAACTGCTGTTATTATACAGAAGAAAATTCAGCAAGCAGAACATGAGCGAAAAGCTATGGCTGGTGTTAAGAAACTAGCAAGGGAGAGAGCTAAAAAGGCAAATTTACATAATAAGAAACTAAGAGATTGTAGGGTTCATTATAATGATTTAAAGAATGAAAATAGAGGAGAAACTACTATTTTTATTACAGAAGGAGATTCAGCTTCTGGTTCTATTACAAAAACTCGTAATGTTACCACACAAGCAGTTTTTAGTTTAAGAGGAAAACCTCTTAATTCATATAGTCTAAATAAAAAGGTTGTCTATGAAAATGAAGAGTTCAATCTTTTACAAGCAGCTTTAAATATTGAAGAAGGTATTGAAGGGTTAAGATATAATAAAATTATTTTAGCAACTGATGCTGATGTTGATGGAATGCATATTCGACTTCTGCTTATTACTTTTTTTCTTAAGTTCTTTCCTGAACTCATAAAAGAAGGTCATGTATATATTCTAGAAACACCTCTTTTTAGGGTTAGAAATAAGAAGCAGACATTTTATTGTTATAATGAGAAAGAAAGAAAGGAAGCAATTGATAGTATTGGGAATAATCCAGAAATTACTAGATTTAAGGGTCTTGGAGAAATATCACCTTCAGAGTTCAAACATTTTATTGGTAAGAATATGAGATTAGAGCCTGTTATTATTGGAAAAGAAGCAGGTATAAATGAGATATTGAGTTTTTATATGGGCAAGAATACACCTGAGAGACAGAAGTTTATTATTGATAATTTAAAAGTTGAGAAAGATATAAATGAATAAGGAGCCAATACATACTAATAGAGATGATTTACAAGATGTAATACATGTATCTGGTATGTACAAAGATTGGTTTTTAGATTATGCTTCTTATGTTATTTTAGAAAGATCTGTTCCATACATATATGATGGACTTAAACCAGTTCAAAGAAGGATTCTTCACTCTTTAAAAGAATTAGATGATGGTAGATATCATAAGGTGGCAAATGTAATTGGTCATACAATGAAATACCATCCACATGGTGATGCTTCTATTGGTGATGCTCTAATACAGATAGGTCAAAAGAACCTGTTACTTGATATGCAAGGTAATTGGGGTAATATAGCTACTGGAGATAAAGCTGCTGCACCTCGATATATTGAAGTACGACTTAGTCAATTTGCATTAGAGATTCTTTTTAACTCTAAAATTACTGATTGGATTTCATCCTATGATGGAAGAAGTAAGGAACCAGTAACTTTACCCGTAAAATTTCCTTTATTGTTAACTCATGGGGTAGAGGGTATAGCAGTTGGATTATCTACTAAAATTATGCCTCATAATTTTAATGAGTTGATTGATGCTTCTGTTAAAGTTCTTAAAGGAGTTAAGCCTAGAATACTTCCAGATTTTTATAGTGGTGGTATGGCTGATTTTACTAATTATAATGATGGAAAAAGAGGTGGTAAAATTAGAGTTAGAGCAAGAATTGCTCAAAAAGATAAGACAACGCTAATTATCTCTGAAATACCTTTTTCAACTACTACTACTACTTTAATTTCTTCAATCATCAAAGCGAATGATAAAGGTAAGATTAAGATAAAGAAGATAGAGGATAATACGGCAGAAAATGTAGAGATAGTTATTGCCCTACCAGCAAAAGTATCCCCTGATAAAACTATTGATGCTTTGTATAGTTTTACAGATTGTGAAGTATCTATATCACCATTATCGTGTATAATTGAGGATGATAAACCAAAATTTTTAGGTGTTTCTGAGATTCTACAAATCTCTACAAATAGAACACTCAAACTTTTAAATGAAGAATTAGAGGTTATTTTAAATGAATTAGAAGAAAAATGGCATTTTTCTACACTTGAGAGGATATTTATTGAGAATAGGATATATCATCAAATTGAAGAGCTTGAAAGTTGGGATGAAGTTATCACAACTATCCATAAAGGACTTAAACCATATATCAAGAATCTTTCTCGAGATATCACTGATGAAGATGTGAATCGACTTACTGGAATTAAAATTAAACGTATTACTAAATTTGATTTAGATAAAGCAAAGGAAGATATATTAAGTTTAGAAGATAAAATTAAACAGGTTAAGTTTAATTTAAAAAATATTACGGATTATGCTATTAGTTACTTTAAGGAGTTAAAGAAAAAATATGGTAAAGATTTTAAAAGAAGGACTGAAATAAAGACTTTTGAGAATATTGAGGCCAAAAAGGTTGTAGTAGCTAATAAGAAACTATATGTTAATAGAAAAGAAGGTTTTGTAGGAACTACACTTAGAAAAGATGAGTATGTGTGTGATTGTTCTGATATTGATGATATAATTGCTTTTAAGAAAGATGGTAGTATGATTATTACAAAAGTAGATGATAAAACTTTTGTTGGTAAAGATATTATCTATTGTGGGGTATTTAAACGTGGTGATGAACGGACTATATACAATATGATATATAAAGATGGTAAGTCACCAAATACAATGATCAAAAGATTTGCAGTTAAAGGAGCTACTAGAAATAAATCATATTCACTTACCAAATCAGATAAAGGAAGTAGAGTATTATATTTTACTGCAAATCCAAATGGAGAAGCTGAACAGGTATGTATACATCTTCGTGCTTTGCAGACGTTAAAAAAGATTAAATTTGATATTGATTTTTCAGATATTGCTATTAAGGGAAGAAGTACTAATGGTAATATAATAACTAAAAATGCAGTAAAGAGAGTCGAATTAAAATCAGCTGGAGTCTCAACTTTAGCAGCTAGAAAGATTTGGTTTGATGATGCTGTTCAGAGATTAAATGTAGATGAAAGAGGTGAATTTTTAGGAGATTTCGAGGCTGAAGATAGAATACTCTGTATTAATCAAAAAGGTGAGATTGAATTAAAAGCATGTACACTTTCTGCACATTTTGATGAGGATATGATTCTTATTGAAAAATTTAATCCTGATAAACCAATATCTGTTATATATTATGATGGTAAGAAAGAGCGTTATTTTATTAAAAGATTCCAAGTAGAAAAGAAAAGTAAGAAATTCAGTTTTATTTCAGACTCAAAAGGATCTTTTTTAGAACTTATTTCTACTGATTGGCGTCCACAAGCAGAGATAGTTTTTGTTAAAGAAAAAGGTAAAGAAAGAAAAGTAACACTAATTAATATTGAGGAATTTATTTCTGTTAAGGGTATTAATGCAATTGGTAATCAATTAACAAACAAGAAGGTAAAAGAAATAAATTTATTAGACCCATTACCATACAAAGTAAGTAAGGAAAAAGTGTTGGAGAATGATATTAACATCAAGGAAGATGAAGAGAATAATCAGATCACATTAGATTTATAAAATAGAATAGTTTGGTAGAACATATTATCATTGAGCCTTTTGGAATATCATGGTGGAAAGGTTTTTTAGGTTCTTTCACATCTATCTTTTTAATTTTATATCTTCTTAAGAGACAATCTAAATTTATTCAGCAGCGATTTCAAAAATTTCTAGCTTTAGCATTTTTAGCAGCATATATAATAACCAATATAATTAATCTTAAGAATGGTGTATGGAATATTCAGGATCATTTACCCTTACATCTCTGTAGAATTTCTTTTATTATATGTATACTTACTCTATTTAGTAGAAAGCAATGGATGTATGAATGGTGTCTTTTTTTAACTATACCTGCTGGATTTCAATCTCTTCTAACCCCGGAGCTAACTCATGGAACTTCTAACTGGTTTTACTTTGATTATTATTTTGTACATGCTGGTATGCTTTTAGTACCATTATATTTAACCCTTAACATGGGTATGCGGCCAAGAAAAAGAGCATGGCTATATACTTTCTTTAGACTTCAAATACCAGTTATATTTATTTTTCCATTAAATTTTCTAATTAACTCTAATTATATGTATTTAAAAGCTAAACCTATTGTCGATAATCCTTTGATAATTGGTGAATGGCCTTATTATATTTTAGCTTTTGAATTGATAATTCTAATTCATATTTATATTATTCATTTATTCTTAAAAAGATAATGTATTATTTTATGTAAATATTTGTATTTTTAAGGAAGCCCTATTTTGGGGCTTCTTTTTTTATAATACTTTCTATCTGCTATTTTTAAATTTAATATTATTACAAATCTTTGTTGCCTTTTTTTATCTTTGAACATTCAAAAATTTATTTATGAAATTATTAGAGGGAAAAAATGTTATTATAACTGGTGCTACTAGGGGGATTGGTCAAGGAATTGCAAAAGTATTTGCTTTACATGGAGCAAATATTGCTTTCACATACCATTCATCAGATGAAAAAGCAAAGTTATTAGTAGAAGATATTTCTAGTAATTCCTTAAAGGTGAAGAGTTATAAATCTGATGCTTCTAATTTTGAAGCAGCTCAAATATTAGTTGATAGTGTTATGGAGGAGTTTGGGAGTGTAGATGTTTTAGTTAATAATGCTGGTATAACAAAAGATAATTTATTAATGAGAATGAGTGAAGAAGACTTTGATAATGTTATGAAGATTAATATGAAATCAGTATTTAATCTTACAAAAGCTGTAATGAGACCAATGCTAAAACAAAAAGAAGGTTCTATAATCAATATGAGTTCTGTAGTTGGTGTTAAAGGAAATGCTGGTCAGGCCAATTACTCTGCATCAAAGGCTGCAATTATCGGATTTACTAAATCTGTTGCATTAGAGTTAGGGTCTAGAAATATAAGATGTAATGCTATTGCACCAGGGTTTATAGAAACAGAGATGACAGAAAAGCTTGGTGATGAACAAGTACAAGAATGGAGAGATAAAATACCATTGAAAAGAGGTGGTTCACCTGATGATATAGCACATACAACCTTATTCCTAGCATCTGATATGTCAAGTTATATTACTGGTCAGGTTTTGAATGTTTGTGGAGGTATGCTTACATAGAGATATGTTTGACATAAGTATAAATTTTTCTTTTGTATATATATTCGTTTCAATAGTAGTAGGTTTTCTATATGCAATATTTTTATATAGAAATGAGAATACAATTAATCCTGAATGGCTGAAAAAATTTCTTTTTTCTCTTAGATTTATTTTTGTAACATTTCTGTGTTTTTTATTATTAAGTCCAATTGTAAACTTTTATGAAAGAGAAGATGAGAAACCAATTCTTATAATTGCTCAAGATGTTTCTAGTTCCATAAAGGAATATAATATTTATAATGATTTATCTGCTTTATCTGATAAAGCCAAACAGTATTTTAGTGTTTATTCATTTAACTTTGATAGTGAATTAAAACAAGGTTTTTCAGATAGCACATTAGGCTCACAAACAAATTATTCTAATTTACTTGATGAGATAGAAAGTAAATTTATAAATAGAAATGTTACTGCTCTTGTTATAGCATCTGATGGAATCTATAATGAGGGTGAGAATCCTATATATAAAATAAATTCAACAGATATTCCTATATATACTATTGCACTAGGAGATACCATTCAACAGAAAGATATATTAATTAATAGTGTTAATTATAATGAGATTGCTTTTTTAGGTAATGAATTTCCAATTGAAGTACTTGTTTCCTCATTTAATTGTGATTCAGAGAATATTGAGTTTAAGTTGACAAATGGAAGTTCAATTTTATATAAACAAAATATAAGTATAGATAAGAATGATTATCATTTACGAATCCCCATCAATGTTCTTGCAAAGCAAAAAGGATTACAAAAATATATATTAAATGTTACAGCTCTTAATTCAGAGAAAAATAAAGTAAATAATACTTATGAAATCTATATTGATGTTATTGATTCTAAACATAACATTCTTTTGTTATCTGATAATACTCATCCGGATATTGCTGCTTATACTAGTGTATTAGAGAAAAACAAGTATTATAGTGTTGATCATAAAAAACTTGAAGGGTTTAATCAGAATTTTCTAAAATACAATTTAATAGTTCTTTTTGGTATACCTGGAGATTCATATGCTGGTGTATTGAAAGAGATTATTGATTCTGACATTCCACTTTTATATTTTTTAAATACCAGTACAAATATCCCTTATTTTAATAATTTCTTTAAAGGAATGGAGATAAAAGATAATAATATACAACAAGAGTCAACTATTATTAGAAATAAGAATTTTTCACTTTTTAAAATATCTCCAGATTTAGAAAGGTTTATATTAGAATTACCACCTATTTTCACTCCTTTTGGCGAGTATAAGTTATCTTCATCATCTGAAATTCTATTAAATCAAAAGATAGGAGAAATTGAGACGAATAAACCTATTTTATTATTTGAAAGTTCTAGAAATAAGAAGTTAGGTGTCTTTATAGGAGAAGGAATATGGAGATGGAGATTAAAAGAGTATGCTGAAAATAGCAATAGCAAATCATTTGATGAATTATTTTCAAAAGCTACACAGTTTCTTCTTCTAAAAGAGGATAAATCACATTTTAGATTATCATACCAACATAAAATTAATGCAAATTCACCTATAATTATTTCAGCAGAATTTTATAATGAAAGTTATGAGTTAACCACCAATAATGAAATTTTTCTAAATATTTATGATAGTGATGGAATAGAATTTCCATTCATATTTTCTAAATTAGATGATTCTTACACTCTTAATTTAGGAGAGTTACCAATCGGGGATTATACTTTTTCTGCAAAAGTTGAAGGAAAGGAATACTTTAAAGAAGGAAGTTTTAGTGTAATACCTTATCAAGTTGAAATGCTACAGACTTTAGCAAACCATCAGTTGCTTTATAATCTTTCTTTTCAAAGTGGTGGAAAAATGTTCTATCCTAGCGAAATTGATGATTTATTTTTAGCAATAGATAATTCTGAAAGAAAGAGAACAATTACACATATAAAGGAAAAAGCCCAGGAAATTATAAATATTGAATGGATTTTGTTTTCTTTGCTATTATTTATTTGTCTAGAGTGGTCTATTCGCAGATATAATAGCTTATTATAGTCAATTAAATAAATATTAATAACTTAAAATAATAAAATTATGGAAAACAGAAATTTACCTTCGGCAATTGTAGTTGGGATTATAGGATTTGTACTACTTACATTATTTGGTTCAAGTATGTTCTTAACTATTGATCCAGGTGAGAAAGGAGTTATATTTAAACGTTTTGGAGGTGGACTTGACACAGAAACTATATATGGACAAGGGTTTCATGTAATTGCACCATGGAATGATATGCATGTTTATAATGTTAAGATACAAGAAAATTATGAAGCTATGGAAGTTTTATCAAAGAATGGTCTTTCTATTAAGATTGACTTATCTTTTAGGTATAATGCAATTGAACAAGAGATTGGTTTTCTGCATGATAATATTGGTAAAAGCTATGTAAATAGTATTGTTAAACCAGAGATTCGTTCAGTAACAAGAGAAGTTATTGGTAATTATCTTCCTGAAGAATTATATTCAACTAAGAGAGAAGCAATAGAGGATGAAATCTATAATCAGACAAGAGAACGGGTTGAGAGTAAGTGGATTAATATAGATGCTATTTTAATTAGAGACGTTACACTTCCACTTACTTTACAGACTGCAATTGAGCAGAAATTAAAACAAGAGCAGGAAGCTTTAGAGTACGATTTTAAGATTCAAAAAGCAAGGAAGGAAGCAGAGAGAAAGGAAATAGAGGCAAAGGGTATTTCTGAATTCCAGAAAATTGTTAATAGAACAATTACTCCTCAACTTCTAAAATGGAAAGGAGTTGAAGCAACGCAGGAGATTTCTAAATCTACTAATGCTAAAGTGATTGTAATTGGAAATGGAGATGGAGATTTACCAATAATATTAGGAGGGCAACAATAATAATTTTTTTCAATCTTCGTTCAAGTTAAGATTACTAATAATAACTAAAAAATAATACAATGAAAAAATTAATAACAATTATATTGATATTTGTTATCCCATTTATCACTATAGCGCAATCAAATAAAAACAAGAAAAGAAAAGGGGATAAGAAGGAATTATTGACTAAATATGATAATAATTTTATGATTATCAGAGGGATGTCAGTAATACAAGAAGGAGGAATTGATGAGGCTATGTCTGCAATGACTGATCGTGGCCCTGATGGACTACTAAATGAAAAGATGTTAATTAATTTTGATTTTGGCAGTAATATGACAAGAGAAAACAAAGAGTTAATGGAGAAGTCACTTGGTGTACTTACAATGACTGATGCTGTTAATTTATTGTATATTAATGGCTGGGAATTTATGAATTCTGATATTGTAAATTCAAATAATATAATGTATCATTACTATTATATGAAAAGGAGAAAATAAGATTTAATATTTTATTTTTTTAGTATTTTTTGATATTTAAAGATCTTATCTCTTAAGTCTTTTGCTAAAATAAAATCAAATTCTTTGGCTGATTTTTCCATTTCTTTTTTAGTAACTCTTATCAATTTTTGAAGATCTTTTTTAGACAATTCTTCTGGATTAATATTATTTTCTTTTTCTATTTTTATATATGGATCAAGTCTTGCTGTTAAAGGATTTATACTCTTACTCCCAATTTGTCTTGGTGTAATATTATTTTTATTATTAAATGCTTTCTGTTTTTTTCTTTTCATCTTATTATCTTCTATTACTTTTTTCATTGACCTAGTAATTTTATCTCCATACATTATGACCAACCCATTTAGGTTCCTAGCAGCTCTTCCAGCAGTCTGTATCAGTGCCTTCTCAGATCTTAAAAAGCCTTCTTTATCTGCATCCATTATAGCAACTAGACTTACTTCAGGTAAATCTAATCCTTCTCTTAATAAATTGACTCCAATTAGCACATCAAAATAACCTTCCCTAAGGTCACTTAAAATTTCAACTCTTTCTAATGTTGGTACATCAGAGTGTATATAACGACATTTAATATTAAATCTTCCTAGATATTTTGTAAATTCTTCTGCCATTCTTTTGGTAAGAGTTGTGACTAATATTCTTTCAGATCTTTCAATTCTTATTCTGATTTCTTCAAGAAGATTATCAATTTGATT
>MDTG01198158.1_pt1 | contig 66909 bp, 65 predicted proteins | sample 811421 | NCBI WGS metagenome assembly MDTG01 (sample SAMN05326645, study PRJNA326480) | marine metagenome | isolation source: seawater | place: Pacific Ocean: South East | collected 2011
ATGAAATAAGAGCAGTAGTAGAGTGTCTTAAAAAGACCACTCAGATGGGCAAAAATACTCGAAACTTTGAAATTAAAATTGCAAAACTTTTCAATAAAAAATATTGTCTTTTTACCAATTCAGGCTCATCAGCATTATATTTAGCTTTAGAGTCTCTAAATTTTCCTAAAGGGTCTGAGGTGATAACACCAGCTTTAACATTTTCAACATCAGTTGGATGTCTTGTAAAAAACAATTTAATTCCAAGTTTTGTAGATGTAGAAAAAAATACTTACTGCATAGATGTAGATAAAATAGAACAAATGATTACAAAAAAAACAGTTGCTATTTTGGCACCTAACCTAATGGGTAATATTTGTGAGTGGGATAAAATATCTAAAATAGCAAAAAAATATAATCTTTTAACTATAGAGGACTCTGCAGATACTATTGGAGCAAAACTTAATTCAAAACCAACTGGCTACTACACCGATGTTTCAATAACAAGTTTTTATGGTTCTCATATTATTAATTGTGCAGGTAATGGAGGAGCCTTATGTTTAAACAATCAAAAAGTAAAAAATAAAGCTAAATTATTGAGATCTTGGGGTAGAAGTTCATCTTTATATGATAATAGTGAGAAAATTGAAAATAGATTTAATATTAAATTAGATGGAATTGATTATGATAAAAAATTTGTTTTTGAGGAAATCGGTTACAATTTTGAGGGTAGCGAAATAGGCGCCGCATTCGGTCTAGAACAACTTAAAAAATTAAATAATTACATAAATACACGAAAAAAAAATTTTAAAATTCAAACACGTTTTTTTAATACATATGATAACTATTTTTCAACTCCTAACGAGAATAACAAGGCTAGCACCGCTTGGTTAGCATATCCATTACTTATAAAAAAAAATAAGAAATTTACTAGAAAGGAATTACAAATTTTTCTAGAAAAAAATAATATTCAAACTAGAGTTGTTTTTACAGGAAATATTTTACGACAACCTGCTTTTAAGAACATAAAAAAAAAAGTCTCCAAAAATGGATATCCGAATTCAGATAATGTTATGAAAAACGGTATACTATTACCTGTGCATCATGGAATGACAAATTCTATGTTTAAACACTTTCATAAATCAATAATTAAATTTATCGAGTCAAGGATTTAAAAAATGAAATTATTTGAGAGTTTTGTTTTTCAAATATCAATGATATTGAATAAAGGTGTTTTTGGAATTAGCCTATTAAATATTGGCATAATTCTAATATCTTTTATTTTTGCTTTATTGGTTAGAGGTTTATTTGCGAAATTAATTGTTAATAAGCTTAAAAAATTCATTACTAAAACTGGAAATAAAATAGATGACAAATTATACGAATCTCTTGTTCCACCATTTAAACTTTTACCAATTGTTTTAGTAAGTCTTACCATAACTCTGTATATAGATATTGGATCAACTTTGGGATTATATTTCCAAAAAATTAATAATACTTTAGCTACAATATTTGTATTTTGGTTAATTCATCAAGCGTTAATACCATTTTCAAATATAATTCTTAAACTTGAAGCCTTATTAACAAAAGCATTAGTTTTATGGTTGATACGATCTATAAAGTATTTGATTATTTTTTTGGGTATCGTTGCTGTATTAGAAGTTTGGGGTATAAAAATAGGCCCTGTTATTGCTGGTCTTGGTTTATTTGGAGTAGCTGTTGCTCTAGGAGCACAAGATTTATTTAAGAATCTTATATCGGGTATTATGATTTTACTCGAGAAAAGATTTCATATTGGAGATGTGATTAAGGTTCCTGGTCATACTGAGGGGACAGTTGAACACATTGGTTTTAGGTCAACTTTGATCAGAAAGTTCGACTCAACTCCAATTACTATACCTAATTACATTTTCGCTGAAGCCCCAATTTTAAACTATACTAACAGAAGCAATAGAAGAATAGTTTGGACTATTGGGATTGAATATAATTCGAAATTAAGTCAAATAAAAGATTTTACCAATAATATCAGCCAATATATTAATAAAAGTAATGATTTTATTGTAAATAATAATTTTAAGTCTTATGTAAGGCTAGATAAATTTAATGATAGCTCAATTGACATATTAATTTATTGTTTCACTTCTACAAATGACTGGGAAGAATTTTTGAAAATCAAAGAAAAATTAGCAATATTCATAAAAGATGAAGTTGAAAAAATTGGATTAAATTTTGCTTATCCAAGTCAATCCATTTATATAGAAAAAAATCTTTAATATGATTAATCATGCAAAATTTAAAATATGTGTTATTGGTTTGGGCTATGTAGGTTTACCATTAGTCATAGAATTTAGTAAAAAGTTTAAAGTCATAGGTTATGATGTAAATTCCAAAAGAGTTGAAAGTCTTAATAAAAATATTGATTATAATAATGAAACAATATCAAAAATAACTAATAATAATTTAAAGATTACTGACAAAACAAAAGATATTAAAAGCTGTAATTTTTACATCATAGCAGTCCCTACGCCAATTAATAAAAATAATAAACCAAATATCTTAATGTTAAAGCGAGCTGCCAGACTTGTTGGCTCTGTCATAAAAAAAAATGACATTGTTGTTGTAGAGTCTACAGTTTATCCTGGATGTACAAGAAATGATTGTATCCCAATTATATCTAAACATTCTAATTTAGTCCCTGAAAAAGATTTTCATTTTGGTTATAGCCCAGAACGAATTAATCCAGGCGATAAAGAGCACACACTTAAAAACATAAAAAAAGTAATTAGTGGCTCAAACAAATTTACAATATCCAAACTCAAACTAGTTTATGGAAGTATAATCCAAGCTGGCTTACATATAGCTCCATCAATAGAAATCGCTGAAGCAGCAAAAGTTATTGAAAATACTCAAAGGGACCTAAATATAGCTTTCATGAATGAATTATCAGTAATTTTTAATAATTTAAATATTTCTACAAAGGACGTACTTAAAGCATCATCAACTAAATGGAATTTCTTGAAATTTGAACCTGGGCTTGTCGGAGGACATTGTATAGGAGTTGATCCATATTATTTATCATATATTTCAGAGGCAAATGGTTACAAGCCAAAATTTTTAATATCAGGAAGGAAAATAAATAATTCTATGCCAAAAATTATCTGTAAAAAGATTATTAATATTTCGAAAGAAAAGAATATAAAATCAAATGTATTAATTTTAGGTTTGACTTTTAAAAAAAACGTAAATGATTTAAGGAATTCAAAAGTTTTTGAAATTTTTAATATTTTAAAAAATGAAAATAAAAATATCTCCTTATATGATCCATTGGTTCAAAAGAATGAATTAGAAAAAAAATATCATAAATACTTCCTCAATAAAAAACCTAAAAATATTTCAAAATTCTCAATTATTATTTTTGCCGTAGCACATAAGGATCTACTAAGTTATTATCCAAAAAAGTTATATGAGTCTTACAGTAAAAATAATTTAATTGTTGACCTAACACTTAAATTAAATAAAAATTTTGTTAATATTGGTTTTTAATGTTAAATTCTAAATATATATTCATTAATCATTTAACAGAATCTATAAAAGTTAAAGAAATGATTCTAAATGACAAATTATTTACTTCAAATTTTTTAAAAGTATCTAATGAATTAATTAAAACTATAAAAAAAAATAATACTATTTTTACATGTGGTAATGGTGGCTCTGCCTCAGACTCCCACCATATGACCGCAGAACTTATGGTAAGATTAAGAAAAAGTTTTAAAAGACAACCTATTCCATGTATTCCACTTTCTGCCGACATTTCCTCAATTACAGCTCATTGCAATGATTTTGATTTTAGTACTTTGTATTCGAGAGCATTAGATGCCTTAGGAAAAAAAAATGATTGTCTCATTGTATTTAGCACCTCTGGTAATTCATCGAATATTTTAAAAGTTTTAAAAAAAGCAAAAGAAAAAAGAATTACTTCTATTGCTTTTTTAGGCAATAATGGTGGAAAAGCAAAAAATTTATCTGATCATTCTGTTATTACTAACTCAAACATAATTTCACACATACAAGAAACTCATATTACTTTAATTCATATTTTGGTACAAATTTTAGAAGAAAATTTATTCAACATGAAATAATGAATATTATTATTCAAGCAAGAGCATCCTCCAAAAGGTTGCCAAATAAAGTTTTAATAAAGATAAATGAAAAAAACCTTTTAGAATATTTAATTGACAGATTAAATTATTCTAGATTTAAAAATCAAATTTATATAGCAACTTCAACAAATAAGAAAGATGATCAGATAGAAGATTTATGTAGAGAAAAAAACATAAAATTCTATAGAGGTAGTCTACAAAATGTATTTATGAGATTTGTTGATTTAATCAAATTTTTTAAATTAAATTCTTTTATTAGAATATGTGCAGATAGTCCAATGATGGATCCTAGAATTTTAGACAAAGCAATATCACTATTTAAATTTAATAACTTTGATATTGTTACAAATAAATTTCCTAGGTCATACCCCAAAGGTCAAACTGTCGAAATTATTAAATCTGAAATTTTTTTGAATTCCATTAATTTAGTCGAAACATTGGAAGAAAAAGAACATGTAACACTTCATTTATATAAATACCATAAACTTTTTAAGATTAAGAATTTTCTATCTAGCAATGACCTTTCGAAAAAAAATTTGTCGATTGATACTAAAACAGATTTTAAAAATTTCAAAAAATATTTAAAAAAAAATGATTATTTTTTAGGTAATAAAACTCATAAAAAAATTTTATTAAATTATTAATGAAAAAAACTTATAACGTTGGTATTATTGGATTAGGTATTGGTTTAAACCATTTTGACTCTTTTTATAAAAATAAAAATACAAAAATATATGCAGTTTGTGATTTCAATAAAAAGAAGCTTAAAAAAATAAAAAAAAAATATCCAAATATAATTGTTAGCGATCAAGCTGATGATCTACTTACTATGAATGCAATAGATATCATCTCATTAGCTAGCTATGATAACTATCATTATAATCAATTAAAATTAGCTATTCAAAATGGCAAGCATGTTTTTGTTGAAAAACCGATGTGCCTTAACAATTCCGAACTAAAAAAAATTTACAAGCTTAAAAGCAAATATTCCAAAAATATTATTTCATCAAATATGGTTTTAAGAGCTAACCCAAGATTTGTTTATATAAAAAAACTTTTTGATCAAAAGAAGTTGGGAAAATTGATATACAGTGAGGCAGATTATTTTTGGGGAAGATTTCATAAATTATCACAATGGAGATCTAAAATAAAAAATTATTCTTTATTATTAGGCGCCTCGGTTCATTTAATTGATTTAATTATCTGGATTTTAAATCAAAGACCAGTCAAAGTTATAGCATTTGGTAATAGAATAGGCGCAACAAAAGCTATGATAAATTCATCAACTTTTTCATCAATTAAATTAATATTTAAAGATGATTTAATTATAAACGTGAACGCACATGGATTATCAATTCACCCTCATTACCATAGCTTAAAATTTTTCACAACCACAAAAACAATTATTCATCAGTTTAGTGACTCTTACATGATCAATAAACATAATCTCAATAAAAAAATAACTTTAAAACAACCATATCCTTTCAGAGAAAATAGACACAAAATAATTGATAGTTTTGTAAATAAGATAGTTAGTAAGAAAGAAGATAATTTTTTCGTAAGTTTTAATAATATGTTGGATACAATGAATATATGCCTAGCTGCAATAAAATCAGAAAAAACGGGAAAAAAAATAACTATAAAATATAATCATTTTCAATAATTATTATTTATATATATTCTTATGTGTTTTAAATGTCTAAAAAAGTATGTATTGTCGGCGGGGCTGGTTTCATAGGACATAATATTGCAAAAAATTTATCCAAGTTAGGTTATAAAATACTGATCATAGATAGTTTAGCTGTAAATAACTATAACAGTTTAATTTCAGATAATATTCCAAATCCTAAATTATCTAAATTTATTTTAGATGAAAGAATGGAAATACTAAAAAATGATAAGAATATTGAAATATTGTATCATGATGCAAGAGATTACCATCTACTATCTAGAACAATTTCAGATTTCCATCCAAAAGTTTTAATACAACTTGCTGCAGTTTCACATGCAAATAGATCTAATAAAGACCCTTTCTCAACTTTTGATAATAGTTTGAGAACATTAGAGAATGCTCTTGATGCTAGCAAAAACTTTATTGAACATTTTATATATTTTTCATCAAGTATGGTTTATGGAAATTTCAAAAAAGATAAAGTTGATGAAGATACAATCTGCGAACCTATCGGAATTTATGGAGCATTAAAGTTGGCTGGAGAAATCATTGTAAAATCATACGGAAATGTGTTTAATTTACCTTATACTATTGTAAGACCTTCTGCACTATATGGTGAAAGATGTGTAAGTAGGAGAGTTGGTCAAATTTTCATAGAAAATGCCCTAACTGATAAGCCTATAAACATAAAGGGAGATGGATCTGAAGAGCTAGATTTTACTTACATCGAGGATTTAGTTGAGGGTATAAGATTAATAATTGAAAATAAAAAATCTATAAACCAAGTTTTTAATTTGACCTATGGTAGCTCAAATTCAATAAATGCTTTGTCTGAAATATTAATTGATAATTTTTCTAATCTTAAAATAAATTTTACTGAGAAAGAACCCTTCACACCAAAAAGAGGAACATTAGATATCACCAAAGCAAAAACTCTTCTTGGATATAATCCTTCAAACCCAATTCACACAGCTTACCCAAAATATATAGAGTGGTACAAGGAACTGTGGAAGAATTTTAATATTTTATAATTATGCTTCTCAGATCATTAAAAACTAGCGAACTGACTTATAAAGATATAATACAAATTTGTAAATTAAAAAATACACATTGGCAGTATGGTCTAAAATCTCAACTAGATTTTTTTTACAAATATATAAAACCATCTGACATCCATATATGTATTTTTTTAAAAAATAATTTAATAGGTTATAATTGTTTAAGAACTAGAAATTTATTTATAGCAAAAAAAAAATCAAAATATTTACTATTTGATACTTTAATAATATCCAAAAACTTTAGAAAAAAAAAAATAGCAAATTTAATAATGTCATTTAATAATATAATTATTAGAGATAAAAAATTGATGGCAATTTTATTTTGTAACAAAAAATTATTGAAATTTTACTCTCTTTTTGGTTGGGTTAAATTAAAAAAAGATTATTTACAAAATTATAAATTTTCAAAAGAGGTTATGTATTTTAGAGATCTAAAGTCAAATCTTAAAAATTTTGGACAAAAAAAAGTTACGATATTTTTTAAATGAAAATTGGTAATCATAATTTAAACAAAAAAACTCTGATAATAGCTGAAATAGGTAATAATCATGAAGGAAGTTTCTTATTAGCAAAAAAACTAATTAGGCTTGCTTCAGATTGTGGAGCTGATGCTGTAAAGTTTCAAACTTTTTCACCAAATAATTACGTTTCAAAGGAAATTGATCCTGCAAGATTTGAGACTCTAAGTAGATTTTACATTTCATACGACAAGTTTAAGAAACTTCAAATTTACGCAAATAGCTTAGGTCTCATTTTTATTTCAACACCATTTGATATAAAAAGTGCTAAATTTTTACAAAATGTTGTTAGAGTATTTAAAATAGCGTCAAGTGATATTAGTTTTTACCCACTAATTGAAACTATTTGTAAAACTAAAAAACCATTGTTTCTTTCAACTGGCATAGCAGATTTATCTGATCTAAAAAAAACAATTAAATTTATAAAAAAGTTTAGATCATTAGATAACGTATTATTGATGCATTGTGTTTCAAATTATCCTACTAAATCTTCCGATGTAAATTTATATAATATCTTTCAATTAAATAAAATAGTTAAATATGTTGGATACTCTGATCATACTATCGGAATCGATGCAGCTTTATGCTCAGTTGCTATGGGAGCAAAAGTGATCGAAAAGCATTTTACTATTGATAAAAATTATTCTAGTTTTAAAGATCATAAAATTTCAGCTAACCCTGATGAGTTTAAAAATTTAGTTACAAAGATAAGGCTATTTGAGAAACTTAAGGGCATAAGTAAATTCAAATTTCCAAAAATTAACAATAAAAACCTATTAAGAAGATCCATATCTATAAATTGTAATAAAAAGTCAGGTACAGTTATTAAAAAAAGCGAAATCACTTGGGTTAGGCCCGGATTAGGAGTGTCTCCAGGTAATGAGTCTAAATTCATTGGAAAAAAAGTTAAGAATGATTTAAAACAAGGAACACTTTTAAAATTGAAAGATGTTATTTAACAATTTTCAAAAATATTCAATTCTTTTGTATCTAGGTCTACACTTAATAGGTAATAGATGAAAATTCTTATTTTAACAACAATCACCAGCCACCATAATTTTTTTGTTCACAAAATTTATGAGCAATTTAAAAATATAACTTTAATAGTAGAAAATGAGTCCTTAAAATCTAAATATTCTACATTCCATGAATTTGAAGTATTAAGAGATAGATATGAAAAAAATTTATGGAATAAATTAATCAATATACCTTTAGGAGATATATGTAAAAAACTTTATATATCACAGAACATAAATGACAAAAAAAACATTGATATATTAAATACTAGTGAATTTGATGTTTGTATTGTTTTTGGAACAAGCAAAATAAAAGATCAGCTTTTAAACATATTGCCTTTGAACACTTATAATTTACATGGTGGTGATCCTCAATTTTACAGAGGATTAGATAGTCATTTATGGTCTATTTGGTATGAAGATATAAATGGTCTAAAAGTTTGCCTTCATAGAGTAGATAAAATACTTGATAATGGTGACATATTTCAATTAGAAAAAATTAATATCCATCTTATAAAAAATCTTTATCAATTACGATCTGTAAATACGGAGATGTGCGTTAAACTCTCTTTAAATTTATTAAAAAGTATAAAAAACAAAAAAAATTTAAAGTTAGTTCCTCAAGTAAAAATTGGCAAATATTATTCTTTTATGACAAGTGAAAAAAAAAACCAGTGTCTAGCTAAATTCAATAATCTTAAAAATATATAAATGAATATTACAGATTACAAAAATTTTTTATCAGATGACAAGGTTGTTATCTTTTTGCTTCATGGTGTTATAACTGAGAAAAATAATTATTGTATAAGAAATTATAATAATAAACATATTACTAAGTCCGATTTTCATCTTTTAATTAAAAGTTTGTCAGATTATGGAAAACCTGTCTCAATGAACGATATTATAAGATTTTGTGAGGGGGAAAAACCTCTACCTAAATCCTTTGCTATTACTTTCGATGATGGTTTCCATAATAATTATATCAACGCTTTGCCTATTTTAATAAATTATAATGTGCCTGTTACAATTTATATTACTACAGATTTCATTGACTCTAATAAAATGAGTTGGATTGATAGAATTGAATGGGCTTTTGAAAATATTAGTAATATAAAAATTAAACTTCCTTTCAAAGAGGATATTAGTATTGCATCGACTAACAATTCCAAAATTGAGCTACTTGATAATATTAGATATTATGTAAAAAATAATAAATCAATTAATCCAAACTTATTTGCAGACCTTATTCAAAAAGAGTTAAATTTACCCCTAACTTACTCAGGACACACAGAACTAGATAGAAAATTATCATGGAGTGAGGTTGCTGAGATAAATAAAAATCCAATAGTTACTATAGGTGGTCATACTCATACTCATAATATTTTATCTTATTTAACAGATAAAAAATTAGAGAAAGAAATCAAACATAGTTTATATCTCATAAAAAAAAATACTGGTATATCGGTTAATCACTATTCTTATCCAGAGGGTTTGGATTACACCTATGATCAAAGAGTTATTTATCATTTAAAAAAGAATGGCATTTTATGTTGCCCCTCTGCACAACATGGCTTGATTAATATTAATGATAACCCTTTTAAATTGAAACGTATCACAGTAGTATAGCTTTTAATTTATAATACTTAATTTTAATATTAGGTAGATTAGAAAAAGTAATTATACAATTATATGTGTGGTATTTCTGGCTGTATCGTTAATAAACCTTTAGACAAAAATCTAATTAATAACACATTAAATTTAATGAAAAATAGAGGCCCTGACTCTAATAGTTACAAAAAATTTTATTTTGGTGAAAAAATAATTTATCTTTTTCACTCTAGACTTAAAATACTAGATTTAAATTCCCGATCTGATCAACCATTCATAAAAAATAATATTTGTCTAATATTTAATGGAGAAATATATAATTATATTGAACTAAGAAATATCTTATTAAATAAAGGATATAATTTTTCAACAACCTCAGACACTGAAGTTTTAATGAATGCATATATAGAATACGGAGAAAATATAGAAAAGGTTCTAGAGGGAATGTGGGCCTTTGCAATTTTTGATATTAATAAAAAGAAACTAATCCTGTCAAGAGATAGATTTGGAGAAAAACCAATTTTTTTTTCAAAATTACAAAATAATTTTTATTTTGGCTCTGAGATTAAATATATTCACTCCTTAACAAATACAAAATTTGAAATCAACTATGATACTGTAAAGATGTTTTTAGTTTACGGATATAAATCAATATATAAAAAACAAGCAAACTTTTATAAGAATATTTTCCAATTACAAAGTTCAAGTAAACTTTTTTTCAAATCTCAAGATGAAATAATTATAAATAAATATTGGTCACCCAATATCAACCAGGCAAAGATTAGTATTGATGATGCAATTGATGGATCAATTTATTTCTTGGAAAATAGCTTAAGAAAAAAAATGAGATCAGATGTACCAATTGCTTTTAATCTCTCTGGTGGTGTGGACTCTTCAAGTTTAGTAGCAATTGCAAACAAAAAACTTAATATTAATGTTAATACATACTCTATAATAGATGATGATCCAAAGTATAATGAAAACAAAAATATCTCAAATAATGTAAAAGAATTCTCAACAAATCATACAAACATTAACCTAAAAAAGTCTTTTAGTATAAATAAGTTGATAGAATTGATTGATTATCATGATCAACCTTTGTGTACAATAAGTTATGTTGCTCATGCAATGTTACAAGAGCAAATTAGTAAAGATGGTTTTAAAGTATCTATTTCAGGAACTGCGGCTGATGAGATTTACTCTGGATATTATGATCACCATTTATATTATTTGCATAACATAAGATATAAATCAAATTACCAAAAATCTCTTACAAATTGGACTAAGTATATTAAAGATTTTGTAAGAAACCCTTATTTGTCTGATCCTAAATTATTTGAAAACAAAGGAGAGTCTTTTAGAGATTATATTTACTTAAATTCTAAAACTTATAAATCTTTTTTATTAGATAAAAATTTTAACAAAAATTTTATTGACGTAGAATTCAATAATAAATCTATTTTAAAAAATAGAATGCTAAATGAGTTATTTAGAGAAACTATTCCAATAATTCTTGAGAATGAAGATTTGAATTCAATGAAATATTCAGTTGAGAATAGAAGTCCTTTTTTAGATAGTGAATTGGTAAATTTTATGAACAGTATTCCAGTAGAATACTTAATAAAAGATGGATATTCGAAATATATACTCCGAGAAACAACCAAAGGTCTTCTTGGCGATATTGTAAGATTGGATAGACAAAAAAAAGGCTTCAATTTATCTATTGAGTCTTTTTTTGACTTAAATAACCAAGAAAATAAAGAATATTTATTAGCAGATAGCCCAATTTATGACATCATTGATAAAAGTTTATTTACAGAATATGTTAATAGAGAGGATTTTCAAAAAAATAGTGATAAAAAATTTATATTTAATTTTATAAATTCAAAAATCTTTTTGGAATTAAATCAATGATTTTCTGTAAAGAATGTATCCTACCCAATACAAGGCCTAATCTTTTTATAGACTCTAGCGGTATATGCAATGCTTGTATAAATCATAAAAAAAAAAATAATACTGACTGGAGTTCTAGAAAAAAAAAATTTGAAAGATTAGTATCTTCAATTAAAAAGAAAAATAAAATCTATGATTGTCTTGTACCTGTTAGTGGAGGGAAAGATAGTACATGGCAAATAGTGAAATGTTTGAGTTATGGTCTAAAACCACTTGCTGTTACTTGGAAAACTCCCTCTAGAACAATTATTGGTGAGCGGAATTTAAATAATTTAATAAATTTGGGAGTTGACCATCTAGATTTTCAAGTAAATCCAAAAGTTGAGTCTAAATTTATGTTAGAGACCTTTAAAAAATTTGGATCAACTGGTATACCGATGCATATGGCGATTTTTAATATTCCTATTAAAGTTGCATTAAAATTTAATATTCCATTAATTGTTTGGGGTGAAAATTCTGCACAAGAATATGGAGGTCAAAGAGTTGATATTGATAGTTATGAATTAAATCAAGATTGGTTCAAAAAATATGGCGTTACTCAAGGATCAGAACCATATGATTGGGTATCTAAAAAATTATCAAAAAAAGATTTAGGCACATATCAAGGTTTTGAATGGTCAGATTTAAAAAAAAATAAAATTTATTCAATTTTTTTGGGACATTTTTTTAAATGGGATGCAAAGAATAGTTACGAAATAGCAAGAAAAAATGGCTTCAAAAGCAATGTAAAAAACCTAAAAACGGGCATTTATAGTCATTCTGACATAGACTGTGATTTCATTTCAATACATCATTGGATGAAATGGTATAAATTTGGTTTTACTAGAGCTATGGACAATTTATCAATTGAAATTAGAGAAAAAAGGATAACAAAAAGAAAATCACTGCAAATACTTAAAAAGATTAAAGATCAAAAACCCACAAAGGATATCAAAAAATTTTGTAAATTTGTAGGAATATCAGAGGAAGTATTTTTTAAAATTGCAGATAAACATAGAAATAAAAATATTTGGATAAAAAAAAATAATAAATGGAAAATAAAAAATTTTATAATCTAGTTTTATTATGAAATTAAAAAAAGTAACCCCACCCAGAAAGTTCATAGTTGGTAGTAATAAAATTGAAATTTCTCATAAATTGAACCTTTTTCTCAAAGATAATGAAATGATAACATTTATTACAAAAGACAAAAATGAATACGATGTAGTAAAAAAAGATTGGGGATATTATGCTACCCCTTCGATTAATAGAAGACTTAGGAAAAATAACTTTCAAACAGCATTAGTTATTAATGATAAAAAGCATATTTTTATTATGTTAGTAGAAAAGTCAAAAAAAAGACAATTTATCAAATATTTGAAATCAGAAAAAAATAAAGTTTTATTATGGCTAGATAAATCCTATAAAATCAAAAATTAAATGAACAATTTAACTAATATAAAAGTTACGTGCTTTTGTTCAAAACATAATAGAAATTATAATTTAAAATATCATTATAAAAAAAAGCCAAAAAACGAAACAAAATTTAATTTGAATTATAAAAAATATGAAAGATTTTTATTTGAGTGTCAAAATTGCAATCATATTTTTAGCAAACATAAATATGATTTAACTACTTTATATTCAAATGATTATTTAGTCTACACATATAAAAATACAGAAAATATTTACAAAAAATTTTTGAGTATAATGAGCTTACCAAAAAATAAATCAGATAATAAAAATAGAGTTTTAAGGATAAATAGTTTCATAAAAAAAAATAATTTTAAAAATAGAAACTTATTAGATATAGGTGCAGGCATAGGAGTATTTGGTAAATCTATGCAGTTAAGAGGTTGGAATGTTAGTACTGTAGAAACTAATAAAACATTGGTTAATTATCTTAATAAATTAAATTTAAATTCATATTTGATCAACAAATCTAATAAATTTAAATTGCATGGTAAAAAATTTGATTTAATAGTTCTTAACAAAATTTTAGAACATGTCGAAAAACCTATAAGCTACTTAAATTATATAAAAAAATTCTTAAATAATAATGGTGTAATTTATATTGAAGTCCCAGATGTGAATGCTACTAAATTAGGTAAATCAAGAGAGGAGTTTTATATCGAGCATTACCATATTTTTAGTAAAAATTCTTTAGATATTTTACTAAAAAAAAATAATTTAAAAAGTTTACAAATGAAATCAATAGTTGAGCCATCGGGAAAATTTACGTTATTTACCTTTTGTGTAAAATATTAAATGCAAATTTAATTTAAAATTTTTAGTAATAGAATAATATGAAAAAAAGAATTTATCTTCCCATAGAAATTATTATAAGAGAACTTGATTCCAAATTACTTTTAGGTATTTCTCTATTGATTAATTCCAATAATGAATGGGAGGTAATTATTGGTAATGTAAAAAAAATGGGAAGTTATATTAATAGAAAAAATAAAACTCCTTTTATATGGTTAGATAAAGGTGTTGAGATAAATCCACTAAAATTAAAAAAAATTCTATACAATAATGGAAGAGCTATTTTATTAGATGAAGAAGGAGGCGTATATACTCGTAAACATAAAAAATTTCCAAGAGGTTTAAAAGTAAACAGTGCTTTACAATTCTATGAAAAAATTTTTTTCTGGGGTCAAGAAACTTACAATAATTGGCAGAAACTTCACAAAAACTTAAAAGCAAGTCAATTAGTAATTTCTGGTAATCCAAGATTTGATTTAAGTAAAAAAGATTTCATCAACTATTTTAAAAATTTAAATCCATGTGTTCCAAACTATAAATACATCTTAATCTCTACAGCATTTGGTAATGGGAATCCACATATACCAATTGACAAAAATTATTCTGTTTACTGGAATAAAATAAATGCTGGAACTGTTAACTCCATAGATTTTGAAATTACTGACTATCAAAAAAGATTATTTGAACCATTTTTGAGAGGCATAGAGAGGTTAGTAAAAGATTTTCCAAATGAAAAATTTATATTAAGACCTCATCCATTTGAGAATATGAGATCATATGATAAATATTTCAAAGATTTAAAAAATATTGATATTATTTACTCAGGTCCTATACAGGATTGGCTTCCCAATGCAAAATTTATTATACATAGTGGTTGCACGACTGCTATTGAAGCGTTTTTTCACAAATTAAATGCAATATGTTACGCTCCGATCGAAGGAGAAGATAATGAGCAATTTACAACATTTGAAATTAGTGACGTAGCAGAGGACTATGAAGCTCTTTACAATTCTTTTAAAGAAAAATTAAATGAAAATTATATTGATTATAATCTAGAAAAAAAAACTAATTTTATTAAATATTATATACATAACTACGGTGCTAAAAATTCATATGAAGAAATAATAAAAATTATTGACCAAATAACATTTAAATACATAGATATTGATTTAGACTTTAAAGAAAAAATAAAAACCCTAATTCCTGATGATTTCTATAATTTTTTAAGCAAATCAAAAACTTTTTTATTTAAATCTCATCAACAAAAAAAATTTAGAAAATCTATGAAGGTTTTAGATTATAAAAAATTTCCTGATCTTTCTTTAAAAGATATTAATATAAGAGTTACTAAGCTTTTAAAATTATTAAATTATGATAATCATATAGATATAATAGAAACTAAACCAAATATTTTTATGTTAAAAAAAAAAAATTAATGCATACAATCTCTTTTTCAAAAATCAATATAAAAAAAAAAGATTTATCTCTCATAAATAAAATTTTACTGAGTGGAAAACTAACACATGGAAAATATACTGACGAATTTGAACAATTATTCTGTAAATATACAGGTACAAAATATGCTATTACATTATCTAGTTGCACAGCTGGATTACATCTATCATGTTTAGCACTAGGTATTGGTACAGGTGATGAAGTTATCGTGCCAGCTATGACACATACTGCTACAGCACATGCTGTAGAGTATACTGGCGCTAAAGCTATATTTGCTGATATTCAATATAATACTGGAAATATTACTGATCTTGACATATTAGATAAAATTTCCAAAAAAACTAAAGCCGTGATTATAGTCCATATGGCTGGTTTATCAGTTGATATGGATGGCATATTAAAAATTACCAAAAAACATAATATACATTTGATTGAAGATTGTGCCCACGGTTTAGGAACAACCTATAAAAAAAAGCACGTTGGTAATTATGGCAAATGTGCATCTTTTTCTTTTTATCCAACAAAACAAATTACCACTGGGGAAGGTGGGATGTTTGTTACAAATCAAAAAAATATTTATAATAAAGTTAAGCAATTAAAAGCATTTGGAATCGACTCACCTCCAAATCTCAGGAGAAGACCAGGTATTTATGATGTTAAAAGTTTAGGATTTAATTATAGAATGACTGAATTTCAGGCCGCATTAGGGTTAATACAATTAAAGAAATATAAGATTTATTTATCAATTAGAAAAAGAAATGCGAAATATTTAATAAATCAAATTTCAAATTTATCAAATATCTTCACTCAACCTTTTGATATGAATCACTCATATTTTGTACTTCAAATTTTTTTTAAAAATAAATTAAAACGTAATTTTGCATCATTTTATTTAAAAAAAAATAATTTAGGATTTTCTATTCATTACGCAAGACCTTTGCCTTTGATGAGCTTCTACAGAAAAAGAAATAAAGAGCAAGGCAAATTTAAAAATTCATCTAAATATTCAAATAATTCAATATCTTTGCCTGTTTATAACAAACTAACTAAAAATGATTTAAATTTCATATCAAATAAGTTAAAGAAACTTGATGCAATTTTATAATTAAAAGTAAGAGTTGTTCAAAAAAATATTCTTTATTCTATAAAATCTATTTTTTAAATAATTATTCCAGCCTAAAAATTTTAAAACTAGCTTTAAATACTCATATTTATATAAATATTTATAATTAATAAATTGACACAGAAATAGTTTTAACTCATTTGGCCATGCATAATTTAGATTGAGTTTATTTATTTTTTCAATATTACTAATTTCATTAATCAGATTTGGAAAATAATTTTTATATTGATATTTTTCAAAAAAAATTTCCTTTCCACTATTTGCAATTTTTTCTCTTTGACTTTTGTTTTTTAAATAATAATCAATCTTTTTAAATAAATCATTCTTATTATGAAAAACTTCTAAATGCACACCAGGCTCAAAAAATAATTTTATAGTTGGTGTATACTCAGTTAAAACAAAACCGCCCACTGCCATTATTTCGAATATTCTTCCCTGCATTGTTGTAATTTTTTTTTCTTTATTATTTCTAATTATAGATACACCAGAGAAATTTAAATTTATTTTTGATTTTTGGTACAATCTATACTTTTGATTTGTATTTAAATATCCCGATTTAGAATCAATACCGTAAGTTCTCAAATCATATTTATTTTTTATTTCATTAATATATAGCTCTCTATCAATTTTTTTTTTATTGTGCCAATAAATGAGATATCAATATCATCCTTCTCAGATTTATTATTAATATTAATATTTGATAAATTTACCATATTTGCAAAAACTATGCTTTGATAACCTAATTTTACAAACTTCTCTCTTGCTTCCTCTGAGGATGTCAGATTTAGATCAAAAAATTGAGCATACCACTTAGAATATATTTCAAACATTGAGCTATCATCACCATCAATTCTAATTTTAAGTATATTGCTCATACATTTAAAAGTTGTAGGTAAAATAAAATAAAAACTAGCTGAAATAAATATATCAATATCTTTTTTATCAATAATTTTTACAATATTTTTATTTATTTCATTAAAATCACTATCTGAATTAAATTTTATTGTAAAAACATTTGATGGATTACCAAATTCAAGAAAACCTTGAATAGTTATATCATAGTAAGTCGAATAAATTTCTTTTCTTAATACTAATATTTTTTTTCCTTTAAAAATATTTTTCATAATGTTTTGTATCATATAATATTTGTTTTATTATATTAATAATATGAGAATTTGTATAATGGGCGGCAACTCAGGTATAGCCAAACACACAATTAACTATTTAAAAAAAAATGATATATCAACTTTAGTTATTTCAAGAAAAACCTTTAAGAATTATATTTACAATTTAGACAGTATATTTAAATTTATAAAGAAAGAAAAAATAAACTTTATTATTAATTTTGTTGCAATTACTAACAATAAAGAATGTTTACAAAATTATAATAAATCGTTTTATATAAATTCATTATTTCCATATAAATTAGGTAAATTTTGTTTAAAAAATAATATTTCGCTTATTCATTTGTCATCAGATTTTGTTTTTAATGGAAAAAAAAAAAATTTAAGTCGAATTAATGATCCTAAATTACCCTCAACATTTTATGGTTTTACAAAACTGTATTCAGAATATCTATTAAGTAAAAACTTTAAAACTCATATATATAGATTGCCGATGACATATGGAAAATATATGAAAAAAAATTTTATACCTCTGTTCACAAAACAATTAATTGAGAACAAAAAAACGTATGTTTTGAGTGATAGATTTTTTTCACCTATTCATGCTGATGATTTTATTGATTATATTTTCAAAACATACCTAATAAAAAATAAATCAATAAATAATTTTAAAATAAATCACTGTTCTTCGAATAAATTGATCTCAAGGTATAGTTTTATGAAATTAATAGCAAAAAAAATAGATAAGGAAAAATTCCTATTACCAATTAAAAGCAAGGATCTAAAAATTGATATTTTAAATAGTGGATTATACTCAAAATTTAGTTTCTCAAATAATACTGGGTTATCTGAATATTTAAAAAAATTTATCTAAATTAATAAATTTATGCTATTTTTTTATTAATAAAAAAAATATCATATCCTTGACTGTTTCCTTGATACTTACTGGGAAGAGTGTCTTTTAATAAAAAATTTAAATCCTCAAAATTAATGAATTTTAATTCATTATTATGATAATTGACTATAAATGACTCAAAACTATTTTTGAAAGCATTAATTATTTTAGAATAAGACTCATAGGTATTTTTCTCAAAAGCAATCATACAAGTCAAAAGATAATCATTTTCTATTAAGTTTATTACACTATCAGTAAGATCTGGAACAGATCCCTCAATATCAATTTTCAAAAAATCTATTTTTTTAAAATAATGTTTTTCAAGTATCTTATCCAGCGTAAATGATTTAACTTCTATTGACTCATTTTGAGATTTATTAGTTATGTAATTTTCACTTCCAAGATTATTTGTTATAAATTTAGAACCATTAGTATTTGTTATTATAGAATTTTCAGCAATAATGTTTTGTATTAAATTTATTTCAATATTATTTTTAAGAATTTCAAAATTTTTTTGAGATCCCTCAATTGACAAAACTTTAGATTTAGTAAATTTTTTAGCTAAAAATATTGAAATTTCACCAAAATTAGATCCGATGTCTACAAAAAAACTTTTATTTGTTTTATTTAATATTGGTAAAAAAATCTCTGCTTCATTAATTGTTTTTGATGAATTAGATATTTTAAAATATCTACCAGTATAGCAGCTATCTAAAAATATTCCTGAACAATTTACATAAAATTTCTTATCCTCAGGTTTATATAAAACTGGTAATTTATAGTTGACATGGGTATACAAGATAGATTGAATTTTGTTAGCAGTTTGAATAATATTAGATCTCAAAAACCTTAATTCATAGCTATCAATATTTTTTGGAATCAATAATTTACAAATGACCCGCAAAATTAATACGTAGAGTCTTAAAAAAATATTATTAACCTTAGTATAAAATGTATTCATAGCAAAATTATTGAACTCTCTAATTTAATGTAGTAAAAGCATCAATATAAATATAATACTAAAGTTAATTAATTCTACAAAAATCAAATTGAACTTTTAATGAAATCATTTTTTAAAAATAAAAAAGTTCTTGTAACTGGTGGTACAGGAATGATTGGTATGCAGTTATTACCGATGCTTGTAAATCTAGGTGCCAATGTCACAAGTGTATCATTAGACAGAATTAAGGCTATAAAAGGGGTAAAATATATAAAGAAAGATTTAAGATTATTTGATAACTGTTTAAAAATTTGCAAAGATCAAGAGATAGTATTTCACTTAGCTGGTGTAAAGGGTTCACCACAGATGAATAAACTAAAACCAGCAAGTTTTATGATACCAACACTTATGTTCAGTGTTAACATGATGGAAGCAGCAAGAAGATCGAATGTTAAAAATTACTTATTAACAAGTTCTATTGGTGTTTATGGACAAGCTCAAAAATTTAAAGAAGATCAAGTTTGGAAAACATTTCCCTCAATAAATGATAAATTTCCCGGTTGGGCAAAAAGAATTTGTGAATTACAAGCAGAGGCATACAAAATACAATATAAATGGGATGCAGTTTCAATAATTAGACCATCTAATGTATATGGTCCTTATGATAATTTTGATCATAATAACTCAATGGTCATACCTTCATTAATAAGTAAAGCTTCCAAATCAAGAGATAAAGTACTAAATGTTTGGGGTGATGGTTCAGCAATAAGAGATTTTATCCATGCTAAAGATGTTGCCGATGCGATGTTAAAATGTATTTTTAAAAAAGTAAAAGGACCGATTAATATTGGTTCAGGTAAAAAGACATCAATAAAAAAAATTGTTGAAATTATTTCTAACAATATTTCAAACGGGCCACTTAAAATTAAATGGGGAAAAAATGAATTTAAAGGAGATGATATAAAGTTAATGGATATATCTAAGTCCAAAAAAAAATTAAATTTTACTCAATCCATTAACATAAAAACTGGAATTATTGACACTATTAATTGGTATGAAAAAAATAAAATAAATATAAATAAAAAAAGATACAATCCTTTTTTGGAGAAAATATAATTGAAAAAAAAAGTTTTAATAACAGGTTTTAGTGGGATGGTAGGATCTCATTTGGCAGACTATTTATTAAAAAATACAAATTATAAAATTTATGGAGCATGTAGGTGGAGAAGTCCAAATGATAATTTTATACATTTATCAAAAGTAATTAATTTAAAAAAAAGATTATTTTTAGAATATATGGATCTAAATGATACTAATTCTATAAACTTAGTTATAAAAAAAGTAAAACCTGATTTTGTATATCATTTAGCTGCTCAAAGCTTTCCATTAGCTAGTTTTCAAATGAGTAACATTACTTATGAAACAAATGTCAATGGAACACATAAACTATTAGATGCTATCAAAAATAATAAAATTAATCCTTTAATCCATGTATGTTCATCTTCAGAGGTTTTTGGAAGAGTTTCAAAAAAATATTTACCAATCGATGAAAGTGTTCCTTATCATCCGGCTTCGCCTTACGCTATTTCCAAAGTAGGAACTGAATTAATAGGTAAATTTTTTTTTGAAGCTTATGGGTTAAATGTATTAATAACAAGAATGTTTACGCACACAGGCCCAAGAAGAAGTGATTTTTTTGCTGAGTCTTCTTTTGCAAAACAAATTGCTTTAATTGAAAATAAATTTCAAAAACCAGTGCTATTAGTCGGCAATGTAAACTCACTAAGAACTATTGCAGATGTAAGAGATGCTGTAAAAGCTTATTATCTTTTACTTCATAAACAACCACAGCCAGGAGAAATTTATAATATTGGAGGTGATAAAAGTTTGACTATCCAAGAAATTATTGATTATATGATTTCAATATCAAGCTTTAGAGGAAATATAGAAATTAAAGTTGATAAATCTAGATTGAGGCCTATAGATGCCGATCTACAAGTACCAAATACTAAAAAATTTAGATCACATACTGGTTGGAAACCAATGATTAAATATAAAAAAACTTTGAGTGACCTGCTTGAGTATTGGAGGATAAGAATAGCTAGAGATGGTGAGCACGTAAATAGATGAATTTAAATAAATCAGACAAAATAATAAAAAAAAAACTTATTGATTTCGAAAATGAAATAAAAAAAATCTATGAAGCTGGTGAAATTAAAGCCCCAATTCATTTATCTGGAAATAATGAAGAGCAATTAATTAAAATTTTTAAAAAGATTAAAAAATCAGATTGGGTAATATCTAATTGGAGAAGCCACTATCATGCACTTCTACATGGAATTCCTGCGAGTTGGTTAAAAAAAAAAATTATCGAAGGAAGAAGTATGGGTATTAATTCAAAAAAATATAAATTTTATTCATCTTCTATAGTTGGAGGGGGCTTACCAATAGCCTTAGGTTTATCTTGGTCTATAAAAAAAATGAATTTAAAAGAAAAAGTATTTATTTTTATTGGTGATATGACATTTGAAACTGGTCTATTTCACGAAGTTTATAAATATAGCAATAACTTTAAGTTACCTTTATATTTTATAGTCGAAGATAATGGCTTAAGTACAAATACCCCAACTTTGAAAACTTGGCGTAATAAACAAAAAACTCCAAAGAATGTAACTTACTATAAATATAAAAGAAAATTTCCTCATCATGGGACAGGCAATTGGGTTTTATTTTGAACATTACTTACAAAGACGAGCTCATAAGAGCAATGAAATATCTTTCAGGTAAAAAGAATACTATTTTTATTGGACAATCAGTTGAATATTCAGGAAATGCGATCTTTAACACTCTTTCAGAAATTCCCAGAAAAAAAAAAATGGAACTACCTGTTTTTGAAGAGGTGCAAATGGGTATGTCCATAGGCATGGCTTTAAATGGAATGGTACCAATAACTTGTTATCCTAGGTTCGATTTCCTAATTCTTGCAATGAACCAACTTGTAAATCATCTTGACAAAATAAGACATATGTCTAATTCAGAGTTTAAACCAAGGGTAATTATCCGCACATCAATTGGCTCAAAAGTTCCTTTAAATGGCGGTGTCCAACATACACAAGATTACACAAAAATATTCAAAATGATATTAACTGAGGTAAATGTTGTAAACTTAACAAACAAATCCAACATATTTAAGGAGTATAAAAAAGCTTATAGTAGGAAGGATAGAAAGTCATCGTTAATGATTGAAAATGGTGATTTTTACAATATGTGAACACAATGAGACTTATTAAAACAAAACTTAAAGATATTTATGAAATTAGTTTAGAAACATTTACAGATTTTAGAGGTAAATATACTGAAATTTATAATAAAAAATTCCTAGAAAAATTTAATATTAATTTCATTCAAGATGATATCTCAACATCTCGATATTCAGTAATTAGAGGCATTCATGGTGATTTTAAGACCTGGAAACTTGTAACCTGCCTTTACGGATCATTTTATCTAATCGTCATAGATAATAGAAAGAACTCAAAACAATTTGGAAGTTGGACGTCATTTACTCTGACCTCAGAAAATAATAAGCAAATATTAATTCCACCAGGTTTTGGAAATGGACATCAAGTTTTGACAAAAGAAGCAATATTTCATTATAAGCAAAATACCATGTATGATCGCAAATCACAGTTTACAATCAAATATAATGATCCAAAATTTAAGTTTGTTTGGCCTATCTCAAACCCAATCCTCTCAGACAGAGATAAATAAATTTGAATAAAATTGTAATTTTTGGCGGTTCTGGTTTCATCGGAACTAATTTGCTTTTAAAATTATCAAAAAATAAGAGACTTGAAATCCATGCTACTTATTTTTCAAAAAAAAACTTTTATAAAATAAAAGGTGTAAAGTATCATAAAGTCGATTTATCTAAAAGTTCCAGTAAAAAAATAATATCTAACTTATTAAAAAATTCTCATTCAGTATTTATGCTGGCCGCTATTTCATCTGGTGCAAAAATTATAGAAAATGATCCAATTTCTCAATTTACACCAAATTTGAAGTTTAATTTAGAAATTATAGATCAATGCTATAAGTATAATGTAAAGAAATTTATTTTTATAAGTAGTAATACGGTCTATCCTGTTTCTAATTTTTCAATGAAAGAAAATGATGTAAATTACTCTTTTTTTGAAAAATATTATATGGTTGGCTGGATGAAGTTATTTACAGAAATAATATGTAATGTTTATGTTAACAAGATTAAAAACTCTAATTTAGAAATACTTGTTGTAAGACCAAGTAATCTCTATGGTCCTTACGATAAATTTAGTAGAGAGAAATCAAAAGTTATCGCAGCTTTAATCAGGAAATTCAATGATAAAAGTCTTCCTATTGAAATTTGGGGGGATGGCAACGACATAAAAGATTTCCTGTATATAAATGATTTTTGTGATGCATTATTACATGTTTACAAAAATTTCAAAGGCTTGGAAATTATGAATATATGTTCAGGAAAATCTATAAAATTAAAAACAATTATTAATTATTTAACAAAATATTTTGGATTAACAAAAGCTGATTTAAAATACAATATTAATATGCCATCAATGATACCTTTAAGAAAAATGAGCGGCCAAAAACTCAAGAATAAATATAATTATAAAATTAATTATGATGTTAATTCCTCCTTAAATAAAACTATAAAATGGTATCAAAAAAATAAATCAGTCTATGATAATTTCTAAAACCCCTTATCGAATATCTTTTTTTGGCGGTGGTACTGATTTAAATTCATGGTTAAATAATGGCAATGAGGGACTTATATTAAGTACTTCAATAAATAAATACTGTTATATTACTCTCAGAGACTTACCAAAAATATTTAATTTCAAATATAGACTTAGATATTATATAAACGAAGAAGCAAATAATATAAAAAATATCAAACATAATTCCATAAGAGAGTGTTTGAATTTACTCAAATTTCAAAATCAACCACTAGAATTGGTGCATCATGGAGAATTACCCTCACAATCAGGATTAGGTTCTAGTTCTACATTTACTGTTGGTTTAATAAAGTCTTTGTATGAATTTAAGAAACAAAAAATCTCAAAAAGAAAATTATGTCAAAAAGCAATTTTTATAGAACAAGATATTTTAAAGGAATCTGTAGGTAAACAAGATCATATAGCAGCAGCTTATGGTGGTTTTAATATTATCTCAATGCAAAATCAAAAGTTTAGAGTTAAAAAATTAAACAATAATAAAATAATTAAAAAAATAGAAAATAACATCATACTTCTATTTACAAGTCTCCAGAGAAACTCTGAACCTTTAGAGAAAAAAAAATCATCTAAGATTTTTAAGGGTGAAAAAAATGATGAGTTAAATAATATTTTAAATATTACTAAAGAGGCTATTTTAGAGATTAATTCAGAAAACTTCTCACTACAAAAATTTGGTAAGCTTTTATCTGAGAATTGGAAATATAAAAAAATGCTTCATAAAAATGTAACTAATTCAAACATTGATGAGATGTATGAGAAAGTCATGAGTCTAGGTGCGTACGGTGGCAAACTTCTTGGATCGGGTAACGGAGGCTTTTTTTTATTTGTTTGCCCTACGCATAAAACAAAGCAAATTGAAAATATTTTTAAGAGTAAGTTAATTAAAAATATTAAATTTGACCTTGAAGGGTCACATATAATTTATTCATGAGTTTAAAACTTAATAAAATAAATTATATAAAAGATTTTCTTGGATTGAAATATTCACTCTTTCTTTTGATTCTTACCTTAATTGTTGTAGCACTAGAATTTTTATCTTACAGCTTAGCATACCCTATTATTTCAATCTTTTTAGATTTAGACAGCACCTTTATAGATAGGTTTAATAATTTAATAAGTTCAAAACTAAATATCGATCTTCAAATAAAAAAGACAGTTTTACTGACACTTTTAATTATAATCTTACTATTTCAAAGTATATTTTTTAGTTTATTCAGATACGTAACAGTTAAAACAACTTTACATTATCTTAGGTACATAAGATCAAAGATTTTTAACAATTTTTTTGACTCAACTTATAATCCAGATATCAAAAGCAGTTACGTATTAAACGCACTAACTATTCAATCAATGAATGTATTTTATTTTTGGAACGCATTTATTGAAATCATAAAAAAATCTTTGATTATCATAGCTCTTTTAGCTTTATTCATAATTTTAAACTATCAAGTTTTAATTATATCCTTTTTAATATTATCTTTATTTTTCATTATAATTAATAAGTTATCATTTTTATCAAAAATTTACGGAAAAAAATTGACTTACCTAGATGAAGACATACTAAACCTTTCCACACAATCATTTAAAAACTATAGATATATAAAAATTACAAATTTAAAAAATAAAATATTTAAATCTCTAGACAAGATAAATCAAAATTTTAATTCAAATCATTTAAAATTCACAATGTTAAATAAATTAATTAAAGAGTCATCTGAACCTATTGCAATTATGCTAATAATTATAATTGGATATTTCAGTCATATATATTTTAATATTGAAATTCCTTTATTAATTATTTGTATTTTACTTTTAAGAAGGATTTTGAATAACACTACAGCTGCTTTTACCAATTACCAATCACTATTAAAATTTAATGAGTCTGTAGTTTATATACAAAAATTACTTAAAAGTTTTATCGTTGATAAACAGAATAAAAAAAAAAATATATTAAGTTTTAAAACTATAAGTTTTGAAGGAGTTGATTTTTTTTATAATAAAAAAAAATTTATCTTTAAAAATTTAAATTTTATAATCAATAAAAATGAACCCTTACTTGTATTTGGTAGTTCAGGTGTAGGTAAATCAACTTTGATTAATTTAATACTAGGATTGTTAAAACCAATTAAAGGAAAAATTAAACTTAATAACAAGAATACAAACATTTATAATATATCTAATAATTTAAAAATAGGTTTAGTATCGCAGGATGAAGTAATATTTAATATGTCACTTTACGACAACTTATTATTAAGAAATCCTAAAGCAAAAAAATCTATAATAATAAAATATATAAAACTATTAGGTTTAGATACTATTTTTAAAAATAAAAAAATCGATTTATCAATGAAAATAAATGAAAATTCAAGTAATCTCTCAGGTGGTGAAAAACAAAGAATTGCTCTATTAAGAGAGTTATTATTAGAGCCAGAGTTACTAATATTAGATGAACCTACAAGTGCTTTAGATGATATTAGTATCAAAAAAATAATAAATTTATTAAATAAGATTAAATTAAATACAACGTTAATTATTTTTACGCATCAAAAAGAATTTTTAAAACTTAACTTTAAGGTATTAAATTTAAAAAATAAAACTATTGTAACAAAATAAGTATGGAGTATCTTTTCTTATATAGACGTATAAGTGACATTGACCATATAGTTCCAATAATTTATAGTTTATTAAAAAATGGCATTAATCCAAAGAAAATTAAATATACTGACTATTTAATTGATAAATCTGTTATAAATATAAAAAATGATGAAAGAATAAAATTTTTAATTAATCAAAATATTAATTTCAGTCAATCAAACCTTATTAAAACATATAAATTTGAAAATTTTTATAAAAATAAAAATAGTTTCTTTAAATTTTTTTTTAAAACTACAAATTTTTTAATAAATAAATTTATTAAAATATTTTTTTTTTTTAAATTATTAATAATAGTTTTACCCTCAATAAAAAGAAAAACAATCATTGTTGATGATATTTTGTATAATTCTATCAAGTTGTTGTCTTTTATTTTCAATGTAAATTTATATTCTGTTCCACATGGTATAGTACTCCACAATGGAGATTTGAAAAATAATAACAATGAAAATTATAAGCATCTTTTACCTAATTTAGATAATTTTAGATATTTTAAAAAATTTTTTTTTTATAATAATATTTCCCTAGATATAAAAAAAAAATTATATAAAAATTTTAAGATTATTGGGTCAGCCAGATATTGTCATGAGTGGTATTATAAACAAAAAGAAATTTATCCAAAAATAAATAATTTATTTGATAATAATAATACAAATATTTTACTATTGATTGAAAAAAATAGTTTTTTTATGAAAAATGGAGAAAAAATTTACACCATCAATGAGGAAAAAATGCAAGAAGTTATTGACTACATAATAAATAATAAAAACTATAACTTAATAATCAAATCTCATCCATCTGAGAAAATAAAAAAAATCAATCTCGTAAAAAATAAAAATTTATTAATTATTAATACTGATGAACAATTTAAAACATTTCAATTAGTAGATTATGTCGACGTAGTTATTGGATTTAAAACAGGTGCAATTTGTGATGCTTTGATTCAAAGAAAATTTTTCCTATTACTAGATTATTGTCATGTATATGAATTTATAATTAAAGATATGTTAAATTCATTTAATTTTGCTGCTTCATTTAATGATTTCGTTAATAAATTAGACAATTTCAATAACTACAAAGTTAATTATGATAATTTTTTACAAAATTATTTAAATTTAAAAAGAAATAATATACTAGATGAGTACTATAGAAATATTGTCAGTTAATATTAATTATTAATAAATACGTGTTGTTCATGTCAAAATTTATAAATTTTTTTTTTAAATTTTTTGGGTTTGCATTAATAAGATCTAAAAGTTTAAGTTTAATAAATCTTGAAATCTTGAAAGAACCAATAATTGAAGATGAATATAAAGAGCTAATAAGTAGAATAGAAAAAATATATGGTGATAGAATTTCCCATCATTCTCTTTATTCAGTTTATACTTTATGTAACTATATTTATAAAAATAAGATTGAAGGTGATATTATAGAATGTGGTGTTTATGAAGGCGCTTGTATTGCGATGGTTTTAATGTTCTTTTCATCAAAAAAAGATTTTTCAAGAAGTATTTATCTCTACGATACTTATGAGGGAATGACAAAACCTGATTTAAATGATTTTCATTTAGTATCTAAAAAAAAACATATGGACGAGGGATACAATTACTGCTCTTTAGAAAATGTAAAAGAAAATTTATCAACAATAAATTATGATTATCAAAAAATTCATTATATAAAAGGTGATGTAATGCATACCTTACCAAAAAGTAAACATGACAAGATTTCATTACTAAGACTTGATACAGATTTTTATAAATCAACAAAAATAGAATTAGAAACACTTTATAAACATATAATTAAAGGGGGATTTATAATTTATGATGATTACGGGCACTGGAAGGGGCAATTCGATGCTGTCGAAGAATTCTACAAATCTAAAAAAATAAATCCTTTAATGATAAGAAGCTCTCGAAAAGAAAGAATAGCAATTAAACTTATATAAACATTTGTGAACAATATAAGAAATTTAAAAAAAATAAATTTAGACTCATTCTCTCTCTATTTAAAATATGGATATATTTCTATTCCAAGATTAAAACCTATCTACAAAAATTATAACTCTAACAAATGGATTAAAACTTATTATAAAATAGAGAAAAATATTAATAGTGAACTTGTACTTAATTATTTAAAATCAAAAGTCGACAGATTTGTCAAAAATCAAAAAAAACAAAATAAAAAAATATGTTTAATGTTAAGTTCAGGTGCTGACTCTAGACTTCTCTATAATTTAATTGAACAATCTGTAATTAAATATGAATATACAAATAATTTTTTCAATTTTACTGGTACATTTAAAGGTTATAAAAAATATAGTGAAAATGAAATATTAAAAAAAAAATGGAACAAAAAAATTATTAATCACAGGTTAGTCAATATAAATCCAAAAAGTTTTTTTATGCTCATAAACCAAGCAAATAAAATAAATGAGCAACCTGTAAATGGTTTACCAAATATAATTTATGTAAAAATTGTAGAAGAGGTATCAAAGATATTTGGCTCTGAAAATGTTGTTATAGTTGCAGGCATCGGTGATCAAATTTTTTTCAATGGTACAATTAAAATATTAAAAGCAACTATGAAAGATAAAAATTATAATAAAACACATGACCATATTTTCAATAAACCATCCAACTATCTTCAAAGGGAATATGATATAAAAGCTGATCGTATAAAAGAAAAATTAAAACCTTTAAAAATTTTTAAAATTAAATCTAACTATCATTATTTTATAAATCAAAATAATTTTATGTATAGGGGGCCTAAAGTTATAAGTGAGTTTCAAAATATTTTTAGGCATTTTAAGGTGAAATCATTTATACCATTTATTGATAAAAAATTTATATGTTTAATTTTATCATTACCTTTAAATGAATTGCATGATAAAAAAAATATTAAAACATTCATATACTTTGCTAATAAAGTTACAGATCCTCATCAAAAACCATTTACTGGTTTGAAAATGACTACCCCTCAAAGAGAAATAATTTATTCAAATAAGAAAAAAATATCAAAAATGATTAATAATAGTAGTTTGATAAACTATGATATAGTTAATAAATCAAAATTTTTAAAACAGTTTAATAAGTATAATAAAAATTATAGCATTATAAAAAAAAATAATAGATTTAAAAATTTCTCAAGTTATCAGATTTGGAAATTTATTAGTTCAGAAATATTTTTAAACAATATATTGAAATGAAATCTACTACATCAATTCACTGGTCAAGATTTAAAGAAAATAGATATCTAACCGATAGTATTCATAAGCTAAAAAACTTTAGAAATAACAAATTATCAATTGGTTTAGATGATTATATTAATAAAGAATATGGTGAAAAATTATTTAATGAACTAAAGAATGAATTATCATTAGATTATATATTAAATTTTTATAATAATAAAAACATTGGTAATTCGAAGAGCTTTATAAAATCTGGGAATAAAATAATACATTTTTCTCATCTATTTTTTATTAAGTGGTTATCTATTATTGAAGAGTTTATAGATTTCAAAAAAGATATTAATTTAATATGTGAAATAGGTGGGGGTTACGGTGCTTTAGTTGAAAAAATATTATTAAAATATAAAGCTAAAGCAATATTGATCGATTTGGAGTTAACCAACCAACTATCTTTATTTTATCTTAAAAATAATTTTCCAAATTTAAGAATTAAATCTTTCAGTAAAAACGATATCAATATTTTCACATTATCTGAATTAGAAAAGTTAGATATTGCTATATTAACACCTGATATTGAAATTGAAAATGAGCTTAAAATAAATCTTATTATTAATTCTCGTTCATTTGCAGAAATGGAATATGAAACAATTAAAGATTACTTTTCATTTATAGAGAAAAATATTAAAGATAATGGTTTTTTATTAAATATTAATAGGTATATGAAAAAGAGCGTTGGTTATAATATTTCTTTCTTTAGATACCCCTATGGTAAAAATTGGCAGACTATTTACTCAAATTCCTCATGGCATCAAGAAAACATACATTTTTTATTGACAAAAAAATCACTAAAAAAAGATAGTGACATCAAACAAACATTATCTGAGATAAAAAAAATAACTAAAATTAAAAGAAAAGAAGCGTTTAAAGAATTCGTAAATAAGTTACCAAATAATATCTATAAAAAAATGATACTAATTTCCATAGAGTTATTATTTAATATTATTGAGTCTTTTTTTCCTTATAACATTTATATGCATTTATCAAAGATTAAGTATTCACTTATGTCTAAAAAAAGTTAAAAATGTAATTTATTCTTAGTTATTAATTATGATAGAAAATATTTCACTTCTAAATAATGTCAAAAGTTCAAAATTACATTTATCACCCTTTCCACATTTGGTTATTGAAAATGCCTTAGATGAAAATACATACAATAATTTATCAAATAAATTTCCATTACAATATTTTAAAGATAATAATTTAAACCATCAAAATAATACACGAAAAGATATATTTTATGATCAGTTACAAAATATTAAAGATATCGAAAGTGATTGGAAAAAATTTATTGAGTATCACTCAAGTATTTATTTTTATAGAGAAATACTGTCTGTTTTCGATGATGTAATTCTTAAAATTTATAAAAATAATTTTAAAAATAAAAATATTTTATATAACTGTAAAACGAAAAATAATTTCTCGACATCAGTTAATACGCCTGTCACGAAAATGTCATCTGTCAGATCAGCACATCTTGATAATTTAAATAAGTTATTTACAGGACTTTATTATATGAAATACGATGATGACTACTCTTTAGGTGGTGATCTTGAGCTTTATAGCTGGAAAAAAAACATTTCGAAAGTTGATAAAAGAATACTATCTCAGAATGAAATTAATTTAAGTTCTATCAATTACGAAAAAACTATAAAATATAAATCAAATACATTTTTAATTTTTCTTAATTCCTTAGACTCACTACATGGTGTTACACCAAGATCAAAAACTAACTTTTATAGAAGAATGTGTGTTTTTACATCAAAACTTCCTTTTTCTCTTGACCAACCAAATTTAATTGAAAGAATTCAATTAAAATTCAATTCACATTTAGCAAATTAGAAAAATCATTTTGCCAAAAAAAAAAAAAATTATTTGTATAATCCCAGCTAGATCAGGCTCTAAAGGTTTAAAAAATAAAAATATATTAAAATTTGAGAACAAACCTTTGATTGCTAGAACAATTGAATATGCTACTTCTTGTAAAAAAATTGATAATGTTATTGTAACAACTGACTCAAAAAAAATAGCAAAAATCGCTAGTAAATATGGCGCTGAAACTCCTTTCATAAGACCAAAAAAACTTGCGGGAGACTTATCAACAACTGAGGACACACTCAAACATGCATTGATTAAGTATGAAAGTATCAAAAATATTAAATATGATTATTGTATCTACTTATCACCTTGTGATATTTTTAGAAAATCAGAATGGCTTGAAAAAGGAATAAACAAGATTATTACTAATTCTAAGCTTGATAGTGTTTTTGTTGGATATGAAACACACAAAAATTATTGGGAGTTTAAAAACAAAAGATGGATAAGAGTCAAAGATTGGATGAAAAAATACTCATCAAGACAAGTTAGAAATAAGATCTATAGAGAGGATACTGGGTTATTTTCTATTTCTAAGTCAAGTTTATGGAGGAAAGGGAGAAGAATCGGAGATAGTATATATGTTATAGTTAACAATGATGATTTATCTTCTATAGATATTCATGAAAAAAAAGATTTAAAATTAGCTAACTTAATAGTTAAAAATAAAATTGATTTATTATAAAGCAAATAAACAAAAATTAGTTTCGATTATTATCAGAACTAAAAATGAAGAAGATTGGATTGAATCCTGTCTTGATGCTATCGAATACCAGAGTTATATAAATAAGGAGATAATTGTAGTAGATAACTATTCAACAGATGAAACTTTAAAAAAATTAAGGAAATATAATCTAAAAGTTTTTAAAATTAAAAATTTCCTTCCAGGTAAGGCATTAAATTTAGGAATAAGTAAATCAAAAGGATCAATCATAGTATGTTTGTCTGCCCACTGCATACCTAAAAATAATAATTGGCTTGAGTATCTGATCTCCCCACTATTAAAAAAGAATAAAAAATTAGTTGTATATGGAAGACAGGAGCCATATTCTTACTCAAGTGCTTTAGATAAAAGAGATCTTCTAAATACATTTGGTTTAGATAAAAAAATTCAAAAAAGTGATCCTTTTTTTCATAATGCTAATAGTGCCTTTACAAGAGATATTTGGAAGAAATATCCATTTGATGAAAAGGTAACAAATGTAGAGGATAGGATTTGGGGAAAAACTCTTATTGATAACAAATATCAAATTCAATATTTACCTAAGGCAAGTGTTTTTCATTGGCATGGCATTAATCACTCACAAGATGAAAATAGAGCACAGTCAATTATTAAAATACTTGAAAGTCAAAATAATTTTTTTAGCTATCAATCAAACAAATTAAAAAAAAATAAAAATGTAGGTGTTGCTGTCGTCCCTATTAAAGGCCAAGATAATAAGAATTTTAAAGATTTAGATAAAACTTTAAATTTGATTAAGGATATTAAAAAATTTAAGAAAATTTTTGTCTCTACTGATGATAAGAAAATATACAAGTATGTCATTAATAATGGTTTCAAAGCTGTTTTAAGGCCAAAAATTTTATCGAATAAATTTACAGATATTTTTGATGTTGCTAAATATTCATTGAATAAAGAATTTAAGCTTATAAATGATGCAAACTTTGTTGCTATTCTTCAAATAGATTATCCTAATAGAAATAAAGAGCTAATTGAAACTATGATATCCTTCTACAATAAGAAAAAACAAAATTCTTTAGTGGCTGCAAAAATAGAAAATCGAGCTTATGAGATTTTTAAATCAAAAAATACTAAAAAATATATAAATTTTCAAAATCTTATACCAAAAGATTTAAAAGATAATAAGCTAGTTATACTACTCACTGGTTTATGCACTATAATTAATATAAATGATCTTTTAAATGACTCTTGGAGATATAAAGAAATAAACTATTTTGAAGTTAATGATTTTTCATCAATTAAACTTGATAATGGCTAATATACTTATTTACTTTTAAGATGCAAAAAATTTTAATTATAGGATGCGGTAGAGTAGCTAATCATTACAAATATCTTGCTAAAAAAATTTTTAATCGAAATAATAGAGTTATAGCAGTTAGTGATTTAGATATTAATAAATCTAGAAGTTTTGGAAATTTTTTTAATTGTAACTCATATCTTGATTATGAAACTGCCATAAAAAAAGAAAGACCAAATTTAATAATTATACTCACGCCGTCTGGTTCTCATTTTGAGATTGGAATGCAATGCCTTAAAAATAAAATTAATACTGTAGTTGAAAAACCTATGGCGATGACAATTTCTGAATGTAAAAAAATAATAAATTATTCAAAAAAGAATAAATTACTTTTTGGAACTGTATTTCAAAATAGGTTTAATCCAAGTATTGTATTTGTCAATAATTTGATTAAGAAGGGTCTTTTCGGAAAGATTGTTACTGCAAATATTAGATTGAGGTGGGCCAGATATCAGGATTATTATGAAGATGGTTGGCATGGAACTTGGAAAAATGATGGAGGTGTTGTTAATCAGCAATGTATTCATCATATTGATATATTAAATATGATTAATGGCCCTATCAAAGAAGTATGCTCATATAGCTTAAATGCCCTTAATAAATTAGAAGCAGAGGATACTATGACTGCGTTATTTAAATTTAAAAATAAATCAACAGGTACACTTGAGGCAACTACTGCAGCTAGGCCTCATGATGTTGAGGCTTCATTATCGTTAATAGCCGAAAAAGGTTTTTTTGAAATTGGAGGTATTGCTCTAAATAAAATTAAAAATATTCATTTAAATAAATATAAATTAAATAAAAAACAAATTATAAAAATGTATTCTGAAAAAGTCCCTGGAGGTTATGGAATAAGTCATTTTAGATATTATAAAAAACTTTTTAAAAACTTAAATAATAAACTAATTAGTTCGCCCGTAGATAATAAATCATCTCTTGAGACTACAAAGATTATTCATGCACTTTATAAAAGTAGTGAAAATAAGTCATGGATTAAAGTTGATAATAACTCAATTTCAAATAAATTAGGTATAGGTTAAGGTATTAATAATGGATAATAAATTCCCAGGTAAAGATATTACACAAGAGGATTTAAAATCCAAGTTTCCACTTGCTGCAAAAAAAAGCACCAAACATGTAACAAAAGTAAATGTTAATGGAACAGTTTTTGGTGATAAACTTATACCAATAATGGCCGGTCCAAATATGGTTGAAAATGAAAAAATGATTATCAAAACAGCTATTGCAGTTAAAAAAGCAGGTGCGCAGTTTTTAAGAGGTGGTGCATTTAAACCACTCTCTTTTCCTTACAGAGGTAAGAAATATAACGAAACTAGAGAACAAGGTATCAAATGGTTAGCTAAAGCAAAAGAGGAAACAGGTATTGGAATCATCACTGAAGTAATGGAGGAAAAGTATGTTGATCTAATTGCAAACGTTTCTGACATTATTCAAATTGGCTCAAGAAATATGCAAAATTATCCTTTTTTAACTATGGTTGCAAAAATTGGAAAACCAATTTTGTTGAAAAGACATTATGGTGCTTCATTAAGAGATTGGCTTGGAGCAGCAGAATATATTCTTTTCGAAGGAAATAAAAATTTGATTTTATGTGAAAGAGGTATGTCAGTGCCTCACACCCATAGGCAAACTTCTAGATTTTTATTAGATTTACAAGTTATACCTGCTACAAAAGAAGTTTCACATTTGCCAATAATTTCGGACCCATCTCATGCAACATTTTGGAGACCATGGGTTCCATCAATGACTTTGGCAAGTATTGGAGCAGGCGTAGATGGGATTATGTTAGAAGTTCACCCAGATCCAAAAAATGCTGCAGTTGATCCTTTGCAACCAATTAACTTTAAAGAATTTTCAAATCTAATGAAAATTTCAAGAAAAGTAGCATCTGCAATAGGTCGAAAAATAAAATAATTTAAATTTTGAACTTAGAAAATCTTATCCTTAATCAAGTTTCAATAAAAAAAAATGAAAAATTTGTCGCCATAATAGGAGCTAGTCCATCTAAAGGGGCAAGATCACCAAAATTATGGAATAGAGTTTATAAAAATATTGGTAAAAAAATAAAGATGTACCCATTTGATGTTGAAGAAAAAAAACTAAAAAAACTGATTTTTTATTTATCTCTTAATAAAAATTTTTTGGGTGGTGCTATTACAAATCCTTTCAAAGAAAAAGTTTTTAAACTTTTAAAATCAAATATTGATACATCCTCTAGACCAATCGGTGCTATTAATTGCCTTTATAGAAAAAAACAGAAAATTTATGGTATAAATACTGATAGAAATGGTGCACTCTATTCTCTTAAAAAACTTGGTAAATTAGAAAATAAAAAATATATGATTATTGGAACAGGTGGGACCGCACTTACTCTTGTTTCTCTCTTAAAAAAATATGTTTCAAAACCAAATGACATTTTAGTTATAGGAAGAAATAGGTATAAGCTAAATGTTTTCAAAAAAAAATTTAGATGTTCTTGCAAAAATTTAACAAAATTAAACTCTTTAAAATTAGATATAGATTTCATTATAAATTGTACAGATCTTGGTTCAATAACAAAAAGAAACTATTCTATTTTGCCTCAATCTTTTTTTAATAGACTTAATAAAAATACCAAAATTTTTGATGTTATTTATAATCCAAAACAAACATTATTTTTAAAATATGCCAAAAGAAGTAATTTAAAGTTTGAGAACGGTCTTAATATGAATTTACATCAAGCTGTTAATGCTTTTGTGTATACTAACCATATAAAAATAAAAAGTTATAAAAAAATAGAAAAAATTATGTCAAAAAAATGAAAAAAAATATTTATATTGATTATAAAATTCCTAATACCTCAAATTATCTCGGTAATTCTTTTCCACCTTTGATTTATAAATATTTATCGAAGATTGATAGTATAAACATTTATAGTTTAGCTGACAAAAATATCCCAAGTTTGGATTGCATAATAGTGATAAATGGAGGATCTCATTGGAGTTACAGAGATTTAAGATTAAATAATATTCATAAATTTCAAATTTTAAAATGGTTTATACCTAAATTTAAAAAACTTTTTCTTTTCTTAGGTTATTTTCTCAAATTAAATAAAATTGGTTTTTATAAACATTATTTATACCCAAATAATAGTTACGAAAGGCATCTTAGAAATTTAATGAATAAAAATCCCAATGTTAAGGTAATTCATAGGCTTGATGGTATATATCAAATGATTAGTAAAGTTTATGGTTATGACTATACAATTCAAAATATCAATAAATTTTCAGACCTAACTATTTATCAATCAAATTACTCTAAACAATCCTGGGAAAAAGGTGTTAATACCATATTCGGCAAGTCAGTCACATTATCCCCGAGTAAGTCTAAAATAATTATAAATGGAGTTGATTTGAATTTATTCAATCAGTCAAAATCAAATAAAAATATAAAAGTGAAATGGCCTATATTAAATGTTAGCGCAAGTCCTGCTCCAAAAAAAGGACTTTATAAAATAATAGAACTGGCAGAATGTTTGAAAAATAATGAAGATTTTCATTTTTATTTAATTGGAAAACAAATTTTTGATCCTATATGTGGTAAAGAAATAAATGAATTTAAAAATATTACATATCTTGGAGAAATATATGATAGGAATGAAATTGCACAATACTATAAGTCATCTAAAATTTTTATTTTTCCTTCTGAAGATGATTGTTCGCCGAATGTAATATTAGAAGCTATGGCTTGTGGTCTCCCAATTCTAACTGTAGAATCGGGCGGAATACCTGAGCTTATCAATATAGATAAGAAAAAAGCTGGATTATATATGGATGATGAAAACCCTGTTATGGCATTAAATACATTAATAAAATTTTATAATAGATTTTCTAAAAATGCATTAGAAATTTCTAAAGAAAAATTTGATTTTCAAATTACTGGTAAAAATTATTTAGATGAAATTAATAAATTGATAAATTAATTATTATTTTGAATATTTTTTTTCTTGAACGTGGTGATAACAATTTAGGATCTAATAGAATTTACATTAATAATTTATCTTATTGGATATCTAAATTAGGCATCAAAGTTACTAAATCAAAAATTATAAAAAAAGGATATACCCATTATATACTGAGTAAATATTCCACATTAAAAGATTTAAAAGAAATTAAAAATGTAAATAAAGATAAAGTTATCTGTGGTCTTGTGCATCCTTCTGATTTGAATAGAAATAATTTAAATATGGTTAGACATATTGATTTTCTTTTAGTCGGATCTATAGAGGAAAAAGATTATTACAGTTATTTAGAGAAGCCAATTATTAGATTCCCTCAAATAGAAAAAATTAAACTAAAAAAAAAGAAGCACATAAATAAGAAAAATATTGTTATTGGTTATCATGGTAATTTAGAACATCTCGAAGAAATGGATGCACTAAAAAATGCATTAGAGAGTCTTAATCTAAAACATAATATTACTTTAAGTGTAATATTTGATAAAAAGCTTGGAAAATGGATTAAGGGCAGACCTGCTATACAAATTAAAGAAATAAATTGGAGTTTTAAAAATATTTTAAAGGAAATACCAAAATTTGATATTGGAATTGTACCATGCACAAATAATTTTTTTCTAGATAAACCATTAGCCAATAAAAACATTTTTAAACAAATATTAAAATTTTTTACTGGTGGAAAAAATAAAAGAATAAATGATTATGTTTTAAGGTTTAAAGTGACTTCAAATTCAGGAAGAGCTTTTATTTTTCATCAACTTGGTATACCTGTAATTGCTGACTTTTGGCCAAGCAATTTTGAAATATTAGGAAATCCAAGAAATGGTTATTTGGCACATAGTCAAAATGCATGGTACAACGCTCTTGAGGAACTCATAAAGTCAGCTTCTAAAAGACAATTTATTGCTAATAATGCACAAGCTGAATTTACGAAAAATTATGATCCATCATTTTGGTCCAAAAATTTTATTAATGAACTAAAAAAAATATGAAATTAGCCATAGATTACTACCCATTTTTAAAATTTTACCATGCTGGACCTAAAGTTTTTCTCAATAGATTAAAAGACTCTATAATAAAAAAAAATTTGTGTGAAGTTAGATCTACATTTTTACCTTTTTTTGATATAGCTCTTTACTCAGTATATGAAAAAAATTTTTTCAACAAGAAATATATTCTTAGAGTTGATGGTATCTATTTTGATAGTAAAAACACTGCAGGAAATACAAATGAATTAAATAACAAAATTTTTGACTCAATTCAAAAATCTATTGGTGTTATTTATATAAGTAATTTTTCAAAGATGATGGTTCATAAATTTTTTGGAAAATTATCAATACCTGAAACAGTAATTCACAATAAAGTTCCACTTGATATTTTTAATAAACATGGTGAAAATTTTAGAGAAAAGTTAGGATTTAAAAAAAATGATAGAGTTCTTATTACTTCTGCGCACTGGAGGAGACATAAAAGATTAGAGGAAACAATTAGCTTAGTGAAATACTTAAACGAAGTAGACAAGTATAATTATAAATTAATAATTTTAGGCAACAATAAAGATAGAAAGCAATCAGATAAAAATATCTATTTTGCTGGAGAAATTAAGCCATATAATTTAGGCAATTGGTACAGAACTGCAGATATATATATTCACCTAGCTTGGATAGAACCCTGCGGCAATACACAAATTGAGGCAATGGCATGCGGTCTTCCTGTAATTTGTTGTAACAATGGTGGTATTGGTGAAACTATAATTGAGGCTAATGGTGGTATAGTTGTAAACACTGATCCAAATTATGAAATGAACTACATTGATTATTATAACCCTCCTATTCCAAATTTTAAAGAGTTACATAAATCAATAAATAAAATTTTCAAAGAATTAAATTATTTTAAAAAAAATATTAATTTAAAAACATTAGATATAGATTATGGTGCAGAGTTATATACTTCATTTATTAAAGATGTTTATAAGAATTAAAAAAAAATTTAAATCTGCGATGTTTTCTAATATTTATCTAGAACATTTTTACCACTTTATGGCTTTGAAAATTTTTCAAAAAAGAAATATGAACTTCCCTTTTGGAAAAAGAAACAAAAATTTAAAAGTGGATTACTTAAATTTGTTCAACCAGACCAAAAATACTGAATATGATGATGTAATTAGCTTTGAAAAGTTAACTGAATATCAAATTGATAAAGAATGGTTGAACGATCTAGCTTTGTTAACACAAGTTACCTTAAAAAATTCTGAAATATGTTATGCGCACGGAAGAGTTCTATATTCTGCTTTAAGTAGATATCTTAAAGATACTGAGGATAATTTTATTAATGTAATCGAAACAGGAACATCCAAAGGCTTCTCCTCTCTGTGCATGGCTAAAGCCCTTAATGATCATAATTACGATGGCATTATTAGAACTATCGATATCATTCCCTCTAATAAAGAAATCTATTGGAATAATATTTCAGACTTTGATGGAAAGAAAACTAGATTTAATATGCTTGAAAAATGGTCTGATTTAATTGATAAATATATCATTTACATCGAAGGAACATCTAAAAAAATTTTAAAAAAACTAATAATAGATAGGGTTAATTTTGCATTTTTGGATGGCTCACATACTTATTATGATGTATTAAACGAATTTAAATATGTAGCTGATCGTCAAATTAGCGGAGATATAATAATTGTTGATGATTATAATAAACAATATAAAGGTCTTATGAAAGCTTCAGATAAGTTATCATTAAAATATAATTATAAACAAAATATTGTTAATAGCAGTACAAACAGAAGTTACTTAATCTGTCAAAAAATTTGAATGCCTAAAATTAAAAAAAATTATATTTTAGTTACCGGATGTTCTGGATTTATAGGATTTCATTTTACTAAATTTTTGTTATCAAAAAATATGTCTGTTATTGGAATAGACATGATGAACACCTATTACGATATTAATTTAAAATTATCAAGACTAGGAATTTTAAAAGATAACTATAAAAAAAAATTTATTTTTTATAAACAAGACATTCAAAACTATAGTAAATTAACAAAAATTTTTAATAAACATAATGTCAAAAAAATTGTTCATTTGGCAGCACAAGCTGGTGTTAGGGATGCAATTAAAAAACCAAAAAAATATTTAAATTATAATATAAATGGTTTTCTAAACATACTCAGAGCAACTCAAGAGTATAAAGTTAATCATTTAGTTTATGCATCTACAAGTTCAGTTTATGGTTTAAATAAAAAACTTCCTTTTTCAGAAACAGATAAGACTGAATCTCAAAATCAATTTTATGCAGTCACCAAAAAAACAAACGAATTAATGGCCCATGTTTGGAGTAAAACATACCAAATACCAATAACTGGTTTAAGATTTTTTACTGTTTATGGTCCGTGGGGAAGGCCAGATATGGCATTATTTAAATTTACAGACAGTATTACAAATAACAAAGAAATTGATGTACATAATAATGGTAATCACAAAAGAGACTTTACTTTTATAGATGATATTGTTGAGGGAATATATTTAGCTTTAAATAAAATACCAAAAGGTAAAATTCCAAATAAAATTTATAATCTTGGTAACGGTAAATCAATTAGATTAAACTATTTTATTCTTCTTCTTCAAAAATATCTTGGAAAAGTGGCTAAAAAAAGAAACCTTCCTTTACAAATGGGTGATATTGTTAATACTAGTGCCGATATAAATTTAGCAAAAAAAGAATTAGGCTATAGACCTAAGGTAAACGTTGAAAAAGGTATTAAGGAATTCGTCAATTGGTATTTAAATTTCTATAAAAAATAAAATAAAAATTCAAAAATTTTTAAAATGAATTTTATAAATAATTATGTGGATGTAAGTATTATTTTATGCTGTCATAGAATTGATAATTACCTATATAAATCCATAGATAGCGTACTCAAACAAACATATAAAGAATTTGAATTGATTATTCTATTTGATAATCCAGATAAACAAAAATTTCAAGAGCTACAAAGTAATTTGAAAAATTATAAAAACTTTAACAGAATTTTATTTTTTCAAAATAATAGAAACTATGGCCTAACTAGGTCTTTAAATAAAGCTATCAAACTATCTAAAGGAAAATACATTATGAGACAAGACTCTGATGATATTTCAGACAAAAATCGCCTTTTATATTTAATAAATCATTTAAAAAAATATCCGAATAAAAATCTAGCTTTTTCAAATGTAATTATAATTGATGAGAATGATAATTTTGTAAGAAAAAAGTTTAACTATATTTTAAAAACAAATTTCTTCTTATCTTATAATTATAAAAACACAATATCACATCCATCAATAATATTTACAAGGAGCATTTATGAAATTGTGGGTGGATATGATGAAAAATTTTTATATTCTCAGGATTATGATTTTATTCACAAAATTTTTAAAGATGATATTAATCATATAACCAAAGTTAATAAATATTTATATAGTCTAAGATATTCGAAATCATCTTTATCATCTTTAAATGGAGATTTACAAAGAAGAAACTCCATTATTATAATATTTAAGAACAATTACAGTTATCTTAATGAAAAGTTTAAAAAAATCGAAAAAATTGAGGAATTTTATGAATATATCAGTAATTCATTAAAAGATGAGTTTCAAAAAGCAATCTACTTTGGATATAATTATGATAAAAATATACCTATAATTAATTTTATAAATATTAAATTTATATTTTATTTAACCTTACTTTATTCATTTCATCCAAACTTATTCATTAATAAGCTTAAAAAATTAATATCATGAAAAAAGATAATATACTTATTGTAAGCAATACCTTTTATAATTTATTTAATTTCAGGTACTCATTAATAAAGTATTTACATAAAAACTATAAGACAATTTTATTAGCAAGTGCTGATAATTATGTAAAACACTTTAATAGATTAGGTATCGAAAACAAAATAGTTAATTTTTCATCAAGAGACTACAATATATTTAATAATTTTAAAACTTTATATTTTTTTAAACAATTTATTGAGAAAAATAAAATTGATACTGTTATTTCATTCACTATAAAACCAAATCTATTTTTTTGTATATTAAAGATTTTCTTTAAGTATAAGTTAATTGTAACAATTTCCGGCTTGGGAGGAGTTTACTTAAATAAATCAATTTTGAATAAAATTATATTTTTTATCTATTTAAGTTTATTAAAAAACGCTAATTATATTTTTTGTCATAATAAACATGATAAAAAATTATTAATAAATAAAAATAAAAAATTAAATAAAAAAACATTTACTGTACACGGTTCAGGCATAAATTTTGAAAGATATAAATATAGTCCAATAGTATTTAAAAAAAAAATTTCTTTCCTATTACCTGCAAGAATAATTCGTGAAAAAGGTATTTTAGAGTATATCGATGCTGCAAAAAAAATTACATATCTTTATCCCAATGTAGTTGAGTTTTCAATAATCGGTAGTAGATATAAAAATTCTAAATTTGATAAAATATTTCAAAAAAAAATAAGTTCTTCTCCTATAAAATTTAGAGATCATGTAAAAGATATAAGACCATATATAAAAAATTGTTCATGTATAGTATTACCTAGTTATAGGGAAGGTTTATCTAAAATCATTTTAGAATCTCTAGCTATTGGAAGACCGATTATAACAACTAATGAACCTGGATGTTCAGATCTTGTCATAAATGGATACAATGGCTATTTAATAAAATCAAAAAGTTCAATTTCATTATTCAATGCTTTAGAAAAATTTATAAAGTTACCAAATACTACAAAAAATAAATTTTCGAAAAATTCTAGAGATTTTTCAATCAATTTTAATGAAGAAACTGTAATAGACAATTATCTAAAACAAATTGAGAAATAAATATTAATTAATTAAATAATTCATATATATTCCTTCTAAAATTATTTATGTGTGGTTTTACAGGATATTTTAACTTTCCGTCTTTTCAAAATCAGAAAAGTATTGAGAGTTTTACATCTTTAATAAGGAATAGAGGCCCCGATAGTTCATCATATAAAGTTATAAGAAATAAATTAACTCTAATTTTTACAAGGTTATCAATAATTGATTTATCTAGTTCTGGTGACCAACCAATGACATCTTTATCAGGTAACTCTACGATTGTTTTTAATGGTGAAATTTATAATTATAAAGAGGTAAAAAATTATCTATCAAACTTTAAATTTAAAGGTAAGTCTGATAGTGAGGTTATTTTAGAGGCAATAGAAAAATTTGGTTTCAAAATAATCGAAAAATTTAAGGGTATGTATTCATTTGTTTTTTACGACCATGTAAATTCTTTTTTGTATTTAGTAAATGATAGATTTGGAGAAAAGCCTTTATATTTTTACAATGATAAACAAAAAATTTTTTTTTCAAGTGATATTAAATCTTTTACATTTGAAAAGAGAGAAATAAACAAATATTCATTATCAAATTTCTTCAATAATTATGTAATAAATTATCCTAATTCAATTTGGAAAAATGTAAATAGAATTAAACCAGCACATATATACAAATTTAAATTAAATTTTGAGGATAATAAAGTTGCATTTGTAAGTAAGGAAAAATATTGGGATAGCTCAAAAAAAGTAATTATTAATAATAAGGACTCTCTTGATATAATAACCAATAAGCTTGAGGATCTTTTATTCGATACTATTGATAAACATCTGGATAATGATGTTCCAACCGCTTGTTTTCTCTCGGGAGGTGTAGATAGTAGTTTAGTTGCAGCAATTGCATCGAAAATTAATAAAAATTTAAATACTTTATCTATTGGTTTTAAAGATATAAATTTAGATGAGTCTAGATATGCAATAAAAGTTGCCGAGCATCTAAAAAGTAATCATAATAATAAAATTTTAGAAATTAATGAAGTTCAAGATATACTAAAAATCATTCCTGATGTATATGGAGAACCTTTTGCAGACTCTTCACAAATTCCTACATTATTATTATGTAAATATGCATCTTCAAAATTTAAAGTATGCTTGACTGGAGATGCAGGTGATGAATTATTTTGTGGGTATGATAGATACGATTTTGTGCCTAAATTTTGGAGAGTTGTAAAATATTTACCTAAAAATGTAAGAAAAGTTATCCAAAAGATATTTGAAAAGACTTCACCTTTTTCGTATTTGACAATTAAATTTATAATTCAGAATATCTTTTTAAAATATAAGCAAACAATTTTTTTAGAGACAAAACTTAGAAATCTTCTTCTATCTCTAGACTCAAAAAACTCTACAGAATTTGCAAAAAAGTTATCATTTCATTTCTTTGATGATTATGGATTATTAAAAAATACAAAATCTTTTAAACGTGAATACCTATATGATGATGATTTATCAATTATGAATAATATAATGATTGATGATGTTAATGATTATCTACCAAATGATTTACTAGTTAAAGTAGATAGAGCAGCAATGTATTACGGATTAGAGACTAGAATACCTTTCTTAGATCATCATATATACGAATTTTCAAAAACTGTGCCCGATAAATTTAAAATTAATAAAGGTAAATCAAAGATAATACTTAAAAAATTATTAGAAAGGCACCTGCCTATGCATTTATTTGATAGACCTAAACATGGTTTTTTAGCACCTCTAAAGGATATTATTCTTAAGGAAAAAGATTTTGTTAAATCTGTCTTAGATATAAACACAATTAAAAATCAAAATATTCTTGATGCAAAGTTAGTTCAAAAAGAAATTCTTGATTTTGGTACTAGCAAAGGTTTTAATCAATATAATTTATGGGATATAATTGTATTCCAAATGTGGGTAAATAATAATTCTTCTAATATTATTTTCGATTAAATCAAATGAAAAAAAAATATAAGATTATCGATATATTTAGTAAATAATGAAAAGCAAATTAGTAATCTTAGCAGGAGGATATGGTACAAGAATTTCTGAGGAGTCAATGCATAAACCTAAACCCATGATTGAAATTGGAGGAAAGCCAATTTTATGGCATATTATGCAGTATTATTCTTACTTTGGAGTAAAAAATTTCATTATCTGTACAGGTTATAGATCAAACGTAATCAAAGAGTATTTTAATGATTTTTATTTGTATAACGAAAATATAAATTTTGACTTTTCTGGTGGCACCAAAAAAAATATTTCACTGAATAAAAATAAATCAAATTGGAATGTTTCAATTATCGATACTGGTATAGATACTATGACAGGGGGTAGGTTAAAACAAATTAAAAAACTTGTTGAAAAAGATGAATACTTTTTTATGACATATGGAGATGGTTTATCTAATATCAATATTACTAATCAAATAAGTCTATTCAAAAAATCTAAAAAATTAGCTTTAATATCAGCAGTTAAACAACCATCTAGGTTTGGACTTATGATTGTAAAAGGAAATATTGTAAAATCTTTTTTAGAAAAACCATTAAAATCTAATGAAAGAGTCAATGGTGGTTTTTTTATTTTAAAACCTAGTACTCTTAACTTGATTAAAAATAAAAAAACTAAATGGGAGGAGGCACCTTTAAAAAAACTTACTGAAGTTAATCAGCTATGCGCATTTAATCACAATGGATTTTGGCACCCTATGGATACATTGCGTGATAAAATATATTTAGAAAAACTATGGTATGAAAATAAGGCACCTTGGAAAATCTGGTAAATTTAAATATAAAATTTTGGCACAATAAAAAGATTATTATCACAGGACATACGGGGTTTAAAGGAGCCTGGTTAAGTTTAATTCTTTCAATCTTAGGAAGCAAAGTATACGGTTATTCTTTAAAACCCAATAGAGAACAAAAGCTTTTTAAATTATTTAATCTCCAAAATAAATTAATGGATTCTAAATTTGCTAATATTTTAGACTACAATAGTCTCAAAAAATTTTGTAAGAAAGTTCAGCCAGACATTATTATTCATATGGCCTCTCAATCATTAGTCATAGATGCATATAAAAATCCCCGTATTAATCTCGAGACAAATATTCAAGGAACTGTCAATTTACTTGATGTATCTGATAATTTAAGCAATTTAAAAGTTTTCATTAATGTTACTACTGATAAAGTTTATCAAGAGTCAAATAGCAGATATTCATTTAACGAATTTGATATCCTAAATTCAAATGAACCTTATGGTATTTCAAAAGTATGTTCAGATTTAATAACACAATCTTATAATTCTTTTAAACAAGGAAAAACTAAATATTGTGTTGTAAGGTCAGGTAACGTAATTGGTGGAGGTGATTTTTCTAAAAATAGAATAGTTCCAGATATTATTAGATCATATAATTCAAACTCTAAACTTAATATAAGAAACCCAGATCACATTAGACCTTGGCAACATGTATTCGACTCTTTGAATGGATACTTAAAAGTCATTGAGTATGTATACGATAAAAAAATTACAAAAAACTTATATTCTTGGAATTTTGGCCCTAAAAAAAATTCATTTGTTAGTGTACTAAAATTAATTGAAAAATTTAATAATTTAAAGAAATTAAAATATACATTTAATTCGAAATATAATTATAAAGAAAACTCATATTTGGCTTTAAATAGTAGTAAAGCAAAGAAATTACTTAACTGGAGTAATTATCTTACAATAGATCAGATCATCAAAAGTGTACTAGAGTGGAATGATATTTATTTAAAAAAAAATCAAAAAGAAATAGAATTATTATCAATAAACCATGTAAAAGATTATTTTCAACCTTAATCGACATATTTTTTTATTTCATTACAAACTCTTTCAATATCTTTAGTTTTTAAATTAGGCGGTGATGGAAGTGTGATTGAATTATCAGATACATAAAATGAATTGATATTTTTAAACTGTGTTTTAAACATTGGCATTTCACTGGTAGCAGGAAACATAGCTCTACAATATATTTTTTTACTCAATAATTTTCTGATTAATATATCTCTTTTCTCTTTATTTGAGTTTTCAAGAGTTATATTTGGATAAGCATAATTTGAGTAACCATATTTTGGCTCGTAGATAAATTTTACGTTATTTAAATTTTTTAAATATCTTATATAAGTTTTAGCAATTTTCCTTTTGATTTTTACAAGTTCTTTAATTCTTTTTACTTGCACGTAAGCTAATGCGGCATTCAAATTAGACATTCCATATCTATAGGCAATGTGGTCTGACCAAAAAGGTTTTTTTGAGTCAGTTCTTCCTAAAATAGAATATAATTTTGCAAAATCGTATTTCTCTTTAGATTTAGTGACAAGAACACCTCCTTCATTACCTGTAGCTATTTTAGAGCCCTGAAAACTAAAACACCCAACATCACCAAATGTCCCAGTCATTTTACCATTTATATTTGAACCTAGAGATGGTGCTGCGTCCTCAATTAAACAAAGGCCATATTTTTTAGAAATTTTTTTAATTTCTCTCATATTACAGGGATGGCCAAACGCATGCACCACCATTATTGCTTTAGTTTTTGAGGTTACAGAATCCTCTATTTTCTTTGGGTCTATACATAAATTAGCTGGATCAATATCTACAAAAATACACTTAGCTCCTGTGTAAGCTATACTCTGAGCGGTAGCTACCCAACTTATTTCTGGTAAGATAACTTCATCACCTTTTTTAATTCCACATGATAATAAAGCAAGATGCATAGAGTGCGTGCATGTGAAAGTCGGAAGAATGTACTTAGATTTTAATGTTTTATTTAGTTGTCTAGTTAATTTTTCTAAGTAAATTGACATACCCTCATAAAATCCATTTTTTACTGAGTCTTTTACAATATTTATTTCAGCGTTTGTAATTGAAGGGCCTCCAAAAAATATTTTTTTCATCTGTTAAGCTTTTAATTTAGCTGGGCTACCAACATATAGACCTTTTTGCATAATTGAATTTTTAACAAAACTATTTGCTCCAATAATGACGTCATCACAAATAGTTACTTCTGGCCCAATAACTGCAGAGGATCCGATAAAAATATTATTTCCTAAAGAGCAATTACCATTGATTGTTACATTTGGCGAAATAAAATTAAAGTCGCCTACTAAGGAATCGTGCAAAATTGATGAACTACAATTAATATAATTATAATTACCAATCTTTGTAAAATAATCAAAATAAACATTTCCATAAATTAAATTCCCTGTTCCTATTCTTTTAAGTTTGTCTATTCTAGAGTCACTAGAAATAATATTTATAGTCTTTAGATTTAATTCATCAAACATATTTGAGAAATTTTTTCTTGTATGATTATCACCAATACAAACAAAATATTTATCTAAATCTTTAAAATTTATCTTTTTCAAATCATTCATGAAAGAGTAATTGCCGTTAAAAAACTTATTTTCTAATTTTGTGTCATATACTATATATTCAAATTTTGGACCAAAAATTTCAATCACTAGCTTTGCAGTATATTTTCCACCGATTAATAAAATTTTATTTTTCAATTTTAAATACTATATTAAAGAAATGAATCAAATAAAAGAATTAGATATTAAAGGTTATTTTATTTTAAAGTTAAAAGAACCAAAACGTCTATTGAAAATAGAAAACATGGTAAAGTTATTAATAGATAATGAGCTTATGATAGCTAACTTAAACAAAAGTGTTTTGGAGGAAAGCACAGCTTCAAAGTATGAATTTTTGATGAAAAATTATACAAAAGGAAAAAGTAAGATATACAATATTCTCAAATCTTATATCGATATTGACTTGTTATTTAGTGATAAAAAGATATTAAAATCTTTGGATAAAATTTTAGGAGCAAATAAATATTTTAAATTATTTCAGGCCTGTAGGCTAGATTATTACCCTAATAATGAACATAGTCTTGATTGGCATCAAGATGCTTTTAAAAATGCATCAAATATTAATTTAAGAGACTCTATAACTGTATGGATACCAATAAATAAATCAAAAAATCATTCTCTATACATTATTGAAGGCTCTCACAAGGGAAATCATAAGCAAATAGTAAAAAAGAGAAAAAATAAATTTTCATCTGAGAGCTTAGAATTAAAATTAAATTTAAATAATAAATATATTTATGAAAATACAAAACTTATCAGAATAAAAAAAGGTGAAGCTTTAGTTATGTCGATGGCTTTAGCTCATAAATCAAATATTACTGATGAAAAAGAGTTAAGAATAACATGTTTATCAAGATTCATATCATTTAATTCAAAAGATTTTTTTAGGGTGAGTGAAGAGCAATAGTTTACTCATATGCTATTATCAATTTGTATCCCAACATTTAATAGGTGTGTTAGTTTAAATAAACTTTTATTTGATATTTCAAATATAGATAAAGAACTAAAATCAAAGATACAGGTTTGTATATCCAATAATTTCTCAGATGATGATACAGAGGATGTAATTGAAAGCTATAAAAAAAAAATACATATAAAAGCAAAAAATCAAGCCAATAATATAGGAGCATATAAAAATTTATTATATGTTTTAAATATGGCAGAAGGTATTTGGTCCTTAGCAATAGGAGATGATGATTCTTTGGGAGAGGAATTTAATGAATTGATTAGATTAATTGATAATGCAAACAAAGATTTAGTTATTATAAATGGTACATTTGAGATGCATAATCAAAAAAAGATATTTATAGATTTTTTTAGAAGTGGTCCATTAACAAAAATTAATATACAAAAAAAATTATTAACTAATGGTTTATATCCATTTGGATATATTGGAAATTATACCTTTCCCTCCATTTATTTTAAAAATCTGAAAATAATTCCAAAAAATTGGATTCAAATTTATCTTCTTTTAAAATGCTTGTATAAACCAGATCAAAAATTTTATTTTCTAAATAAAAAAATTATTAATTTTAAAAATGATGGTAAATTATACTGGTCTGCAATAAATAGATGTAAAATAAATTTGTTAAAGTTAAATATGTTAATAGATTTATTAGATAAAAAAATAAAATTTAGTAATAAAATATTTACTTTTCTTTTATATTTAAGAGAAATACTAGATATAAATAATTTTAAAAATTTTCTTATTTGTAAATATTTTTCAAAAAAAAAAGATTTTAAAAATTTAATTTCTTCAATTAATAAACTAAACAATTTCTTTCTTTTAAATGCTTTTTATAGATATTTATTAATGCTAACTTTATTCATACCAGATAAATTTATAAAAAAGATGATAGATTTGAAGAACCCTAATTACATTAATAATTATTTAAAATTAATAGATAGTGAAAAAAACAAAGATAATGAGGGTTATCGCAGAAAAATATGAGAAAATTAAACCTATCAAAAATATCAAATTCATTTCAAGGTCAAAAAATGTTTGAGATTTATGCTAAGACCAAAAAATTAAAAAAAAAAATATATCATTTTGAATTAGGTGAACCTAGTCATTCAATACCACAAAATATTGTTGATGAAACAATTAGATCGTTAAAATCTGGTAATACAAATTATGTTAAATCTAACGGTATCGATGAACTTAGAGAATTAGTTAGACGAACAACTTACACATCGAGAGGTTTTACACCTGATTTAGATCAAATACTTGTAACTCCAGGTGCAAATTCAATTATTTATTTCACTATGAAATGTATCTGCGATCCAAAAGATGAAGTAATTTTACCAGACCCAGGTTTTCCAACATATATATCGGCTGCAAAGTCTCTTGGTTTAAAAATAAAATACATCAGACTTAAAGAAAAAAATAATTTTCAAATTGATCCTGATGATCTTAGTAAATTAATTACTAATAGAACTAAACTTTTAATTATAAATTCTCCTAGTAACCCATTAGGTACAATTATTAATAGAAATTTATATATGGAGATTTATAAAATAATAGAAAAAAAAAATATTTACTTACTTTCAGACGAAGTCTACTCAAGAATTATTTATAGTAATAATCAATTCTTTAGCCCAAGCTTTTTTGATAGATGTAAATCAAGAGTTGTTGTATTAAATGGTTTTAGTAAAGCATTTAGTATGACAGGTTATAGATTAGGAGTTGTTATAGGTCCAAGAGATATAATTAATAAGATGCATTTACTTTTAGAAACAATTATTTCATGTGTACCTCCATTCATTCAATTAGCTGGTGTTGAAGCAATTAAAACCGAAAGAGATTTTATACAAAAAGAAATAAAAAATTATTATGAAAAACAAAAACTATTTATGAATTTTTTTAACAGCACTGACTCTATAAATTGTGTTACTCCAGATGGAGCTTTTTATTTATTTCCAAATATCAAGGGTTTAAATTTAAACGGTAATGAATTCGCAGATATTCTTTTAAAAAAACTAGGTATAGCAGTTGTTCCTGGTTCATTTTTTGGTAAAAATGGTAATTATAATGTTAGGATTGCTTATACAAAATCAAAAAATGATATTAATAAGGCTATAAATTTAATTAAGAATTATTTTAAATTATAGATGAAACCTCTTGGCCACAACATATTAGATTTTTTAGTAAAAAAAAAAGTTAAACATGTATTTCTTCTTACTGGAGGTGCTATTTCTTTTGTTTTAGATTGTTTTAGTCAAAGAAAAGATATCGAGTATATATGTGTTGCTCACGAACAATCTGCAGCAATGATGGCTGATGCTTATTCAAGATCTGGTGTAGGTTTTGCTGCTACAATGGTTACCTCGGGGCCTGGAGCAACAAATCTAATTACTGGGATTTGTTGCTCTTGGTTTGACTCAATACCAAATATTCACATATGTGGCCAAGTTAACCAGTTTGAAATAAAAGAAAATAACAACTCTACTAAAAAGTGTCGGCAAATTGGTTTTCAAGAAACTAATATAGTTAATATTTCAAAAGAATTTACAAAAAAATCAATTCAACTTAAAGACTCAAAAAAATTAAACAAAACATTAAATTATTTATATGAACAATCTGTAACGGGGCGAAAGGGTCCAGTTTTAATTGATATTCCAATCAATTTACAAAAAGAGAAAATTAACAAAATAAAAATAAATTTAAAAAGATCGAAAAAAATATTTATTAGAGACACTACAGCTAAAAAAATTAATTTAGTTTACAAATATCTAATCAATTCTCAGAGACCTGTATTAATTGCAGGTGGGGGTATAAGATTGTCAGAGTCTGAGAATTTATTCTACAAATTAATTAAAAAACTAAAAGTACCTGTGGTATCAACATGGAGTGGCTTTGACTTGTTAGATTTTAAACATATTAATTATTTCAATACAATTGGAGTTTATGGACACAGGTCTAGTAATTTTATTGTTCAAAACTCAGATTTAGTTATTTGTTTAGGTTCTAGACTTGATACAAGAGTTACAGGCGGTAACCCTAAAACATTTGCAAGAGATGCTAAGATTATTTCTATCGATATAGATAAAAATGAGTTAAATAAAAAAAGAGGTCTTAATATTGATTTAAAAATTAATCTTGATTTAATTGATTTTTTTAAATTTTTCATAAAAATATATGATAATAAACTTTCAAAATTAAATTATACTAACTGGATTAAAAAATGTTACACATGGAAAAAAGAATTTTCTTTTGAAAGTGAGAGAACATTCAAAACTAATAAAATCAATGCATATAAATTCATCGAGTCTCTATCAGATGAGTTAGATAATAAATCAATAATTATACCTGATGATGGTGGGCATTTAACTTGGACAATGCAATCTTTTAAAATAAAAAAAGGTCAAAGGTTATTTTCTGCTTTTGGTAACTCACCTATGGGTTACTCTTTACCAGCTGCTATTGGTGCCTCAATTGCTAATCCTAACAAAACAATAATTGCTATTGATGGTGATGGAAGTATTCAAATAAATATTCAGGAATTGGCATTAGTAAAAAATAGAAATCTTAATATCAAAATATTTATATTAGATAACAATGGTTATGGAATAATAAAACAATTCCAGAACCTTTACATGGATAGTAGGCATGTAGCATCAGATAAAGGACTACCAAATCCAAATTTAGTATCTATTGCTAAAGCTTATAAAATTAATACTCATATAATTGCCTCTAATAAAAATGTTAATAAAAAAATACAAAATATTTTAAAATCTAAAGGACCTCAGTTTATTTTAGTAAAAATAGATAAAAACCAAATAATTGAGCCAAAATTAGAATTCGGTAGGCCAATAGAAGAGCTTAGTCCAGAATTAGATAGAGATACTTTTTTAAAAAATATGATAGTTAAACCATTAAATTCAATAAATAAAAATCAAGAAATTAATTAAATAATCTTATCAATTTCACTGATATGTTTAATTATAATCAATTTTTTATAGCTTAAAAATAAAATCAAAAAACAGATTAAGATCAATGAGTAAAGCATAAAAAATTCTGTATACAAATATATTAAAAAACCAGTTAATGTTAATATTAAATAAATAATTTCTTCTTTAAATCTGTAATTATTTACCAATTGGCTATTTAAATATATGTAATAAAAGTTTTGCAAGAAAGATAATAAAATAAACAATATTATTAAATTATCGCTTGAGATACCTAAAATTAAAAAAAAATATAAAAAAATAAGTGCTTTAAATATATTAAAGAACATAACTTTTTTCTCAAATTTTTTAGCAAATATTGGTATTGAAAAAATTGTATCAATCAGTTTTGAATTAGTCACAAATATTATGATGATCACATAGTAAATATTTTCAATAAATGAATTATCAAATAAAAATATTAAAATATTAGTATTAATTAAAACATTAATAATTATTAACTGCATAAAAAAACAAAGATATAAAAAATATAATCCAATATCTTTATAATATTTAATTTTATAATTATTATTATTAGAATTAAAAACTAAATTTATTTTTGGTCCAATTAATTGTTCTAACCAATAAACAGGCATATATATTAAATTTGAGAACATATAACCAATAGCAAGATATGTAATTATTTTTTGAAATTCCGAATTATTTAGAATAATAATTAAATACTCATAAGAGGTAAAAAATACAAATATTGTAGCAAACAAAATGAAAGTTGAGTTCCTTATGTAGTCTTTTACAAAAATTTTAGATGGAATTTTAAATTTATAATTTTGAATTAAGAAAAATAAAAACAGAATAGCTATAAATAAATATGATAATGTTAGAATTATGATAATTAAATTAATATTTATTAAATTTGTTGAATAAAAATAAATAATTATTGAAATCAAAAATATAAATTTTTCACCTATTAATATAGCGATGTATTTATTAATTTTATTCTGGATTCTAAAAGTTAATTTTGTTACGTAAATTACTAACTGGGCTAATATAAAAAAAAATAATAGATATAAAGACTCTGTTGATATAAAATTTATTTTACCGATATAACTATAAATTATAAATGCAAGAGTAATAAATAATAATAGTAAAAAAATAGTAGTTAATGTTTCATTTACTCTCTTATTTCTTTGATACTCTAAACTTGCTTCTCTTATATAAAAGGGATTTATCCAACAATTTAAAAACATCAAGACTGCATTTGCCGTCACCAAAAAAAAAACTATATTTGAATAATTTATTGAACCTATAGATTTTATTAGGTAACTTGTTGTGATTAAAGATAGTATCTGTTGAATTATATTTGCAATAGCTATTTTGCTGTAATTATTTTTAATAATTATAGATAACAATTGCTTTTTGGGTTATTTGAATACATGGAAATATCAGGTGTCAAATTAATAAAAAAACCATCAAAGATACACAATCACATTTATCATTATATAGATAATTATTATACAGATAATTTTGGATCTCAATGGAATGAATTTAGAGATACACAGATAGATAATATTAAAAATACTCACTCTTATGATAGATTTTTCAATGAAACAGGCCTTAAACCTGATGACTTTAAAAATAAAAAAGTATTAGAAGTGGGATCAGGTGCTGGTCGTTTCACAAATATTTTAATGAAATATACACATGCTGATGTTCATTCAGTTGACTCTTCAAATTCTGTTTATGCAAATAAATTAAATAATAATAATTATATAAGCGATAGGCTAAATATCTACAAAGCAAGTATCTATGATCTACCTTTTGAAGAAAATCAATTTGATATTGTTATTTGTTTTGGTGTTATACAACATACTCCAAATATAAAAAAAACAATGGATAGTTTATGTAATCAAGTAAAGTCAGATGGTTTAATTATAGTCGATTTTTATCCTTATAATGGTTTCTGGACATTAATATCTGCCAAATATATTCTTAGACCTCTTACAATAAGGCTCAAATATGAGACAATTAGAAATTTTTTTAATAAACATATAAATAAACTTATTATAATTTATAAATTTCTAAATAAATATAAGTTAGGTGTATTAAATCGATTTTTGCCTATTGCAGATATATCTAATACCCTTCCAAAAGATATAGATGAAAAACTTTTAAGAGAAATGGTATTACTTGATACTATAGATATTTACACCCCTAAATATGATAAACCTCAAAAGATTAAAATTATTCAAGATATGATTAAGTCTAATAAATTTAAAATTTTATTTGCTGGAAAAATTAATTATTTAAATTTTACCTCAACAGTTGTAAGAGGAAAAAAATATTAAAAAAAAAATATTATATATAACCTATGATGGACTTGCTGATAAGTTAGGTCACTCACAAATAATTCCATATTTATTAAATTTAAATAAAATTGGTAAATATAATTTTACAATTATTTCTTTTGAAAAAAAACAGCCACCTGAATCTCTTATCAAGATAATAAAAAAAAATAATATAAATTGGTATCATTTAAAGTTTACCCATAAATATTTTTTCTTAATAAAATTTTTTGATTTATTTAAAATTATATTTTTTCCTTTATTAATAATTGCTTTCTTTAGAATTGATCTATTGCATTGTAGAGGTCATTTACCTGCAATCTCAGGTCTTATAGCAAAAAAAATTTTTAGAAAAAAATTTCTATTTGACTGTCGTGGTTTATGGGCAGATGAACGATTAGATAATAAAAGTTGGAATAAAAAATATTTTCTTCATAATTGGTCCTATATATTTTTTAAAAAATTGGAATATTTATTTTTCAAGGTTTCTGATCATAATGTAGTTTTGACTTCCAATATCAAAAATTATTTAATTAACAAAAATCATTTCAGCGAAAATAGTTTTAGTGTAATACCTTGTGCCGCAAATTATGACCATTTCAAAATTTTAAATAAATCTCAAATAATAAGTAAAAAGAAAGAACTAAATATTGATAGGTATGAATTTATAATTGGATACTTTGGATCTATATCAAATATTTATCATCCTAATGAAATGATTAATTTTTTTTTATTTTGCAAAAAAATTTATAAGAAATCTTTAATTATTTTTTTTAGTGATAATTTTAATTACCTTTTGAACAAAACTACGAATTTTAAAAAATTAAATCAATTTGATTACATGTGTATTAATTCTAGTTATGATAAACTTCCTATATATTACAATATTTGTGATATGACCTTATCATTTGTAAAAAAGACAAAAGCGAGAGTCGCCTCTTCTCCTACAAAAATTGGTGAGTCACTAGCTTGTGGTGTTAATGTATTGAGTAATAAAGGAATAGGAGATTTAGATGTTCATTTAAATTTTAATAAATTTAGTTTAGTTGATGTTAAAAAAGATAAAGAATTAAAAAAAATCTCATTATTGATTAAGTATATTAAGAATCTAAATAGAGAGAAAATAAGGAAATACAGTAAAAAAAATTATGATTTAGATTTAGCAATTCAAACATATAAAAAAATATATCTAGATTTATTCCCACTTAATTCATTAAAATGAATATTCTTATTTTCAATGGTGGAAGAGGTGCAACTTCAATTATAAAAAATTTAAAAAAAATAAAAAAGATTAATATAACATCTGTTGTAAATGCCTATGATGATGGAAAATCAACTGGAGAAATTAGAAAATATTTTGAAATGCTCGGTCCCTCGGACATTAGGAAAGTACAATCAATTTTTCTTGATGATAAAAATAAAAATTATAAAGATTTTTTCAATTATAGATTTGAAAAAGATATAACTTATAATAAAGCAATTGATTTTTTAAGAAATTTTGAGAAAATTCTAAAATCAAAATTTAATTTCAAAGAAAAATTGACTAAAGAATTAGTAGTATTTAAAGATATTTTTTTAAACAATATTTATGATAAACAAAATCTATTCAAAAGTGATTTTAATTTTAGTGATTGTTCTTTAATTAATTGTTTATACGCAGGCTCTTACATTGTTAATAATAGAGACATATCTAAAACCATATATAAATTTAAAGAAATATTTCAAATAAAACATGATGTTGTACCTAATAGTATCGATAATCTAAATATGATAGCATTAAGAAAAGATGGACATGTGCTATATAGTGAGTCCGAGATAGTAAATTTGAGATCAAATGTAATTTTACATAGTATTTTTTTGATAGATCACAAGAAGAAATTAGATAAAGCAAAAATAAGCAATTTGAATTTTGAAGAAAAATTAAATTATTTCAAAAAAATAAATATCATACCTAATTTGAATAAAAATCTTATTGATAAAATAAAACTGGCAAATGTGATAATTTTTTCTCCAGGCACACAACACTCATCATTATTGCCATCCTATACTACAAATAATATTGGACACATTATTGCAAACAATAGAAATGCACTAAAAGTTTTTATTACTAATATAGGAGCAGATTATGAGAATCCTGTTTATATTGCATCAGATTATGTTGCAAACGCTGTAAAATATTTAGACCAATCATCTAAAATAAAATCTGATGCAAATGACTATATAAACTTAATTATAGTTAATCACAATAATAAAATTGACTCTAACAAAGTTCATTTTGATAAAGAAAATTTGAAAAAGTTTAATATAAAGTTTATTGCAAAAAATTTTGAAGATAAACTTTTAAAAGGTATCCATGACGGAGAACTTATTTATAAAACAATTATGACAGAATATAACTTAAAACATTGAAAATACTTACAGCTTTAATAACCTTCAATAGATTAGAACTTTTAAAAAGATGCGTTAAATCTATTAAAAATCAGACAATTAAACATAATGATATTTTAGTGATTAATAATTCAAGTACTGATGGCACAGAAGATTTTCTAAAAAATTTAGATTTAAATTATATTACCCAGCCAAACCTAGGTTCTGCTTCTGGCTGGTATAAGTGTATTGAGTATGCTATTGAAAATAATTATGATTATATTTGGCTTATGGATGATGATGGTTATCCAGAATTTAACTCACTTGAAAAATTAATTGATGCTCATGCATTGAAAAAAAATTTAGTTTGTGTCTCATCAGTTTTGTTAAATGAAAAAAATAAAAATCAATTAGTTTTTCCTTTGCCCATCTTAAATAAAAATGGTGAACCTGTTATTTTTAAAAACAAAAGAAAATTTTATTTTTTAGATGAGTTAATATCCCAAGGTTTTTTATATTATCCTTATGTACAATTATTTAATGGATCTTTAATTTCTGTAGAAACCTTAAAAAACTTAGGTAATGTTGAAAAAAATTATTTTATATTTGGTGAAGAAGTAGATTTTTTTTGGAGAATGAAAAAGTTCGGTGATGTTGAAACAAGATTAGATGCTTACCACTATCACCCAAGAGTTGATAAAAGAAAATATACTAATTTAAAAATTTATTACTATATAAAAAACTCAATTATCAACAATTATAAACATTTATCTAATGTACAATTAAGAAATATCCTTTCACTAGTTGTTATTTTATTTAGAGTTTACAAAAGAAATAGTTTGAATGAGTCTATTTCTCTATTATTAGGTAGTAAAAATAAATTATTTTATAAAGCTTTATTTAGAGGGTACAAAAAAATACCTTATATAGATCATGACTTATAAATTGAATTTATTGATACCTGCAGCAGGTAATGGTAGTAGATTGGGTCTAGAGTACCCAAAATGTATGATTAAAATTCATGGAAAAACTATTCTCGAGAGACAAATTAGTTTGTTTTCCTCTTATGATAAAAATCCAACTATAGTAATTAACAAAATTTACGAAAATATGTTTAATAAATTTGTTAAAAATATGGAACTTAAAATTGAAGTAATAACACAGTGTAATCCAAAAGGTATGGGTGACTCTGTTTTAGCTTTTAAGAACTCAAAATTTTATCATGCTGCTGAGGATATTTTACTTATATGGAGCGATATACCTTATCTTAGTGAGTCAACATTAATTAATACAATAAATAGGCATTTTAAAAACAAAAATGATTTCACTTTCCCAACAATATTTACCAAAAATCCTTATACCATAGTAAAAAGAGATAAATTCAATAATATAATTGATATAATTGAAACTAGGAATTCAGATAAAAAAATTATCAACAAGACTGAGAGAGAAATAGGTTTTTTTGTATTTAAAAAAAAACCTGTATACAAATATCTAAGTAGTAATTTAGCTAGTAAATTTAATTTAAAAACTAAAGAACATAGTTTTTTATATATTATTAAACATCTCATAAAAAAAGGATATAAAGTTGAGGGAATTCCTATTGCAACTATAAAAGATACTTATTCAATAAATACACTAAATGATTTACAAACTATAAGTAAATTAGATATAAATTGATAATCTATCCATTAGTTTTTTTTTTTATTCTAATATTTACTATACTACATGAACATAAATTCATAATTCTTACAGAAAAAAATAAATATTTTTTCTTTACATTTTTACTTATCTTTTTTTCAATTTATATTGGTCTGAGAGTTGAGGTTGGTGGAGATTGGGGTAACTATTATGAAAATTATTTTGTAGCTTTAGATGTACCGATTTCAAACTATTTAAAGTATCATATTTTTACCAAAGATCCTTTATTTAGATTATTAAATTATATAGTAATAAAGTTGAATGGAAGTTATGTTCTTCTGAATTTTATATTATCCTTAATTTTTTCATTTGCATTATTAAATTTTTGTTTTTCTAAAACTAAACCATTTTTATTGATCTTATTGAGTCTTCCTTATCTTATAAATGTTGTTGCTATGGGATATCATCGACAAGCAATTGCTATTTCCATGTTCATGTATGGTTTTAATTATTTGGAGAATAAAGAAAATAGTAAATACATTTTTTTAGTTTTAATAGCTAGTTTATTTCATTATACAGCATTTATTCTAGTGTTATTTGTTTTATTAAATTCAAATAAATTGAATATTAAAAACTTAATTTATGTATTTATAGTTTCATTATTAATCATTATTCTTGCATTTGATAGTATAGTTATTTTATTCGTAAATTATTTAAGTATTTCATATTCATCGTCAGGCGCTTATATAAGATGCTTAATGAATGTTTTACCAGGATTGATATTCCTTTATTATTATAAAAATGAATTTTTACAGATAAAAAATAAAATTCTTTTCAAAAACTTATCAATTTTATCTATAATTTTTTTTGTTTTATTATTTATAAGTCCATCATCTGCAATGATTGACAGAGTAAGTTTATATCTAATACCTTTCCAAATAATTCTTTGGATGAATTTAATAGATATATTTAAAAGAGAAAATAATAGTAATCATATAATTTTCTATTCAATTATATTTTTATATTATTTATCAATGCTTATTTGGATTTATTTTGGTAAATTTTCAATATGGTGGTTTCCATATAATAATTTTATTTTTATGCTCATTGATTAGGACTTATTAAAATTTTCCTTTATAAAAATAATCACTAAGGATAAGAAAGGTCCAAATAGTATCAAAAACAAAATAATAAAATTTGATAATTTTGGATATTCTATGATCGTAGGTTCACTAAAGCTAAATATGAGATTATTATCATTTATTAAAAATAAATTTTTTTCAATATTCTCTAATTTTTCTCCACTTACATAATTTTTAAGATTATATGAAAGATTTTTTAAATCTTCAGTAATCTTTAAATTTGCCGATATGATCAATTCATAAGTAGTTTTAAGGTAATCCTCAGATGAACCCCTGTAAATTATTGAGTCATGATTTAGTTTATATTCGTTGTATCTTTCTACTGGTAAGTAATTCAAATGAAGTCTATTAAAAGCTAAATTAGTTCTACACGAAATCTCATTTCTAAAATGACAATCCTCACTATAATCGTCATGACTGACGATATTCAGCGTGTAATAGATCTTATAGCCATAACTTGGAGTTAGTGTTTTTATTAAATAGAAAGCTATAAATATAGAAATTAATGAAATAATTAAAAAAATAAATTTATTTTTCCAAATTAATGAGAGTATAATAAAAAAATCAATTTTTGGTTCAGATAATTCTTTCTTGATATTCATATTATAAAAATCAATAGTTTATTTTTACCATTTTACAACGATAATATTAATTTATATAAGTTTATTAATGAAAAATTTGTTAAATATATCTGACTTAAATAAAACTGATATTGAAGAAATTTTTAAATTTTCTAAGAGTCTTCAAAAATCAAGTCAATCAAGCAATATTAAGGGAAAAAATATAGGTTTAATATTTGAAAAACAATCAACAAGAACAAGACTTTCATTTCATATTGCAATAAATCAAATGGGGGCAAAACCTCTAGATATTAGATTTAATGAATTGAATTTAGACAGATCTGAGTCTTTTGAAGATACCTTTAAAATGTTTGATTTGTATTTAGATGGTATAATTTATCGTACTGATGATCATAATAAACTAATTAATGCTAGTAAGTATTTTAATAAACCATTAATAAACGGTTTATCTAATTTATCTCACCCCTGTCAAATTTTAGCAGATATTTATACTTTGCAAAAATATTTCAAAAATAATAAGAACATTACAATTTCTTGGTTTGGAGATATGAATAATGTTTTATACAGCTTTTTTGAATTAACTAATTTATTCAGTAATATCAAGCTAAATGTATTTACATCCAATCACATACTAGACATGTGTTTACCAAAATTTCCTAAATCTAATTCAGTAAACTTTTATAATAAATTAGATAAAAAAATTATTGAAATATCTGATTGTATTATGACTGATGTATATCAATCCATGAATGATAAAGAGGATAATAATAAGGAAAATGAATTAATCATTTTTCAAGTTAATAGCGATTTAATGAATATGACAAAAAAGGATTGTGTTTTTTGTCATTGTTTACCTGCAAAGATTGGCAGCGAAGTAACTAAGTTAGTTATTAATGGAAAGAAATCAATTGTTTTAGAACAAGCCTATAATAGAATGGTTGTTCAGAAGGGAATATTGAATTGGATATTTAGTTAATTGAATATTCTTTCTAATTTATTGTTTTAGGTGTTAACAGATTACTTTAAAAAACAAAATCCCTTTTCAATTTTATTTTCATTTCTGCCCTTAATATTTCTTTTTGGTGTTGCGCTTAATAATTTTTACAGTGTTTCAATGGCTTTATATGGAATATATTTATTCTTTTTTTCTAAGCATATTTTTAATTGTAAAAGAATATTATATTTAAATTTTTTTTTGGCATTTATATTAATTTTAATTACTAGTTCATTTTTATCTAATTTGAAAATTTCATCTCTACAAACATCAGTCCCATACTCTTTGTACTATTTTTATTTTATTGCATCAATTTACATAATTCATAATTGGAAAGAAAAAAATTTTAATTATTTTATTTTATCAATTTACATTTCAATAGTTTTATTATTTTGTTTCTCTATTTTTGAATATTTTACTTTGGTTAAAAATGATCAGGGTGAATTAGAGTATATTTCTAGGAGAGAGGGACTGAAATCATTATTTAGTGATAAAATTTTGGGTATTTATTTAATAAAAATTTTACCAATATTTATTGGTATGAAAATGTTTCTTAAACAAAAATTCAGATATTTTGACTTTATAATAATCTTAATGATTTTGATAATGTTATTTTACAGCTTTCACAGAACGTCAATTATATTTTTTTTATTTTTTATTTTATTAGCATTTATAATCATTGCTGAGATAAGAAAATTTATCTCGATAATTTTTATTTTATCGATAATCACTTTTATTGTCTCAATAAATTTTTTTGGTGATTTTTCAAACTCAGTGGTATCTAAAACAAAAAATCAAATATTTAACGATACAAATTATAACTTTTATCCAGATCATTACACAGGTCATTATAAAACGTCTATAAAAATGATAAAAAAAAACTTAATATTTGGCACAGGACCAAATACATTTAAAGATCTATGTTCTAAAAAAAATTACGAAGTTATTTATGATGAATATTTTGATATAGAAAAAGGGAAAATAGTAAAACTTAATTCTTGTTCAACACATACCCATAACTTTTATTTACAAATATTTTCTGAAAGTGGGATATTTGCATTCACACTGTTAATTTTCTTTTATATTTTCATTTTTAAGGAATTACTTTTTTGTTTTTTGGGCAAAAATAATTTACAAAACAATCAATTCTATAAAATTTGTTTAATTTCTACATTTTGTAATTTTTTACCAATAGCACCTTCTGTTGATTTCTTTAATACTTACTTAAATACAATTTTATATCTACCATGTATATTTATTCTATATTTTAAATTGAAGTTTAATAATTCGTTTAAAAGTTGATAAGATTTTTGTTAATATTTAATTAGTTATATGAAATTTTTATTTACATTAATACTCAGTTTTTTTTTTATTTCTTTTAATGCCAACTCTGAAAAATCGAATCCTGACTATCAAATTACAGAATTAATTTTATTTGATGCAGTTGAAAAAAACCTATTATTTCAAACAAAAGTTCCAAATAATTTTAAAAGATTAATAAATAATTGGTTTGCAAAGAACGTTAAAGTAAGTGGATTTGAGGGAAAACTTGAAGTTATTTTTGATAAATTTTCAGAAAACTTAATAGATATTGAAGATGGTAAAAATTATGAAATACAAGTTGATCTACGAATTAATATCATAAATAAGGGTTTATCTAATAAGAAATCAACTAAAATTTCTTTAAGGGAATTCAGTGAAATTACAGGTTACTTTAAGCTTAGTGAAGTAGATGAAATGATTGAATTCACCCAGGTAAATTTAGTTAAAAGGTTGAATGATAAGTTATCAAAAAATAATTAATTTTTCCAAAACGAGGGTAAAAATAAAATTAGTATTGTAATCATTTCTAATCTTCCTAGTAACATAGTAAATACTAAAATTATTTTTGAATAATTATTGAGTTGGCTGTAATTCCCATTAGGTCCAATTATTTCACCAAGGCCAGGACCAACATTAGATATAGCTGATGCAGTAGCAGATATACAAGTCAAAAAATCAAGCCCGCTAAAAGATAGTAATAAAGCAGATATAAAAAAAGTCATTATATAAAGAATAAAAAAACTCATTACAGACTCATATGTCGAGTCATTTATTTTTTTTCCATTAAAACGACTTGCTATTATTGAGTGTGGTTTAAGCATTTTTTGGAAATGAATATTTATGTATTTAAATAAAATCTGAAATCTAAAAATTTTTAAACCTCCAGTTGTAGAACCTGCACAACCACCTATGAACATCAGTATCAAGAATAAAACAGAAGCATAGTTACCCCAATTTTCAAAGTTATCACTTATATACCCAGTCCCTGATATAATTGAAATTGTGTTAAAAGAAACAGTTACTATTTTTTCTATATAATTTCCGTAAATATAAGTATTTGCAAAATAAAATATAAGAATAATTGCGATTAACAATATTGATATAAATACTCTTACCTGATGGTCTTTAAATATAACAAGTAAATTTTTTTTTGATGTTTGTACAAGCACTAAAAAAGGAAGACTTCCTAAAATCATAAAAATTATTGCTATTAAAAGAATTTTATCATTATTAAAAAAAGCAAAAGAACTATCATAAGTAGAAAAACCACCTGTAGATATTGTTGTAAAGCTGTGAGATATGGCATCAAATGGTGTCATTCCACATATGTAGTAAAGAAATATCAAAGTGACAGTGAACGTTACATAAATAACAAATATTTTTTTTATTACAGAGGATATCTTTGGAAGAGACTTGTCATAAGGATCATCTCCTTCTAAATGAAATAATTGCATCCCTCCAATTCGCAGAAATGGTAGTATAAACAAAGCTATAACAACTATACCAATGCCACCAAGCCATTGTAAAAATGCTCTCCATATCAAAATTCCCTTGGGTAATGACTCTAAGTTACTAAGGGTAGTTGCCCCTGTTGTAGTCACGCCACTCATAGACTCAAATAAGGCATCTACAATACCTAAATTCACTTCAGTGTATAAAAAAGGTACCGCGCATAAAAAAGTCAATAACAACCAAGACAATACAGTAATTATAAATGCTTCTTTAAGGGAAATTTTTAACTCTACATTCCTATTTGTAATTACCAGAGAACCTCCAACGATTAAATAGAGTAATATTGGAACAGCATATGATTGCCATGATTCTGTTCCATAGATAATTTCAGTAATTAAAGGTATAAATAAGAAGAAACCAACAGCACATGTAACTGTACCGCTTACCAGTGCTATAGGTTTAAGATTAAACATTTTGACGTTTTTTTAATGAA